>Ga0164241_10001729_pt1 | contig 25766 bp, 53 predicted proteins | sample OricomyardsoilBY_FD_108780 | JGI IMG/M metagenome (GOLD analysis project Ga0164241, IMG submission 108780) | Backyard soil microbial communities from Emeryville, California, USA - Original compost - Back yard soil (BY) | ecosystem: Environmental > Terrestrial > Soil > Unclassified | place: USA... | reverse complement strand
TAGCGGCGCGGTTATGATAATTTCTTAACAAAGGAGGAAATAAATGTGTCATCGCGACAGTAATTGCTGCATGAATACGTGCCAAAGATGCAAAAAAGTGGTAGATGATTTGCTTTACGAAACTACAGAAATTGAAGTTCGCAAAAACTCATCAGGAGAAATTTTTGTTTCTCCAAAGTCTGCTGAATGGAGCCAAAGCGGTCTAAATTGGGAGTATGGGCCGACAATTAGAATTTCTCCCAAACGGAGAAATTTGGTTGTTACTTCACAAAATGCAATTTATACTCCCATTTCTGTAAATGGACTCCCTGGTTTTTCTATATCTCGAAAGGAGTTTTAAAAATGAAGTAGCTATATCCTGAGGGAAAAACTTAACGGGTCGCTCTTATCGGGGGATTAATTATCCCCCGGTAATGGCAATCCGAAACGGGAGGAAATAATGTGTCATCGTGATTCAAATTGTGGCGCGCAAACTTGTCGCCGTTGCGAACAAGTAGTTAGCGAAATTACAAGCCTTGAAACACACAAAAAGGTTGAAGAGGCTTGGAAAACAGCCGTAAAAAATGAGGACGAAAAAATTGCTTATATTCTTCAGGCAATTCTTCGTCAAATCGGATATGACTATGGACATAGGGGATGAAATTGGGCAAGAAACAAAGAAGAAATAGGCTGAAAGATTTTCAGGGGGTTCGCTCTGAAAAAGGAAAGCCGAAGAAAAATTTAATTCGGGCAAAAATGCGAAGGGAGGATAAAAATAGTGAGTAGCATTTTTGTTATTTCAGACTGTCATGGAAATTATGATGGTCTGATTCGGGCGCTTCGGGCAAAGAAAATCATCGACAAAAAAGGCAACCGGCAACTTGCAAGAAAGCACAAGGTAATTTCAATTGGTGATCTTGCAAATTGCGTCGGGGATTCCGTTGGCGGAGATATTGCCTGCATTGATTTGGTAGGGGAAGTAATCGATATTTATCTCATGGGAAACCATGAGATTCCCTACCTTGATCCCGCCAATAAATTCTGGGGATTTGTGTTTGATCCGGTTATCTCTCACAAGATTAATTTCTTGAATAATGAGGGATTCATTGGCCCTGCTGTTTTGGCCGGACAAACGCTAATTTCTCACGCCGGATTCTCAAAGAATATGATGAGCGTTAAGATGTCGGCGCTCGAAACATTTAATATTCTTGAGGAACACTGGAATAACAAAAATTATTCCTATTCCGGATTTTCCAATATTGGAAGGGCTAGAGGCGGAATGAGTCATTCCGGTGGAATTTTGTGGTGCGATTTTGAAAATGAATTCGTGCCTACTAAATTTCCACAAATCGTAGGACATACTCCAAAGTATGTCAGAATGAAGGGTACCGCACTTTGTATTGATGTTGGTGCAAAGGATCAGGAAACAGAACCATTCATTTTGGAGGTGTCATGATCGGAGAAGTTTGCACAAGAGACGTACATTGCGACAGAGAAGATTGTTGCTTTAAAAGAGAGAATAAGCCAAATAATTCTTGTCTTTGCGACCGTCCTGAGTGCAGAAGAAAGGCAAATGCAGAAATTATTTTACATTTGTCTAGGGAGGAATATACTCATATTATGGGTAGCGTTTCTCAGGATGATGTGGAATATCGTATTTGTCCTAATCCTCTAAAGCTTTATCTTGAAGATATTGCTAAAAGAAATGATGTCAAAGATTCACTTGGCTATATTTATCGGATTGGATGGTGAAATTGTGGGACAGCGTGAGTCAATGAAAAATAGAGAGGGTGTTCTGCCGGTTGGAACTAGAGTAAAACCGGCATATGATAAACTTTCTACTAGGGAAGGGGAGGTTGTTGGTCATTCTGAAGATGGAACACAAATGATAGTTAAATGGGATGATAGACCTTACCCATCATCCTTCATGATTCCCGAAATAAGGAGAGCAAATTAATGAATAATCAAGAGGTATTTGATGGCATTATGAAGTGGAATAATAATGAAAGCCATCCTTAAAAACCAGGCAACCCAAGAGGATTTGTTCTGGGATAATATTGATGAGGATGAAAAGAATTTTTATCTTCTAGGATATAGAACCGAGAAATATGGTGATGTGTCCACGGTAAAAACTCTGCCTAAATTCCTCTGGATTTTAAAGGAGGTACTTTAATGCGCACGAATCAGGAAGTTTTTGATTCTGTAATGAAATGGCTTACCAGGGATGGTGCAAGTAGATGTGTTAGGGAAGAAGTTTTTGGCGGAGAAGTTTGTGTTTATTACAATCCAGTAAATGAGAATCGCTGCGCAATTGGTGGCGATCTTCCGCTAGAATTCGCAAAGAAACTTGGTCATGCAGCAGTTGGAATTGATGGAATCTGCACAAATAGACCATGGGAGGAAAAAGAAGAATCGTTTGTTCCGGAAGATTTGGCGAAATCCATTATTGAATATTATAATGGAGTATCACTAGAACTTCTTGATGAATTGCAGCGCCTTCATGATGATAGAAATAATTGGGGAGTGGAGGGATTTATTGGACATAGTACAGCCGAAAATATTGCTCATGCGCATGGCCTAGTTTATAACTATGCCCGATAAATACGGATTCGATCATCTAATTGACCGATCAATCCTCACGTTTAGGTGCATTGAAGTCGGCTGCAAAGTGGGCGGAAATGCATGGGAATGGCCGGAAACACGGCGAAAGGTTCATTTTTTATCTCATAATTATGAACTAAATGCCGGTGGTCAGCCTGAAATTAGTGGCCCCAAAAAGGTCACAATTTGTCGAACATGTAGAAGTCCTTTCGAGCAGGAAAGAAAGCGCGGAAGGCCGCGCGTTCAATGCTACGCTTGTAAGCCATAAGGAGGTGAAATGAATCGAATTTGGCTAGGAATTTGGGGATTTCTCTTCGGATTTAATGCATATTATGCAATTTCCGAAGGAGCGATTCTCAACACATTAATGGCAGCATTTGCCGCCTTTGTCATAGTAATTGAATGGAGGTGGAATCGTGAATAATCCGTATGATTGGGAAGAAGAATGGGAGTGGGAAAAATGGGATAAACCAACGCCCATTGCTGGTCAATTGTCATTTTTCCAGCCAGATAAATCTTCTTTTTTAAATAAAAATAAAGAAAATAATATTTTTTCTTCTTTTGAAGATATTATTTTTAAGAATCCTTCTTATACAATCGGGGAGCTTCAATGGCTTTCTACACAGGCGGAGGAAATGGATGGATAATAACGAACCTCCCGATTGGTTCATTAATATATTTGTATTTTGGATCAATGTCGGAGTCGTGTGGTTTGCTGCGTGGATATTGAATCCAAATCTAACAAGTGGAACAGTTTGGTTCTTTGCTGTAATTTTTTCATCACTTATGACAGGAATTGATGAAGTTAGAAGGAAGGTTAAATAATGCCTAGAGGTCTAAAGAATAAGCAACGCAAACTTCTAGAGGATATGGGATTTCATACGGCGAAACTTAATCGTCAGATGAAATATTATAATTCAAAGAAGAGAAAGAAGGTGAAAAAATGAGGTTTCCATTCTTTCATGATGGTCATTTCTTTGGCGCAAAACCTATTGGCCATTATGAATTAAATCCTTTTCCAGGATGCAATCAAATGGTTGTCTCTAATCACTCCTGTATTTATTCGGAATATAGGGGACAGGGTTTAGGTCAAATTCTTGCTGAGGAGAAAATTTCCACAGCTAAGGAAGAAGGATTCGACTACATGATTGCAACTGTAGTGTCAACAAATACTGCACAGTTGAAAATCATGGAAAAGAATGGATGGAAGCTACTAGACACTTTCTTCAATCGTGAAAGTGGTAATGAGGTAAATATTTTTGGAAGGAGACTTAGTGAGTAATAGGCCATTTGGTGTAGAGATTGAATGCTATACACCTAATCCAGAGCAAGATGTATATGGAGATTATTGTGACGGAGTGGCAGCCGCCGCTCGTCTTTTGCATGACAATAATTTTAGCAGTTGGTCAAGTTTAGTTTCGTCGGACGAAAGTTTGGATGAAGGAGGGGCAGAAATTAAAAGCCCTGTTCTTTATGGTCAGCCAGGCTTTGACGAATTAAAGTCGGTCGTAAATCTTCTTAATGCAAATCAGTATTATGTTGAAAGTGATTGTGGCCTTCATGTTCATTTGGATGCGCCAGAATTCAAAAACAATCCTAAACTTATTGTTAAGACAGCAAAATCCTGGAATAAAAATCAGGAGCTTATTAATAACATGGTGGCGGATTGGAGGATTAACAACGATCATTGTGAGATTTGGGAAGGCGGTGACGTTGAGCATCTAGAAAAATGCTTGAGAGATAATATTGGTCTTGATGCAACATTAAGGGGATCAATTAATTTTGGCTCCTTGCCGTATCATGGCACAATTGAAATCCGACAGCACGAAGGAACCCTCAATTATGAGGAAATTGAGTCATGGGTTAAATTCTGTCAGGCTTTCATTGACAGTATGACCGGAAAAGAGATTCGAAAGATCAGCACAGAAGAACTTCTTTTGAAACGACTCAAGGTTGAAAGAAATGCAAGTAAATTTCTCACAACAAAGGCGCGGCTAAATAAGCAGAGAAGGGAGGCTAGAGCTTAATGGATGAATTGCCTAAGCTTTGTGTGACTCTTGTAATTGGAGCAGATACAGATGGCACAGTGATTGATAAAATTTTAATCACTGGAAAAGATGGAGATATTGTTTTAGATAGAAGCTTCAACTCAGCATTTGTCTACGCTGACGAGCTTCTTAAACTAGGCGCATGGAATGGATTTAATGGATTTACTCTAAATGTAGTTGCCACAAACTAGTAATGAATGCCCAAATTAATAAGGCGCTTATGAAGGCAACAAAAAGAAGCACTCATAAGCGTCATCAAACGGGATGCGTAATTGTTGATAAGAATGGTGAAATTCTTTCCAGCGGTTGCAGTCACGCATCCTCTTTGAGAATGAATGAGCTTCATTCAATTCATGCGGAAATTCACGCCCTGGGAAGGGGACGATATCGAAATCTAAAAGATGCAACAGCTTATATTGCAACTATGGCACGGAAATCAGGAAATTTTGTCTTCTCTGCTCCGTGCCTTACTTGTGCAATTGCGCTAAGAAGTGCAGGAGTAAAAGAAGCCATTTATCATAATGGCGATAATCATCCAATGAAACATCAGTGGAATTCGCTGACGTTGGATGAAATGATCGAAAAAAGTGGCCTTAAAGTCTACCCTAGGAGGAAATAATGGGCGATCTTAGTAAGGGAATTTTGGGCGCAGAATTACCCCTAGATGAATCAAAATGTCCAAATGGATTTGGCGGTTCTGTATTTGGAACTATGTTTGGACGCAATTGCAATAATGATGCAATTGAACTTCACACTTGTCCTTTTGCAGAAGAGATTAATGATGATTCAGAATCTCTTTGTCGTTGTTGTGACGACTGCACATATGAATGTGCAATGGATATCTAAAGGAGGATAAATAATGTACGCAAAGCCATATGATCGTAAGTTCGGTATCGAGTTCGAATTCAATATTCCTGGAATTACGCCCGAGCTTCCCGATGATAATAGAAGCGTGGAATATGTCTCAAAATTCTTTGCTGTCGAGAATCTTCTAACGAGAAATAATCTCAAAGGATTCGCTGTTCATGGTGACGGAAGTGAATATGAGGTAAAAACGCCGGTTCTTTCCGGACCAAATGGATTCAAGACAGTCAAGCGTTTTCTTGATCTAATGCTAAGTGTAGGCGGGCGTGTTGATCTTCGTTATGATGGACTTCATGTTCATCATGATGCTCCTGAATTCATCGCAAATAAGCCACTCGTTGTTCGTCTGGTTGAGAATTGGCTTGAAAATCAGAGTGAAATTCTTAAATTAGCGGATAATCGTAGAACAGGCGCAGGAGCTTGTCCTTTGTGGTCAGCATCAGTTCTTGATGAGCTTAAGAGAGGCACAAGTGAAGGATATTATGGGAGAAGAAATCTCAATATTCAGTCACTAAATCGTCATGGAACGATTGAAATTCGGCTCCATGAGGGAACTCTTGATTATGAGCAGGTATTTTCTTGGGTTAGATTCGGCCAGGCTTTCATTGGAAAGGCTGTTGCTGAGTCAGGAGATATCTTTGAAAAAGCATCAAGTCCTAATGATCTTCTAAAGAAGATTAATATTTCAAGGAATGCCTCTCGCTTTATCACAAAGAAGATGCAGACTGTTTATACAACTGTTTAGAAACTGTAATCAGTTTGTAAAGCCTGGCATCTTTCTGCTAGCATACGCTTATCAAGATAATACACACACACCGAAAGGAGAATTTAAATGCGTATCGAACTCACTTATAAAGGGGTAGCAAAGAATCGTGTTTATTATGCTACTCCGGTAACGCAGGGACGCCCGCGAAAAACTGCGGAAATTACAAAGTCGCGCAAGCCTTTTGCAACAGGATCAACAAAGCAGGAGGCAATTTCCAATCTTCTTGAAAAGGTTGGATTTGTGCCACATAATGCTGCCTAAATGCAAGGCTCATGGAAAGACAATTTGTAAGACATGTTTTTGGTTCACATTGTCCTTTCCATTTGAACATGCTATTTGGGAGAAAATTCCTCCTTTTAGCTTAATTAGTCAGCATTTTGGTTTGTGAAAGTAGGGATAAATGCCGTTTGATTTTACTGATGTAACATCGGACGAAGATTGGAATGATGAGGAACAGTCTGGTTATCGTTGTTCTGATCCATATTGTCTCGAATGTAATCCTCAGCCAGAAGATTCAATTTCTGAGGAATCAATTCCTGAAATAACATTTAGTAATACGTGGACGTTTTCTACAGATAGCGCGACAAGTGTTCCTTTTGTGGGCACTACAGAGGAAGAAATTCAAGAAGTGGAAGGAGAAGAAGTGCCACAGAACACTAATTCTGATCCAGAAAATGGGCCAATTCGTCCAGCACCATTTCCAGAAGCACTAGCTGGAATGCGTGGAATCTATTTCCATGATAGCGGTGGAATGAGAATCCGTGCAAATGGAACTATCAATACCGGCGCAACTGTTCAAATTGCATTCTGGGAAATGAGTCCGGAAAATGTGAGGGCTGCATTCACAAGTCTCAAAGCATGGCTGGTGGAAAACCAATTAGGCTTGGTTAATGGAGGTAATGAATATTTCACGGAGGGCGATTTTAACGCAAATATTGGTTATTATTACTCGCTTTGTGAAACAAGTCATCGCCGCTACACTGATCCGATTGAAATTTTAAGTCAGCCGGATTGTAGTTGTGGAACAGAGATTACATATCCTTCGGTAAAATGTCCTGATTGCGATAGTAATCTGTTTTGTTCAAATTGTCGGGCTTTTAAGTCTGATGTTCGTTGGAGTGAAATTTGGGGAACACATTGTGGGGATTGTTCCACAACATGCGATCAATGCGAAGAAATGCTTGCCCCAAATCAAGAGCGTTGTCCGGCATGTCATCCTTCGCGCAGATGTGCCTCATGTCCTACAACAATCTATATTAATGATGAAGATTCTATTTATCATGAATACGATGTTGAAAATGGGGATACTGAAATCTATTGTGATGACTGCTTTAATGGACTTTGTCACAATTGTGGGAATGTAGTAGCGCACGAAAATATCATGGAAGATGAAGGACATCAATGCATTAGTTGCGTGAGCAGAAATAACCATGAGGAATGGGATGAAACCTCAGAATTGCCTAATGAATCCCTCGCAATTCCTACAATTCCAGGGCGAGAAACGATTCGTCTTGTAGGAGTGGAAATTGAGGGAGCCAATGGGGATGGAATGGTCGATTTGCAAGGCGGACAACTACTTGCGGAATCTCTATATACCCAAGGTATTTCTCGCAATCATTCCATTGGCGGATATCACTCAGGAAGCAGAGGACTTGTACATGTAGAAAGGGATTCAAGTGTAGATTGGGAGCTTGTAATTGGTCCAATCAATGTGGCAAATCCTGAGCATGTTGATATTCTCAATAAATCTGTAAGGGTGGTTAGAGGATTCATTAATAGCAAAACTCTAAAGCTGGATATGCGGGCAGGATTGCATGTTCATGTAGGCGCTGATAGGGTGCCTTTCCATAACGCCTATAATCTCCATAAGCTCTACATGTATATGGAGGATTTTCTCTACCGATTCGGTGCAGCTAAATGGCCGTATCATCGCTCAATTAACAGGAGAGGTAGGGATCAGGCTGGAAAGAGTCCAAATACAGACGGAAAGCTTCACTTTGCTAGAACATTTTCGGGACAGCGGTATTATGGTTTGTCATTTGATAACTATTTTGCTCGCTATTTCGAACAGTGTGAATGTGGTGCCAGAACATACGGATTATTCGATGAATGCACATGCGATTTAGGCAAATGCACATTCGAATTTCGTCTGTTTAATACCACAGCAAATACTGTAAAACTTCACGCTTATCTAGCAATGTGTCAGGCGCTTGTGGCAAAGGCAATCGAAATGGAGGAAATTAAAGACCTAAAACAATATCCGGCTCTTGACTTTGTTAAGTCAAAGGCGTCGGATTTGAGCGCTACTGCACGAAGGAAGTTGAATCGTGAATGGGAGAAAAGGATCGTTTTCGTCAACGAGCAACTCCCGCTAACACAGGAAGAGAAAAAGTCCATTCATTATTGCATCATTAATAGTGAAATGGGAAAGACCGTGACGAATGCGGACATCCTACTCGAAACGGAGGACAATTAATGTGCGGAATTTCCGGAATCTATCTTAAGAATCCAGATGCCAATTATCTCAATGAAAAGGAAAAAGAATCTCTGGTAGATTGGCTCTATTGTGGAATTGAGCATAGAGGCACTCATGCTACAGGAATTGCGGTGCAGGATAAGAACGGAGAAACCGTTCTAGAGAAAAGCGATATGCCTGCATCAAAATTCATTTTCTGGCGCAGAGATTTGATGCCTGATGCAAGAACTATTCTAATGCATACTAGACTTTACACAAAGGGTAAGCCAGAAAATCTACTGAATAATCATCCAGTTCAATATGACAATATTATGATGGTTCATAATGGTCATATTTCGAATGATGATGAGCTATTCGAGAATGAGAATTTGGAGCGTTTTGCTGAAGTAGACAGCGAAATCATTCCGGCGCTACTTCATAAGTATGGAATGCTTGAACCAAAAGAGGCTCTAGAGAAGATGTCTGGCGGTTTTGCAATTGCCGCCATTGATCAAAATAATCCAGGGAAGTTACTTCTAGCAAAAGGTTCATCTTCTCCATTAATCTACCTTGAAACGGATAGTATGTGGATTTGGGCATCAGAGGAAAACGCAATTAAGGATGCCTTGGAATTTGGTCTAAATATTGAGAATGCTAAAAAGCTTGATTATAAGGTCATGCAATATGGCGAATATATTCTAATTGATGGCGAGAAAAGTGAAAAAGATAACTTCAAGCCATATCACAAGCCTTATTCTTCCAAGTATCCGGCAAGTGTTGGCGCACACAATCCCAATCAGTATCATGGAAGTTATACTTCTGCATGGGATAAAACAGATGTGTGTGATGAATGCTTCCAGCCATTCGATCTATATAAAATGAATCGAATTGGACAGAATTATTACTGTGATAAGTGTGATGCTAAGCTATTCGATATCACCGAAAATGGTATGCGGATTGCAAAGACTAGCTCTACTACAGGCAAGAAACTGAGCCGAAAGGAGCGGAAAAGACTGCGTAGAGAAGCGCAGCTTCGGTTTCAAGAAAGTCAAAAAATGGAAGAGCCAAAAGACAAAAAAGAGAAAGAAGTCGTTTCGTCAAGTAAGGTAGAAGATGAAACGAAGGATAAGATCAGTGAAGTCCTGGACGATGAACATTGGTTCATCTGTGAAATGGTTGCCGAATTCTACGGAACTAAGAGTGAATTCGTTGACATGATTCTTTTCTCGGATGAATTCATGGCTGAGGATGATCCAATGCTTTCCACAATCTACATGGAATTCGAAGACAAGTATCATGAATTCCTAGACGATGTTCGTGACGATACTGATGTAGTCCTTAATCGTATCTCCGACACAACAAAAAAAGCGCGAAGCTTTCCGGTGGGGTTCTAAGTGCTTATCTATAACAGGAGAGGCGCTCCTACTGGAAGGGTAATTGCCAGCGCATTGGGCTTTGACTATGGAACCGCTCCCGTCGGATTAGGAAATATTCTAATCCGATGGGGCAATTCCATGAATCCAGAAATGGATGAGCACTATGAGAGGGTAATTAATTCATCGGAGGCCATCAGTAACGCGACAAATAAATTGCTATCTCTGGAAATGATGAGCGATGCAGGTCTAAACGTTCCAGCATGGTCAGAGCATCCAGATGAATTGATTGAAATGTATGGTTATCCAATTCTTGGGCGAAAACTGCGCCATGCAAGAGGAAGTGATATTCAACTTATCTTGCAGGAAAGAGATATGCGCAGACCAAGGGATTTCTATACGGTATATATTCCGACAAATCGTGAATATCGTGTTCATGTTGTAGGCGATGAAGTAGTCAGAGTACAGGCGAAATATCTGGACTTTCCGGAACAGAAAAAAGCTTGGATTAGAAATTATGAATCCGGTTATCGGTTCCGAAATCCGCGCCTTAGATTGCATTCCAGGCGGCTACAGGCGGCTATCTCAGCCGTCCATATTCTAGGTCTGGACTTTGGAGCGGTTGATTTAATCATCGGCGATGATAATGAGACATATATTCTGGAAGTAAATACTGCACCAAGCTGCTCGCCATTAACGGGTGCAGCCTACGTAAATGGGATCGCAAATCTGTTTGAACCAGGAGAAATCACTGTTAATATGGAGCCATTACAGCTTCTAGTTAGCGATGATGAAGATGGGGACACAGAAGATATTGATGATTCCGACGTGGATGAATATGTCCGCGAAATGGAAAACGCAGCAATCACGGGATAGGAGGAAATATGTCAGAATATATGTGTAGTCACGGTGATTTATTTATGTATTGCTCCATTTGCATGGACGTTCAAAAGGCAATGGAGGAATACATAGTTATTCCTGAGGAAAGTGCAACTTCTGCTCAGGAATATCTATACGACTATTATCTCGACTTAGACGAACGTGAAATGCGAGAACAGGAGGATTCACTATAATGAATTATTTGGCAATCCTGCAAACAGATAATAACGAGTATGTTTGTGTCAGCGATACAGAGGAAAAAGCAAAGCTAGGTATCTTTGAAGGACACAATACATTCGTTAAAATACTAATGGAAACAGATCATAAAAATCCATTGCAGGATGTTACAAGTGAATGGCTTAATTCTCGCGTAGAGAAATATTATCGTCATGTTCTTAAAGGTCCGGTTTCAATGGAAACATTGGAGAAGAAGTGGGACCTTATTGTTGTGGAGGTTGAATTCGATGAATGCTATCGAAATGGCTCATGGACTCCACGCAGGGAACAGGACTATTAAAGGGAGGTATATGGAGCCTAAAATTATTATCATTGTAGGTCGCTCAGAAAACGAGGATAGATTTCGCTCACAAATTGAGCGGTTTTTACCAGAAGGGTTTGAAATTGAGGGAATTCATTCACTAGGAGAATTCTATGAATCAGATAACAAGGATAGATTCATTGCTTTCGTTTCTTATGTAGATGAGGAGCTTTTCCATGAAAGCTTTGACTCAATTCTTAGAAAGACTAGAGCTAATAGTTTTAGTGCGAGTTCTTTCGACAATATCTTCGATGCGGTCGAATATGCCACAGAAGAATATGATTTTGAGGCTGATGAAACCGCACGAGAAGAACGGTATCAGGAACTAAGGGAAAGATTCCCTTTATTTTCTGCGGAAGAGTGGGAACAAGTACAAATCTTTGACTCACTCTATCACACAGGAAAGGTTCGCCCTATTCGTGCCCGCTTTAATGATGAGACAGTAGTTGTTCTGGCTCATATTACTGCGGGAGCGGATGAGGTAAGGGTTACACCAATGATGATCCTTATCACTGATGAAATCCATGATGAACTTGAAATTCCTTTTTCATAACAAGGAGGAATTATTATTTCTAGCGTATATCTGAGACTGAATGTTAAAGACATTGCCAACGATAAGGCAGTAGAGGCACTATTTGACGAACTTTCTAGCTATCCTTGGATTCATTCGTGTTCGATTTCCTATGGTGGCATGTTCGGCAAAACCATCAAGAAAGACTTCTATGTTGAACGAATGTTTGATGATGTATTGCCGAGAGTAGTTGTGCAGCAATTTGAGCTTAAACGTCTAAACAAGCGATCAATTAAGAAGATGATCAAGAAACTAGAAGGTCAAATCAAGGAGCTAAAGGAGCAATTAAAGGGCATTGAGTATACTTCAGGATAACTCATATAAAATCGAGGAACTAAGGACGATCAAAGACCTCAGGGATATCTATAGTCAATACTCGACAAAGGAGGCTTGGCTGTTTTTATCCTTGGGGGGATTCCATGGAACTAGTTTAACCCTGGATGATTTGGAGTTAATTCTTGCGGATCAATCTAATATCACTAGCTCGGTAAATGGCCGATGGTGGGTTACAGCCCTGGTTGTATTCCCCAAACTAACAACGGCTGCAATTCTGAACTATGCTGAAATTATGATTGATGCGGAAGATGTGCAATGGCTTCGTGAAAAAGTCAGAGAAACCCTAGTAGAAGTGGAGGCTAGTCAATATGGAAACACCTAGTGAAGAATGGCTTACATCCGCGCGTAAATATGAATGGCTTACATCCGCGCGTAAATATATTTCTCTTGTAGAGGAATGTGATTGTGATTGCTTTCTTTGTATACGTGGCGATCATGATGAGCATTGTGATTGGCTAGAAGTAGAGGATGAAGATGAGTGAACGCAAGGAATTCCAGCCGCTAGCTAAGGGAGCAAAAGAAACATGCTCCTATCCTTGCGGAAATCTAGAACATGACCATTATTACGAAATAGAAGATATTCTAGAAAACTATTGGGATTATGAGTCCTCTGTTCCAGAATCAATCGATTACGATCTAGCTAGAGATATTGAAGGGGCAAATAAATGAAGAATATTGATCTACAGAATCATCTTGATGAATTAGCACATTCATTGGGGTGCCGATTGGATCAAATTACTCCTTACACGCCGGGAATGATGTATGTTGAATTTGGATATGTAGAGGGGCCGGTATTATCCGACCCCAATATCCAGTCCAAATACATGGTCAATTTGCACGAGCTAGGGCACTTTGCACGCGGTCATACGCAGGGTCGTCCGCCCATGCAAAACGAGAAGTGGTATTTCGACAACGGAGTATTAAAATCGGAGGCAGAGGCGTGGGAGTGGGCGCTCGATAATTCCCTTATTAATGAATATGAATCGGAAACAAAACGCTATATGTGGGAGACATGTATGGGTTCATATTATCGTGGCGCAATAAGTGCAGGATTTGGAGTGCCAGGACAGCGCCTAGGAAATGGAAATAGACATTGGGTTTCCTTTGCCTGGGACGAACCGGATGATTTTTTCTGGTCAGTAAAAGAAAGGATGGAAAGTGATGGTGAAAAGACTAACAGCAACGTTCTTCTTCGATCCAGATGAGGAAGAGGCAATTACCAAAGAAGATTTAGAGAAATGGGCGGAAGAAATTAATTCCAATATGGCCGCTTTCGTTATTGGATATGAAGGATGGATTGTTCAGGAGGTTGAGCTACAAAATGGACTTGCCTTATCTTAAGGCGAAATTCCGCTACGCAGGATTCGCTCGTTACGTTGAGAATGTAACCCTGGAATGGGGGACAAATACTCTCATTGGAATGGAGCGGAGAAAGTCTGGTAAATTCTCAAACAAAATCAAGAGATATTCCCTGAATAAAATAGAGAGTGAGCTTGAGATTTATGGGTAGAGCCAGTGGAGATGAACTTGAAATTACTCTTTATCTCGTAGGAGACAATGAAGAGGATGCTAGAGGAAATTTTCCTTTTGATTCCTTTAAGGAGGCAGAACAATATAAGTATGAAAATAATGCAAGCAAAATTTATTCAGTAATAGCGACTATTGATTTTTCTACGATGGAGGCAGAAGATGGGCAATAGAGAAGAGAATCTAGGACGGAGAATTCTTTTTACGGCGGAGGATTTCGAGCCTCTATTTCAGGCGGAGGGAATTGATTTTCTAACCCTTGATGAGTGGGAATGGAGGCAATTCGAAAATATGTTCATGACTGGCACCGATTGGGACAGCGTAGTAAAAGATGCAGCCTGGACAATCAAGATGGACAGAGATAGAACAAACTAAATAATAATAGCCGCCCTGGGACTAACCATCCTGGGGCGGCTATTTTTTTGTGCTAAAATTCACTCATAATTACTAAACAATTGGAAAGGAATGAAAATGGCAACAGGAATTCATAGAATGTTGCAATCCGGATACTGGATTAATGAAGTTTTTCCAGACTTCAAAAAGAAGTACCCAATTGACGCAAATAAGATTCAGGCTGAACAAGCTAAACCATTTAGTAGGCCGCTTCCTCATTCTGACTTTGCCAGAGGAATTGTGGAGGAAATTAGACTTCACCCTTTAGTCGTACCCCCAAGCACTAACTTTGGAATATGGGATAAACCAACCGTAATGTTACATGCTGCCAATGGGGGCGTAGAATATCAGGAAGAGCAAGTAAAATATTTCGGCTCAGCAATGTGCGATGTTAATTCCCCGGCATCATGGAGTGCCTATAAATTGAGAGCAGCCAATGCCGGACTAAAGACTGTGGATTGGCGGCATTGTCATACATATGTTGAGATTCAAAATCTACTTGATTTGTTCGCACAGAACCCTCTCAAGACCGGCGGATTAAATCTTGAGAGCGTTGTGGCGGAAGGATTGAGTATTCCAAGAATTGCAGACATGATTGACAATACTCTAGGGACGGACTCAATCATCGCAATTCCTACATTGGGTTGGATGGACGGAATTGATTGGAGCGCCCTTTCAAGACATGTATTTCAGCTTGAATATTTCCTAAATGACCCTCCAACATATCCTGATGGAAGTTCTGATTGGGCGGGAATTCATCCTACTGAATTGTGCAGACAAATGGCATATCACGCCAGAGAACAATGCGGCGTTAGAAAATTGACATTCATATGCGGAATCTATCCTGCGCCAACAAATCCAAATAGCGTAATGTATTCAGCATCAGAATATAAATCCTTTATTGCGGCCGCAGGAGAACGATTTGGAGGAATATACTTAGGTGATAACAATGGTCCAAACTATTCACAATGGGCGTAAAAATTCCCTCGTTCCGGCGCTAGTCCTACCCTCTGGGATGCCTCTAGGCGGCTATGAGCGCCTTTGTGTGACTATCTAAATCATTGCCGCGACTCGGCAGCATGAACGGGTTTGTTTAGGCGTGGAGGCTGCTGAAAATTCAGGGGTCTAATAAATGCTATAATGTTGACTAATGAAGAAACCAACTAGACGAGATTATGATGCATTCAATTGGCTTCCTCTAGATAGGTGGAATGAAAATACCCTTTTGGGGCCAAGATTGAATCAGATGATCTGTTGCAAAATATGCGACGCATATATTCCACACAAAGACAGTGTGAAACACGTTGCATATCATGTGTCTCAACGAAAACGCCAAATTGCCGATGATAAGAAGAAGGCAAAATCTGCACGTATTGAGGCAATGAGACTGGCCAAAGAAGCAAAAATGAAAGAAAAATTGGCTGGCAAATAGTAATCTATTAAGGGGTTAAAATTATTTTAATTAAAAGAAATAAATTTTTTATTTTTATAGTTTCATTTTTTATCTTATTTTTTGTACTATCTAGAAGTTCACATGCTGCTAGCACGGAAGTTCGCAAGATTAATAATTATGTTAAAGACACTCCGATGGAAGGCACAGGTAAAATAGTTGTCAACCAATCCAAAAAATATGGAATCTCGCCGTATTTCGTTGTCGCCGTTGCAAAAAAAGAGTCAAGCCTTGGCGAAGCAAGTTGCTCAGGAAATCGCAAAAATGTCTGGGGGCTTGGAGCTTGTGGGAGAGTCTGGAATCCGCCTTACTTTTCATCATGGGTGGAGGCAATCAATTATTTCATTAGATTCATTGACCAGCGATGGCCAAGAGCAGATAATCCATTTCAATTTTATGGATACTGTTCAGGGTGTGAAGTGGAATGGGGAAATTCCGTTGCGTCTCATATGCGAAGCGCTGGTGGAACTACAGAGGTTAGAAGATGAGAACTGAATCCGAAGTAAGAGCGTTATACAAGCAATATGTTTTTAAGTACGCTGAGGCAAATAGGGATAATAATAGGGATGCCGCCAACCAATATTTTGGGGCGGCAATTGCTTGTGGACGTACTTTAGGGAAGGACGTAAAGCGTATCAGGTTGGACTTTGATATTGCAAAGGACTATCTCAGAAGAGAAGCGCTTAAGAACTAGACCACTTTTCGTCGTATCTTTTTAAATTATCGTCGTAGTGGCTTTGTTCACCGATTTGTTTCATGGTGTTTCCCCCACCGTGTAAATGATGAACCTCTACACTATCTACAAGCCGGGAGGAAATCCCTAATTCCTCCATGCGTCGATGTAGGTCATCATCCTCCCAATATCCGCCCTCAAAACGCTCATCAAAGAAACCCCCAGAAGACTCATAGATGTGCTCATAAATATTTCTCGGAACACAGAAAAATGGCCTAGGAAGATTATCTTTTGGTGGAGGATCAATTCTTGGAACTGTAATAAATGCCTCATCTGGCAATTGTCGCAGGTTGCCCTTTTTAAGCAGACAATCATTATTTGACAAAATAATAAAATCCCCTCTGGCTAATCTCATTCCCATATTACAAGCTGCACCATATCCTAGCCCATCATTGGCCAAAATAATTATTTCATCGTAACCAGACATAGACTCCACGCATAATTTCAACATGGAGTCTACATGGGGAATTCCATACATATGAGGAATTATAAGGCTAATCAATTCTTTCTCCGATTACATAAAAACTATGACCATCGTACATTGCTGCACTATAGAATCCTAGCCTATGTAGATCGGATTTTGCCTCTTTATAATCATAATTTGTGAGTCTTGCCTTAATGAATCTTGTATTTTGCGCCCACCTTCCGCCAGATTTTAAAATATTTTTTTCTAATCCATCAAGATCAACCTTGATAAAGTCTATCTGTCGATCAAACGGAATTTCTGTATATATCAGATAATCTAAATCTTCAGTTATTGAGAATGATCTAAAGGTAATATTATCATGATAAGCTAAACGATTTTCATCCAGCAAAAAATTTGGATGGTAAGTCTGAAATGATAAAATTTTTGCTTCAGGAAATTGCGAAACGTATTCCAGCGTGGAATAAAGTGTTCGAATTCCAAGATCAACGATCAGTTCCGGTGTAAAATTTCTGGGAACTGAGAAATTACCCGATTTCAAAGCAATCCCTGCATCTTGCCTCATAGCTTTCCGTCCCTCCTACTAAAATGGTTGGCCCATCAAATTGGGCTGGTCTTCCATCAACAAGTCTCTGTGTAAATGAGGCATCATCCGCGCCACATTTATTACACACAGCATTTAATTTATCCACACGATCAGCGAGAACCATAAGACGAGGAATTGCACCAAAATCCTGAGTCGCAAAATCCTTATCAAGTCCGCACACAATAATTTTTACTAAATCATTGAAAAGAATATTATTAATAACATTCACTAATTCAGAATCAAAAAATTGTGCCTCATCTACGCCCAACACATCCATTTTTGTTTTTGCAACAAAATCATCTATTTCCCAAGAGTGGGAGAAAATTTTTGCTTGCCGTTTGGATGAATTGTGACTAACAATTGAGTCTAATTGATATCTTGAGTCTGTTATTGGTTTCGCTACATATACTATTTTTCCTGCAATTTCCTCACGTCTAAGCCGACGAAGAAGTTCCTCAGTTTTACCTGAGAACATTGGTCCAGTTATTACCTCAAGTCTTGACATGTAATTCCTCATATTTATCTGGTGGTTGTTTATCGTAGTCCCAACCTTCTATGAATTCATGTTCATATTCAAATCCTAAAACTTTTAGCATGTCTGTCGCTTCCGCTCGATGATCTTCAAACTTTAACTCTCCATCAATATAAATACAAGTCCAGTCTTCAAAATCTACTATATTAATTTTCATTCTGGTAACTCTCCTGTATATCTCTTCCATGTAGTTGGATCATTTCTTCTGTTAACTTTTGGCTTAAAGTGAAATGGTGCATTTGTTTCCATATCACACTTAATGCAAGTTAGAAAAACTAGGGTTCTTTGAGTAACTTTATATGGGTGAACGCGCCAATCATGCTGACAATTTTCGCTCAATTAAAAGCACCCCAATCCCACAGCCTGCCTGTGTTTTATCTTCAATAAATTCCCAATGAGTGTAGTCATTCTTAATTTCTTCCCACAGCTTGTCTACTTCTGTGTTCTTGTAAGGAAGAATGTCATGAAACACAACCAAAGAATTTTTGTGTGGATTTGTCATTGATCCGTATGCTTCCCAATCTCCCTTAACACTAGCGTAAGAATGATCAGCGTCAATAAAGATGAAATCATATGGCCCAAAGTTTCGCGCAGCGTCAATAACTTTTTCGTCTTGAGTTTTGCCTTTAATAACACGCAAATCCTGTCCTTTATTCCAGCTTGCATACATTTCCGAATTTATATGGTAGTCATCAATAGCAACAATTCTGTCACCATGTTTTGTGTTAAAAAACCACTGATATAATGTGCCTCCATAATGCGTGCCTAATTCCAGAATATGATGTGGCTCTGCCAATTTAAAAAGCTTAAGAAGCTCAGTAAATTCCTTTTTATACTGAGAAATTGGTACTGGCTCTGTGGCGTAGTATTCTCTTATATTGTCTTCCATGCGTGTAATGCGCTCCAATGTATCTTGTGTCTTTTAACATTAAATTCTTTATCTTCTAACATCTTCTTAATTTTTTTAACATTTTTGGGAGTCTCTTCGTCTGTCTCCCCATGAACTTCGACCAAAAGATTTCTTATGCGGCTTTCCCAAGCGCCTGATCCGCCTATTATATCAAGCTCTGTCCCCTCAATATCCATCTTAACAAAGTCCACCACTCCGCCAATATTTAAATAGTCAAGCGCCATGTCAAGGCTCATAGAATAGCCTTGAATAGATTTCTTGGTTTGTACCTTACTTATTCTATAACACTGTTGACTGCCGCGCTTCTTATCATAATATATTCTTCCCAAACTATCTGATACCGCATAGTTAATCAAGAGAACATCTTCGTCTTGTAAATTTTCCACGGCGACATTGAAATTGTCTGAGTCCATTTCAAGTCCAACAATTTGTGCTTTAGGCCAAATTCTTCTGTAATGTAGGGCGGTTAGTCCAATGTTGCTTCCTAGGTCTAGCACCGTCTTAGGTTCAGGGTCAAGGTCTATGACGTGATATCTTCCTTCAAAAACATCCTTATAGCACACCATATCCGACTTGACTCCGTATCGTAGGAATATATTTTTATTTATTTCTTCGTTGTGAACTTTAATTAATCTAGACCCCATGTTACTTCCCTTTTGAGAAAGAAATTTTTTATTATTTCTTTTGGCGCTGATCTATAAATAGCACAATTAAATTGAGAAGGCACAACTGGATGAAGATTTCTCATGGTTGGAGTCCATTGTTTCCAAACATTTTCATACCATTCCATTTTATTAAATTCATTTGAGTGCTCAAAGCTTTCAATCTTTTTTAACATTTCTTCGTCACTTCTAACATAGGAAAAATGATGTAGCATGGCAGAACTTAAACCATATTCTGATAAGCTAGGCGTTCGTTTATTAGAAAAAATTTGGTCTGTTTTAATTGCTATGACTGGCGTGTCTGTCTGTTTGTTTGAAATTCTAAATATAGGTAGCTTCCAATAGACTTCCATCCATGGAGTTCGTATCTGTCCCTCTCTATCGAATTTTTTAATTTCTTCAAGAATAATTTTTATGCTTATTGGCTGATAGTATTCATCAGCATCGCAAATTATGGCCCACTTAAACCCTTTGGCGTTTAATGCTCTGAGTCCCCAATTAAATTGTTCCGCCTGATTTTTCCAAGCTCCCTCACCAACATAATCTGCGCCCTGCGCTGCATTCCTGGTTAAAGCATCATCGTGCGAGCACGTTCCACACCATGGAGTCTTTGAAATAAGAACCATGTGGTAGATATCTTCTTCCAGATATGGCTTTTTAAACTGGCGCACAACTGGCGGGAGAAGACGTGGCTCATTGAATGCCACTGTTAATACTGCAACATCATTGTTCAACTATTCTCTCCCTTGTCTCTCTTGGCATTCTTTCTAGCCCGTCACATTCTGGGCAAATATATGTTAAATCTTTTCTATTGTTTGACAAAATAATTAATAGAGGCTGCCCGCACTCTTCTGCCTTTTCACCTTTTTTATTAAAGGTTTTTGACGTACATCTTTTTATTTCTTCATCTATAGCCATTTTTTCTCATAATAATTTCTGTTGGAAAATTCTTCTATCTCTTCTCTTTCTCCTTCAAAATAATCTTTGTGAGGTAGGGAAATAGCTACGTTAGTTTTATCCAGGATGACTTTTACTCCTAAATTTTTATTTGCCTGCTTAGCAAAGTCCATATTTTCATATGCTATTCCTTTATCATAAACAGGGTCCCATCTAATGCCCGCCTCTAAAATATTTTTTGGTACAGCAGCCCAATTAGCCTCCCAATGTTCTATCTGAACAGGAAGAATATCATCACTATTAGTATAGATATCGGACACCCTTACGTCTTTCCAGGAAAGGTGTTTCGGCTTGTCAGTGTAAGGCTCGGCAAAGATTGTGTAGTCTCCCTCTAGATCAACTATTTTATTTGGGAATGGATCGCGGGAGATATGTGTTACTCCTGTCAAAAGATCATTGGGAAATAAATTATTGACAGAAACAAATTTTAATAATCCATCTTCAGGAAGATAAATATAATCTTGTAATGATACAAGCATATCAATATTATTTCGGACAACAAAATCTGCGGCTCCATTATATAATTCACACAAATTTCTTTTATTTCCATCCATAATTGGAGAGCTTGACCACATAATTTCAAAGTCTACACGCTTTTGAATTTCTTCCCAAGTTATATATCTTTTGGCAAACCTTTGATCGCCAACAATCCATATAAAATCTTTAAAAGATTGACGCATCAAGGATGCCTCCAATACATCCAATCCGCCTGGCCTATAAGTGGGGGAAAATACTGCTAATCTCATTGCAAATATCTCCAACCGTTGTAACCATATCCGAATAACCTAGAGAACTCTTTTAAAAATAAAATTTTTGACTCTTTTGGAGAGAGAGGTTTTATATTATAATCCAACATTTGCTGATCAATCCAGAATTCTTCAGGAATTGAACCAAAGTCTCTCATTTCTGTGTGTCTAACAAGAAGATCAATACGATGTATTTCCTCTTTTTCCTCTTCGGTATCCTCTTCTAAGTCAAATCTTTCATAGATAGCCGCCATTAAATTGTCCTCTATCTCACGATAGGCTTCATACTGAGGCGTGGCCTTAAGTGGAGAAATTATATCCCCAATATAACCCTCTGATGCATCGTGTAAAAGGAGTTTTTTCTTTATTGGATAGGGAGCCTCCCATGCACATACAACAGAGTGCTGTGCCACACAATAAAATTCCTTACATTGTCCACCATATCTACACACATTTGACAAGCTGTGTGCAATATCAATAATTGATATGTCATCAATGTTGGGATTAATTGGATTAAACCGCTTCCCTGAATAGGTAGACATCAAAGGAACGGCGGCTATGTTTGTACCGTCCATGCGTCAAGTATATCACAAAGTAAGGGGGTGGACCGACACACCGTAACGGCCCACCCCACTAGAAAGGGAGCAAAATGGTGGGGACGGATACCATTTTGCTTCTACCAGCCTCCCCGCTAGAGGAGGATTCTTACGGCCAATTCCTTGGAACAGCCATTGTCTAATAAATTTTTTAAATCCCCGTGATATGTATCTGATTCAGCGAGGGCATGAATGTCATCCAGCGGCCAATCTGGACCCAATAACTTAACAAAACAATCGAACTTATAAGTAAGTAAGTTCTCAACCTCTTCTTGCTTTTTATCCGGTTTTGTTGGTGTAGATGACATCATGACCCCCGACATTTAATTATTAAGCAGCGCCCACTGACTTAAAGGGAACTTCGCCCTTAGTCAATAGACCTTCAAGCGCTCGGAATCCTGCGGCAAATGCACCTGTTAGGGCACCAACCAATAGGGCTTTCCAGTTGTCATACTGTGGCTCGTTTAGGAAGCTAATTACAGACACAACAAATGCTGATAATGCTGTGCGTGTAAATGCGTCCAGCCAAGCTGCCACCGGCTGTCTAACAAGACCAGCAAATGTAAGGCTTGGAACCAATACCTGGACTGCCTTTAGTCCGGCCGCACCTGAAGCGAAGAGAGCGGCAACACCTAGGGCATAAGCCTGGTCTAGATTTGTTGCTACCAAAACGCCTGGAAGCAAAACAACCAATGACGCCCCGAATGCCTTAAGAAACTCTCGGCCTGCTTCTTGTAGCAGTTTCTTCATTTTACTCCTTTCTTAGCAATCTCTGCTTTTCAGCAGTTGTAGATATTTAGTTATAATAGCCGCGTAGTCTTTCCCTTCGACTGTATATAACCCTGAGACTGGCTTGTTCTCTTCAAGCCACTTCCTTGCATAGAAACGCCCAATATTGTGGGCTGCAAGAGCGGCGTCTATATCCCCTAACGCCTTAAAATTTTCACTTAGATAGTTGGCTGCCCATGGTATAGAGAACGATGGATCAAATGCTTGTTCGTCTGTGATTTCAGGGTGCCAGAATGAATTGATCTGCGCCAATCCTCTGTCCCTAGGATCGACATAACCTACTGCTGCTGGATCAAATCCAGATTCAAGATTCAACTGCTTACAAAGCATTAAGGCGGGAACTCCTGCCTTGTGTGCTGAATCCCATACGCGCTTCTTGAATAGTCTGCGTGCAGTTGTCGGACCTATTACTCCGTCCGCATTCATGCCCAAATCCAACTGGAAATCTTGCGTATTGTTTCTGGCTGCTGCCCCGAAGAATAATGATTCGGTATCTAAACCAGACCCATAACCTCGATATTTTAACTCTCTCTTCAGGGCTGTCAAAGCGTAAGCCTTTGGCGTATTAGGTTCGGCTCGATCCCTATATTTATAGTAAGAAGTCCATGCTGCGCCAACAGGAGAGCCTGGCTTGATTTCAACCAACCGGGCGACTCCATTTCTTGGTTCATATGGTTCTAACTTCATTTAATATACGTCCTATAGTGCGAGAAGTCTGATCTATAATGTACTGGAAGAAGGAGTGGCCCGACTTCTGATCCATGAGATATGCACATACCATTGCCAATACACACAACAACGTGATGGTAGGGAGCGCCGTATCCATAGAAGGCCAAATCTCCTGGTTGTGGGTTGTTTGTTCTGTTTCCATGTTGTACTAGAGTTCCTGTATAACCCCATCCATTATACCCTAAACCGTTAGGGTCAGGAACACCGGCCCCCCAATATGTCCACGTTGAGAATGAGGAACAATCCTCATAGTAAGGAATCTTTGGCGGTCTAATTTTATTGCGGACCCCATACATTCTGAGGCCGCTCTGCGTGTAGTGGATTTTATATCTATTATTATAACCAAAGGTGGCAAAGGATACAATCACGGCTCTAGGTGATGTGTTATAAACCTTATTGGCCTTGCTCATGAGAAACGTGCCGTATTGATCGTAATATCTGGCTAGCTTTTTGTGAACATCCAGATCATAGATGCCGTCCGTCTTCATGTGACGGCTCTCTTGGAATTCCATCACATTCTTGCGCGTTCCCTTACCAAATGCTCTTGTAAAATTGCCCCATTTTCTAAAACCAGCGGATGCTAAGGCTCGCTGTAGGGCAAGCACGTCCCCGCCTTGCATCATTAATGTCTTGTAATAAAGATTTCTTGGGAGGGGAACAACATTCTTTCTATTGAGCATTAGGCGAATATTCGCATCGGCGTTTCGTTGTGCCTGCTCCACTCTCTGCTGATCGCTTAAAGGTATGCCGCCTTCAGCCTCATACAATGCAAGAACGGAGTTGTCTCCGTCAGGATAAAGAATGGGGTCATATGTGTCTGGCGGAACTTCATCTAATGACGTGTATACAAATTCCTCTGGGAGAAACATATTCCCTTGCTTATATACGTCTAATACACCCATTATTTTTCCTCTGGAAGCTTACATGGTTTTGTGTTTTTAACTTCAGCAATTTGTTCATTTAGTCTGGCGATTACTATTGATTTAAGTGCGGGATCGTTTTTTAATTGAAAATTAATTCTAAGCCTTGCATCTTGTAATGCCTCTATAATTACTTGATCCTTAATTTTATCTCTATCACACTGATCTAAAATGAATTCTCTTTGTGTTTCAATCAATTCAGACTGCCTTCTATTAACACCTTCAATTGCTGAATCATTTCGCCAAGAAAAGAATAAGCCTAATACAACTCCTGTTGCCAAGACTCCGTATCCAACCTTATTCTGTGTTGACGATTTGAACATTCATTAAAACGCTTTCCTATTTTCACATTCCTTAATAGTTGGCACATGGAGCATTGAGCCTTTCTTGTATTTTATAATTCTATCATTCAATGCGGCTCTTTGCGTGTCTCCTCTTAATATATTAAGTTCCTTAGCATCTTTTTGTGCATCAATATCTGCCTGTAGTGCTGCGTTAAAATTTTTAATTGTGGGTATTCCAGATTTACAGTTTGCAATAAGGAATGTATTAATGTTTGATCTTAAGATTTTATCTGTCTGATGTGATACGCCCCAAATTCCCACTATCATGGCAATAGCTAAGACTAGATAGCCCATCCAGACTGTTTTGAAATATTTTCGTGCGCCAGGCGTCATATAATGAGCAGGATCGGTGTTGAGCTTCATCAACTCCTTTTCATATAGTTCCTGATCTGTCAAATTTCTATTCGGCATTAAAATATCCCGTGTAATTGCAAAATAATTCCAATAAATAGCATAACGAATAAATATACTGCAGAAAATAATCTATTCCAGAAGTATATCTTTATTTTTCTTTGGGTTCCTCGTCTGGCGATGGTTTCTCTTCCTTCCCATTTCTCAATCGCTCCTCGCCTTTCAACACCAGTGGGAATCCCATCAATGCTAAAGAGGCCGTCAATAAAAACGGCCTCTCGGCGTTCTCTATTATCAACTCGTGGAGGAACCCCAATCCCCCAAGAATGTAAGCTAGTGTCTCTTTTGTCTCTCTCGTAAAATTCCACACTAAGCACACTTTTTCTCATTAGAATTATATTAACTACAAAATCATAGCAACCTATTTCACATTGAGATTAGGATTATTATCATTGTTTTTGCAAGGATTTTATTAAGTCTTGCCACTTGATATATACATTTTCCCACGAATATTGTGATGCGAATTCTCTATTTTTCTCTCTGATATACCCTTGCCACTCTTCCTGATTTATCATTGCGCCTAACATCTTTAGGAATTCCTTCTGATACGACGAGTTCTTGGGCCATCCCGTAATCTTTGGAACTTCAGGATTGACTGTCTCCTGCAATGCCGCGAGATTAGACGTAAGTGGGATTACTCCCGACAT
>Ga0164241_10001728_pt1 | contig 25779 bp, 19 predicted proteins | sample OricomyardsoilBY_FD_108780 | JGI IMG/M metagenome (GOLD analysis project Ga0164241, IMG submission 108780) | Backyard soil microbial communities from Emeryville, California, USA - Original compost - Back yard soil (BY) | ecosystem: Environmental > Terrestrial > Soil > Unclassified | place: USA... | reverse complement strand
GCGAACGGAAAGCCGCGATCTTGCTGCGCCTCGAGCATCGCGGCCTTCATTTCTTCGAAGCGCGCTTCGTCGAACACGTCGCCCACCTTGAGCGTGCGCGCCTGAAGCACGTCTTTGGTGACGGCCGACGGCAGGTATGCGACGCCCGGGATGTCGACGCGGTGGACGGTGACGGGAACGCCGGGCGCCACGCGGATCTCGATCTTTACGTGGCGACCGTCGAGGTCGAGCACGCGCGCGGCGCTGACTTTTGCTTCGTAGTAGCCGCGCGCGCGGTAGTAGCGCTCGACGCGCTCGAGGTCTCGGCTGAGTAGCGTCGGATCGTACTCGTCCGCGGTGGCTAAGCCTTCCACCACCGCGGCGTCATCGACGACACGCTCGCCATCATTGTCGCGCAAATCGATCGCGGACACGATTGGGCGATCGGATTGCGCGCCACTGCCGCAGGCGGCGCACAACGACAACCCGGCGGCCACGAGTAGGTGGCTTTTCGAGCGCCGTAGCGCGCCTGGCAAGTATCGCCTCCTCGCCCAAGCATAGGACAGTCGCGAGAGCTTCCGCGACCTCCACGATCAAGTGTCAGCTATTTTTGCGGCTTACGCTTCACGCCCGGGAGCGTAGAGATCTCGCTGGCAGGTTCTGCCACGGTCATCTCTTCGTAGCTCAGCATGCCCATGAACGGGTCAGCTTCCGCACCGGTCGAAGACTTGCTGAACGTGGTGCCGTAGTCACCCTTGATGGTGACTTTGGCGCCCTTGGCGGGCAGCGGGTTCGGGACCTTCACCTGCCAGAAGGTGTCGACGTGCTCGGCGTCCTTCTTGCCCTTGTCGAACTCGGCGATCGCGTCATAGATCTGCGCGAAATTAGAGGCCCAGCCCATGACCTTGATGGTCTCGCTTTCCGGGGCGTCTTTGGTGTCACCGATCCAGAACGCGGGGATGGGCGGCTTGCAATTCTCGGGATCGGCCTTGCCACCCTTGTGGACTGCACACGCCGGCGCCTCACCCAGGTTGGTTTTGGTGATGTAACCGGTAATCGACAGCTTCTTCCGGGAGACTTCTTTGGTGTGCACCGGGCTGCGCAAGTAGTAGCTCGCGCCCCAAACGGTGTACGCCTCGCCGTTCTTGATCGGCTTCTTCGGCACGTTCGCAACGGGGGGCAGACTTGCCTTGGCGCCGCTGTTGGCGGGACGCGGCACGTACTTGACCTCATCTCCCCCGCAGCCGACAGCGGCCAAACTTGCGGCGAACAGGAAAGCCAATCCACAGGAACGCGGGGACATCAGTGACATTCTTCGTGCCTCCTCAAAACTCCCGGGACACTAGTCTGCGTTCTGCCCCTACTGCAAGCGCGGTATGCCATGTAGGTCAGGGATTTTTTATGACCCTTCGAGGCTCCTCGCCGGTGCGGATTTTAGCGGCCCCGTGGCCGGTTTGGCCATCGCAGCTTGATTCTGAGCAAAGCGCGCTACGCTGCGCTCAATGGCGCGCAGCATCTTCATCGGAGATGTCCACAGCTGCGCTGCGGAGCTCGCCGAGCTGCTGTCAGCGGTTGCTCACACCGCGGATGACCGGGTGTACTTCGTCGGCGATTTGTTGAGTCGCGGTCCTGACGCTCTCGGCGTGCTGCGGCTCTTTAGGTCGGTGCGCGCTCGCTCAGCCGTCGGCAACCACGAGCAACGTTTGATCGCGGGCAGGCACGCGAAGCTGCGCGGTGAGCCCGGACCCAAACTCGGCACTTCACACGCCGAAGTAGCGGCGCAGCTCGGCGACGACGATTGGGCAGTCTTGGAGAGCTTTCCTCTTTGGATCGACGTGCCCGAGCACGACATCCGCGTGGTCCACGCGGGCATCGTACCCGGCGTGCCGTTCGAAAAGCAGGACCCGTGGATGCTCACGCACATCCGCTCGATCGATGACAAGGGCAAGCCGAGTGAGAAGTGGGGCACGCTCTGGGGCAGCCTGTATCGCGGCGAACCGCACATCGTGTTCGGACACAACGCGCGGCAACGCCCGCAATTGCATCCTCACGCCACCGGCCTCGATACGGCCTGTGTATACGGAGGCGCATTGACCGCGCTGGTCCTTCCCGAGGGCGCAGCGCCGCCGCCCGTTGCAAATCGCCTCGACGTCATGGTGTCGGTGCCCGCGCGCCGGGCCTATTCCGACTACGGCCGCGAGCTGCCCGGAGGCTGAGTGGCCAAACTCACGCGCGTGCCACTCGCTGGGCTCGAACCTGGCGAGCGTAAACTCGATCCGAAAACGGCTCACTACCTGTGCGATGTACTGCGCCTGCGCGCGGGAGAAAAATTCGTCGCCTTCGATCCAGAGACCAAGCGCGAAGCAGACGCGCGTCTCGCCGTGAACGAAGACGGAGCGTACTGCGGCGTGGGCACGCTGCGCGACGCCGCGCGTGCCACCGATACCGGTATCGTGCTCGTGCAAGCGCTCGGCAAAGGCGACAAGACCGAACAAGTGGTGCGCTCGGCAACCGCGCTCGGAGTGGCCGAGCTGCATTTGGTCGAAAGCGATCGCAGCGTCGCGCGCGTGAGCGATCGCAGCGACAACAAGCGCGCACGTTGGGAAACGATCGCGCTCGATGCCGCGCGCCAGTGTGGACGCGCCGACGTGCCGAAAATCGTCGGACCCCACGCGCTCCATCGCGAGCTCGAGGCGTGGCGCGAGCAGAGCGCGATCAAGTTGTGCATGGTGCCTAGCGCGACACAGAGCTTGCGCGCACTGACGGCTGAGTGGACCGTGGGCTCGCCGATCGCGATCTTGATCGGACCCGAGGGTGGGCTCTCAGCCGAAGAAGTGAGCGGCGCCGAGCAAGCGGGCTTCGTCGCGACGAGCCTTGGGGAGCTCGTGCTGCGGACTGAGATCGCGGGCACGGCGGTGTTGGGGGCCCTGCTGCTCCTGGCACAGAGCTAGCGGCGCGTGTCTACTCGGACACACGCGCGGACTGATAAACACGCGTTCTGTTGAATAAATATAATAATTACGGCTGTTTTACAGTCCGGTACGCGGCTTGCGGTAGCACCCGCCATGATGATTTGGATCGCCCTGCTCCCGAGCCTGGTTGCTGGCTGGCTCTTCTTCGGCACCTTGAGGCTCCGCCGTGCCAAAGCACGCTGATCGGCGACCGCACTCGGGGTGAGGTCAAGAGTGACCGAGGGCGCGTCCGAAGCTCTGGCGCGGGGTCGTCGCGCCGCTCGTGGATCGATTTTTCTGTTGATGGTCACGCGATACGTCGTGGAGCACTCAGCCTTCGGCGTCGCGGACGAGTGGAGAGGAGAGGGGACACGGAGCTCATACGGTGACCGCTGGTGGACTATGAGCGACTGAGCAATCATCCGTTTGCGCGGTTCGGCACGGACGAAGCCCAAATCTCCGATTGCTTCGTGATCGCACTAAGGCCGCGGCCAAGAGGCGCGCGCGCCACGCGGCTGAAGGCGTAATGATCGGGTCAGCGGTAGTTGGTTCAGTTCAGCCGCTCGAGAACAAGAGCGGCTGACCGCGAGACTGGCATCGGGGCTTGGTGGTCGCCACGTGTGTGGCTTTCGTCGTGAGCTCGCGGCCGTCTTCAGCTCGGACGTTGAGGTCGCGGTCGACAGCGGAGAAGTGTCACGAGTGACCACCGATGTCTTGCGTTCAAACTCGGGAACACCCTCCGCTCGGAACCGCGCGCGCTGAGAGGTGCGTTGCTGGATTGAGATCGCCCACTCTTCAGAACCCGCCTGCGTCGTTTCAGGTAGGTTTATTGCTCACCTGAATGACTGAACAGTGGGACCTGGGCCCATACAAAACCTCAAGGATTTTCTCAAGGTTTTGGCAGTCGCGATTGTTGACACGGGCCGGCCGGCCCCGTAGCTTCGCCAGCACCAGTGGGAAATAGTGGGAACAAGTGTTTCGCTAGCCCATGAAGTGTTGAGAAAAGATGTTCCGCGGGCAGTTCACTCACTCAGTCGACGCGAAAGGGCGCATTAGCTTGCCGGCCCGCTTTCGCGACGTATTGGTGGGCGAAAGCAATGCCGGGTTCATCATCACTCCGGCGCTGTTCGACCCTTGCCTGCACGTCTACCCGATGAAGACTTGGGAAGACTTCGAGCAGGAGGTTTCGAAGCTGCCGAGCCTCGATCCGAACGCGGTGCGTTTTCGGCGTCTGTACGTGTCGGCGGCGGTCGAGTGTGAGCTCGACAAGGCGGGGCGCGTGCTCGTGCCGCCGCATTTGCGCGAACGCGCGGAGCTCGACAAGAGCGAGGCGCTCTGGGCGGGCATGGGACGCAACTTGGAACTTTGGTCGCGGGCTCGTTGGGACGCGGCGCTTGAAATTGCACCGAGTGACATGGACGCCTTCAGGCTCGCAGTGGAGCAATTCAAAGTATGACCATGGCCGCGATCGACTTCGAAGCAGAGCCAGTCTTCACTCACGTCTCGGTAATGCCGAACGAGGTGGTGGAGGCTTTGGATCCATCACGGGGCGGCGTGTTCGTCGATGCCACCGCGGGCGGCGCGGGACACTCGGCGGCGCTGCTCGCGGCTTCACCAGACGTGCGGTTGATCGCGTGCGATCGCGATCCGCTCGCGGTGCGCACCGCGCACACTCGGCTCGCGCAGTTTGGCGCGCGCGCGCAGTGTGTGCACGCTTCGTTCGATCAGATCCCGGAGCAGCTCGCAGCGCTCGGAATCACGAAAATCGACGGGATTTTGGCTGATTTGGGGGTGAGTTCGCAGCAGCTCGCGGACGCCGAACGCGGCATGAGCTTTCGCTCGAGCGGCCCGCTCGATATGCGCATGGACCCGACGCGCGGTGAAACGGCGCTCGAGTTGATCGAGCGGTTGAGCCAGGACGAACTCGCGAACGTGATCTACGAGCTCGGCGAGGAACGCCGTTCGCGTCGCGTGGCGCGCTGTATCAAGCAGGCGCTCGAAGCGGGTGAATTGAAGGACACGTTGGAGCTGCGCCGCGCGGTGGTCCGTGCGGTGGGGCCGCGCCGCTTGGGTGGTGTCGATCCGGCAACCAAGACGTTTCAGGCTTTGCGCATCGCGGTCAACGGCGAGCTCGATCAATTGATTAGCTTGCTCGACATCGCGAAGAATCTCCTCGTGCCCGGTGGCATTGCGGCGTTCATCAGCTTTCATTCGCTCGAAGATCGCTTGGTCAAGCGCGCGTTCCTCGACCGTTCGTCCTGGCAGCGGATGCACAAGAAGCCGGTGCTCGCTGGCGAAACCGAGCTCGCCGAGAACCCGCGCGCCCGCAGTGCCAAGTTGCGTGCCGCCCTTCGTGTCGAAGCCGAGGCCCCGAGCGATCCGAGCTGGGGTGAGGAAGCCTGATGCGCAGCGAGCGGGTGTTCTTGATTTTGTGGACTTTGGCGGTCTTGGCCGCCACTTCTGCGTTCATTTTGCACCTGGGGCTGCGCGTGAAGTCGGTCGAGCTCGGCTATGAACTCGGCCGCGCGCACGCTCGGGTGGAGCGCTTGCGTGAGGTGAAGCACGTGCTCGAACTCGAGCTCGCTTCGCACAAGACGCCCGAGCGCGTCGATTTCGTGGCGCGCACGTTGCTCGGCATGAGCGAACCGTCGCCGGATCGCATCTTGGCTGCGGGGCGCAAGCCGGACGACAACGCGGGCAAGCCGCTCATCACGGAGGAGCCGTGAACGTTCGCACCAACAAGACGCCCGCGAAGCTTCCCGCGCCTCCGAACGAGGACAAGCGTCGCCGTTGGGTGCGCCGGCGTATGGGCATGCTGTGCGGCCTGCTAGCGCTCGGCCTGGGGCTCGTGGTCTCGTCGGGATTCGACTTGATGATCGGCGACGGCGCAGCCTGGCGCGAGCTCGCCGAGACGCAACGCCAGCGTCGTTTGCACGTCGCGCCGAAGCGTGGCGGCGTATACGATCGCAATGGCAGTGCGCTCGCGGTCAGCGTGGAGGTGCCGAGCGTGAGCATGGACGCGGTGGAGCTGCTCCGCGGAGTGCCGTCGCAACAGGTGCCCGTGGTGGCGCGCGACGCGGCCAATCGCATCGCGGCGGTGCTCGGTATCGATGCCGCGCAGGTCGAGCGTCGGATTTTGGCCAAGCGCCGCTTCGCCTGGCTCAAACGGCAAATTTCGGCCGAAGAAGCCGACAAAATCCGCGCTTTGTCAGAAGATGACCCGGCGGGGGCAGCGCGCATTCGCGGCTTGGTCGTCGAAGGCGAGGGGCGTCGCTACTACCCGCGCCGCGAACTCGCGGGTCCGTTGCTCGGCTTCGTGGCGCCCGATGGTGAGGGCAAAGACGGTCTCGAGTACGCGCTGAATGACGACTTGAAGGGCAGCGCCGAGCAGCTCAAAGGTTTGCGCGATCGCTCGGGTCGCTTGTTGTTCTCGGACGGCATCGAAGACGATCGCGCGTTCGCGGGCCACAACATCTACTTGACGATCGATCAGGGCATTCAGTACGTCGCTGAGCACGAGCTGCAGGCAGCGGCGCGTACGTTCGAGGCTGCGGGTGGCTCGGTGGTGGTGGTGAACCCGTACACCGGGGAAATCTTGGCGCTCGCCAGCTGGCCCTTCTTCAACCCGAACGACTACACTTCGAGCCAACCCGAGCAACGGCGCGATCGCGCGATGAGCGATGTGTTCGAGCCCGGTTCGACGATGAAGATGTTCACCGTCGCGGCGGGCCTCGCCGACGGCACGATCACCCCCACGCAGAAGCTGTACTGCGAAAAGGGCGTGATGCAGATCGACAATGTGACGATCCGCGATACTCACCCCTCGGAGTGGCTGTCGATTTCGCAGATTCTCGCGGTTTCTTCCAATATTTGCGCGGCCAAGATCGGCCTCGGTATGGGTGAAGCCAAGCTCTATGACGCGCTTCGCCGCTTCGGGTTTGGTCAGGAGTCGGGGCTACCATTTCCGGGTGAAGCTCCCGGCACGCTGCGGCCGCGCTCGCGTCCATGGGTGCAGGTCGAAACCGCGAGCGCCGCGTTCGGCCAGGGCATCGGCGTGACCAACATGCAAATGGCGATGGCTGCAGCCGCGCTGGCCAATGGCGGCGAGCTGATGGAGCCGTTGCTCGTGCGCAAGGTGACGACCTCCGGCGGCGAAATCGTGCGCGATATCGCGCCGCACGTGCGCCGCCGCGTGGTGTCCAAAGAAGTCGCCCGCGCCGTCTCCGAGATGTTGGTCGCGGTGACGGAAGGTGAAGGCACCGGTACCGAAGCGGCGATCGACGGCTACCGCGTCGCCGGCAAGACGGCGACCGCGCAGAAGAGCGATCCCAAGACGGGCCGCTACTCGATCGACAAGTACATCGGTTCGTTCGTGGGTTTCGTGCCCGCCGAGAAGCCGGTGGTCGCAATCGCGGTCACGCTCGATGAGCCGATGCTCGAGCACGCGGGCGGTGTGGTGGCCGCGCCGATCTTCCGGCGTGTGGCGCAAATGAGCTTGAAATTGGCCGGCCTGACCCCGCGCTCGACGGACAAGACGGACGTCGCGGTGCTCGCGCGCACGCCTGATCCGGCGAACATCGCGTACGAGGCGCTGCGCGAGGCTCAGGGCAAGAAGCCGCCGGTGCAAGAGGTGCTGCCCACGGGCACCGTACCGGCGGGCAAAGTGCGCATTCCGAATTTGACGGGCGTGCCGGCGCGCCAAGCGTTCAAGCAAATGATTTCGCTCGGCCTCACCCCGCGGCTCAAGGGCAGCGGGCTCATCGTCAACCAACAGCCGCCGCCGGGCAGCGTGGTCGACAACACGTCTGAAGTGCTCTTGGTCCTCGAACCTGCTTCCTGATTTTGATGGTTGCTCACACGCCCGCCTCTGTCGCTCGCGCCGCCACCGGTTTGTCGGTGTCGGCCTTGCTTGGCGTATTGCATCGCGAAGCGCCATGCCTCGTGGGCGACGGTGAGGTGCGCGTGACGGGCGTGCGTCAGGATTCGCGACGAGTGGAGCCGGGGGATTTGTTCGTCGCGCGCAGCGGCGGCAAAGTGAGCGGCGCGCAGTTTGCCGTTGCGGCGGTCGAGCGGGGCGCAGTGGCGTTGATCGTCGAGCGCGGCTCAGAAATGCCAGCGGTTACAGTGCCGATGATCGAGGTCGCGGACGCGCGCCGCAGCTTGGCGCTCGCAGCCGAAGCGGTGTACGGCCATCCGAGCCAGCAGTTATCGATGATCGGCGTCACCGGGACGAACGGCAAGACCACCACGGCGTGGCTCGTCGAACGCGCGCTCATCGGTGCTGGCGCGAAGCCTGCGCGGCTCGGCACCGTCGGCTTCTCGTTCGACGGCAAGAGCGAAGACTCGGCGCTGACCACGCCGGAAGCTGACGACATCTCCCGCTACGCCGCGGGCGTGCGCGACGCGGGCGGCACGCACTTCGTGATGGAAGTGTCCAGCATTGCGCTTTCGCTGGAGCGAGTGCGCGGCCTGCACTTCAAGGTCGCCGCGTTCAGCAATCTGACCCAAGACCACTTGGACTTTCACGGCTCGCTCGCCGCTTATGGTGAAGCCAAAGCGCAGCTGTTCACCGAGCTCGCACCGGAAGCCTCGGTGCTCAATATCGACGATCCGTTCGGCGAAAAGCTCGCGGCGCGCGCGGTCGGCAAAGTGACGCGCGTCAGCAAGCGGCCGGGTGCCGATCTGTATCCGAAGCACGTCACGGTCGACGCGCGCGGGATCCACGGCGTGATCCATACTCCTGTCGGTGATATTCGGCTCGAATCGCGTTTGGTCGGCGAGCACAATCTCGAAAATCTGCTGCTCGCACTGGGCATTTTGCAGGCATCGGGCGTGGATCTCGAGCGCGCGGCGCAGGCACTCGCTGAGGCTCCGCAGGTGCCGGGTCGGCTCGAGCGCTGTGACGAACCAGGCGATGAGCTTTTGGTCTTGGTCGACTACGCGCACACCCCGGACGCGCTCGAACGGGTACTGATCGCGACACGCGGACTGACTGCACGGCGCGTGATCTGCGTGTTCGGCTGCGGCGGCGATCGTGATCCGCAGAAGCGCCCGCGCATGGGCGCCGCCGTCGGCCGCCTCGCGGACTACGCATACCTCACGAACGACAACCCGCGCAGCGAGGATCCGCGCGCGATCGCGAGTGCAGTCGAGGTGGGTCTGCGCGAAATGGACGGTCAGTTCGAAGTCGAACTCGACCGCGCTCGAGCGATCGATCGCGCGATCAGCCGCGCTGGGGCAGGGGATGTGGTGCTGATCGCCGGCAAAGGTCATGAACCGTACCAATTGATCGGCAATCAGACGTTGCCCTTCGACGACCGCAACGAGGCGCGTCGCGCGCTCGCGCAGCGCCGTCGACGCGGAGGCGCATGGCCAGCCTGATCCCGCAAAATAGCGCGGAATTTTCGCTGTCCCAGGTGGCAACGCTGTGTGACGGCAAGCTCGCCGGTGCGGACGCAGCGTGCGTCGGCGTCACCACGGATACCCGCGCGGAGCTGCGCGGGCAGTTGTTCGTCGCGCTGCGCGGTGAGCGCTTTGACGGCCACGACTTCGCCGCGCGAGCACTCGCACAAGGAGCTGCGGGGGTCGTGGTTGAGCGTGAGCTCCCCGGTCTGAGTGCCGCGGTCATCGTGCCCTCCACACTGACTGCGCTGGGTGCCCTCGCTGCAGCTCATCGGCAGCGTTGGGCCAAGCGCATCGTGGGTGTCGCAGGCTCTGCCGGCAAAACCACGACGCGCAGCGCGATCACCGCGCTGCTCAACGCGCTCCACCCCGGCGCCGTGCACTTCGCCGCTGGAAACCTGAACAATCTGATCGGCGTGCCCATGGTGCTGCTCGGTCTCAAGTCAGAACACAGCATCGGCGTGGTCGAGATCGGCACCAACGCACCCGGTGAAGTGCGCGCTCTTTCCAGCATGGCGGCGCCGGATCTAGCCGTTTTGACGCTGATCGGCCTCGAACACACCGAAGGTCTCGGCGATCTCGACGGCATCGAGCGCGAAGAAGGCGAAATCTGGAGCGGCCTCGGCCGCGAAGGGCTCGCCGTCGCGAACGCGGATGATGCGCGCGTGCAACGCACGCTGCAAACGGTCGCGCCATTGCGTTCGCTCAGCTACGGCTACGCCGAAGGCGCGAACTACCGCCTGCGCACTCGCACGCCGAACGCATTGGGCGGCTCCGCACTCGAAATCGAACGCCGCACCCCGTTCACCGAGGACTCGATTCGCCTCGATACGCCGCTGCTCGGCGGAGCCGGCGCGTACGCGACGCTCGCGGCGCTCGCGGTCGGCGAATGGCTCAACCAGGCCGCGCTGCAACCCGAGCTCGTCTCCTCCGCGCTCTCCGCAGCGGGCGAATCGGGTCGTCTCACCCCGATTGAACTGCGGGACGGCACGGTGGTGCTGGACGACAGCTACAACTCGAACCCCGCAAGCGTCACGAGCTCCCTCGCCACCGCGCGTGAGATCGCCCGGGCTCGCGGAGCGCGTTTGGTGCTCGTAATGGGTGAAATGCGCGAGCTCGGCGCGCTCGCAGCCGAACAACACGCCGAAGTCGGCGGTTTCATCGCTGAGAGTGGCGCTGCGCTGCTTCTAGCCCTCGAGGGTGATGCTCAGCGCTTCGTCGCTCCTGCGCAACATGCCGGAATCGACGCGCTTTTTGCTGAAACTTCCGAGCAAGGTCTCGAGCTGCTGCTCTCCCGCCTGCAGCCGAAAGATGTCGTGCTGGTCAAAGCATCGCGCGGCGTGCGCGCGGAACGCTTGGTGCGCGGGCTGTGTGATGCCAAAGGGCGTGCGGCATGATTTACGAGTTCTTCTACCCCTGGAGCCACAAGTACGAGTGGGCCAGCGCCCTCAACGTACTCCGCTACACGCCGTTCCGCGCCATCATGGCCATCATCACGGCCATGCTGATGTCGTTCTTGGTCGCTCCCTGGTTCATCCAGAAGCTGCGCGGCAAGCAGATCAGCCAGATCATCCGTGAAGAAGGGCCGGCCTCGCACTACGCGAAGCGCGGCACACCGACCATGGGTGGTGCGCTGATCTTGCTCTCCGTGCTCGTGCCCACGGTGCTCTGGGCCGACGTGCGCAACATCTTCGTCGTCGCGACCACCGCCGTCACTGCCGGCTACGGCGCCGTTGGCTTCCTCGATGACCGCTTGAAGATCGAGGGTAGCAACACGCGCGGCTTGCCTGGTCGCTACAAGCTGATCGCGCAAATCGTGATCGGCGGTTTCGCGCTCTCGTACGTGTTCCTGAACACGCCGGAACTGCCCGCGGGCTGGCTCGCGCTGCGCACGCGGCTCGCGATTCCGTTCCTCGCGTTTCACAAATACCCGATTTCGCTGCCGCTGCCGGTTTACCTGTTTTTCGCCTTGTTCGTGGTCGTGGCCATGAGCAACGCGGTCAACCTGACCGACGGACTCGACGGCCTCGCCATCGGCCCGGTGATGATCAACGCGGGCACGTACATGATTTGGGCGTACGTCGCGGGTGCGGTGCTCTTCGGCCGTCCGATCGCTCAATACTTGGACATCGCAGGCATCCCGGAGATGTCAGAATTGGCGGTGTTCGCAGCCGCGATGATCGGCGCGGGGGTCGGCTTTCTTTGGTACAACACGTACCCAGCTCAAGTATTCATGGGCGACGTTGGCTCGCTCGCGCTCGGTGGCGGCTTGGGCATGCTCGCTGTCTTGACCAAGACGGAGCTCCTGAGCTTGGTCCTCGGTGGCGTATTCGTGATTGAGGCGGCGAGCGTCGTCACCCAGGTCACGTCGTATAAGCTCTTCGGTAAGCGCGTGTTCTTGATGGCTCCCATCCACCACCACTTCGAAAAGAAGGGCTGGCCGGAGCCGCGCATCATCGTCCGTTTTTGGATCATCTCGGTCTTGTTGGCCCTCGTTGCCCTCTCTTCGCTGAAGCTACGCTGATGGAATTAGCCGGAAAACGTGTGGTCGTGGTCGGCCTGGGCAAGAGCGGCGTCGCTGCGGCGAAGCTGTGCCTAGCGCGCGGCGCGCACGTGGTCGGCACCGACAGCGCGCCTGCGGAAAAAGTCTCGGACGAGGCCCGCGCGCTCGGCATCGAGCTGGTGCTGGGCGGTCACGAGGGCGCCAAGTTCGAAACTGCACACCTGATCGTCGTCTCGCCCGGCGTGCCGCAGCTCCCCGAGTTGACTCGAGCCGAACTTGCGGGAGTCGAAGTGATCGGTGAGCTCGAACTCTCCTCTCGCTTCATTGACGCGCCCATCGTCGCCATCGGTGGCACCAACGGCAAGAGCACGACCACCACTCTGGTGGGTGACATGTTCCTCGCCGCCGGCCTGAAAGCGTTCGTCGGCGGCAACCTGGGGATCCCGACGGCTGAAGCCGCCAAGGAACGCTATGACGTCGTCGTGTTCGAGGTCTCGAGCTTCCAACTCGAGCGCGCGCCGAGCTTCAAGCCGCGCGTCAGCGTGCTGCTCAACATCACCGAGGACCACCTCGATCGCTACCCGAGCTTTTTGGCCTACGCTGAAGCCAAGGGCAACGCGTTCGCCTCGCAAAATCCCGATGATTTCGCGGTTGTCCCCGAGGCAGATAGCGATTGTCGGCAGCAGGCCAAGCGCGGCCGCGGCAAGATCATCACCTTCGGCAGCTACGGGGACTACGTGGTCTCGGGCCGCACGGTGACCGAAACGCGCTCGGGTGAAGTGTTCGACTTGGAGACGAGCGCGCTCCACGGCCGGCACAACCTCGAGAACGCCGCTGCGGCTATCGCTGCCGCGCGCGCCCTCGACTTGAACCCCGGCGCGATTCGCAAAGCGCTCGGCGCTTTCAAACCCCTCGGCCACCGCATGGCCCGCGTCGCCTCGGTGCGTGGGGTAACCTTCTATGACGACTCCAAGGGTACGAATGTCGGCGCTTCGGTGACCGCATTGCGCGGCTTGGCTGAGGAACGCGGCGTGTTGATCGCCGGCGGTCGCGACAAGCAAGGCACCTACGAGCCGCTGGTCGCGGCGCTCGAAGCCAAAGGCCGCGCAGTGGTCGTGATCGGTGAAGCCGCGGAGCTGATCGCGAAGGCCGTCGGTACGCGCGTCCCGGTACTTCGTGCCCAAAGCATGGATGATGCCGTAGAGCAGGCGTTTTCCGCCGCGCAGTCGGGCGATGCCGTATTGCTCAGCCCGGCTTGCTCGAGCTTCGACATGTTCAAGAGCTACGCCGATCGCGGTGATCGCTTCGTGTCTGCCGTAGAGCGCTTGGCCAAAGGCCAAGCGTCGGGGGGGGCCACCTCATGACGACACTCAAGAATCTGCTCAGTCGTGGTCCGGATCGCGGACCGGTCGACGTCGTGCTCGCAGCGCTCGCAGTCGCGCTGCTCGGGTTCGGCGTGGTCATGGTGTACAGCGCGAGCGTGATCGAAGCCACGGTCGTGTTCCGTGACTCGCAGTACTTCTTGAAGCGCCAAGGCTTCTACGCCATCGGCGCGCTCCTGCTCATCTTCGGCATCTCACGCATCGACTACCGCAAGCTGCGTCCGTTGACTTATCCGATCCTGGGCGTGGTCACGTTGATGATGATCATGAGCGTGGCCGGCTTCGGTCACAGCGGTGGCGGCGCAGCGCGTTGGCTCTCGGTCGGCCCCGTGCACATTCAGCCCTCTGAAACCGCCAAGCTCGGTCTCGTGCTGTGGCTCGCGTATTCGCTGGAAAAGAAGCGTGAACGCGTCAAATCCTTCTCCATCGGCATGCTGCCGCATCTATTGATGTCCGGCTTCTTGATGGTGCTGTGCCTCAAGCAACCGGACTTCGGCGGCGCGTCCGTGCTCTTGCTCCTGACCTTCACGCTGTTGTTCGTGGCCGGCGCGCGACTCGAGTTCCTGGCCGGTCTCGCGATCTTGGGCGGGATCTTCGCGGTGTGGGCGGTGCGCTTCACGTCCTACCGTTGGGAACGCATGGTGGCCTGGCTCAACATGAGCGAGCATCGCCAAGATCTCGCGTACCAGCCGTTCCAATCCGTAATGAGCTTTGGCTCCGGGAAGTTTTTTGGCATGGGCCTCGGCAAGGGCCTTCAGGTGCTGTACCTGCCGGAAGCACATACGGACTTCATCTCCGCCATCATCGGTGAAGAGCTCGGCTTCATCGGCATCCTCGCGCTGTGCACGGTTTATCTGGTGGTCGTCGCGCGCGGCGTGCGCGCAGCCCTTGCGGCGGAAGACGAATACGGTGCATACATCGCGTTCGGCATCTCGGTGCTGTTCGGCGTCCAAGCGCTGATCAATCTGGCGGTCGCCATGTCCGTCTTGCCGACCAAAGGTTTGACCTTGCCCTTCGTCAGCTACGGCGGTTCGTCGCTCCTGGTGTGTGCCGCAGCCATGGGCATTTTGCTGAGTATTTCCCGTAAATCCGGGTCCGGAAACGCTCGCGTCGCGTTCATGGATGGCGGCTCCGGCAACGCCCCGGAAGCCAGCGCGATGCTCGTGACGGAAGCGTCGTTCGCACCTGACGCTCCCGCCCGACCGCGCGGCCCCGAGCGACGCAAACCGCGCATGCCGGTCGTGCCCAAAGAGGCGACATGACCGACACGTTGCTCTTTGCGGGCGGTGGCACGGGCGGCCATGTCTATCCGATGATCGCCGTGGCCGACGCGGTGCGCGAAATCGCGCCTGAGTTACGGCTCGTCTTCGTCGGCACCGAGCGCGGCATGGAGACGCGCGTCGTTCCTGAGCGCGGCTATGAACTCGAACTGATGCGCGTGCTCCCGATCCGCGGTGGCGGCGTGCCGGGCGCGGTGCGCGGTATCACCCGCGCGGCTGGCTCACTGAATGAAGCACGCGCGTTGTTGAAAAAGCTCAACCCGCGTGCGGTGTTCTCTATCGGTGGCTATGCTGCCGGCCCGGTTTCGCTGAGCGCGCGCTTCCTCGGCATCCCCGTGGCATTGATGGAGCCGAACAGCGTGATTGGCCTGGCCAATCGCCTGATCGCGCCGTTCGTGCAGCGCGCTTACACGGCCTTTCCCGAGAGCGAACGGCACTTCGTGCCGAGTCTCGTTTTGCGCGCGGGCGTGCCGATTCGCGGCGGGTTTCAACCGGTCGCGTACACGCCGGAGCTCGCGGCGCCGCGCGTGCTCGTTCTCGGCGGCAGCCAAGGCGCAAAGTCACTCAATGAAGCGGTGCCGCGCGCGCTCGCGCAGCTCTCCGCCGACGTGCGCGTGACACACCAATGCGGCGCCGCGCACGAAGCCGAAGCGCGCCGCTTGTACGCCGAACTCGGACTCGAAGCGCGCGTTCGCGTCGTACCCTTCATCTCCGATATGCCGCAAGCGCTCGCCAATGCCGATCTCGTGATCGGCCGCTCGGGTGCGAGTGCCGTCAGCGAGATCTGCGCCATCGGTCGCCCGAGCCTGCTCGTGCCGTACCCGTTCGCCTCGGGCGATCATCAGCGCGTCAACGCCGAGTCCTTGGTGCGCGGCGGCGCCGCACTCTGCCTGACTTCGACGGAAGCCACCCCCGAGCGCATTGCGAGCGAAATTACCGCACTCTTGGCTGATTCACCGCGCCTCCACAACATGGCCGAACGCGCGACGGCACTCGGTCGTCCCGAGGCCGCTCACGCCATCGCTGTGGATCTTTTGGGGTTAGCGGGCGTGGCGCACCATGAGCGTCGCGTAGCCCAGAGCCCAGCTAGCGACGGAGCCAGCGCGCCCCCCAACCAAACTCCACCGGACTCTACCTCACGCGCCCAGCTCTCATTGCGGGAGGCCGTCTAAATGTTCCGCGGTCGCGTTCGGCACGTGCACTTCATCGGTGTCGGCGGCATCGGCATGAGCGGCCTGGCGGAAATCCTGCGCACGCTCGAGTTCGACGTGTCGGGATCCGATCTGCGCGCGGGCGAGAACACCAAGAACCTCGAACGCCTGGGCGTTCGGATCGACATTGGTCATCGCGCCGAGAACGTGCGCGGTGCCGATGTGATCGTGTATTCGAGCGCGATCGACAACGAAAATCCGGAAGTGCGCGAGGCGCGCCTGCACGGAATTCCGCTGATTCAGCGGGCAGAGATGCTGGCAGAGCTGATGCGCGTGAAGTACGGCATCGCCATCGCCGGCTCGCACGGCAAGACCACGACCACCTCGCTCGTGGCCACCGTGCTCCGCGCGGCCGGCCTCGACCCCACGGTGGTGGTCGGCGGGCGCATGTCCTCCCTCGGGAGCAATGCGCGCCTGGGCGAAGGCAACATGCTGGTCGCCGAGGCGGACGAAAGCGACGGCTCATTCCTGCGGCTCACGCCCACGATTGCCGTCGTTACCAATATCGACCCCGAGCACCTCGATTTCTACAAGACGCACGAAAAGCTCAAAGACGCCTTCGTGCAGTTCATCGAGAAGGTGCCGTTCTACGGCCTCGCGGTGCTGTGCCTCGACCACCCGCACGTGCAGGACCTGTTGCCGCGCATTCAACGCCGGCACGTCACGTACGGCTTGAGCCCGCAGGCGACGTACCACGCACGGTCCATCAATTATCGCGGTCTTTCTACCAGCTTCGTGGCCTTCAACCGCGACAAGTCGCTCGGTGAATTCACTGTGCGCATGCCCGGCCAACACAACGTGCTGAACACCCTCTCGGTGATCGCCGTGGCCGACGAGCTCGAAGTGCCGCTCGATGTAGTGAAGGACGCGCTCAGCACCTTTCACGGCGTGGCCCGCCGCTTCACCGTGGTCGACGAGGTCGACGGCATCGCGCTGGTCGACGACTACGGCCATCACCCAGCCGAGGTCGAAGCGACGCTCAACGCTGCCCGCCGCGCGTACGAAGGCCGCATCCTGGTCGCATTCCAACCGCACCGCTACTCGCGCACCGAAAACCTGTTCGACGAGTTCACGCGCGCCTTCAACAACGCCGATCAGCTGTTTTTGACCGACATTTATGCGGCCGGCGAGAAGCCGATCCCCGGCATCACCTCGCAGCACCTGGCCGAAGCCATCGCCCAACACGGCCACCACCACGTGACCTACGCGCCCGATCGCGCCGCAATGTCCGCGGAGTTGGCCCGAATCGCCAAGCCGGGTGATGTGGTGATCGCGCTCGGCGCGGGCGACATCAACAAGATCCTCAGCGTCGTGGGCGGCGGGCTTCGCGCCCGTCTTGCGGGTACCCAACCATGAATCGCCGAACGCAGCGCACCCACGGCGGCCACGTCGTCGCCCCGGATGAAGGCTTCGCCTCCGGCGAGAGCCCGATGCCCGCGGCTGTTCAAGCCAAGGGCGCGCACGTCCGCGGATCCGAGCCAGAAATGGCTGGCGCGCGCGGAGTCGTGGCGCTGCTCTGGTCCGCGCTCAAGCTCGCGTCGGGCTTGGCCGTGGTGGTCGGCGTCTCGCTCGCGGTCGCCTGGAGCGCGCACCACTATGCGCTGACCAGCCCGCGCTTTGCGATCCACACGGTCGATTTGGTCGGCGCCAAACGCACTACCCTCGACCAGATCAAAACCGACTCAGGCGTCGCCGTCGGCCTCAACATCTTTGCCCTCGATACGGACGTGGCCGAGCGGAAGTTGCTCGAAAACCCCTGGATTGCTGAGGTCAAAGTGACTCGCCGCTTGCCCAGCACGCTGCGCGTCGAATTGAGCGAACGCGAGGCCGCGGCGGTCGTGGCCCTGGGCGAACGCCTGTACCTCGTGACGCCCGAAGGCGTGCCGTTCAAAGAGGTCCAGGCCGGCGATCCGTTCGACATGCCGCTGATCAGCGGCGCCTCACCCGAGAACCTGCAACGCGACCGAAAGCGCGAAATCGAGCGCATTCAAACCGGGCTCGAGGTGTTGAGGCAGTTCGAACGCGTCCCGCTGAGCCGCGTTTATCCCCCGGAAGAGGTGCATTTGGCCGACGCGGGCGACGTCACCCTGACCTGCGGGAAGGACGGCGTGACCCTCGAACTGGGCACCGGACCGTGGCGTAAGAAGCTCTTGATGGCCGAAGAAGTGGTCGGAGAATTGCGCAAAAAAGGCCGCACTCCGGGCATCGTGTTCCTGGACAACTCCGCGCACCCCGAGCGCGTCGTGGTGAGGATGCGATGACCGCTCGAATGCACCCCCTCGCGCCGCGGATTGGTACTTCGTGCGCAAAGTACGCACAAAAGTACGAAAACCGCCCGCCAAAATTTGGCCTTATCGAACCGTGCATGGCAGCGTCGGCGAGTCTCGAACTGCTTGCCACTGCAAACCGGAGCCGCTGAACGACCATGAAATCCTCCCTTACTTCCAGCGAGATCGTCGTCGGACTCGATCTTGGCACCACGAAGGTTTCGGCCGTGGTGGGTGAAGTCGATGCCGATGGCATCACCATCCTCGGCGTGGGCAACGTGCCCTGCCGCGGACTGCGCAAGGGCGTCGTCAGCAACATCGAATGGACCGTGCGCTCCATCCGTGAAGCGATTGAAGCTGCCCAGACGATGGCGGGCGTCGAGATCAAGACCGTGTACGCGGGTGTCGCGGGCTCGCACATCAAGAGCCACGTCTCGGACGGCGTGTGCGCCATCAGCGGGCGTGAAGTCACGCGCGCGGACTTGGACCGCGTGCTCGAAGGAGCCCGCGCGATCCCGGTGGATGCAGATCGGATGATCTTGCACGCCCTGCCGCGTGAATACGCGGTCGACAACCAAGACGGCATCCGCGACCCGATCGGGATGAGCGGCGTGCGCTTGCAGGTGCGCGTGAACTTGGTGACCGCCGCGACCTCGTGCGTGCAGAACGTGATTCGCTGCGTGGAGCGCTGCAACCTGAACGTCGCCGACGTGGTGCTCGAGCCGCTCGCGAGCTCGGATGCGGTTCTCTCCGAGGACGAAAAAGAGATCGGCGTCGCCGTCATCGATATCGGCGGTGGCACCACTGACTTGCTGCTGTATGTCGACGGCGGGATTGCTCACACCAGCGTTTTGCCGGCCGGCGGCAACAACATCACCAGCGATGTGGCGGCTGGCCTGCGCACGCCGATGGCTGAAGCAGAGCGTTTGAAGCGGAATTACGGCTGCGCTCTGGGCCGCATGATCTCGGATGACGAGGAAATCGAAGTGCCGGGCGTTGGTGGGCACGCGCCGCGTCGCGTGGCTCGTCGCTTGTTGAGCGACATCATCGAACCGCGGGTGGAAGAGATCTTCAGTGAAGCTCGTCGTCGGATTGAAGAGACCGGCTTGCTCGAGCAGTTGTGCTCCGGTTGCGTCCTCACCGGCGGAGCCGCGCTCATGGAAGGCATGGTCGAGTGCGCCGAAGAAATCCTCGGCATGCCGGTGCGACTTGGCTTTCCGGTCGGCGTCAAAGGCATCGTTCAGTTGGTGCAAGGCCCGCAATACGCCACCGGCGTCGGCCTCGTGCGCTACGGTGCCTCACAATTGGCGGAAGCAGCCCCGCGCGGTCTGCGCGCGAGCGACGAAGACCGTCGCGTCGAGGCCTCGGCAGCGGTCGACCCCGCCGCCCCCAAGAATGGTTTTTGGAACTGGTTCCGCGCCGCCTTCTGAGCGCGCGCGGCATTGGTTCTGATCGCTTAAATTAACGATACACATACCCAGCAACAGACACAGACACGTTTCTAGCGACGACACGAATCCAGCCCACAACCCGAAAGGGTAAAAGGCAAGGGAAGGCAGGCCCGGATTCATGAAGACGCGCCACAGTTACCAATCCGGGAGATGGGACAATGAGTTTTTCCATTGAGTTCGCCGACGAAACGCGCGCCTACCAAGCTCGCATCAAAGTCATCGGCGTGGGCGGTTCCGGCGGCAACGCCATCAACACGATGATCCACTTCGGCCTCGAAGGCGTGGAGTTCATCACCGTAAACACCGACGCGCAGGCTCTGAATTCCAACGCCGCCGCCGAAAAGATCTCGATCGGTCAAAATGTGACCCGCGGTCTCGGTGCAGGTGCCGATCCAGAGCGCGGCCGCAAGGCTGCTCTGGAAGACGTGCAGCGTCTAAAAGACATTGTTCAGGGTGCAGACATGGTGTTCGTCACAGCCGGTATGGGCGGTGGCACGGGCACTGGTGCGGCTCCCGTGATCGCGCAGCTGGCTCGCGAAGCCGGCGCGTTGACGGTTGGCGTCGTGACCAAGCCCTTCGCTTTCGAAGGCCGCCAGCGCTCGCGTCGCGCCGAAGCCGGTTTGGCCGCCCTCAGCGAGCACGTCGACACGCTGATCACGATCCCGAACGAGAAGCTGATGACCATCGCGGACGACGACCTCACGTTCGTCGAAGCGTTCCGCAAAGCCGACGAAGTGCTGTTTCAGGCAGTTCGCGGGATTAGCGACTTAATCACGCTCGATGGAATCGTGAATGTCGACTTCGCCGACGTGCGCACCGTCATGGCCGGCATGGGCCGCGCTCTCATGGGCACGGGCTGCGCGAAGGGCGAGGGCCGCGCGCGCTTGGCGGCAGAGCAAGCGGTTCAATCGCCGCTGCTCGACAACATCTCGGTCCACGGCGCGACCGGCGTGCTGATCAACGTGGTCGGCGGCCCCGACATGAAGATGAAGGAAATCCAAGAGGCCGCTTCGCTCATCCAAGAGCAAGCCCACGAGGATGCCAACATCATCTTCGGTGCCAGCATCGACGAAAACATGGCCGACACGTTGAAGGTGACGGTCATCGCGACGGGCTTCCAACACGCGACCGAAGAGATGCCGGTCGAGGTTGCACGCCGTGCCACCGTGGTTCGTCAAGAACCCCGTGATTCGGTGATTCCGGCTCCGCGTGCGACCCAGCCGTCGCGCACGGAAACCGCGGTCCCTGCGTACTCGACGCGTCGCCCCCAAGCGCCGTCGATTGCGACGACCGCGAACAGCTCGCGTGAGCCTCAGATGTCCTTGCCGGTTCGAGAGCGCATTACGTTCCCGAGCAGCAGCATGGAGTCCGATTGGGACGTCCCGGCGTTTCAGCGGCGTGCTGGCGGCTGAGTCGCAGTGACGCAGTGACGGGCTGACCCATGAAGCTCGCGGCTTCGCGTCGGGCGTTTGCTCGATATCGCGAGGGCGCGGGCTGCGGGGTGGGCTCGCGCTGCGAATTTCATAGTTCGAATTCGAACAAAGTCTTGGTGTAGCGGCGCGTTCCTCCCACGTGGCGCTACGCTGTGTGCTGGGTATGTTGAGAACCCCAGGTCCCGTGAGGGGCCTGGGGTTTGATTTTGTGCGGCGTCGAGCCAGTGCACGAGTTCGACAGACGTGAGCCCGTGTGTCTCGCTGCTCTACAGGGAACGAGTGAGAAACTTGCAAAAACGCACGTTTGGCTCGTGTGGTCTGAACTCTCCTATCAATCACCCGACTAGGCTGGGCGAACGAGTTCCGGCCTGTGATCATAGTCAATGATCAACATGTCGCGCGTGGCGAGTTGGTCTTGCAAGATAGTGCGAATCGGCTCCGTACCGTGCGCTACTCGACGATCGTCTGCGTATATCGTGTCAAGAGCAGTCTCTAGCAACTTAGTGTGCAGCCGCTTTCCGAAGTTGTCGTATATCAAGCTCTCACCGCCGAGAACGTTTGTCCGGCCGATTAGGTGCATCGCGACAAAGTCATGACCATCGCGGTGAATTCCTTCTGGAGTGGGAGGCGCCTCGCGATCTCCAATTGTTGCGATTCGAATTTGATGCACGCAGACTTCCCATGTGTCGAGCGCCCTTCCCTCTTTGGATGATTGAAAAATTAGAAAGTCCTCGCAAATTGTGTGAAGTAACCATGGGTTGTTAAACGTAGAATCTCGCAGCGGAGCGAAATGTCGCTCGATGCCGCCAGCAAACCCGTTTATGTCGCGGCTCTGGTACACTGCTGCATGTGGGAGACGAATCAGTTCTCTGGTTGTGGGCGACCAGAAGTATCGACCGACTCGTCGCCGTCGGTATTCCCCACCGTCCGCCATGTGCTTGTCAAGTTCAAGATGATTCCAGTCGTCCACGAGCACGATCCAAGCATCCTCTAGTGCAAATCCGTGCGAATTGCGCAGATTGACGATGGCGAAACCTTGCGAGTGGACCAGGTCGGCGGTGCGTTGCTGTTGAGGTGTTATCATCCTTGGTGACCTCAGCTAAATTCTCGGTCGCACGCGATCGAAGTACTTGCCGACAGGGGCCGATAGGAGCTGCGCGACCGAGCGCATGATCGCAAAATGCTCGTCGGTATAGCCCGGGCGCCGACTTCGCGAGTCGCGGTGCGTCCTTAAAATTCCCACCATTTGACCACTATCTTGCGGGTGAAAAATTGGGAAAGCCATCAAGGAGCGGCAGCGCTGGTCAAACGTCTCAGACAGCCGCCCCTTCCATTCAAGCATTGGATCTATAGAGTTGAGTTCGTCACGGTCCTGGACATCACGAACTCTCAGCGGCATGCGAGTCTCCGCGACCCAGCCGGTGAGCCCGTCCGACTTCGCGGCGGTGTACGCTGGAACGCCTGAACGGATCTGAATTTCTACTGCGGTGGAGGCTCCTGGAACGAAGAGCGAGCGGCCATCGAATTCGAGCAATACGAATAATGTACAGTGGTCACTCTCCAAAATGTCGCAGGTGGAACGCACCACGTGCTCAGTGATCGATTCATCTGGTGACGAGATCATCAGCTGCAATAGATCGATATATTGTTCCGCCCTGCGCTCGCGACCCCACTGATCGAGAGCCCGGGATGCGATCCGACAGAGCGCCTTGAGCGTCATTAGGTCGTCTTGGCTAACTATTCCCTCGCGTTCCACTACGACGATCCATTTCGGGTCACCATCGAGCAGCACCGGAGCGTAGAGATAGCTCAGACGTTCCCAACCTGCGCTGCCTCCTTTCGAGGCAGATTCCCAATCAACTGAAACTGTTGACAGTACATCTGGCGGATTTTCGCGGAGCCAGCATTCGCAGCGAAGTCCTTTTAGTGAGCTTTTCGCCCGTTGAGCCAAGATATTCTGCATCGCCTGGAAGATGTCAGTCGTTTTTACGTCTCTGCGGCGTTCGCGAGCCAATGCGTTCATCAGTGATTCATAGAGATCCATGAAAGCATACCCGAATTCGGCATCCGCAGGGGTACGGTAGTAGTGCGTAAACTCTGCTGCGTCTTCTGCCTTTTGCAGGATTAGGCGTTCAGCAGTGGCGTCATAAGCATGCTTTGCGTAGCTCTCCATGTTTATGATGCCAACTATTTCTCCTTGGTCGAGGATAGGGCAAATGATCTCTGAGTTTATTAGTGGGTCAGACGGTATGTAATCCGGGTCGTCCAATAGTACCTTAGGGTTTTCGAAGTTCCCGGTGCGCATTACTTTGCCGCACAGGCCCTCCTGAGGGGAAAGCTCTAGAAAGACCTCTTTCCCCTCTCCAACCTTGAAATACTCGAACAATCCGTCCCAGCGTTTGACACCGACATAGCCACGAGCGCTGAGAGTCCTCTCGTAGCAGAACGCCGCGATAGACCCGAGCTCGTGTCGTACAGAGTCTTCGTCGGAGAGCCGCGCAACATATTGAATTCTAAATTCGATCTCTCTGCGAAATTTGTCTACTAGCTTCTCGTCGTCTCTTTGGTAGGTGCGCCCCTCCGCGGCGCTGTCGAATAGCAAGACCCCGGTGACTGCCTCCGAGAGATGTATAGGTGCAACTATCTCGCTCGTCACTCGAGGATCGACAGAAAAGTAATATTCGCTGCCGTTGGCGTTGCCAGGCCATCGTCCTATCAAGTCTCGCGACGCGCTCCATCCAGTCAGGCCAAGCACATCAGGAGGTAAGATCGCCAGCTTAATATTCTCTAGAGTGCGGATCCAAAGGCGGCTTGGGTCTCGAAATGTCACCTTTGCTTCTTCATCGTGTTGTTCCTGAATGAAGCAGATCAAAGCTTGAGCAGCGCCGAGCTCCTGAGCCGCTCGCTTGAGAATCTCCAAAAGCTCGCCCTCGATCTGCTTCTGGAGATCCAATGGGAGCACCTCGAACAGTGCGGTCGTCACGACCGACCCCTCATTACGCCCCTGAGCCGCTCGGCTGACTCCGTGTCGCCGAGAATCTGAAACAACCGCTCGATCGGGATACTGTCCGCGGCGCCGGTCAAGGCGACGCGGATGTCTCCAAGGAACTCGGCGAGTTCCTTGGTAGCCCGCTGCCATCCGACATTGGAATTACGCGCGTCGCGCAATCGCTCACGCCGCCTTTGAATTTCAGCGATGACAACTGCCATGAGATTCGCGTCTGGCTCGGTTCGAAGCGGTCGCAACAAGGCTGCTGTTGATTCGGAAATGGGGGCGCCGGCAGCTGGGCGTTGAACGACCGTTAGCACCTGGCGCCAGCTGGCGAAATGATGTCGAATTGACACGACTCGGTCGAGCATTCGGTCGTCGATGACGATGCCCGCGTCTCGCAAGCGCATTCGAATGGTCCACGTCGGAAGCGAGTTAATGACTAGTCGCTCAGCAATGCGAATTCGCTCTAGCTTGCATGGGATATGTTTCATGCTCCGCACGATTGAGTCAGGGTCGAGTTCCTGTGCCAGTAAGCCGAGCCCGCTGTCGATTCCCGCTTGCGCAAGAATTCGTGCGTTACGCCGAAGTACGACTTTCCATGATGAATTCTTCGAGCCCACAACTGTCGAGACCAAATAGGCGACGATGCTTTCTGGGAGCATTCGTTCCTTGTGGCGGAGACTATGGAGCGTATACAGCGGCTGTTCCTCGCTTTTGCTCAAAATGGATCGCTTGACGGTCCCCAGGCGATGCCGTCGCGGCGCACGCCGCGGCCTTTTACGACCTCTTTGCCCGATTTTGCTGGGTGAGGTCTGCGGCATGGTCGTGGACACCGGTGACTTGGTTGGTTTCGGGTCATCGGTCATGACCTGAATGTGAAAATAGATGGGCAATGGTATGGAGCTCTGGGGACTCAGTCCTGCGCTCTCGAGGATGCTTCCGATGTCGTGAGCGGCATCGTCGTTGCTTAGCCTCTGGCGCGCACTTTCCAGGGCGCGGCGGATGTGTGCTTGAACCTCTGTTAGCCCTGCTTGTCGGAAGTCCCGCACCACCCATGTCAGGCGGTCGCCGTCGCCGACCGCACGTACGTCGTCCACGAGACCGGCATAGCGGTAGAGCGGGTTGCCTCGGCGACCTCGAAGAATCTGGATTGATTTGGGCTTTGCCGGCGTGCCTTTCGCATCTCGCTCCCACTTCAGCGGGGGTCGATGTTCCACGATGGGCCCCCTGCGCCAGTCAAACCAGATATTGTAGTAGTCATCAGGCGCAAGGGGCGCGAGGTAGACGCTACCGTCCTTTTCCTTTCGTGTGAGCAGAGCCCACGACAGTATGCTTATTAGCTGGTTATAGCGCCGGCTCTGTGGCTGCGAAGCCTGATGGAAGCAGTCGAGATGATCGTCCCATTTGATTCCTAACCAGCGGAGTTCGTCTTTGATGGCTGGGACTAGCTCTTCTTTGGAGCGAGCTGTGTCTGTGTCGTCAAATCGTAGGAAAAATCGGAGCTTGTCAGTGGACTTCAAGCTCAAGAGGTAGTTGACAAGCGCTGTGCGTGCACTGCCGAGATGGAGGCGATTGGACGGGGTCGGCGCAAATCGGACGCGCGCTGAGCGGCTATCGATCAACCTTCGCAAGATTGGATTTTGCTGTCTCCACTGACGGGGTCTTCGTTCAACAATGTTCGCGAACAAAACTGCTTGTCGACCGAACCAGCCTTGCAAAAACTCTAGGAAGGCGTGAAGCGGCGCCAGAATACGGCGAATGCTTCCGTCTCGCTGGTACAGCGGGATTGCGACCAGTGAAGAGGGGAACCAAATCGCCTGCGCAAGCAGATCACCATCGACAAAGATTCGATCCACTATTGCTGGGGTGTTCGAGAACAGCGGATGGACGCGCCCTGGGTGGAAGCCGAGCAGCTTGCAGCCCTCTGG
>Ga0164241_10001727_pt1 | contig 25803 bp, 25 predicted proteins | sample OricomyardsoilBY_FD_108780 | JGI IMG/M metagenome (GOLD analysis project Ga0164241, IMG submission 108780) | Backyard soil microbial communities from Emeryville, California, USA - Original compost - Back yard soil (BY) | ecosystem: Environmental > Terrestrial > Soil > Unclassified | place: USA... | reverse complement strand
TTTCTCGAATATCGATACGATATCCTTTTTGAATTCTTCAGTGTACTTGCGCTGCTTTTTGATTGCTTGGATATGCTGTTTCATAAGATTGACTTTGTGGTCAACCTATTTCAGGGACGTACAATAGTTATAACATGAAGGGTCAACTTAATGAAATACGGAACGTAGCTTCAAATGGCAAAACAACTTTTAACTCATTTGCTTATGATAGTATTGGTAGAATTACAGAATATTTAAGTACACAGAAGGGCATAGTTTTTAGAAAGCGGACATATAGTTACGACAGTGGGAAAACGGAAAGCATTTTTGATAGCGTTGGTGTGCTGGTAGAATTTTCAAGATATGAAAATGATACTTCAGATAATACAGTTGAAGATGTTTTTTATACTCAGGATGGGAGTATTCTCAAAAGCGTGAATAGAAGTTATGATTCGCTCGGTAATATGATTCAGGAAAAAACTATTACCGAAAAGATGGTGATTAACATTGATAAAGTATTTGATGAGAAAGGTAATATAATTCATCTTATTGTTACTGCAAAAACAATCATATTGCCCTTAAACATAAAAGAGGAAACTGTATCTAAAATCACTAAACACGAAAATTCGTTTATTTATGAATATGACTCGGTGGGTAATTGGGTAAAGCTTGTAAATTATCAAGATGGTGACCGTGTACAAGTAATTAATCGTAAAATCACCTATTTCTAAATATTCTACACCCTCGCCACCATTTTAACCACTTGTGTAGTGCTATCGGTTACTTTAAAACGTTCGTCAATGCGCATACCTGCTACCCATACTATTTTTTTATCGCATTCAATTACCCAAACATTTTCTTTTTCGTTTAGCGCCAGTTTTTCATCCACAAAAAACTTCTTCAGTTTTTTCTTTTTCATCTTCATACCGTAGGGGTAAAAGTAGTCGCCCTGTTTCCATCGGCGCGCTATCAGCGGAAACTGTAGTTTGCCTGCATCTAACCAAGCCGTTTTTTTATCGGCTGTTATTTTATCGGGCTTGGTGCAGTGTTGTATGCTTAATTTAAGGTTGCCAAGCAGCACTTCGGGGTCGGCTTCGTTTATCAGTTTATAAGTAATATCGGTTTCGGGCAGTTGGGTCAATATTAAAAAGCGGCGGTCCTTAATAATGCGTGCGTTGCTGCTTAGGTACTGTTTGCCCGTTGTGCTATCGTTTAAGCCTTCCAGTATATCCTCAACATGTTCGGCATTAAATCCGTAATCTTTCAGGTATTCATACAATACCGAGGCCACATTTTTTATCTTTTTCAACTTTAGTATGGGTATGTACACATCGCCTTTGCGGGGTATAAACAGGGTTTTGGTGGTTGCCTTCATCTGCTTATCGTACATATCTTCCAACTGGGTAAATACGCCAATTTTTTCGGCAAAGGTTTTTTCAAGTGCCGGGTTTATCTCCTTCAATAATGGTATTACATGGTGACGTATTTTGTTGCGCATGTATTTATCGCTGGCGTTGCTGCTATCCTCGCGGTAGGTAAGGTTATTTTCTTGCAGGTGCTCTTCCAACTGCTGGCGCGTAGCAAACAAAACGGGGCGGATGATGTTGCCCTGCTTTACAGGTATGCCGCGCAAGCCGCGTATGCCTGTGCCTTTGGTAAGGTTGTAAATAATAGTTTCAATATTATCGTTCAGGTGGTGGGCAGTGGCAATGTTGTTAAATTGATGTTCGCTCAATAGTTCATTAAACCAAGTATATCGCAGTTGGCGGGCTGCTAATTGTATCGAAATCCCCATTTCATCGGCCAACCTGCTGGTATCGAATTTTGTTATAAACACCTGTACCCTGTACTTATCGGTCAGTTCTTTAACAAAAGCCTCGTCTGTATCGCTTTCGGTACCCCGCAGGTTAAAATTACAATGGGCAATGGCAAATGGGTAAGCCGCCTTGGCAAATAAGTCAACCATTGCCACCGAATCGATGCCGCCACTTACCGCTAAAAGGGTGCGCCTTTTAGGCCCTGCCAGCTTGTGGGTGGCGTTATGTTCAATAAATGCCTGTAATAGCGTTTTACGTTTATTCATCTTCAGCCAATGTATATGCTTCGTTCAATTCGCCCAGTGTTTTGTTGTCTTTCAGGGTTTTAGCTATTTCCATACCCCGTTTGTAACAGCTAAGTGCCTCGCCTGTTTTGCCTATTCTTTCATAAAGTTTTCCTAAATGCAGGTAGGTAGCTACATAGTGCGGGTGGTTGTTAACAAGGTACTCGAAATACCCAAGTGCATCGGTATCGTTACCCATGCCAACGTGTTCAGTAGCAATGGCATACTTAATAAAAGCATCGCCCGGTTGTTGGGCTTCCATTTGTTTAAGGGTGTCTAATCGGTTGTTACTCATAATTTACCAAAAGTTTTGAACACAAAAAAATATCTATCCCGCCCGCTTATTCGTAAGTCTATCGACTTCCGAATTACGCTGCCCTCCCCTGATACCAGGGGAGGGCTAAGCCGTGATGACTGCAAAGCAGGCAGCAAGGCTTGGGAGGGGTATTGAAAAACGCTATTCATAATATTATTGCTATATGGTTTAAAGATTGATGGTTATTAATAGGTTACCAAACTTTGTTAGATATAAGCATTGTTTAAATTAGTTGTAAACACAAAAATGCATCTACCCCACCCGCTTATTCGTAAGTTTATCGACTTCCGAATTACGCTGCCCCCCTGATACCAGGGGAGGGCTAAGCCGTGATGACTGCAAAGCAGACAGCAAGGCTTGGGAGGAGTATTGAAAAACGCTATTCATAATATTACACGTATATCGTTTAAAACTTGAAGGGTGTTCAATATTTTACCAAACTTAAGTCGATATAAAGCGTTGATTAATTTAGTTTTGAAAATTAGCAATGTCGGTTAATTTCGCACGGCAATTTTAGAAAATCAATTACATAATAATGAAGATACTTGTTCCGATAGCAAAAGTTCCCGATACAACTTCAAAAATCGCATTTACTGATAATAATACGAAGTTCAGCACCGATGGTGTTACTTTTATTATGAACCCCACCGACGAGTGGTACGCCTTGGTAAGGGCTATTGAGTTAAAGGAAAAACAGGGCGGCGAGGTAGTAGTAATACACGTTGGCGCTGCCGATAGCGACCAAATAATACGCAAAGCTTTGGCTATTGGTGCCGATAAAGCCGTACGTGTTGATGCTAACCCCACCGATGCTTATTATGTAGCGGCACAAATAGCTGCACATGCTAAAACCGAAAACTACGACTTAATTATAACCGGTAAAGAAACTATTGACTATAACAGTTTTGAAGTGGGTGGTATGCTTGCCGAAATGCTCGACCTGCCTTGCGTAGCTTTAGTACAGAAATTGGATATTGAAGGTGGCGTAGCTACTATGAACCGCGAAATTGAAGGCGGTACTGAAACGGTAGAAGTTAAATTGCCTTTAGTAGTATGCGCACAAAAAGAATTGGCTGAAGCCCGCATACCTAACATGAAAGGTATTATGGGCGCACGTACCAAGCCTTTGGCTGTGGTTGCTGCTACCGATGCCGAAAAGCTAACTACGGTTGCTAACTACTCGTTACCCGAAAAAGCTAAACAGGTTAAACTGGTAGATAAAGACAACGTAGCTGAACTGGTAAGGTTATTACACGAAGAAGCTAAGGTTATTTAATAGGTACGGTACTAAATTCAACAATCACCATTCAAAATATATAAAGATGTCAGTTTTAAGTTTTGTAGAAATAAGTGAAGGTAAAATAAAGAAGGCTTCGGTTGAGGCTGCTTACTATGCATCGAAAACAGCCGAAGGCCTGGGTACTGATTCAGTAGCCGTAGTACTTGGCGAAGCAAGCGCCGATGAGTTGGCTACTTTGGGCACCGTAGGCGTTAAAAAAGTATTGCACGCTAACGATGCACGTTTCAATAACTTCGATAGTAAAGCATTTACTAAAGCCGTAGCTGAAGCTGCTGCTGCCGTGTCTGCTACAGTTGTTGTATTATCATTTAACCAAAACGGTAAGTTATTGGCTCCGCGCATTTCGGTACGCCTTAAAGCGGGTTACATACCCGGTGCGGTTGAATTGCCCGTATTTAACGGCGATAAAGCTGTAGTTAAAAAGAATGTGTTTTCAGGTAAGGCATCGGCGCATTACGAAGTGGCTACTGCCAATAAAGTAATAGCAGTTAACCCTAACTCATTATCGCCTGTAAGGGGCAGCGGGGCAGCAAGCGTTGAAGCGTTTACACCTGCTATGGCCGATACTGATTTTACCAGCACTGTAAAAGGCGTTGATAAATTAGTAGGCGAAATACCACTTAGCGAAGCTGAATTGGTAGTAAGCGGTGGTCGTGGTTTAAAAGGCCCTGAAAACTGGTGGATGATTGAAGATTTAGCTAAGGACTTAGGTGCTGCCACAGCTTGTAGCCGTGCTGTTGCCGATGTAGATTGGAGGCCTCACCACGAGCACGTAGGCCAAACAGGTTTAACCATCCGTCCTAACTTATACATTGCAGTAGGTATTAGCGGTGCAATACAGCACTTAGCGGGTGTAAATGGCAGCAAGGTTATTGTTGTAATTAACATCGATCCCGAAGCGCCATTCTTTAAAGCCGCCGATTATGGTATAGTAGGCGATGCATTTGAAGTAATGCCTAAGTTAATAGAAGAATACAGGAAATTTAAAGCAGCCCACTAATATCCGGGCCATAAATTAAGGGCGGTACACCAACAAAATGTACCGCCTTTTTTGTTAACCGCAGGCGCGGTTTTCGTTTTCAGAAAAATGACTACTTTTAAAACAGAAGCAGAGGTAAAACAATGAGGAAAATTGAATTGGAGATTATTGCGCTTTCGCACAGCGTTACCCAATCGCACTCTTTTGCCGTGGTATTGGGCGAGGTAGGCGGCACCAGGCGCTTGCCTATAGTAATTGGAGGGTTCGAGGCGCAGGCTATTGCTGTTGCGCTTGATAACATGAAACCAAGCCGCCCTTTAACGCACGATTTGTTAAAAACCATTTGCGATACTTTTGAAGTAAAGTTGGAGTACATCTACATATCTAAGTTATTAGATGGCGTTTTCTATTCAAATTTAGTATGCCGTAAAGGCGAGGAGTATTTTGAAATTGATTCGCGTACCAGCGATGCCCTTGCATTAGCTGTACGTTTCGATTGCCCTATATATGTAGAGGAAAGCATAATACTGGAAGCTGGTGTTGAAGCCGACCCGAATGATGAAGCAGGGGCAACCAGCGAAGAAGCCGAAATAAGCGGACTAACCAGCCCCCCCACACCTGCAAGTTATAACGAAATGAGCGTTAGCGACCTGCAACAACAATTACAGCAAGCTATTGATGGCGAAGATTACGAAAAAGCCGCCCGCATTCGCGACGAGTTGAATAAGAGAAAATAGTCAAACATTCAACAAAAAATATTAAAGTAGGGACAACTTATCGGTTGTCCCTTTCTGTTTGCGGTTTTACATAATTACAATGGTATTATATTTTAGGTAATAAGACCTCCCCCCCAACCCCCTCCTGATTCAGGAAGGGGTGTCCAGACATTGTCTGGACGGGGGTGGTATAAATCAATAACATTACAGTACTTAATTTTTAAAATCTGTTGCGATATAATATTTATCCTCCTGTATTCAACTTTGTCTTTTCTGTGCCGCTGTGGTAAATGTATTTTTGTATTAATCTGTGCTCATCAGCAATATCTGCGGTAAAATAATTTGTATTTTGCAACCATGAACAAGAGCCAACTGCTAAGCCTTATAAAGCGCAAACAATCATATTTATGCGTAGGGCTTGATACTGACATAGATCTGATACCAAAGCACCTTTTACAATATAACGACCCTGTTTTTGAATTTAATAAGCAGATTATTGATGCTACTATTGGTATGGCTGTGGCTTATAAACCTAACTTGGCTTTTTACGAAAGCAGGGGCATACAAGGCTGGCAGAGTTTAGAAAAAACCATGCAGTACCTACAGCAATTTAAAGGCGAGGCTTTTACTATAGCCGATGCTAAACGCGGCGATATAGGTAATACCAGTAAAATGTATGCTAAAGCATTTTTCGAGTGGTTAAACTTCGATTCGGTAACAGTGGCACCATATATGGGCGAAGATTCGGTAACCCCCTTTTTAACCTATAAAGATAAATGGGTAATACTGTTGGGGCTTACAAGTAACGTAGGCAGTAAAGACTTCCAATTTCTGCAAAGTGGCGAAGATAAATTATACCAAAGCGTTATAAAAAAAGCACAACAATGGGCTACACCCGAACAGCTAATGTTTGTAGTAGGTGCTACCCACCCCGAAGAGGTAAAAGGCATACGAGCATTAGCCCCCGATAACTTTTTTTTAGTGCCGGGTGTAGGCGCACAAGGTGGCGACTTGAATGCCATAAGCGAAAACGGCTTTACTAAGGAATGTGGTTTGTTAATCAACTCAACCCGCAACATTATATATGCAGGTAAAGGCGAAGACTTTGCAGAAAAAGCTGCTGAAGCTGCTAAGGCCGTTACTGCCGACATGGTAAAATTCGTAAAAAGCATGTAGCCACTTTAGTATTTTATTATAGATTTACCCTTGTACAAAAAATAATATCAATGAAGAAGTTTCTATTAGCAAGTTTGTTTGCAGTGCTTTTTTGTGTTAACCATACTATGGCGCAGGATGCTTTTGATGTGCAAAGCCGCGTTTACAAAAATGCTTTAAAGTATTACGATATACAGGCTGCTACGGTAGCTTTATATAATATGATTGCCCTTAAACCCGAGCGTACCGATTTAAACGATTCATTAACGTATTTATACTTCGCCGGCGAACGCTATGGCCAATCGTACATATTAGGCGAGGAAATATTAAAGGCTAATCCTAACCGCTTAGATGTTTTACAGGTAGTTGCAGTTTCAAAACAAAACTTAGGTTTAGTAAAAGAAGCGCTTGCCGATTTTGAAAGGCTGTACGCCGCACAAAAAGATTTATTCTACCTATACCAAATGGCAACCCTGCAATACCAGTTAAAAAGATATGGCGAATGTGTAGCGTCGTTAGATATGATAATTGCCGACCCTAAAAGCAGTGAAGAAAAAGTAAGTATATCAATACAAAACGGATCGCAGGATGTACCAATGAGAGCGGCTGCCTTAAATGTAAAAGGCATTTGCGCAATGGAATTGAACCAACCCGAAGCTGCAAAAGACAATTTCAGTAAGGCAATTGAGGCCTTTCCGCAATTTGCCTTAGCGCGCAGTAATATTGAAATGCTGGCTCAAAAACAAGCCGAAGCTAAATCTGCCGCTGCACCTAAGCCAGCCACTACAACCACTACGGCCCCTAAAAAATAGGTTGTCAACAAAATAATAAATAACAGGGCTTGCGGTGCATATCGTAAGCCCTGTTGCATTTAAGGCTTTGTTATATTTGGTGTATGGATATTTCATACATATTAAACCACTTGGGCGAAGACCGCGAAAACTATTTTAATGCTATAGCACCTCCCATCATACAAACCAGCAATTTCCGTTTCAATACGGTTGACGAAATGCGCAATGGTTTTAAAGATGAACTGCACCAACACGTTTACACCCGCGGCAACAACCCTACAATTGAAATACTACGCAAAAAAATAGCGGCCTTGGCAGGCGCCGATGATGCCCTTGTTTTTAGTAGCGGTGCAGGTGCAATGGCTGCCGCAGTAATAGGTAACATTAAATCCGGCGAGCATGTAGTGTGTGTGGGTAAACCTTATAGTTGGACCAATAAGTTGCTGAATAAATTTCTTTCGCGTTTTGGGGTTGAATCCACAATGATAGATGGAACCGTGCCTGAAAATTTTGCCAACGCTAGTAAACCAAACACTCGTATTTATATCCTTGAATCGCCTAATAGTTTAACCTTCGAGTTGCAGGATATTGAAGCCGTGGCACGTATAGCTAAAGAGCGGAACATTGTTACCATTATTGATAACAGTTATTGTACCTCAATAGGGCAAAGGTGTATTGAAATGGGTATTGACATTGAAATACATTCTGCCACCAAGTATTACGGCGGGCATAGCGATGTAGTAGCAGGTTACTTGATTAGTAACAAGGCAATGATTGAAAAGCTATTTACATCTGAACTGCAAACGCTGGGAGGCATTATGTCGCCCAACGATGCGTGGTTGATGATACGCAGCATGCGTACCTTACCTATACGCCTGCAACGTGTAGCCGAAAGCACAACTAAAGTGGTTGAGTTTATGGAGAACCACCCACAGGTGGAAAGCATGATATACCCCTTCTCGGAATCGTTTCCGCAATATGAACTGGCTAAAAGGCAAATGCAGTGGTGTGGTGGCTTGTTTACAGTTACCATTAAAGCAAAAAATATTGATGAGGTAGAAACATTTTGTAATAACCTTACGGCTTTCTCAATGGCAGTAAGTTGGGGTGGGCACGAATCGTTAATAATACCCAGTTGCAGCTTTTTCCCTAAAGGCCAATACGATGCCTCTGTATTTCCTTTTAGCATGATAAGGTTTTATATTGGTTTAGAAGATGTTGATTTCTTAATTGAGAATTTGAAACAAGCGTTTAAAAAAATCGAATAAGTAAGTCATGACGTTGAAACTACAAGCACTGGCATTACTTAGCTTATTTTTTATTTCGGTATCGGCACAAAAGGAATATACCTCCTTAGCCGATGCGCTAAAGAACCCTGCCGATGTAAAAAGCCTTAACCTTAGTAACAAGGCGTTAACCCTGTTGCCCGATGACATTGGTAAGTTGGTTAATTTAGAGAAGCTAAACTTGGCCGATAATAAATTGGTGTCGCTGCCTAAAGGTTTATTCACCCTTAAAAAATTGAAGGTGCTTAACCTGAACGGTAATAAGTTTATATCGGTGCCCACTGCCATTAGCCAATTAAAAAGTTTAGAGGAATTAGAAATAGGCTACAACCTTATTTCGGCATTACCTAAGGAGTTGGGAAGCCTAACTAACCTTAAACGTTTAGTGGCACCGCGCAATAATTTAAAGGATTTACCTGCTGAAATGAATCAGTTAAAGGCTCTCGAAATACTTGATTTGGCATATAACCAATTTGCGGCTTTCCCTTTGGCTTTAACAGGTATAGCCAGCCTTAAAAGTGTTGATGTAAGCTTTAATAAAAGTATGGCCGCTTACCCTACCGAAATAAAAAACTTACAGGCATTAAAATTGCTAAATCTTAAGAACACACAAATAACCGGCGCACAGGTGGAAGACATGACATGGCTAATTGCTAATTGCCAGATAACTTTATAACGTAATAATTCCTAGTGTTCATTATTTTTATTCAATGAACGAAAACCTGCTGCACTTTGCCTGGAAATTCAGGCTATTCAATAATACCAATCTTACTACTACTAATGGCGAAGTAGTAGAGGTACTAAACCCCGGTATGCACAACACCGATTCGGGTGCCGATTTTGCTCATGCAAAAATCAGAATAGGGAATGTAGTATGGGCGGGAAATGTTGAAATTCACATTAATTCATCCGACTGGAACAAGCATAAGCACCAAAAAGATGCCGCATACAACAATGTAATACTACACGTAGTTTATAATAACGATGCAGCCATTAATACGCAACAAGGCAAAACCATACCCACCCTACAATTAAGCGATAGGTTGAACCCAACTACCATTAGCCGGTACAATGAATTAGCTAAACAAAAGGCAGGCATACCGTGCAGCAAACATTTTACTGATGTAGATGAGTTTACAGTATTGAATTACATGGATAGGTTATTGGTTGAGCGATTAGAAAGTAAGGTAGAATACATACAGCAATTGTTGCTTGAAAATGGTAACGATTGGGAGAACCTGATGTATGCTATGATAGCACGTTACTTAGGTGCATCGGTTAATAAGGAACCGTTTTATATGCTTGCTAAAAGCTTACCTGTTAAAGTTTGGGCCAAGCATGCCGATGACCCCATGCAAATAGCCGCATTGGTTTTTGGGCAGGCAGGCTTATTAGATACTAAGTATGACGACGAATACCCCAATCAATTACGAAAGGAGTATTTGTATTTAAAACGCCTGCATAACCTGCAACCCATGCCCCATGAAATTTGGAAATTCCTGAGGCTGCGCCCTGCTAATTTTCCTACTATAAGGTTGGCGCAACTGGCAGCGTTTATGTACCTCGATACCAAAATGTTTTCTAAAATATTAGAGGCGGAGGATGTAAAAGCCATACATCGTTATTTAGATGTTGACACAGATCCATACTGGCAAACCCATTACCATTTTGATAAACCATCGAAAAATGTAAAATCGCATATCGGCAGTGCGGCAAAAAATATTCTGCTTATTAATGCCATAGCGCCTGTGTTGTTTGCCTACGGCAAATATAAAGGCAATGATAGCTACTGTAACCGCGCCATGCAGCTGTTAGAGGATTGTGCGCCCGAAAGTAATGCTATAATTACTATGTGGAAGGGCCTGAAGCTAAAACCTGCTAATGCATATCAAACACAGGCCCTTATTCAGTTAAAAAATGTGTACTGCAATAATTTTAACTGTTTAAACTGTGCCATAGGGCATAAAGTTCTGGCATGATTTAGTAACTTAGTGCAACTAACGGATTTAAGAAAATGGAAAATTCGAACGCATTAAAATTTATTGTCGAATCGAACGCATTTGGTGTATGCGAGCGGATAGGCGAAAAACTGCAAATGCCTGCTAAGGACATTCGGCTGTTTTTTATTTATGCTAGTTGTATAACTGTGGCATCGCCGCTTATTGTATACCTTATACTTGCCTTTTGGATGAAAATGCGCGATTATGTACGCGCCCGCCGCACACCCGTATGGGATTTTTAAACTTCCAAATGCTTACCTATTGTTAATTAATGTATGATGGCAAAAAGTTTTAGCACTGTTTCTAAGAAATTTGTATTTTGAACTTCAACACCATGCGCACCCGTATGGTAATTTATAAACCTAAAAAACTAAAACAATTATGAAAGCAGCAATTGGTGTTTACGATTCTCACGATAAAGCTTTGGAGGCTGTAAAACAATTACAAGGCGCAGGCTATGATTCCACAAAACTATCGGTAATAGGCCAAGCCACAAGTATTGAAGAACATTTACATGTTAGCGGTAGCGGTCAGGGTATTGAAAAAGCGGAAATGAGTGTTGGTGCAATAGCAGGGTCTGTATTAGGGGTGTTGGCCGGTGTTGGCTTATTTGCTATACCGGGCTTGGGCTTTTTGTATGGTGCAGGTGCTTTAGTAGGTGCTTTTGCAGGCCTTGATGCGGGTATTATTACCGGAGGCATAGTGGCTGCACTTACACAAATGGGTATGGATAAAGCTAAAGCACATGAATATGAAAAGCATTTAAAAGAAGGCAAATTTATGGTAGTAGCGCAAGGCGAACCCGATGAATTGGAGCACGCTGAAAAAACTTTAGGCGACCACGGCACTCATTTAGAGTTAGACGTACATTAGTATTATACTATAAATTATACCGGGCAGTTGTTAATTAACAACTGCCCGTTTTTTTTTAGCGAACCTGTAATCCGGTTTTTTGTTTAAAGCGTAGGTAATAGTATAAACTAATAACTAAAAGCTAAACAAATGAAAACGAAAAACCTTATTACAGCAGCCCTGTTACTATTAGTAACCGCTGCACAAACATTAAGCGCGCAAGAGAAAACAGTGATGGTGGGCGGCGCAGCCATGTACCCAAGCAAAAATATTATTGAAAATGCGGTAAACAGTAAAGACCATACCACATTGGTAGCAGCCGTTAAGGCAGCAGGCTTAGTTGAAACACTGCAAGGTAAAGGTCCTTTTACAGTATTTGCACCTACCAATGCAGCGTTTGATAAGTTACCTAAAGGTACTGTTGAAACATTGCTAAAACCCGAAAACAAAGCCATGCTTACAGGCATACTTACCTACCACGTAGTTGCAGGTAAATACGACTCGAAAAAATTGGCCGAGATGATTAAAAAGGGCAATGGTAAAGCTGAATTGAAAACAGTAAACGGCGAAACCCTTACTGCTAAAATGGATGGCAAAAAAATTTTAATTGTTGATGCCAAAGGTGGTACAGCAACCGTTACCACTGCCGATGTTTACCAAAGCAATGGTGTAATACATGTTACTAATACAGTAAGCATGCCTTAGTAAAAAAGAAGTTTGGTTAATGGATGAAATGCCTCTCTGTATTACAGGGGGGCATTTCTGATTTTAGGTAATTATGATATGATTTTTAAAAGTTCTTCTTTATTAAAATTGTCAATTATTCCTTGCTTGGTAATTAAATACTCCGCTATTTCCTCAACTGATAGATAGGTATGAGTTTCTTGGATACCTTTAACTATCGCTTTTAAATATTCTACGCTTGGCGCATTATATGTGCTTAGATTTTTCTCATTGGTAATTGTAAATACGGGATAATTGTATTGATCGCTTAAATAAATGATGTTACCATAATAAGAGTTTTCTTTGAAAACGTAGGATCCTTGTTTTTTTGCAAATTCAAAATCTATATATAGATTTTCTATAGTTTCTGTTTCTTGTTTAACTATTTCTGTAAATTGTTCTTTAGTAATCAAATACTGTCTAGCTAAGGTACTGGCACTTATTCCAAAATTTGTTTTTATGAATGCGACCCCACAACCATTCCAACTGTTAGATTTTTTTGCAAAATATAATTCGCTACATATAAATAGTTCTTCTGAGTCACGTGGAAGTGTTTTATCTGTGCATCCTCTATAATATGTTAGTGAACCTTCGGGTTGACCCCCTTTTATATAACAATGAAATCTCTCTTGAAATAAGTTAGAGCCATAGCACGCATACCAGATATAATTTGAGTCAGTCATTTGTTGCGTTTTTTGTTCCGCTTTTTCTGCAAACACTTGAAATCAGCGTTTAAAAAACTCATGTGCCCGGGACGAGACTCGAACTCGTATGCCTTTTACAGCGCTACCACCTCAAAGTAGTATGTCTACCAATTTCACCACCCGGGCAAGGGTTGCAAATATAATTTTTGTATTGTATTCAGTAACACTTTTAATACTACGGTTCGGGCTTTAAAAATGCCACTTCGGTGTTAATAGGTTTTACAACCTACAATTATGCCGTATTTTGTACGTCAGTTTATATACTATGGAAAACACAACAGCCCCTGTAAAAATGCCTCCCGGCCCTAAACGTAATATGTTGCTTAGCCGCCGCAATACTTTTAGTAAAGGTATACTTCAATTTCTGCAAGGTTTTGTAAAGGAGTACCCGGGCATTGGGCGTATTAAAACGGGTACGCTAAGTTTTGTTGTGCTAACTAATCCCGATTATGTGGAGCATGTGTTTATGAACCGCGACAAATATGTAAAAATACAAGAGGGTGGTAACCTGCGGTATTTATTAGGTAACGGCTTGCTTACAAGCGAAGGTGAGTTTTGGATGAAACAGCGCAAACTGATACAGCCCGTTTTTCACAAGCAACGCTTGCAAGGGTTTGTGCAAAAAATAACCGACTGCACTAATGATATGTTAGATGCCTGGGAGCAGCGTGACGAAAATACTACTACCGATATGTTAGCCGAAATGAATAAGCTAACCTTAGATATAGTAGGCAAAACATTACTGAGTACTGATGTAAAAGGCGACTTTAAAAAAGTAAGCGACGCGCTAACTATAGTTTTGGAAAATATTACCCGCCGCCGTCAACGCATATTGCAATTACCGTATTGGGTACCCGTGCCCGAGCATGTGCGTATGCAACGCTACATAAAGGTGCTGAACGATACGGTAATGGATATTATTAATCAGCGCCGTAAAGACACCAATACGTACGACGATTTGTTAACCATGCTTATGGAGGTAGAAGATGCAGATACCGCCGAACGCATGAGCGACATACAACTGCGCGATGAAGCACTAACTATATTTATAGCAGGGCACGAAACTACAGCTAATGCTATGTCGTTTATATTTTACCTATTAGCTAAGCACCCCGCTGTAAAGCAGCGCATGGAACAAGAGTTAATTACCGGGTTGGGGAAGGAGGAGTTGAGTTATGAAAAGCTGATGAAGTTAGAGTATACGCAAATGGTAATTAAGGAAGCCATGCGTTTATATCCTCCGGCTTGGGTGGTAGTGCGCCGTGCAGCAACCGATGATGTAATTGATGACTACCAAATAAAAGAAAAGGATATAGTTATTGTATCTCCGTATGCTGTGCAGAATAGCGATGTGTTATGGAATAGGGCGGAGGAATTTGACCCCGAAAGGTTTGCACCGGCTAACGCCAAAGGCATACACCGCTATGCATACTTTCCGTTTGGGGGTGGTGCACGCTTATGCATCGGCAACAACTTTGCCATGATGGAAATGCAAATAATACTGGCATTAATAAGCAAGCGTTTTAATTACACCCTGCCCAATGATTATGTAATGGAACTAAACCCGCTTATAACCTTACGGCCTAAAAAAGGGGTACCTGTATATCTCAAAAGTATTGCCGAACATGGTATAAAACTATTGCTTGCCAAATAGGTAATTATCAGCCGAAAGTTTGCCGGGGCCTGTAAATAATAATGCTAAATAAGTTACTCCGAATAAGGCGCCCATTTCTTTTTTGCCCCAAGGGTCGGCACCGTGCGCTACAAATACTATTACTGCGGTAGTAATAATAAGTGGTATTAATGCAGCCCTTGTAGCCAAGCCCAGCACTAATAATATTGAACAGAAAAATTCAGCAAACACTACTAATATATAGCTTAGTTCGCTACCCAAACCTATAGGGTCGCCAAATTCGTGCAGCATAGTTTCATGTGCCATTAGCTTGCCATAACCGTGATTGGCCATTATTAAACCAAGGGCAACACGTAACACCAACAAACCTAAATCGGTGTTTTTATAGGTCATAAATTTTTTAAGCATATATATAGTTTTAGGGTGCTTATCTGAAAATAAACCATTGTATTAATGATAACAAATTGCAAGTACTACTTAATGTTGTTGAATATAACGTTGGCGTTAACGTTAACACGGGTAACGGGTATACTGGCAACACGTTGCTTTAAAAAAGCAATTATCTCGTCCTGCGTTTTAAAGCGCTCACCTACATCCACAAACTTCGATGCAAGATATTTGTAGTTTTTAGTAACCAGCATAAACCATATTACAAAAAAATCGGTGCCCTGAAAAATAACTGCTTCGTTTTGCGCGTACTTCTCCACGTTTTTTTCAAACTCAATTGGCATCTCTGTCCAGTGCATATTGGGGCGCAAGTGGTGGCCAATGTGGTACCCATCGTTAAAGCAAGTGCGGTTGTAAGTACAGTTAATGCAGGTAATACTATTACGGTAACTATTAGCCGGCGATGAGGCATCAATAAAAGCATGTTGTGCCCAGTTGCCGGCCATCATACCAAAGCGAGCTATAACAAATGGCAGTACAAACACCATAAGGGTTGCCTGCCAGTTAAACTGCCAAAGCACAATGCACATTACTATAAAGCCTACCTCGCCCAATATTACCTTTCGTAAAAACTTAATGCGGTTTTTACGTTTAAAATAGTAGCTAAGGTCGCTCATCCCGAAAAAGAAAAACAAGAAAAAGTATTTCATGTAATCAATAAAACTATCGCGCTGGTAGTTCATGGTGCAACTAAGGTCGTCTATCAAATTGTTTTCGGCGTGATGCATCATAATGTGGTGCCCGAAATAAGTTTCGGGTGTTTCGCCGTAAAAGGGCCCAAGTACCCAAGGTATAATTTTGTTTAAGGGGTCGTATTCCTGCTTAAATAGCTTGCGGTGGCTGGTATTGTGCAACATTAATATAAACGGCCCCAAACCTGTAGCAATGTTGAATATTAAAAACGGAATCGCGATCCACCATTTAAAATAAAAAAACAGCAGTATTGAAACAGGTATAACAAACAGTAATATACGTAGGCTTAAATGTACAAAAGGCAAGTCGCGCTCATCGCGTATTAACTTCAAAAATTGACGGTTAAGGAAGTTGTAATTACTTTTTTCTACAAAAATAGGGTCGGTTAACTTTAACTCCATTTATTAGGTTATTATTAAATAATGCAGCTGCTAATATACGGTTACATTACCAAATGCCTAAAGCTAAGTGTATTTAGTATATGCTAAAGGCATAAACCCGTGAAAGCCTGTTTTTTGCAGGTAAAAAAAAGGGGGGCTATCCCACTAACCCCCCTAATGCATGATTTACTCATTCTCTACAGAGCGACAACCTATTTCCTCCATCATGCGTATGTCTTCTTCAAAAAAGTTTACTAATCCGCTTTCTACATCATACATGCCACCCACAATACCTATTTCACCGTTGTCAACCATTTCTTTTAGTATAGGGCTTTTATCAAGTATAGCATCGGTGGTTAAATGCACATTATTTTCGGCTACCTCATCAGCAAGGCCATAAGCACCGTGTATTTGCAATTTCGAGTTGCGCATGGTTAGGTTAATAGCAGGCTGTATTTTGCTAAGCAGCTGTGTTAAATTGCCCATAGCAACGCCGTTTACAGCGCCCTTAATAGCACCGCAATTGGTATGGCCCAGTACTGCAATAATTTTGGCACCTGCTACCTTACAGGCAAATTCCATGCTGCCCAAAATATCGTCGTTTAATACATTGCCTGCAATGCGGATACTAAAAATATCGCCAAGCCCTTGATCGAATATTAACTCGGCTGATGTGCGCGAGTCGATACAGCTAAGTATAACTGCTGTAGGGTATTGCCCCTCTTTAGTTTCGTTTACCTGTTGTAATAAGTTGCGGTTTACCTTTAGGTTGTTTACAAACCTATGGTTGCCGTCTTTAAGCATTTGTAATGCTTGTGCAGGAGTTATTTTGCTCTGAAATTCTTTATCTATGGTTGTCATTTTTTATTGGTTTTAAATGTTTTCAATGGTTCTGTTAACTGCCTAAGCGGGTTGCAATCCGTTTTTCTTTTCGCGGTACATTTCGTTACGAACATTCATTAGTTGTTCCGATACCACATGGTTGGTATTTTCAATTTTGTATTCGTCGCTAAAGCCGGTTAAGTACAGCTCAATATTTTTAGCATTCGCTTTTACCTCTTTAAAATCGCGTATCAATTCAAGTACATCATGGTCAATATATGTCGTGTTGGAGGCATCAATCCACACGGTTGAATTTTCGGGCAAGTGGTCAAGGGTTAGTTTAATACTTGCTTTGTTCAGGAACGAAACCTCCTGTGCTAATTCCATGTGTATTACCTCGCCCTCTTTATGCTTTTGGCTATGGAAATAATATGACATTTTCATATTACCACGCAGTATAGCAAATGCACTTGCGGCCAAGCCTAATAGTACACCTATTAAAAGATCGGTAAATACTATGGCAACAACGGTTACCATAAATGGCACCCATTGGTATTTGCCCTTGCGGAACATTTCTTTAAATACCGATACTTTGGCAAGTTTGTAACCGGTAAGTAATAGTATGGCCGCTAACGATGCCAATGGTATTAAGTTGAGTAAAAATGGTATGGAGAAAGTGCAAACCAATAAAAGCATGCCATGAAAAATGGCTGATGTTTTTGAACGCGCCCCCGCATTAACATTAGCCGAGCTGCGCACTATAACCGATGTAATAGGTAAGCCACCTATTAAACCCGATAGTATGTTACCAATGCCCTGTGCTTTTAATTCGCGGTTGGCAGGTGTAGTGCGTTTTAACGGGTCCAGTTTATCAACCGCTTCTAAGTTCAGTAAGGTTTCAATACTGGCTACTGCTGCAATAGTTACGGCTGCTATTAATACATCCTTTTCCAGTATCCTCGAAAAATCGGGGAACGTAAAAGCCGATGCCATACTGCTTAAACCATCAAATACAGGTATGGTTACCATTTGCTTGCCCGACACAGCTAAATCGGAACCCAGAAATAAGAAAAATTGGTTTAAGCCTACGGCCAATAACACCGCAATTAATGCCCCAGGCACTATGTTAAAGCGTTTCATAAAGGGGCGCTCCCATAGCATTATAACTGCCATTGATGAAAGGGTGATAATTACAGCGCCTATATGGGCATGCAGCAGAGGCCTTAAAAACGATAAAATAGTATTGCTGCCGCTTGCTTCGCTAAAAGCCATATCGCCTTCGGCATCGGCATCAAAACCCAACGCATGCGGTACCTGTTTCATAATTATAATAATACCTATGGCAGTAAGCATGCCTTTAATAACATTACTGGGTATGTAACCCATAATACCACCCGTTTTGGCATAGCCCAGTATTAATTGTATTACACCCGCTACAACAATAGCAGATAAAAAAACTTCGAAACTGCCTAAGGTGGTAATGCCGGCTAATACTATAGCCGTTAAACCCGCGGCGGGCCCGCTTACACTAAAGGGCGAACCACTAAAAACAGCAGTTACTAGGCCGCCTATAATACCTGCAATTAAACCCGATAATAAAGGCGCCCCGCTTGCTAATGCAATGCCTAAGCACAATGGCAGTGCTATCAGAAATACCACAACCCCCGCGGGCAAATCATGTTTCATGTTTGCCCAAATATTTTTGGTCATATAAATAAAAAATTAAAATTTAGAATAAATAGATAGAGGGGCTGTAAGCGTTTATACAGCCGCTATGGCGCAAGAATGCGCAAATCGTATTTATACTAATTGGTCGGGTGGTGGGGTTTGCCTGTCGGCTATGTACTGGTGGTCTACTTTATCGGCTATGGCCAAAAAGCAAAGCGCTTTTTCGGCATATATTAAATTGGCAATGGTAAAACCTTGTTTGTGGTTAACGCCTGCAAGTTCCGGCAGTTCGTCTTTACTGTCTTTCTCTTTTTTATTTTCTTCCTCGGTCATGTTAAGCATGCTCATAAACCTTGTTTTGTCCTTAGCGCACGATGAGGCAAACTGCGTAACGCCTATAAAATGCAGTACTACCACCAACGAAACAAAAAGCTTTATGTATTTAATTAACGTGCTCACAATCGCAAAAATAGCACATTGATATCAATCAAAGCCTAAAAAATGAGAAAAAGAAGACGAAATGAGCCAAACATGGCAAATACGTAATAAAATATCAGTTAAGTTCCTTTTTATGGTAGTATTTATAATATAGTGCCTGCTAAGCTTAACTATTTCTTAACATTATACGGATAGCTTTGCGCCAAGTAAAATCCAATCAATGAATCTGAATAAGATATTCTCATTTTTCATACCTAAGGACAAAGTATTCTACGAACTATTTATTAAATCATCTGCCAATTTAGTTGCTGTATCGCATGTGTTTTCCGAAATGGTTAGCAATAACGATATGAGCAAGCGCGAAGAATATGTAAAGCGCATTGAAGATTTGGAGCATGTTGGTGATGATATTACCCATACCATATTTACCGAGTTAAGTACCAATTTTATTACCCCCTTCGACCGCGAGGATATTCATTACTTAGCCACTGCCCTTGATGATATTATTGATTTTATACACGGCTCATCAACCCGCTTACACCTATATAAAGTAGAGGAGTATACCCCGGCAATGAAAAAGCTTGCCGAAATACTTGAAAAACAGGCAATAGAAATAGATATTGCAATACAGAACATGCCTAACATGTCGAACATTATACGCATTCGCGAAGCGCTGGTACGTATTAATAGTTTGGAGAATAATGCCGACGATGTGTTTGATGAGGCTGTAAGCAATTTGTTTTTAGTTGAACGCGATGCCGTAAAAATTATTAAAGTAAAAGAAGTACTTGCCAATATGGAAACAGCTACCGATAAATGTGAGGATGTAGCCAATGCCATTGAATCAATTATTATTAAAGCATCGTAACCGCATATATTTACACCCGTTATGGAGATTCTGATACTTATTATAGTACTTGCTTTTATTTTCGATTTCATCAATGGCTTTCACGATTCGGCCAACTCAATAGCCACTATCGTTTCAACCAGGGTACTTACCCCTTTCCAAGCGGTGCTATGGGCAGCTTTTTTCAACTTTGTAGCGTACTGGATTTCGGAATTTAAAGTTGCCGATAGCATAGCTAAAACAGTAAAACCAGAATACGTAACCCTGTACATTATATTAGCGGGTTTAATAGCATCTATAATTTGGAACTTACTTACTTGGTGGTGGGGTATACCTTCCAGCTCATCGCACACATTAATAGGCGGTTTTGCAGGCGCTGCTATAGCAGCCAACGGCTTTAATGTGGTAAGCCTCGATAAGGTAGGTAAAACCATCATCTTCATATTTGCCGCGCCACTTATTGGAGCTTTTATTTCGTATGTCATATCAGTTTTAATGCTATGGGCTTTTCGCAAGTTTAACCCATTTAAGCTGGAGGAATGGTTCCGGAGGTTCCAGTTAGTATCATCAGCAGCATTTAGTATTGGCCACGGTGGTAATGATGCACAAAAAGTAATGGGTATTATAGCCGTATCATTAATTGTTTTTGCTAAACAAAATGGTTTACAGGGCGAGCAAATACCCCACTGGATGCATATAGGCCAGGTGAATGGCCAAATTCAGCATATACCCTACTGGGTAGTAATGGGTTGCTATACTGCTATGGCATTAGGTACTATGATGGGGGGCTGGCGTATTGTAAAAACAATGGGTTCGCGCATTACAAAACTTACCCCCTTTGACGGTGTTGCTGCCGAAGGTGCAGGTGCTATTACCTTATTAATTACCGAAAAATTAGGTATCCCGGTTTCTACTACGCACACTATTACAGGTTCAATAATAGGCGTGGGACTTACCAAACGTATATCGGCTGTAAAATGGGGCGTTACGCTTAACTTACTTTGGGCTTGGATATTAACCATACCTGTATCGGGTGCTATTGGCGGGCTTATTTATTTAGTATTTAGGTTGGCAGGGCTTAAGTAATCTTATACCACTACTTACTTTACTTATATTTATGGGTAATACTATGAAAAACCCTAAACCTACCACAGTTACATTTGTACTGGCATTTACCATATCGGTAGCTGCGGCGCTGGTTAATTTGGTGTTGGAGCGTCACTTAGTGCACGCAGCAATTATGCTGGTGGTTATTTTTGTGCCATCGTATTTCTTTATTTACAACCTGTTGCAGGTTTTTATTTACCGCAAAATTAAGGTGATATATAAATCCATTCACAGCTTAAAGCTGGGTAAGGATACTGCCTTTGGCGAATACCTGAGCGACGACCCTGTAACTGATGTGGAGAAAGAAGTAGCTGATTGGGCCGTAGCTAAAAAGCGCGAGGTAGAGGAATTGAAACGCATGGAACGTTTTAGAAAAGAGTTTTTGGCAAACGTATCGCACGAACTTAAAACCCCCTTGTTTAGCTTACAGGGCTATATACATACATTATTGGAAGGCGCCTTAGAAGATCCGAACGTAAACCGATTGTTCTTAGAAAAATCGGCTAACAATCTGGAACGTCTTTGCAATTTAGTTGACGACCTTGGCGAGATAACACAAATTGAAAGGGGCGAAGTATCGGTACAGAAAGAACCTTTTGACATTAATAAATTGGTGAAGGAAGTTTTTGAAGCTATGGAAATGAAAGCGAAACAAAAAAGCATTTCGCTGTTAATTAAAAAAGGCTGCGACTCGGCATTTTATGTAATGGCTGATCGGGAACGTATAGAGCAGGTAGTAACTAATTTAATTGATAATAGCATTAAGTACGGCAAGCAAGGCGGCGAAACTGTAGTGGGCTACTACGATATGGATGAAAACATACTGATTGAAATAAGCGATAACGGTATTGGTATTGAGGAGAAGCACTTACCCCGTTTATTCGAGCGCTTTTACCGCGTTGATAAACACCGCAGCCGCGAAGTAGGCGGCACAGGTTTAGGCTTAGCTATTGTAAAACATATCATTGAAGCGCATAAACAAATTATAAACGTGCGCAGTACCCCGGGCATTGGCTCTACATTCGGGTTTACCTTAAATAAGGGTAAAGGTTAATAACATTTTTGTATTACAATCTGCCAAATCTGTTTTATCTGTTGTGATATTTCTGACTATGAATTCTTTACCAAAATAGTTTCAATTACATTGGCTACATCTTCGCATTTATCAGTAGCGGTTTCCATGTTCTGCAAAATTTCTTTCAGCTTAATTACTTTAACGGCATCTGTTTCGTTCAAAAACAAATCAGCAATTGCAGCATCAAAAATATCATCGGCGTGGTTCTCTAAACTATTAATGCGTACTATAGCTTCGCGTATGCGTATAGGGTTGCTTACGTTGCGCATGTTGCTCATGGCTATGTGTATTTCCTTGGTTGAGTGTTCAATTAATTCAGCCAGTTTTTTCATGGGGGTGGTATATTCCTCTACTCGGTACATTTCAAGCCTCTTGGCCGAGCCTTCAATATAATCGGCAATATCATCCATTGATGATGCCAGGTAATGTATGTCTTCGCGGTCGAAGGGGGTTATAAAGTTGGTGCCCAGCTCGGTAAAAAGTTTATGGGTTATATTATCCCCTACATGCTCTAAATCCGAAATTTTTCGGGTTAACTCCTTACGTTTATCAGAATTGGTGGTATTAATCAGTTCATTAAATACACCTGCTATTTCTACCAAATTGGTAGACGACTGGGTGAACAGGGTGAAAAATTTCCTGTCGCGAGGCAAAAAAAATGCAAATATCTTCTCGAATTCCATGGGTTTATCCCTTGTTTTTTGTTATAAATCTAACATACACAAAGATATTTGATAAATGCAATGTACGACTTATAAATAATTAAATACCCGCAGGTGTGTATTTAAAGCTTGCAGAAATGGAAAAGAAGCGTAAATTTCGCCCGCAAAAATTACGCAAATGAAAAAATCGATACTAATACAATTAATAATGTTGTTGTTGCTGGGTAGTACATACGCCCAAACAACCATAGCAAATGGAACTTTTGAAAACTGGGATAATCTTGGCGCAAGTAGTGAGGAGCCGGCAAATTGGAATAGTAATAAAACTGGTGGTGGAAATGCCACTAGTGGTCCGCAAACCTGTTTTAGAGATGTAAACCCACATAGTGGCACCTATTGTGCTAAAGTAAAAACAGGGGTAGTCCCTATTTTAAATATTGTAGTAAACGGTTCTCTTACATCGGGTAAAGTTGAAGCTCCTACTACTAATAAGGCAGATGGTTATATACGCACTATACCTAATAGTGCATACGGTATGAACTTTATAGGTAAACCAGACAGCATTGTATTTTGGTATAAATATGATGCATATGGCGCGGATGTGCCAAGATTCGAGGCAAGATTACACGTAGGTTATGCTTATGCGCCTGAAACGCCAAACAACAATAACCATCCCGATAGTTCACAAAATATTATTGCCCGTGCCACTTGGCAAGGTGCAAATACCGATATATCGGCATGGACTCGGGTATCGTTACCATTTACTTATTTAGATAGTCGCAGCCCACAATATATATTAGTTACTACTACCAGTAGTGCCGACCAATTGAATGGCGTAAATAACAGCACTTTTTGGTTAGATGATATTGAGGCTATTTACAACCCCACTATTGCTACCGGCACAGTAACCACGGGCCCTTACTATGTATCGGCTGCTGCGGGTGCTACTATTAGCGTACCTTTTACATTAGGTGGTACCTTTAATGCAGGCAATAATGTAATGGCTCAACTTTCAGATGCAAGTGGCTCATTTGCTTCGCCTGTTACCATAGGTTCGGTTACAGCTACTGCATCGGGTACTATTACAGCTACTGTACCTGCGGGTACAGCAAACGGTAGCGGTTACAGGGTGCGTGTGGTATCAAGCAACCCTGCTTTAACAGCTACTGATAACGGTACTGATATAAGTGTATTATTGGTTAGTAATTCAATAGCCCCGGCTACTGCGCAAACTATTGCGGCAGGTGTTAACGGCAATATGCTTACCGTAACTGAAACCGCAGGCGCTACATCGCACGAGTGGAAATATGCTACAACATCAGGTGGTACTTACCAATCGTTCGGTACTGCGCAAACAGGTACTACCTATACGCCAAACTTTAATAGCGCAGGCACTTACTATATAATATGCGTTACTACTTACCCGGGCAGCTTAACCGTAACAAGTAATGAAGTTGTTGTTACAGTAGTTAAAAACAGTGTAACCCCTGCCTCGGCACAAAGTATATTGGCAGGTACAAATGGTACAACTTTAATAGTTACCGAAACCCCAACAGGTACATCGCGCGAATGGAAATACGCAACTACCTCAGGTGGTGCATACCAATCGTTCAGCACTGCTGAAACAGGTACTACTTACACCCCCAACTTTAGCACTACAGGTGTTTACTATGTAGTATGCGAAAGCACTATTGGTAGCTTAACAGTAACCAGTAACGAAGTTGTAATATCTGTAAATAACGTAACCCTTTCAACTGATGCAGTAAGCGGCTCGCCTTTCCAATTTAGCGCATCGGCGCCCGACGCATCGGTTACGGTTAACTATACTGCCAGCGCAGCATTTAATAATGGCAATGTATTTACTGCCGAACTATCAGATGTTTCAGGTTCGTTTGCAAGTGCAACTATCATAGGAACTGTTACCGCTACTACATCGGGTAGCATTAGCGCTACTATACCTGCTACAACGGCTGCAGGCACAGGCTACCGCATACGCGTAGTTGCCAGCAACCCGGTTGTACTTGGCAGCGATAACGGTACTGATTTAATTGTTGACCAGTTCAATAACAGTGTTAGCCCAACTACTGCACAAACATTTGTATATACTGGTTCAGGCAATCAACTTACCGTTACTGCATCGCAAACAGCAACACAGCAGTGGGTATATAGTACTACATCGGGTAGCGGTTATGTGGCATTTAATCCGGCTGAAACCAATACAAGCTTTACCCCGAACAGTATGTTGCCTGGTACTTATTATGTAGCGGCACAATCTATCAATCAATATAACGATACCATTACCAGTAACGAGGTTGAAGTAGTTGTAACCAACGGTGTTACCCTTACTACATTAGCGGTAAGCGGTTCGCCATATTATGTGTCAACAAGCGCTAACGTGCAGGTAAGTGTTAACTTTACTTCCGATGTAATATTCAATAGCGGTAACGAGTTTAAAGCGCAACTTTCGGATGCTACGGGTAGCTTTGCATCGCCTGTTGAAATTGGTACTTTAAGTAGCTCAACCATTGGTACTATTAATGCTGTTATACCTAACAGCACTTCGGCTGGCACAGGCTATCGTATTAGGGTAGTATCAACCAACCCAGCTATAACAGGAACTGATAACGGTAGCGACTTGGAAGTAATATCTTTCAGTATGTCAGTAGCACCGCCCGATACGCAACACTTAGCACCAAATCAGAATGGCAATACCTTAACTGTTACCACCAGCCAACCAAGTACATACGAATGGAAATATACTGAAGTACAAGGATTAACATATTTACCCTTTAATCCAGTGGAAACTACTGCCAGTTTAACCCCACATTTTGCTGCTGCAAAAACCTATTATGTAATTTGCGTAGCTAAAAATGCCGTAAATGATGTGTTTACATCGCAGGATGTAATAATAATAGTTGCTAACGGAAACGGCATTAATAACGCAAGCAGCGATTTAATAACTGCCTACTGGAGTGGTAATAACTTTGTGGTTAACTTAACTAAATCATCAACCGTTAAGCCTGTACTTAGCATAGTAAATATGGCTGGCCAACAAGTATATAGCGGCAACTTAAATGCAACATCGGTTAATACTATTAGCACTACATTACCAAGTGGCATGTATTTATT
>Ga0164241_10001726_pt1 | contig 25832 bp, 28 predicted proteins | sample OricomyardsoilBY_FD_108780 | JGI IMG/M metagenome (GOLD analysis project Ga0164241, IMG submission 108780) | Backyard soil microbial communities from Emeryville, California, USA - Original compost - Back yard soil (BY) | ecosystem: Environmental > Terrestrial > Soil > Unclassified | place: USA... | reverse complement strand
CTCTCCGGCGGCATGCGCAAGCGCGCCGGTTTCGCCCGGGCACTGGTCCTCGAACCGGCGATCGTGATGTTCGACGAGCCCGACTCCGGCCTCGACCCGGTACGCACGGCACTGCTCTGCGAGCTGGTCCGTGAGGTGCACGAGGAGAACGGTGGCTGCTACCTGGTGATCAGCCACGACCTCAACACGGCGCGGCGCATCTCCGACTTCATCGCCGTGCTCTGGAACGGCAAGATCGTCGAGTCGGGCCCCAAGGAGGAACTCTTCGACTCCGAAAACCGCTTCGTGTCGCAGTTCCTCAACGCGGACGTCTCCGGTCCGCTCTCGATGGATTGAGCGCACCTGCCGCCTGGGCGGCCCGCCACGCGCGGGTCGTCCTCGTCGTATCGGCTCTCGTCGCGGTGGCGGCCGGCATCTTCGCCACGCAGCTGCCGACGAGCGCCGGCACCGACACGCTGGTCGGCACCGATGCCGAGAGCTATCGCGCCACCGAGGACGTGCGCGATGTCTTCGGGGAGGAACCGGTGGTGGTGCTGGCGGAGGGAGACCTGCAGGAACTGGTGCTGACCTCGAACCTCGGTCGTTTGCTGCGCCTCGAGGGATGCCTCTCGGCCAACGTGCCGGAGAGCGCCGAGCCGATCCCGGGACCGTGTGCTGAGCTCGCCGAGATGCAGCCGGTTCAGTTCGTGGTCGGCCCGGCGACCTTCCTCAACGAGGCGGTTATCCAGATCGATCGCCAGCTGCGAAGGCTGGCCGCGACGGTGCCGCCGGACCAGCTGCGCGAATTCCTGCTCCAGATCGCCTCCCGCTACGGGATCACCAGCGTCCCCAGCATCGCCAACCCCGATTTTCTCGCCGCCGTGGTCTTCGACCTGCGTCGCTCACGCGGCACGCCAAAGGCGCGGCTCGCCTACCTCTTCCCGAACAACCACTCGGCCCAGATCGTCGTGCGCTTGCGGCCGGATCTGAGTGAAGACGAACGCAGCCGCGCTCTCTCGCTGATCGACGCCGCTGTCAACGACACGACGCCGCGCCAAGCCTGTGCTTTCAAAGGCCGGCCGGATGCCTGCTTTGCGCTCCATCGCGGCTCCTACACCGTCTCCGGCGCCCCCATCGTGATCGAGGGGGTTGGGAGTGCGCTGAAGGATGCCCTGCTGGTCCTCTTCGCTGTCGCGATCGCGGTCATGGCACTGACCCTGCTGGCCGTCTTCCGCTCCCGTCTACGCCTCTTGCCGCTTGCCGTTGCCGTCGCCACGGCGGCGCTCACCTTCGGTCTGCTGGCGGTCGTCGGCGGTTCCCTGACGGTGGCCTCGATCGCCGTCTTGCCGATCCTCATCGGCCTGGTCGTCGACTACGCGGTCCAGCTCCAAGCGCGCTACGACGAGGCAGTCGCGGGCGGCGCGAGTGGGGAGGAGGCCGTCCGCCAAGCGGCAGCACGAGGCGGCCCGAGCATCGCCACCGCTTGCCTCGCCACTGCGGCAGGCTTCCTGGCCCTCCAGCTTTCGCCGATTCCGATGGTGCGTGACTTCGGCTTGCTTCTCATCGTCGGGATCGTGCTTGGCTTCGTTCTGGCTCTCACTGCGGGGTTTGCGGCGTTGAGTTTGCGATCCCAGGCTGGACGAGGGGGTGCCCCTCCGCTTGCTGGGTTTTTCGCTGCGGGGTTTCCGGCGCTCGCCGAGTGGCTAGGGCGAAAAACAGGACGCCGTGCGCATCCGGGGCACCCCCTCGTCCAGTCTGAGCGGTTCGTTGCTCTCGCGCTCGGCCATCCTCGGCGGGTCCTTGGTGTTGGTTTGGCGCTCGCGGTTCTCGGGTGGGGACTGGGAACTCAGATCCAGACTGTCTCTGACGTTCGTGCGCTTGGACCACAGGGCTTGCAGGAGATCCGTGATTTGGATCATCTTCAGGACACCACCGGCGTCTCTGGGCAGCTTCAAGTTGAGGTTGTAGCCCCTGATTTGACCGATCCGGCGACGATTCGCTGGATGGCTGACTTCAAGCAGCGGGTGCTGGAGAACAACGGCTTCTCCGGTCCGAACGCCAGTTGCCTCGAGGCCGAGGTGTGTCCCGGCCCTGCGCTCTCGGATTTCCTCACCAGCGGTCGCGGCGAGGAGGGGCTGACGAGGAGCGACGTCCGCGCAACCTTGCGCGAACTGCCGGCTTATGACTTCGAGCAGGTGGCGCCGGTCGATCCGCAGACGGGGTTGCCGGGATCCACGGCGCTGCTCAGCTTCGGGATCCGGGCGCAGTCGCTGGAGGCTCAGCAGGAGCTGATCGATCGGGTGCGGCGCGAGATTGGCGAGCCCGGATCCGCTGAGGGTCCTCCTGCTGGCGTTGAGGTTCGGCTTGCCGGGCTGCCGGTGATCGCCGCCGCTGCCGCATCTGACCTTTCGTCGAGCCGCTATTGGCTGACCCTTGCCGGCCTTGCCGCTGTGGCGCTGGTTTTGCTCGTCGTCTACCGCTCGCCGCGGCGTTCGCTGGTGCCGCTGGTCCCGGTCGTCCTGGCAACCGGTTGGTCGGGCCTGGTGCTCTGGCTCACGCAGATTCCGCTCAACCCGATGTCGGCGGCGCTGGGGGCTTTGACGATCGCGATCGCCACCGAGTTCAGCGTCATCCTCTCGGCGCGCTTCTACGAGGAGCGCGGCGGCGGACTAGCGGTCGGCGAGGCGCTGCGTGCCGCCTACGCTCGTACCGGGCCGGCGGTCTTTGCCTCGGCGGTGACGGTGACCGCGGGTTTCGCTGTTCTGATCGCCAGCGACATACGCATGCTTCGCGATTTCGGCTTCGTCACCGTGGTCGACCTCGCTGTCGCCCTGCTTGGCGTGATGGTGGCGCTGCCCGCGGTGCTCGCCTGGGTGGAGGACCGGTGAGAGACCGCTACTCGCTTGTCGTCGGCCTGCTCTTCGCCACGGTGATCGCGATCGCCGCGATCACGACGCTCGGCAACAAGGACGAAGGCACGCTCGGGCTCGACGAGGTTCCGCGCAACTGGTCGCTGCCGGCCTTCGCCCTCCCCGATGCCGCGGGCCGACTGGAAGGGGATGCCAATGTCGCCCAGGACGATTGCGAGACCTCTCAGGATCCCTGTCCTGCCGAGGCTCGCCGGCTGCCGGCCTGCCGGATCGACACGCCGGGCGCGATCCGCGTCTGCGACTTCTTCTCCCGGCCGCTGGTGCTCTCCTTCTGGTTCTCGCGCGGCGGCAACTGCACCGAACAGCAGGACGTCGTCGACGAGGTGTTCGCGCGATACCGTGGACGGGTGAACTTCCTATCACTGGACGTTCGCGATGACCGCGACACGGTTCGCGACCTGATCGACCGTCGTGGCTGGACGATGCCGGTCGGCTATGACCGCGATGGCGCCGTTGCCAGCCTCTTCCGAATCGGCGGCTGCCCGACCTTCGCCTACGCCTATCCCGGGGGGACTCTGCACGACGCCAGCATCGGCGAGCTGACCGCTGCGCAGCTGGAAGCCAAGGTCGACGAGCTGCTGCGCGCAACCCGCACCGCGGAGGCGGGCTGAGATGTCCGGCGCCAAGGCCGCGGGCTCGGATCTGGACCGCGAGCCTCTCCCCGAGCAGGGCTGGGTGGCGCCTCACATCGCCGCTGAGTTCCCCGGCCTCGGCATCGCCTGGGTCGAGGTCGACGGGCCGCCTGCCCGCAGTCCCGAGCCGGTCCGGCGTCGCCTCAGGGAGCTCTCTGACCGCTTCTACGGCTCGCACGCGATCCACATGCGCGAGCGCCCGATTCCCTGGGCCTATCGTGTCTTCTTTCGCCAGATCGGGCTTGACCCGGACCGCACCCGCACCCCCGTCGAGCAGCTCGCCCTGGACCGTCTCCACGATGGCGCCTACCTCAGCCGCGGCATGCCGGCTGACGCCCTGACGATCGCCACGGTCGAGACCGGTGTCGCCCTACGCGCCTTCGACGCGGAGCGGTTCGAGGGGCGCCTCTGCATCCGCGACTCGGCGCCGGGCGAGTCGCTGTCCGGCAAGCCGGGCGAGCTGGCGCAGGGAACCCTGACGATCGCGGATGAGCGGAAGCCTCTGTCGCTGCTTTTCGGTGGCACGGCAGACGACCCTCCGGTGGGCCCAGACGCGCGGCGGATCGCGGTGGCGGCCGTGCAGGTCAAGGGTGTGCCACAGGCCTCGGTCGACGAGGCGCTCTGGATCGCCTGCGCGGCGCTCGCGACCTGATCTGCGGTCGCGTTTCCTTAACCAGGTCCTCGTTTTCAGGAACCGCACAGTGATTTACACTCGATTCGAGCTTATGCCGGATCTGCTCGACCGAGACACGCTTGCTGGGCTTCGCGTGGGAGGCGACGAGCGCCTCGCACGCGCTGAGCTGCGCCGTCAGATCGCTCGGCTCGAGCACGAGCTCTCCCGCCTCACGGTCGAGGCCTTTCCACGACTCGAGCTTGACGCTGGCGTCTCAGCCGGGTTTCGCGAGCCGCGAGTGGCTGGCCTCGACGAGCTCGAGCGGGTCCGCGATGCGCTTGCCGATCGGGTCGCTGAGTCGCGTCAGGCGCTCAGGCGGCAGGGTGAGCTGGAGACCCGCAATCGCGAGCTGCTGCGGCGCATGCTTGCTGCGCCCGCCGAGTACAAGTGGGTACAGATCTCCCGCGACGACATCGGTGAGGTGGGCTGTGGGCACTGGCACTCACGCCCGCGCCTCGGTCCGCTTGGGATGCTGATGGGCTGGTGGCGCGTCAAGGTCTCATCCGGATGTCCGTTATCCGTGCGGCTTGCGGCCGTTGAGCGTCAAGAGCCCACCGAGACGGCCGGCTGAAGAGCGGCCTCAGGCGCCCTGGGGGAGCTTTCCCTTGGCTGAGTTGAGTGTGCTTGCCGGCATCGTCATGCTGGCGATCGGCGTTTTCGGCAAGAACGCGACCGCGCTTGGGGTCGGCGTAGTGCTTGCCGGGTTGGGCGGCCTTGCCACGGCGGCAACCGAGCACTTCGCCGGCTACCGCTCCCACACGACCCTGCTCGCCGGCATGGTCTTCGTCCTCGTCGTCGGCGGCCTCTTCTACCTCGCCGGGTTGATCCTGGCAATCTGCCTGGGCGTGGGAGCGGTTGCCTTCGTCGCCTCCTTCATCGCGCTGCGCCGCCGCTTTCAGCGCGCCTCTGGAGGCCTCTCATTCAAGGTCGGTCGCTTCGGCGGCGGCTGACGCTCAGACCAAAATGGATTCTCTGGAGGTCAGTTCGGTCGAGAGCAGCGAGCGCTGGCGGGAGGTGAGGGTGCCGAGGCGCTTGTTCTCGTTCAGCGCCAGGGCGATCAGGAACTTGCGGGTGCGGGTGCGGCCCCAGCGTCGCTGACTGGTCAGCAGCTCGGACAGGGTCATGCTCTCGGTCTCCCAAGGACAGTCCCGCACCACATCGGCCGCATCGAGATCCCCTCGGGCGATTGAGCGCTTCAGCTCCGCCCTCGCGAGTCGTACGCGATTGGCACGGGCAAGTGCCTCCATGTGCTGCGGGGCCTTGCTTGCGGAAGCGGTCGTCTGAACAGGGGCGATCGAAGCTGCGTCCACTGGGACTCCTCCCTTCGGGGTGGGTTGACTGGTAGCTGGTGTGCGCCGTACCGGAGGCATTGCCTCGGCCTTGGTCGAGAGGGGCTCTCCACCATTCGCTTCCCTGCCCCGGGATGCGATCGGCGCGGAGGCCAAGCTATGCGCTGGGGGTGGTGAGCGTCAACCCTGGCCGAGCGAAAGCCGCGCTGGCCCGGTCGCTAAGAGCATCTTTTTCAGGGCGGGAACGTCGTGCGCCGTTTTGGCCAAGGCCGAAACTACCCCGAGCGGGGTAGTTCGGGGAAGTCCTCGATCACTCGGGCGATCGTGCCGAGTGCGCCGTCGAGGTGCTCGCGCTCGTGGGTTGCCATCAGGCTGGTGCAGAGCAGGGCGCCGCCGGGGGGGACGGCGGGATGGATCGCGACGTTGGTGTAGAGCCCAGCGTCGAAGAGCGCCTTCCAGAGCAGCACCGCCTGCCAGTCGTCGCCGACGATGACCGGGACGACCGGCGTCGTGGCGATCGTCCCGTCGGGCAGCGTGCCGGGCTCGATCACCTTCAGTCCCAGGTGGCGCAATCCCTCGCGCAGATACTCGGCATTGCTGAGCAGGGCCTCGAATAGTCGCGGACCGTCAGAGCGAATCACCCGCAGCGCCGCCAGCGCCGCGCCAACTGCAGCCGGCACTGCTGAGGCGCTGAAGACGAAGGATCGCGAGGAGATCCGCAGGTACTCGATGACGTCGGCGGGGCCGGCGACGAAGCCACCGCAGGAGGCAAGGCTCTTGGAGAAGGTGCCCATGCGCAGGTCGACCTCGTCCTCGAGGCCGAAGAGCTCGCAGGCGCCGGCCCCGCGGGCGCCGAGCACGCCGGCACCGTGGGCCTCGTCGACCATCAGGCGAGCGCCGTAGGCCTTGCAGAGCTCGACGATCCGCGGCAGGTCGCAGACGTCGCCCTCCATCGAGAAGACGCCGTCGACGACGACCAGCACCCCGCCGCCGTCCTCGGCCGCCCGCTGCAGCATCTTCTCCAGCTTGTCCATGCGGTTGTGGCGGAAGGGCCGCAGCTTGGCGCCGGCGAGGCGACAGCCGTCGAGGATCGAGGCGTGGTCTCCGGAATCGACGATCACCGTGTCGGCAGGGCCGAGGATCGTGCCGATCGTCCCCAGGTTGGACTGGTAGCCGGTGCTGAAGACGATCGCGTCCTCGCTGCCCATCCACTCGGCCAGCTCGCGCTCCAGTTCGACGTGCAGCGGCGTCGTCCCGTTCAGCAGGCGCGATCCGGTGACGCCGGTGCCGTAGGTCTCGAGGGCGTCGCGGGCCGCCTGCTTGACCCGCTCGTCGCCGGTCAGGCCCAGGTAGTTGTTGGAGCCGAGCATGATCGTCTCGCGCCCCTCCATCTCGACCACCGGGCCGGCCTGCGAAGTGAGCAGGCGGAAGTAGGGGAGGAGGTCATGCTCTTTGGCGGCTTCGAGCTGCTCGAGGCGGTCGTGGTTGCGCGCCTTCTCGAAGACGTCGACTGGGGACTTGGCGGTTTCGCTCATGGCCAGAGTGTAGGTTCCGGCTCTCATGGCAAACGTGACAATCCGCCCGGTTCGCACTCGTCGCGAGCTGAAGCGCTTCGTCAAGGTGCCCTTCGGGCTGCACCGCGACCACCCGCAGTGGGTGGCGCCGCTGATCTTCGAGCGGATGGAGTTCCTCAACCGCGAGAAAAACCCCTTCTTCGAGCACGCCGAGGCGGAGTACTTCGTCGCCGAACGTGACGGCGAGGCGGTCGGTCGCATCACCGCCCAGATCGACCAGTGCTGGGATGAGACCCAAGGCGGCAGCGACGCGATGTTCGGATTCTTCGAGACGGCTGACGACCGACAGGTCGCGGCGGCGCTGCTCGACGCGGCATGCGAGTGGGCGGGCGGCAAGGGTCGTGGCCGCGTTCTCGGCCCGATGGACTTCACCACCAACGATGAGATTGGCGTCCTGATCGAGGGCTATGAGCTGCGGCCGATGATCCTCGAGAACTGGCATCCCCCGTTCTACAAAGAGCTGATCGAGGCCGAGGGCTTTGGCAAGGCGATGGACTTGCTGATGTGGGAACTGCAGTTCGGCGATCTCAAGGAGGGTGAGAGCTTCGACCCCGCGATCCACGCTGCCGCCGAGAAGGCCCTACGCGAGGAAGGGGTCGCGATCCGCAACATCAGCCTGCGCAACCTGCCCGCCGAGATGCGTGCCTTCAGCGAGGTCTACAACGAGGCCTGGGGCGGTAACTGGGGCTTCGTCCCGGCCACCGACGCCGAGATCGAGTTCCACGCCAAATTGCTCAAGCAGGTTCTCGACGAGGACTGGGCCTACATCGCCGAGAAGGACGGTGAGCCGGTTGGCGCGGCCCTGACGCTCCCCGACGTCAATCAGGTGATGGCGAAGCTCAACGGTCGCCTGCTCCCGTTCGGCTGGCTGAAGTTCCTGCTCGGCAAGCGCCAGATCGACCAGCTGCGCGTCTTGGCGCTCGGCGTCAAGCACGACTACCGCCACAGCGGGGTCGCCGCCGGTCTCTACCTCAAGCACCTGGAGACCGCCGCGGGGCCCGGCAAGATCGCGGGCGGTGAGATGGGCTGGATCCTCGAGACCAACAAGGCGATGAACCGGGCCATGGAGGGCATGGGCGGCAAGGTCGTCAAGAAGTACCGCGTCTACGAGAAGGCACTGAACGAATGATTCGAATTTCCGCACTCGCGGATGACGTGCCTGGCGCGGCGCTGGATCGTCGCCCGCGGCCTTGCGCGTAGCGCCGCTACGCGCGACGGCCCCACGCGCCGCCCAGCTTGGCCAGTCCCGCCCCCGCGGCCACGCAAATTGCGAATCAGTCGTTCAGTGCCTTTTGGAACTGCGGAAGGTGCGGGGTGTCTCGGGTTGTTCGCCGCGAGCATCGTTACAGTCGATCCAGTGAGCAATATGGAGCTAGAGCCGGTCGCGGTTCGTGTCCTGCCTCGCGATGACGTTGGTTCTCTCGTCATGCGCAATGAGGCTCGGACCGCGGTGATGGCCGCCGCGGGAGGCGTCTTGGCAGGCGCCGCGACGGTGGCCGCGGTCAGGGCGGTCGGCGCCGTGGCATCGGGGCGCAAGCGCTCGCCGCGCCGCCTTTCCCGTCGCGACCGTCCCAACAACGTCGTTGCCAGCCGCTCCTTCTTGGTCGACGTGCACCTGCTCGGGCGGTGAGCCTAGAGGTAGAGGTCCGCCCGCCGTCGCCATACCGGCTGCCGAGCTACGGCAGCGAGGACGGGGTGATGCGGGTCGAGCGGGGTGTCGCCAGCAGGTTGCTCCACGTCTCCGGGTGCCCGGTCCTCGTGCGGGCCTGGGAGCCGGGGAAGGACCGGGTGGCCTTGCGAGCCGAAGCGCTCGACCCCGCCTCGATCGCCGCGCCGGGACCGGCCGCCGAGTGCGCGGCCCGCGACGCCGGCGCGGCGGAGCTGGAGCTGGCGCTCGAGCGGATGCGCTTCGCGCTCGGCGTCGACGACGATCTCGGCGAGTTCCAACGTCGCTTTAGGCGCGACCCGCTACTCGGGCCGCTGCTGCGCCGCCGCCCCTATCTGCGCCCGCGCCGCCGCCCCTGGCCCTGGGAGGCGCTCGCCTGGGCGGTGGTCAAGCAGCTGATCGAGACCGGCAAGGCGGCCCGCATCCAGCGTCGCATCGTCGGCCGCTGGGGGTTGCGACTGGGCGACGGGCGTGAGGGTCTGCGAGACGTGCCGACTCCGCACCTGATCGCCGGCCGAGCCCCGGTCGAACTCGAGTCGATGGGCCTGGCGCTGAAGCGGGCGCTGGCCCTGCGCAAGATCGCCGGTGACATCGACGCGGGCCGCTGCGATCCCGGTGAGCCCGGCGCCGACCGCCGTCTGCTCGCGGTCCGCGAGATCGGGCCCTGGACCGTGCAGTGCCTCGGTCTCTTCGGTCGTGGCGACCCCGACGCGCTGCCTGCCGGCGACCTGATGTACCTGAAGCTGGTCGGCCGCATCGCCGGCCTCGGCCGTCGGGCCACGATCGAGGAGGTCGAGGAGTTCTTCGCACCGTACGCTCCGTTCAGGGGGCTTGCGGCTGCCTGGACCAGCGCCCTCTGAGGCCGCTCGGAGGACCAGGATTCATGCCTGACTCAAGCGTGAGGCCGAAGCGTCGATAAGGGCTGCAATGGAGCAGCCGACGCGGGGCGGAAGTTGGCCCGAGAAACGAGTCAACGAGTTCCTCGATCAGATCTCGTCGGGTGGCGAGGACTACCGTCGCCTGGTCGAGCGCCTGCCGGCGATCGTCTATGCGTCAGAGCTGGGCGAGGCCGGCCGTTGGCGCTACGTCAGCCCCCAGGTCGAGGAGATCCTCGGCTACACCCCGGAGGAGTGGCTGGCCGATCCCGAGCTCTGGGCAAAGCTCCTGCACCCCGAGGACCGCGAGCGGGCGCTCTCTCAGGAGACCCGCAAGACGATCGGCAACCGCAACCCGCCCCCGGTCGACTACCGGATGATCACCCGCGATGGCCGCACTGTCTGGATCCTCGACGAGGCGGTGCTCGAGCCCGACGAAGCCGGCACTCCGGTCTGGCACGGCGTCCTCTACGACATCACCGAGCGCAAGAACGCCGAGCAGGAGCTGCAGCGGGCTGCCGCCCAGCAGGCGGCCGTGGCCCGGCTCGGCGGCAGGGCGCTGAAGGACGGCGACCCGGACGTGCTGATGCACGAGGCGACCTCGCTGATGACTGAGATAGAGGGAGTGGGAGCCGCTTGCATCTGGGAGATCGGCCGCGACGGACGCCGGCTCGGCTTGCGCGCCGGGCTCGAGGACCGCGTCGTCGGCGCCGCGCGCGCCTCGGCGGCCCGCGACTCCCATGCCGGTGCCGCGCTGGACTCGCGCCTGCACGTGATCGTCGACGACTGGACCACCGAGCGGCGCTTCTCGATGCCTCCGGCGCTGCGGGTGATGGGCGTGCGCAGCAGCCTCGCGGTGCTGATCGACGGCAAAGAGCAGCCCTTTGGCGTGCTCGACGTCCACTCGACCGAGTCAAACCGCTTCACCCCACAGGACGTGCACTTCGTGCAGGCCTCGGCCAACGTCCTCGCCGATGCGATCGAGCGACACTCCGCCGACCAGGCGCTGCGCCACCGTGTCCTCCACGATCCGCTCACCGGCCTGCCCAACCGGCTCAGCTTCATCGACTCGCTCGGCGACGCGCTCAAGCGCAGCACGGTCTCCGGCTCGCCGGTCGGGATCCTCTTCCTCGACCTCGACAACTTCAAGCTGATCAACGACAGCATGGGCCACCACGCCGGCGACGAGCTGCTGCGGGCGGTCGCGCCTCGGCTACGCGCTCACCTGCGCCCCGGTGACATCGTCGCCCGCTTCGGGGGCGACGAGTTCGGCATCCTCGTCGATCGCCTCGCCGACGAGGACGAGGCGGTGGCGATCGCCGATCGCATCGCCGCGGCCTTCGCGGAGCCCTACGCGATGAGCGGCGTCGAGCACTTCGTCAGCGCCAGCGTCGGCATCGCCGTGGCAAGGCCCTCGACCCGCGAGCCGATCGAGGCCGACCTCTTGATCCGCGACGCCGACGCGGCGATGTACAGGGCGAAGGAACGCGGTCGTGCCCGCTGCGAGCTCTTCGACGCCGAGATGCGGGCGGGGGCGCTGCGCCGCCTCGAGGTCGAGCGCGAGCTGCGCCACGCGCTCGAGCGCGACGAGCTCGAGCTCCACTACCAGCCGCTGATCGCCCTGCGCAGCGGCGAGATCACCGGCCTCGAGGCGCTGGTGCGCTGGCGCCACCCCGAGCGCGGCCTGCTCGATCCCGGCGAGTTCGTCCCCGTCGCCGAGGACAGCGGCCTGATCGAGCCGATCGGGCGCTGGGTGCAGGAAAGCGCCTGCCGTCAGGTGCTCGAGTGGCATGAGCTGCGACCCGACCAGCGACCCTTCGACGTCTCGGTCAACCTCTCCGCGCGCCAGGTGACGCACCGCGATCTGGCCGGCTCGATAGCGGCGATCCTCGACAGCACCGGGCTCGACCCCGTTCACCTGCGCCTGGAGATCACCGAGAGCGTCCTGGTCGAGGAGTCGGCAACGGCGACCGGCACCCTGGAAGCGCTCAGCGATATCGGCGTCGGCCTCGTCCTCGACGACTTCGGCACCGGCTACTCCTCGCTCGCCTATCTCAACCGCTATCCCTTCGACGGCCTCAAGATCGACCGCTCGTTCGTCGACGCGCTCGGCGTCGAACAGGAGCGCACCGCGATCGTCGAGGCGATCATCGGCATGGCCCGCGCCCTCTCTCTCGAGGTGATCGCCGAGGGGGTCGAGAACGAGGCGCAGCTCTCAGAGCTGAGCCGGCTCGGCTGCGACTTCGCGCAGGGTCACCTCTTCTCGCGGGCGCTGCCGGCGGAGAAGATCTCCACGATGCTGGTCGACGGGGTGCCGTTCTATTCGGCGGAGATCTCGCCCGGCAGGTAGGCGTTGCTGAGTACTTCCTCCGGCGCGGGCAGCGAGGAGATCAGCTCGTTGTCGCGCATCCAGCCGGCGAACTCGCGCCACTGGTTGGGGTTCATGTAGCCGTAGGGGCGATTGCCGCCAGAGGCCGGCGCCAGCAGTGGCAGCGTCACCGCCAGCTCTGCCTTGGTCAGCTTCGGATCGAGGTCTGGGTTTGCCTCCAGCAGCGCGCTTGCCGCTGCCTTGGGATTGCTCGCCGCCGCCGCGGTGCCGCGTGCCAGGGCGGCGATGAAGAGACGGATCGCCTGCGGGTCCTCTTCCAGCTGCTTGCCTCGTGCGACCAGGACCAGCTCGTCGTAGGTCGGAACGCCGAGCTCGTCGACCGGCGTGACGACCGGGTCGGAGCCGCGCAATCGCAGGTCGACCCCCTCGACGTTGCTGAAGCCGCCCAGCATGGCGTCTGCACGGCCACCCAGCAGGGCCGGCAGCAGGCCGAAGCCGACGTTGACCGTCTTGACGTCAGCTGGCTTCAAGCTTGCACGGGCGAGGATCGTCTTCAGGTAGGCGTCCTGGTAGGGAATGCCGGCAGTGGCGATCGTCTTTCCCCGCAGGCCCGCGACGCCCCCGATCCCGGATTTCCTCAGCCAGATCATCGAGGTGAGCGGCCGGTTGACGATGGCGGCGACGGCTCGGACGTCGAGGCCCTGCTCGTGGGCGAGCATCACCTCGGGCTCATAGGAGATCGCCAGGTCGCTGCGTCCTGCGGCGAGGAGCTTCAGCGGGGCCGCCGGATCGGAGGGGGTCTGGATGTCGACGTCGAGGCCGGCTTCCTCGAAGTAGCCGAGCTTCTCCGCCATGTAGACACCGGCGTGATCGGGGTTGGGGTAGAAGTCGAGAACGAGGCTGAGCGGTTCTTTCTCGCCGGCCGCGTCCTCGCTCTTCTCGCCGCAGGCGGCGAGGCCGATCGCCAGCGCGAGCAGGGCGACGGCGAGCATCGCCGGGATGGAGGCGCGCTTCATCCCTGCTTTCTATCGCCAAGTGACGATGCGACGCTCTGCGAGGGCGAGAATCGCGAAGAGGACGATCGCCATTGCCGAGAGCACGGCGACGGCGGCGAAGGCCCGGGCGGTCTCGAGCTGGTTCATGTCACGGAAGATCAGCGCCCCCAGGCCCGAGTCCGGGGCGGCCAGCTCACCGAAGACCGCGCCGATCACCGCCACGGCCACGGCGATCTTGGCGCCGCTGAAGAAGTAGGGCAGGGCAGAGGGAGCCTCCACGCGGCGCAGGATCTGGCCACGTGAGGCGTCGAGCGTGCGCATCATCTTGGTCGCTTCGGGGTCGACCGAGCGCAGGCCGTCGAGGGTGTTGACGGTGATCGGGAAGAAGCAGATGAGGGCGATGATCGCCAGTGTCGGCCCGATTCCGAAGCCGAACCAGACGACCAGGATCGGGGCGATGACGACGATTGGGATCGTCTGGGAGGCGACGATGAGCGGCTGAAAGGCAAGGCGCAGCGTCTCGGAGAGATGCATGGCGACGGCGAAGGCGACGCCGGCGAGGAGCGCGCAGCCGAAGCCGAGCAGCACCTCCTGCAGGGTCACCCAGGCGTTTTCGGCGAGCAGCGAGCGGCTCTGCCAGAGCGCCTCGGCGATTTCGGCCGGGGAGGGGACGAGAAAGTCTTCGAGGCTGAGCAGGTCGGCGAGAGTGCCGCTGCTCGCGGCGATCTGCCAGGCGGCGACCAGAGCGGCGATCAGCAGGGCCGGGAGGAGCCAGCGCTTCATCGCATTCCTTCGTGCAGAGCCCGCATCGCCCGCTCGCGGGCGGCGACGAACTCGGGGTGGGTGACCGCCTCGTCGCGGTCGGCGCTACGCGGAGATGGGGCGCTGAGCTCGTCGACGACGTGTGCCGGGCGCGCCGAGAGCACGGCGACGCGGTCGCAGAGGTAGAGCGCCTCCTCGACATCGTGGGTGACGAGGACGACCGTGCGCGGATCGGTCGCCAGCGCTCCCGCCAGCCACTCCTGCATCTCGGCCCGGGTGATCGCGTCGAGCGAGGCGAAGGGCTCGTCGAGCGCCAGCACCGGCTTGCCGGCGATCAGCGTGCGCAGGAAGGCGACCCGTTGCCGCATGCCGCCCGAAAGCTCGGCCGGGGCGGACCGCTCGAATCCGGCGAGGCCGAAGCGCTCGAACAGCTGCCCGGCCTGACGCCGTGCCTCGGCGCGGCGGACGCCGCGGTTGCGCGGCCCCAGCGCTGCGTTGTCGAGCGCCGAGAGCCAGGGCAGCAGCATGTCGCGCTGGGGCATGAAGGCACAGCTGGCGAGGCGCCCACGGGCATCGACAGCTCCACCGACTTCGACCTCTCCTCTTCCCGGCTCCTGCAGGCCGGCGATCAGCTCGAGCAGGGTCGACTTGCCGCAGCCCGATGGCCCGACCAGGCCGAGGACGCCGTGCGCGGGCACGTCCAGATCAAGCCGCTCGATCGTGCGCAGCTCGGCGTAGGAATGAGCCAGGCCGCGGATCGAGACGGCGGCTCCCGCGGTGTTCTCGCCGGCAGGCGATGCGGCTCCCGCGGCGAAATCCCTGGTTTCCGTAGTGGGCATATTGGTATCCTGGCGCACTCCGTGCTCCTGACCAACAAGGTCAGGAAAGTCGATAACCACCCAGCGCGGAACTCATATGGACCCGGCAATCATTCTTTTTGGCTTCGGCATCGGTGCCATGGTCGGCATGACCGGCATGGGCGGTGGCACCCTGATGACGCCGCTGCTGATCCTGCTCTTCGGCGTCAAGCCGGTGACCGCGATCGGCACCGACATCTTCTACGCGGCGGTGACCAAGACGGTCGGCGGCTGGCGCCACCTGCGCATGGGCACGGTCAACATCAGCCTCGCGCTCTGGCTCGCGGCCGGCAGCGTGCCGGCCTCGGTCACGGGCGTCTGGGCGATCTCCGTCCTGCAGAGCAAGATCGGCGAAGAGAAGCTGGACTCGATCGTCTACGCCCTGCTCGGTGGCACCCTCTTGATGGTCGGGATCATCACCCTGGCGCGGGCATTCATCCTCAGCAGCCTGATCGAAGAGCGCGAGGACTTCGTGATCGAGCGCCGCCACAAGATTGCCGCCGTAGCGATCGGCGCCACCACCGGATTCGTGATCGGGATCACCTCGGCAGGCTCCGGCACGGTGATCGCGATCCTGCTGATCGCCGTCTACCGCCTCGTCCCGCGCAAGGTCGTCGGCACCGACGTCTTCCACGCCGCGATCCTGCTCTGGGCTGCCGGCATCGCCCACTGGGTCGGCGGCAACGTCGACTTCTTCCTTGCCGGCAACATCCTGCTCGGCTCGATACCGGGGGTGGTGCTCGGCTCGCACTTTGCCGCGCGGGCGCCGACGGGCTTCCTGCGCACTGCGCTGGGTGTCGTCTTGGTGGCGTCGGGGATCGTCACGGTGCAGAAGGGCGACCCTCTCGTCTGGCCGATCGCCGCCGCCGTCGCCGGCATCGGCCTGGGGCTGCTGATCTGGTTCCCGCGCTGGTGGTCGGCACGCCGCGCCGACCGCGAAGCCAAACAAGGAATCGACCGCTCCTCCGAGTTGGCGCCGGAGACGATCGGCTGACTGATTAACTAGCGCCATGCGCGTTTCCGCAAAGGCCGACTATGCCGTGCGTGCCGCCGCCGAGCTTGCGGCGGCCGAGGAGGGCCCGGTCAAGGGCGAGAAGCTCGCCGATGCCCAGGACATCCCCCTGCAGTTCCTCGAGCACATCCTGCTCGAGCTGAAGCACGTCGGCATCGTTCGTGCCCGCCGCGGCGCCAAGGGTGGCTACTGGCTCGCCAAGCCCGCCGACGAGGTGACGATCGCCGACATCGTCCGCGCCGTCGAGGGCCCGATCGCTCACGTGCAGTCTGCGCCGCCGGAGTCGATCGAGTACCGGGGCAATTCCGAGCACCTGCAGGAGGTCTGGATCGCCGTCCGTGCCAGCCTGCGCACCGTGCTCGAGCACGTCACCCTCGCCGACCTGGTCAGCGGTCAGCTGCCGACCGAGGTCAAGGACCTCGCCGCGTCTCCCGACGCCTGGGTCGCCCGCTAGCTCGACGCAGCCGTCAGAGACGGCTGCGTCGATGCCAGGGCTATCTTCCCGCGATCAGGTCTTGACCCAAAGCGGAGTTAACGATTCGTAGAAGTAGTCCCAGCTGCCTTCCGGGCACGGTACGTCGAGCGGGCTGGCGGGGGCCAGGGTGAGCTTCGTCCCGCCGAAGCCGCCGTTCGATTCACCACCGAGCAGCGGAAGCGATGAACCTAACAGGTGCGCCGCGCCGACCGGGGTGTATTCGCAATCGATGAAAGGGGCGCAGACGATCCTGAATATGAGGTTGTCATAGACAATCGCGCCTAAATTGACGGCTGTCTTTAAGAATAAGATTAGGCCGAGTTTTATCGTTGTCACCGTGCAGGCGCCACCAAGTGAATTGGTACAGCCCGTCCAGTTGAATTTGGTGAGATGGCTGATCTGAGGGGCGGCTAAGCCTAAGACGCTGCCTTCGGCTAAGGCTTCTTTGCACGTGACATTGCCTACCGTGGTTAAGAAGCCCGAGTTGAGGGCAACGGAATGGAAGCTGGTCACCTGTTTTTCAATCGGACAAGTTAAGAGCCCACCGTTGTTTGTGCTGCACAGTGCCGTGTTCCCGGCTATTGCCGGCGCGGCGCCGATCAGAGCCATCGCTGCTACGGCGGTAATGACGGTGAGTCCGAACACCTTGGTGAGTCGCATGTCGATACTCCTCTCTCGGCACGCAGGCGCCGAGTTTGTGTACAAAACCGCTTGAGAATATCTGTGTAAATACACGCGACGCATCCGTAGAAGACCGCTGGATCTTCTACGGATGCTGCTCCGGCTACGACTTTCTACGGCTTAGGCGGAGAGGCGAAATGGCGGGTAGTCGTCGGTGACGAGGACGAAGGCGTAGCCGACGACGCGGTTGTGCCAGCGGAGGACACCCTCGACGAAGCTGAAGACCCCACGCGGGTAGTTGCCGGTGAAGAGGATCGCGAACCAGGCGAAGATCACGGCGAAGAAGACGCCGATGTAGAGGAAGAAGAGCACGATGTAGTGCGGGATCGCCAGCAGCCACTTGACCAGCGGTAGGCCCCGCTCGAGGCGCTCCGCGTCTGGATAGGCGAAGTCGAGGCGGACGGCTTGCTGCTCGTCGGTCGAGGGATATTCGTCGTCCATCAGGGCGACGTAGACGCCGAGGCGGTTGACGAAGCGCAGCAGTTCGAGGTTCCAGTCGTACCACCAGCGTGGGTACTTCTTGCGGAAGAGAAGCATCAGGACGATCGGTAGGAAGATGATGCTGCCCGCCGCGACGGCGCCGCTGGCGGCTCCATCCGCTTGGGCGCTGCCGGCGAGCTCTGCTCCCGGGAGCAGGGCCGCGACGATCGCGATCGGGATCACGGTGAAGATCCGGAAGAAGGTCGTCAGCCGGTTGAGCTGGCGCTCGGGATAGTCGACGGAGAAATTGACTGGGTAGGACGGAGGCATTTCTCTCCCCTTTTCGCGTTTGTGAAGATGGTTACTAGGTCTCGGCCGGGACTCCTCCCGCGACGACGTTGACGAAGTTCTCCAGGTGCCGGGTCGTCCAACACTCGAAGGCGCCGTCGCAGTAGCGCTCGTAGGCGGCCATCACCGAGTCGCCGTAGTTCCAGTAGAGCTTTGGCTCGGGGTTGAGCCAGAAGAGGCGACCAGCGCGCTCCGCCACCTGGGCGAAGACCTCGGCGTGCGGCTCGCGGCCGTTGGTGCGAGCGTCGCCGAGCACGATCACGGTCGAGCGCGGGTCGAGTTCGTCGGAGATCTGGCCGAGGAACTCGAGCCAGACGCGGCCGTAGTCGGTGTAGCCGGAGACGTCGGCGACGCCGCCCTCGCTGGAGATCTTCTGGGCGATGACGCGGAAGTCGCGCTCGTGCTCGAAGACGTCGGTCACCTCTGAGATGCGCTCGATGAAGACGAAGCTGCGCAGCTTGCGGAAGGAGTCGTGCAGGGCGTGCAGGACGGAGAGGAAGAAGACGCTGGCCGAGGTGACCGAGGTGGAGACGTCGCAGAGCACGTAGATCTCCGGCCGGCGCGGGCGCTTGGGCCGGTAGCGCAGGTGCATCGGCACGCCGCCCGTCTCCAGCGAGGCGCGCATCGTCCGCCGCACGTCGATGCTCCGCCCCTGGCGCCGGCCGCGCTGCTCGTGGCCGAGGGTCGCCAGGCGCCGCTTCATCTGTGAGACCGCCCGGTGCACGGCGGCGAGGTCCTGGGTTGGGTTGGTCGGCAGGGCGCGGTCGAGCTCGGCCAGCGGTCGCGACGGAGGCAGAGTGGAGGTGCGCTCGATCAGTTCGCGCTCGAGCTCACGGCGCAGATGGCGCTCGAAGCGGTTGAGCTGGTCGCGGTCGATCGGCGGCAGCTCGGCGGCGCCGTCCTCGGCTGGGGGCTGGGGACCGGCGGAGAGGCCGAGCGTGCGGCGGATTCGCTGTACGTCGACGCCGACCACACCCGATCCCTCGCCCTGGCGGCCGAAGGCGGCGATCGCCAGCCGTGCCAGGTCGCGCATCTCGTCGTCGTTGCCTTCGACGATCGCCTGACGCACCTGCTCGCGCAGCTCGTCGATGTCGAGGCGCTCGCTGCCCTCGTGGCGCTGCGCCTGCTCCTCGATGCCGCGCTCGATCGCCTCCGCCTCGGCGGCGCGGAAGAACCAGCGCTCGAAGAGCAGCTCGAAGAGCCGCCGGTCCTCCTGCGACTTGGCGATCGTCGCCGCCAGGGCCTCGCGGAAGTCGTCGCGCGAGGTCCACGGAACCTGCTCCAGGGCCGCGAAGGCGTCGAGGATCTCCGAGGTGCCGACGGCGACACCCTCGCTGCGCAGCTCCTCGCAGAAGCCGAGCAGCTTCGCCGCCAGGCCGGGTGGGCCGGCCTCCGCCTTCGGCCCGTAGGGCGAGGCGGGCGTCGGGCTCACCCCGCTGCCGGAGTCGGTGGCCCGGCCAGCTTGACGCCGACCCGCTCGGCGACCAGCTCGATGTCGGTGCGGTGCTTGACGATGATCGACATCGACTGCTCGAAGGTCTCGCGGTCGATGTCCTCGGCTCCCATCAGCAGAAGCGTGCGCGCCCAGTCGATCGACTCGGCGATCGAGGGCGGCTTCTTGAGGTCGAGGTCGCGGATCATCCGCACCACCTCGACCATCCGGCGGGCCAGTGCCTCGGGTAGGTCCGGAGCGTGCAGGCGGACGATCTCCATCTCACGCTCGAGCTCGGGGTAGTCGAGCCAGAGGTAGAGGCAACGCCGCTTCAGCGCCTCGGTCAGCTCGCGTGAGTTGTTCGAGGTGAGGATGACGATCGGCATCGTCGTCGCCGAGACCTGGCCCAGCTCGGGGATCGTGATCTGGAAGTCGGAGAGCAGCTCGAGCAGCATCGCCTCGAACTCCTGGTCGGTCTTGTCGATCTCGTCGATCAGCAGCACCACCGGCTCGGGGCTGGCGATCGCCTGCATCAGCGGCCGCTCGAGCAGGAACTCCTTGTCGAAGATGTCGCCGTGGACGTCCTCCCAGCCGTCCTCGCCACCCGCCTGGATGCGCAGCAGCTGCTTGCGGTAGTTCCACTCGTACAGCGCCTTGGCCTCGTCGAGCCCCTCGTAGCACTGCAGGCGGATCAGCTCGCGGCCGGTGGAGCGCGACAGCGCCTTGGCCAGCTCGGTCTTGCCGACCCCCGCCGGGCCCTCGACCAGAACCGGCTTGCCGAGTCGCTGGGCGAGGAACGAGACCAGCGCGGCGGACTCGTCGGCGAGGTAGCCGACTTGGGCCAGCGCGTCCTTTACCTCGGCGACAGAGCCATCGGCCATGGGGCGATGATAATCCGTGTTGTGCTCGACCTCGTCCTGCCACTCGCCTCGTTGCTCCCCCACAGCGCCGGCCCCTACATCGCGCTGATGCTGATCGGCTTTGCGATCGGCATCCTCGGTCACCTCTCCACGGCTCGCTGGCTGGTCGCTGCCGGCATCATCCTGATCGTCCTCGGCGCCTTCCTCTTCCCACTGGCGGTGAACTTCACCGAGGAGGCTCCGCGTCAGATCGAGGCCCCCGAAGAGAACTCGAGCCAGTTCCAGACCCTTCCCTGAGACCGCCAGGGCTAGGATCGGGCGATGGGACGGCTCGACGATGTCGACCTCTCGCTTGCGCTGACGCGTGACGAGGAGGAGCGCGAGCTGAAGGCCGCCTGGAAGCGGCTGACCGAGTTGCGGCTCACCCTCGGTGGGCTGATCGGAAGACAGGAGCTCGGCCCGCCTCTCCTCGTCCTCTTCGAGGGTTGGGACGCCTCCGGCAAGGGCGGTGCGATCAAGCGGCTCGTCGCGCCGCTCGATCCTCGCCACGTCCGCGTCGTCCAGTTCGCTGCGCCGAGCGCTGACGAGAAGCGCCACCACTTCCTCTGGCGCTTCTGGCCATCGCTGCCGGGCTGGGGTGGGATGGCCGTCTTCGATCGCACTTGGTATGGCCGCGTTCTGGTCGAGCGGGTCGACGGCCTGGCGACGCGTGAGCAGTGGCTGCGCGCCTATGACGAGATCAACGACTTCGAGCGCAGCCTCGCCGGCGAGGGCTCGATCGTCGTCAAGCTCTGGCTGCAGATCTCCGCGGCCGAGCAGCTGAAGCGCTTCGAACGGCGCGCCGGCGATCCGCTCAAGGCCTGGAAGCTGACCGAGGAAGACTGGTCCAACCGCAGTAAGCGGACCGAGTACGAGCAGGCGGTCGAGGAGATGGTGGTTCGCACCGACCAGCCACATGCCCCCTGGCGGATGATCGCGGCCGAGTCGAAGCGCTACGCCCGCGTCGCCGTCGTGCGGGCGGTCATCGATGCGATCGAGGTGGGGATGCGTGCCAGGGGCCAAGAGCCGCCCCCAGCGTCGTAAGCTTCACTGCCCTGCCCTTCGATTGCCACAGGAGGCCGCCCGCCTTGAGCCGACTTCGCATTCTCACCCTCTTCCTTGTGCTGGTCGCGCTGGTGGCGACGCTTGCCGCTTGCGGCGGCGGCAGTGGCAGCGACGATCCTCAGGCCGTCGTCGACGATGCGACGCTGCAGGGGATCGAGAGCGGCGACGTCGACCTCTCGCTGGGCATCGACGTCGAAGGCGAGAAAGCCGGCAACGTCGACGTCAGCCTTTCCGGTCCCTTCCAGAGCGAAAGCGAAGCGGAACTGCCCGAACTCGACATGGTCGCCCGGGCAGACGGCTCGATCGACGGCGAAAAGATCGACTTCGACGGCGGTTTGACCTTGCTCGGCAACAAGGCCTACGTCCAGTACGAAGGCACCGAGTACGAGGTCGACCCGACGACCCTCAGCTTCGTCAAGTCGATGCTGAAGGAACAGGGCGGGGGGCAGAGCCAGTCGAGCGAAGGCAACGCTTGCCAGGAAGCGCTTGGCGAGCTCAATCCGGGCGACTTCATCGATCAGGCCAAGAGCGACGGCAGCGCCGACGTCGGCGGCACCGAGACGACGAAAGTCAGCGGCGACCTCGACGCCTCCGCTGCGCTTGACGCGCTGACCGAGCTGAGCGAAGACCCGGCCTGCAGCGAACGGCTCGGCTCAGCAGCCCCGCTGCCTTCCGCGGGGGAGCTCGACAAGGCAAAGGGCCAGGTGCAGGACTCGGTCAAGGCCGCCCATGTCGACCTCTACGTCGGCGACGACGACATTGTGCGGCGGATCTCCCTCCAGGCCACGATCGAACCCCCGGAGGGCTCCGGAGACGATGGCGTGAAGAGCGTCGAGCTCGATCTTGACCTGATCCTGACCGGGGTCAACGAGGATCAGACGATCTCGGCGCCGCAGGGGGCGAGGCCGCTCAGCCAGCTCTTCCTCAAGCTGGGGGTCAACCCGATCGAACTGCTCGGCCTGCTGCAGGGCGAAGGTGGTGGCTTCGGCGGCGGCGCGGGCGGGCTCGGCGGCTTGCTGGAAGGCCTCGGCAGCTCCGGGAGCACCCAGTAACCGCCTTCCTCCGCACTCCACATGGCTGGCCGTACCTGCTCACGCCGCTGATCCCGCTGGCGGTGGCGCTGGATCTGGCTGGCTCCCCAGCGGGGCTTGTCTTCGCCACATCGGCGCTCGGCATCATTCCCACCGCTGCGCTGATGGGGCGCGCCACCGAGGAGCTGGCGGCGCGCTCGGGGCCGGGCATCGGCGGTCTGCTCAACGTCACCTTCGGCAATGCGCCGGAGCTGATCATCGCCCTCTTCGCGCTTCAGAAGGGCCTGCAGGAGGTCGTCAAGGCCTCGATCGTCGGCTCGATCATCGGCAACATCCTGCTCGTCCTCGGCGCGGCGATGCTGGCCGGTGGGCTGGGGCGCGACAAGCAGACCTTCAGCCGCACCAGCGCGAGCATCCAGACCACGATGCTGCTGCTCGCCGGGGCGGCGCTGGTGATGCCGGCGATCTTCGAGCTGGTCGAGGGCCAGGGCCTGCCCTCGCCAGGCGCCGAGTCCGTCAACTACGGCTCGACCGTCGAGCATCTCTCGCTGGCCGTGGCGATCGTCCTCATCGCCACCTACGTGGCCGGGCTCTTCTTCTCGCTGAAGACCCATCGCGACATCTTCAATCCCGAGTACGAGGACGAGGACACCTGGGGCTGGTCGACCCGCAAATCCGTGCTGGCTCTCGCCGGCGCGGGCGTGCTGGTCGGGCTGATGTCGGAGGTCCTGGTCGGCTCGATCGAGGAGGCCTCGCACGCGGTCGGGCTCTCCGAGTTCTTCATCGGCGTCATCGTCGTCGCCATCGTCGGCAATGCGGCCGAGCACTGGGTGGCGGTCCTGGTCGCGATGAAGAACAAGATGGACCTCGCGGTCAACATCGCGATCGGCTCGAGCGCCCAGGTGGCGCTCTTCGTCGCCCCGATCCTCGTCCTCGCCTCCTTCTTCCTCGGCCCGCACCCGCTGGCCCTGGTCTTCAATGGCTTCGAGCTCGGCGCGATCCTGATCGCGATCCTGATCGCCAACTACGTCACCCAGGACGGCGAGTCGACCTGGTTCGAGGGCGTGCAGCTGCTCGCCGTCTACCTCGTCTTCGGGATCGCCTTCTACTACGCCTGAGGCCCGGCCCCGCTTGCCGGTCCCATAGGCTGATCCGCTCGTGGAAGTCGTCCTGCTCATTGTCAGCTTCGCGGTGATCCTCTCGGGAGCGCTGCTCTTCACCAACGCGGTCGAGTGGATCGGCCACCGGCTCTCGCTCGGCGAGGGCGCTGTCGGCAGTCTGCTGGCCGCCGTCGGCACGGCGATGCCCGAGACGCTGATCGCGATCGTCGCTCTGATCGGGGCCGCCGAGGGGGCGGACCAGGTGGCGATCGGCGCGATCGTCGGCGCCCCCTTCCTGCTCGGCACCCTGGCGATGGGATTGGTCGGTCTCTTCGCCTACCTCTACCGCGAGCGCCGTGAGCAGGGGCTCGAGCTGAAGGCTCACCGGCCGACGCTCGAGCGCGACTTGCTCTTCTTCCTGCTCTTCTTCGCTATCTCGCTGGCCCTGGGCTGGGGTGCGCCCGATCCCCTGCGCATCGCGGCCGGGATCCTCGTCATCCTCGCCTACCCGCTCTACATTGCCCGCACCCTGCGAGGAGGGGGGGAGGTGCAGGACGAGGAGACGCTCAACCCGCTGGTCTTCGAGCGGCGCAGCGAGCGACGCGAAAGCCCAGCGCTGTCCCTCTGCGTGATCCAGCTACTGGCCGGCCTCGGGGCGATGGTCGGCGGTGCCCACCTCTTCGTCGAGGAGCTTCTCCACATCGCCGACAGCCTCGGTGTCGAGGCGGTGGTCCTCGCCTTGGTCCTCGCCCCGCTTGCAACCGAGCTGCCGGAGAAGGTCAACAGCTTCTTCTGGGTTCGCGAAGGCAAGGACTCGCTGGCCCTCGGCAACATCACCGGTGCGATGGTCTTCCAGTCGACGATCCCGGTGGGGATCGGACTGATCTTCACCGACTGGGAGCTGAGCGGCAACGCCGGCCTCTCGGTCGCTCTCGGCCTCGCCGGCGGCCTGCTCGCCTACGAGGTCCTGCACCGCCGCGGCCGCTTCGGCCTGCCGGCGGTAATCACTTGGTTCGTGCTCTACACGACCTTCATCGTCGTGGTAGCCGCAGGCGCTTAAGCCGCGGCGAGCTCGCCCAGTGCTTTGAGCACTAGATCGTCGTGCTTTTTGGGCTGGACCTTGGGCAGCACGTGGGCGATCTTGCCTTCGGGATCGATGATGAAGGTGGCCCGCTGCACGCCCATGTACTTCTTGCCGTACATCGACTTCTCGGCCCAGGCGCCGTAGGCGTCGGCGACGGCGTGGTCGGCATCGGCGAGCAGGGTGAAGTCGAGGTCGAATTTTCCGGCGAACTTCCGAATCGCCTCGACCTCGTCGGGGGAGACGCCGATCACGCGGGCGCCGGCCGCCTCGTAGTCGGGGCCGCGGTCGCGGACGCCGCAGGCCTGTGTCGTGCATCCCGGCGTATCGGCACGGGGATAGAAGTAGAGGACGACCGTCTCGCCGCGCAGGTCCGCGAGGCCTACCTCGTTGCCGTCCTGGTCGGGCAGGGTGAAGTCGGGTGCGCTCGCCCCTGCCTCGAGCACTACTCGGTGTCCTCGCGCCCCGGGTCCTGGCCGTCCTCGTCCTCGTCGAGCTCGTCGTCGCCCTGCTCCAGGGCGGTCTCGGAGACCGAACCGGTCGCGCCGGGGTGGTAGCTGGTCTGGAAGCGCTCGAGCACCTGGTCGCGCTGGTCCTCGTCGACCGGCACCTCGTCGGAGATGCGCACCCAGTCGGCACCCTCGTAGGCCTCCATGTTGAAGACCTCCTGATCGAGCGAGGTCGAGTCGTCGACGACGACCAGAACCTCGGTCTGCGGGTTGAAGTAGGTCCCGGGCTGCATCAGCAGCTCCTCGACCTCGTACAGGTTCTCCTCGGCGGCGCCTGCCATCAGTTCCCCAATCCTATGAAATCGGCGACCTGACGCTCGACCTCGGCATTGACGTCGAGCGGCTCCTCTCCGCGCCGCATGCGCCGTTCGTTGCGGGCGATGACGAGATCGCGCACTTCGGCTCGGAGCTTTTCGTCGAGGTTGCGTTTGCCGCCTCGGCCGCTCAGCTCTGGGTCGAGCAGGGCAGACATCTCGGCCTCGACGTCGAGTGGGGTCTCGCCACGCCGTAAGCGGCGATAGGACTTCGCCTCGAGCATCTGCCGCGCCTCTGCCGCCTGGATGGCAAGGTCGATCTCCGGCGACGGCTGAGCCATGCGAGGCGGCGCCATCGAGTGCATGACGCCAAAGCGGCCTTTGCCGATTTCCTGCCAGGCGCCCCCCGCGCGGGCAAAGACGACCGCGGCGACAGGCAGGACGAGGATCGTGATCGCTGCCAGCACGTAGCCGTTCTGCAGGCTGGTCAGTGCCATCGGGCAGACCATCGTTCAAGGGTAGGGGTCTCGTCTCCGCGTCGCTATCCGGTACCCTGATCATTGGTTGACTGACCAGTCAATCGGTGGTCGTCGCCCCTCGCGGCGAGGCCGCATGAAAAGGCTTATGCACGGACCAAAAGGAGCCGCGACCAGTGGTTGACTTCACCCTTACCGACGAGCAGAAGGATCTGCGCGAGATGGCGCACAACTTCGCGGAGAACGAGATCCGCAAGGTGGCCTGGGAGTACGACAAGGACGGCACCTGGCCCCAGGACATCATCGACAAGGCCTGGGAGGTCGGGTTGATGAACACCCACATCCCCGAGGCCTACGGCGGCCCGGGTCTCGACTACCTCTCCGGCTGCCTGATCGAGGAGGAGGTGGGCTGGGGATGCTCGGGTATCGGCACCAGCCTGATGGCCAACGGCCTCGCCTCGGCGCCGATCACCCTCGGCGGCTCCGAG
>Ga0164241_10001725_pt1 | contig 25862 bp, 17 predicted proteins | sample OricomyardsoilBY_FD_108780 | JGI IMG/M metagenome (GOLD analysis project Ga0164241, IMG submission 108780) | Backyard soil microbial communities from Emeryville, California, USA - Original compost - Back yard soil (BY) | ecosystem: Environmental > Terrestrial > Soil > Unclassified | place: USA... | reverse complement strand
CTGCAACCGTTGGCCCTGAGTGGATTTTGTGACGGACGGGCGTGAGCGCGGATACTGCTTCAAAGTCGAGAAGAGTCGAAAATGGCAGGCCGTAACTCAGGTGCACAGGCGCGGGCCATGCTCGAGAACGAAGATCTGGGGACTCTGTCAGCCGCCGTGCCGCCGTTTCAAACTGTCTACTCGAAATATTTCGACTTCGTCTGGGCGACCGCGCGGCGACTCGGTGTCGACTCGGCCGCAATCGATGACGTGGTTCAAGAGATCTTCATCGCCGTGCACGGCAGCATCTCCACGCTGCAGCGGCCGGAAGCACTCAAGAGCTGGGTTTACAGCGTCGCGCGTCGTACCGTCAGCAATCACCATCGGGCCGTGCGCGCACGAGGTGGCAAAGGGTCGACCGTGGTCGACGACGAGCTCGAATCGAACCAGCCAACGCCGTTCGAGGTCACCCAAAAGAACGCCGACTTGCAACTGCTCGCCAATCTGCTGGCGGAGCTGGACGAGCCCAAGCGTGAAGTCTTCGCGCTCGTCGAGCTCGAGGAGATGACCGTGCCAGAGGTCGCTGAAGCGCTGGAAATCCCAGTGAACACCGCCTATTCTCGGCTGCGCGCGGCGAGGCTCGCGTTCGAAGCCGCCGTCGCCCGGCATGACGCACGAGGCAAGAGGAGATGATCATGTCGGAGCTGGGACCTAGGGCTCGCGAGATCTTGCGTTCGGGACGCGAGCTGAATCGCCCCACGGACGCCGATCGCGCGCGAGTCGACCAAGCGCTGCGCGAAAGATTGGGCGCGGCATCGTTGCTCACGGAAGGCGGCAAAGCACCGCCCGCGATCCGCCCGCGCTGGCCGTTCGTCACGAGCTGCATGGTCGGCGCGGGCTTGGTGGGCGGAGGCATTTTCTTCGCCACGCGGCCCGCGCCAGTCGCAATCAGCGCGCCGCCTGCGGTTGTCAGCGCGGTCGCCGTGAGCAGCGCCGCGTTGCCGCCGGCTGTGCCGGTCGAAGCGCGCGTGCCAGAGGCGCCAGAACCGCGAAAAGCGTTGGCGCTCGTGTCTTCCGAGCGGCCCATGACCGCCTCGGCGCGACCCGTGGAAGATCGCTTGGCACAAGAGGTGGCATTGCTCGCGCGCGCAACGAGCAGCCTGCACTCGGGCCGCGCTGCGGATGCGCTCAAAACGCTCGACGAGTATCAGCGTCGTTTTCCCAACGGCAAGCTCACGGAAGAACGCCGCGCAGCCCGAGCGCAAGCGCTGTGCGCGCTCGGCCGTCAGAGTGAAGCAGAGAGCGAACTCGCGCGCCTCGCTCCGAAGTCGCTAGCGGCCGCGAGAGCGAGACAAGTTTGCGACTCGCGCTCCGCGCTCAAGTAGAAGCAAGTCGATTTGCATGACGGAATCGTGGGTGCGCCGGTACTGCGTGACGCACCTTGGCGAGTGGTACACGTGGACCACTGCCACGCTGAAATAGCAGCCATGGATTGGGTTCAAACGTTGACTCGCGAGCAAGTAGCATCTGCGGTTCTAGCCGCCCTCTGGTTGATCGCGTCCGGTTGCAGCAGCGATCGCCTAGGTGCGGAAGCAGTCGGCGGCGCAGCGACGTCGCACGCCGGCACGAGTGCGGGCACACCATCCATCGCGGGCAGTCCGGCGGTAGCCGGGACATCCAGCATCGCTGGAGCGGGTAACATGGGCCAAGCGGGCGCACTCGCCAGTGCGGGCGCCAACTCGAGCGGAGGCACGAGCGGTGCTTCAACGAACGTCGGCGGCACCACGAGCAGCAGCGCCGGCGCGAGCGCGGGGATGAGCGGTTCTAGCGCGAGTGGTGCGAGCTCAACCGGAGGCAGCGGGCACGCAGGCGCCAGCGGTTCCAACTCTGGACCGACGTTTCACGTGTTCTTACTGCTCGGCCAGTCCAACATGGCCGGCTATCCCAAGGCGCAGGCGGCAGACAAGGTTAAGAACGAGCGCATCAGAGTCCTCGGTTTCGACGACTGCGCCGCGACTGGCCGACAGAAAGACAAATGGGACGTCGCGGTGGCTCCCCTGCATGAGTGCTGGAACGGCGCGCTCGGCCCGGGTGATTACTTTGCCAAGACGCTGATTGACGAACTGCCCGCAGGCGACACCATTGGTCTCGTGCCGTGCGCCATCAGTGGCGAAAAGATCGAGACCTTCCTCAAGGTCGGAGGCAGCAAATACGGCTATATCGTGGACCGCGCGAAGGCCGCACAGCAAGCGGGCGGCGTCATCGAGGGCATGCTGTTTCACCAAGGTGAGTCGAACTGCGGTGATTCGGCCTGGCCAGGCAAGGTAAACACGCTGGTCACCGACCTGAGAAAAGACCTGAACTTGGGCAACGTGCCCTTCCTCGCTGGAGAGCTCGCTCCGACTGGAGCGTGCTCACAACACAACACGCAGGTCGCCAAGCTGCCGAGTCTCGTGACCAATGCCGTCGTCGTCTCGGCAGCGGGTCTCGTCTTGGATCCAGCCGACACCCAATACCACCTCCATTTCGATCATGATTCCCAGGTCACATTCGGTAAGCGTTACGAAGCAGCGATGGTCCAGGCTCTGCATTGGTGACGCCACGCCGTTGAGCCCTCGACTGGCAGGCGCTCAGGTTACGGCAACGCTTTGTTCTTGAGCACTCCCCAAGCGACCTGCGGGATCATGAAAGACGAGTAGTTGCCGCAGTGCATGCCGTTCTGCACCGTGCACAAGACCGTATCAGTGCCGTCGCCGCACATCGGATACCCCTCGCAGGCCGCGTTACTCGCCAGAGGTGCGGACGAGCCAGTGCACAGGTTGAGCCCACCCCACAGAGCGAAGTTTTTCTTCGCGCCCATGAAGGCTCCGCTTCCGTCGTAGGCGACGAGCTGATCGCTCGTGCCGCGAAATTGAACTTCGGTGATGGGGCGCGAGGGCTTGCACATGGCGCAAGCGTTTCCGTCGACGCAATCGAAGTCGACCGGGGCCACGCCGGCGATCACGTCTGCCGCCTCACAGGCGAGTTTGTAGCTCATCCCGCCGCCGTTCGAGCAGCCCGTCGCATAGATGCGTTTGCGGTCGATGCATGCATCACTTTGGAGCGCGGTGATGATGGAGCGTACGAATCCAACATCATCGATCGTCTTGTCATCCGTGCAACAAAGCCCCGCGTTCCAGGCTTTGTCGATGCCGTCGGGGTAGACCATGATGAAGCCCTCGCTTGCATTCGCGACAGAGCTCCGCCAACCGGCAATGCGAGCCGCGGTCGCGATCGATCACAATTTCTTCGTTGGATTTTTCCTGATCGATCACGCGCTCTTCCTGACCGGCTGCAAGCGGGAGATTGGCACTTGGCGCGGGACTGCACTCAGTTGCCAAAATTTGCAGGCGACCTGCGGCGCATCCGGAGGCGACGACTGCTGCAAAAGCTTGTCGATCCCCGGCGGACGGTTTCACGAGGCTATGACGGCGTCGATTTCCGAGACCCCGGCGATGTCGCGACCGTGAGCGGCTTTTACCTCGACAAGTATGAGGTCACCGTAGGCCGGTTCAGGATGTTCCTGGAGGCAGGAATGGGCACGCAGGAACACCCGCCAGTAGCTGCGATGGGCGCGCATCCGAAGATCGCCGGTTCCGGCTGGGATTCAGGGTGGAACAGCAAGCTTGCGCCGAACACCGCCGCGCTGAGAGCCGCACTCGAGTGCCATGCAGACTATCAGAGCTGGACGGACGCGGTCGGAAGCAACGAGCGCAAGCCAGTGAATTGTCTCGACTGGTACACCGCGTTTGCGTTCTGCGCGTGGGACGGCGCGCGACTACCCACCGAAGCGGAGTGGAACTACGCCGCTTCAGGTGGCAACGAGCACCGCTATTATCCGTGGTCGAATCCACACGACTCGACGCTCATCGATGACAGCTACGCGGTCTATTGCGGCGGCACCTGCATGCTCATGAATGTCGGGTCGAAGTCGCCCAAGGGTGACAGCAAGTGGGGACAGTCAGACCTCGGTCCAGATGGCGTCGTCGCGATCTGGACGCGAATCGCCAGCCCGCTTCCATCGACGACGAATCGAACACGCGGCGAGCGCGCCCGCACGCGAGCAATGAGCTCTTCGCGCGTCGCGCAGCTGGCCTCCGCCTCCAGTTCGAGGCTCGCGGACGCGACTGGTGTATCGGCTTGCTCAGCCGCGGCAACTCCGAGCCCGGCGGAGTATACCGCCAACGCCATTCGGAGCGACGTGCGACACGCGCGGGTCTTGGTCAATGCATGCAGAGGCATCGCGTGATGAATTCAACTTCATCTACGCTGAGGAGAAGCTTGCTGGCAGTCACCTTGGCGCTGCTCCCGGGTTGTGGCAGCAAGCTCATCCGTCTTGGTGACCAGATCGCCGAAGTGAGCGCGGGCGGGCGCGGCGGTTCCGCCGGAGGAGGCAGCGCGGGGAGTGGCGACGCCGTTGGTGGGGCAACAGACAACGGTGGATCCGATAGGGTCGTTGGGCCGGGCGGTGACGCCGGAGCTGCTGGCAGCGGGGAATCATGCCTCCACGCACAAGTGCCTGCAGAAGCAGTCCTCTGGATCGGCGATTCCTGGGTTCTAAGGCCAGGCACGCAACACGACCGCGTCAGGGACTATGCGCGCGGAATCCACGCCATCCAGGACAACGAAGACTACTTCAACCTCGCAGCCGATGCGTCGAACATGGCAGCGGTCGCCAAGCAATACGACACTCGACAGGGCGTGACCAAGGTCAAGGTCCTGCTCATGGACGGCGGCACCTGGGATCCGATCGCCGCACAAATGGCTCACACCTCGGTGCAGACAGCGATCGACAACTCGATCAGCAACTTTCAGCAATTCCTGGCCAAAGTCGCCAGCGACGGGACGGTCGAGCACATCGTCTATTTCTTGGTTCCCGAATTGTCGACCATCCCCGGTGTCAGCACCATGCGCCCGCGACTGCAGCAAGCCTGCGCCGAGAGCGCGGTGCCCTGCCATTTCATCGACCTGCAGCCGTATTGGGCGGGGCATCCGGAATACACCGCCGCTGATGGCATTCAATCGTCCGAAGCCGGCGCAGTCGTGATCGCGGATCTGATCTGGACCACGATGCAAGAGCATTGCATCGCCCAGTGAACGCCGCGCCACGGTCAGCTACTTGCTGAGCGTCAGCACCCCCGGACGATACGGCAGTTTGCCGTAGTCACCGCTAGAGGACGGCGAGCGGCCTTGGTAGAGGAACTGCAGATTGCACGGGTCGACCGTGAACGTCTCCGAGGGATCGTTTCTCACGATGTCGCCGTGACTGATGTCGTTCGTCCAGGCGGTGCCGTCGAACGTGACGTTGGCTTTGCCGGCAAACGGATTACTCTCGGTGGCTGCAAGCGCGGTCCAGGTGCCCGCCAGATCCGTCGCCGTGAAAGAGCGGAAGTAGCGACCATTGCCGCCGATGGCTTCGACGAGCATCAGGTATTGGTTCGAGCCTTTGACTGCGTAGACTTGCACCGCTTCGAACAGGTTGTTCGATGTGTCGGTCATGATGGTCTTGTAGCCGCTGAAGGTGCCGGGAAAGCTGCCAATGGGCATATCCGAACGGTGGATTTTGCCGTCGTCAGTAGCGAAGAACAGGTAACAATTCTTGCTGTCGCAGATCACGGTTTGATCGATTGGCCCAGTGCTCGAGGTCGGGCCGCCATCGAACAGAGTATTCCCTGCCGACCACTTGGTGGGATCGGTGGGATCGGAAGAGGTCGCGTAGCTGAAGGCAGGTCCTCCCCATTGATAAGCGAGCACCCAAACCTTCTTGGGCGTGAAATAGAAAAGCGTCGGCGCGACCGCCGTGCGTGACAACGCAACCTGCGTCGCCGTGGCCGCCTCGGGCCAATCGCCGAAGGTGAACATGGCCGCGCCCCAGCTCGACCCCGTGTCGTGCGTCGTCATGTAGATGATGTGCTTGTTGTTGTAGACGACGTTCGTGAAGTCTTTGAGTGAGACCCAGCCTGATTTTGGCTGCGCGATCTCTGCGCTGGAGGTCCACTTGAACTTGCTCGGCAAAGGACACGTGGCCCCGCCTCCACCCGCCCCGGCTCCAGCGCCGCCACCACCGGCACTACTCCCCGCGACTCCGCCGCCACCGGGTGTACCTGCTGCGCTGCTTCCCGCGGTGGCGCCACCAGCCGAGGTTTGCCCTCCGCCGCCCGCGCTCGGACCGCCGGCGGTCACGGGAGCCCCGCCCTGGTTCACGGTGCCGCTGCCCGCCGCTGCATTGCTGCCGCCGGTCGAATTCACGCTACCGCTGCTTCCCGCACTGCCCGCGGCCGCCGAAGGCTGCCCGCCGCCCGAGGTCCCAGCCTGGGACGCTGCACCGCTCGAGTCCGAGCTACAGCTCGTGGAACCCACGAATAAACCAATGGCCGACAGCAGCACGAGCGAGTTGGATTTCAGCACATCTTCGCAGTACCGCCGGCCGCGTTCATCCAGCACGAAATCTGTCGGCCGCGTGGGTAAAGTTTGTGCGAGCGAGCGAGAACGAGCGCTGGCCGATGGGGAGTTGATTCACCATCGTTACTTTGTCGCCTGGGCGGATCAGCTAGCGCGGGGCGTCCAAAACGCGACGCACCGCGGTGCTCAACGAATCTGGCGTGAGCGGCTTTTGCAAGAATGTATCCCGCGTCAGCGCATCGTCCGTGTTCAGCGCTTGGTCCGCGTAGCCGGACATGTACAACACTTGCAGCTCGGGCCGTTGCCCGCAAATCCGCTGCGCGAGCTCGCGCCCGTTCATTTCCGGCATCACGACGTCAGTGAGCATCAGATCGATGCGCTCGGGGAACGTCGCGCTCAACTCCAGCGCAACTGCCGGCGTCGCAGCAGGAAGCACGCGATAACCCTGAAGCTTGAGGATCTCTTGCGCGACGCTGCGCACCTGGTCGTCGTCTTCGACCAAAAGCAGCGTCTCATTGCCGCGCGCAGGCCTCAGCGGAGCCTCAGCGGGGCCGGCGCCCGAAACGCTCTCCAGCGTCTGCGGCAGATAGATATCGAACGTCGTTCCGCGCTCTTTCTCGGTATCGAGAACGATGTGGCCGCCGCTCTGCCTGACAATCCCATAGACGGTCGAGAGCCCGAGTCCGGTGCCCCGCCCGGGAGGCTTGGTCGTATAGAATGGCTCGAAAGCGCGGGCGGCGGTGGCTTCATCCATTCCAACCCCGGTATCTCGCACGCGGAGCAACACCCAACAGCCAGGAGCAACCCCGTTCGCGCCTGCAACAACAACTTCGACGTTGCGGCTCTCGATCAGCAACTTGCCGCCTTCAGGCATCGCATCGCGAGCATTGACGACGAGATTGATCAGCACCTGCTCGAGCTGACTCACGTCCATGCGAGTCCGCCACAAATCGACCTGAGCAACGATTGAGAGCTCGACGTCCTCGCCGATCACGCGTTCGAGCATCTCTCCGGTACCGCGGACGACCGCATTCAGGTCGAGAACGCGCGGGGCGAGCATCTGCTGACGACTGAAAGCCAACAGCTGTCGGGTCAAAACCGCCGCTCGCTCACTGGCCTGTCGAATCTCTTCTGCTGCCTGCGCGGGTGATACCGGCGAGTCGTCGCGCTCCAAAAGCGAAGCGCAACATAGGATGACTGAAAGCAGATTGTTGAAATCGTGAGCCACGCCGCCTGCGAGCCGACCGACCGCTTCTAGCTTTTGTGCTTGACGCAACTGCTCTTCAGTCAAAACCAGCGCTTCCTGCGCACGTTTCCGTTCTTCAATTTCTCGCTGTAGCCGCAAGTTGGCTTCACTCAACGCGCTCGTTCTTTCAGCAACCCGCCGTTCGAGCTCGCGATGCGCCTCGGCCAAGGCGTCTTGCGCGACCTTGCGCTCGGTGATGTCGATTGAGATGCCGAGCAAGTGACTGGGGGTCCCGTCAGCGCGGAGGATCGGGATCTTCTTGGTGTGCAGCCAGCGCTTACCGAGCGGCGTATTGATTGGCTCTTCGAGAATGTCGAGCATGCGCCCCTCACGGAGCACCGCACGATCCTTGCCCATGAAGAATTCCGCCTGCTCGGCCGGAAACAAATCCCTCGGGCTCCGACCATAGACGTCTTCACGCCTGAACCCCGTCAGCGCTTCACCTGCACGGTTGAAGATTTCGTAGCGAAGGTGCTCGGCGTCCTTCACGAACACCATCGCGGGGATATTCTCGATGATCGAATCGAGGAACGCGTTGAGCTTGCGCAACACCGCGTCGCCACCCTCAGAGCGGCCAGCGGCCGACTCGCTGTCTAGGTCGTCTTTCGTCATCGGGAGCGCACTGCGACCGATGAGCCTGCCATGTCCGCTGCCGCTCCACAATTGCCCGAAAGTCCAGTCCGGCCGAGTCAGGGCATATCGAAGCTAGGGCGGTTCGCAAGGCTACCCCTTCTGGGGCGCGAACCAGCCGGTTGCCGTCAAAGGCTAGAAGCCATGAGAGACAAGACTCGAGATGTCGTCCCTTGCTCGAGCGTAACTCTGAGAACTCCAGCACTCGTAGCGCTGACGATTATGCCTGATTGAAATGGAGCGCAACTCTCGCAGCTTTCACACCAAGCGAGTGACACGCCGCTCGTGTTTGAACCGACGAGCGATGTCTCGAGCATGCTACCGTCGACTTGCACGGGGAAATACAGGACATCCGCTCGCTCGGGCAGAATGATGCGCGTTTCTTTGGCCAAAAGCGGCAGCGGGGCGTCGAGCGAGCACGATGTATCGAACGCGCTAGGCAGTGCCCGCGCGGTCACCAAAGCTTCGAGCGAGGGGTCGCGCTCGGCCAACGTGAGCAGGTGGGGCTCCGCCGGTGTTTCGACGAAGTACTCGGCGCTCGACGAGCCGTCACCAAAGCCGGTGGTGCTGGGCGCGTACGCGCCGGCAGTTGCGGAACAAGCTAGAATTTCAGGCGCCGCGCCAACGTAGGATAGCCCGATCGCGGAACCGAGATCGCGCGAGAGCAGATAGCTGGAGACGCCGGTGCAGGTCGTGTTCAGCCGTACTTTGGCGATCGGCAACGGCGGTGCGTCACAGCGGCCCAATGCGAAGCACGGGAGCGCCGTTTCTCGGCTGGCCTCGCTCCAGATTTGGTCGAGCGGCAGGCCGTAGATGTCCAACGCCGCAGCCGCTGCGGCCGCTACGGGGTCTTTCGCGCCGTCGACTCGTTCTGTCCAGGCAATCAGGTCTCGAGGAGAACCGAGCGCGAGCAAGCCCATCACGAGCCTTCCCGCGGCATGAAAATTCAGGCTCGGACCGGAACCGAGTGCGACCGAGACGGGAGTGTTCGAGAACTTCGAACGAGAGAAGGGCATACAGCTGAGAGCGGTCGCGATGCCTTCGGTCGCAAATTGCGTGTGCACATCGAACCCGGCTCGAACCCAAGCGTGGGCCAGCTCGTGATAGTCGGCCGGCAAGGAGCTGCGCACGCTGCCGTCGAAGCAGGCATCGGAGCCACGCGGGCAGTCCGCGTGGTCGTAGAAATCCGAACCATCACGGTACTTGTAATAGTCGAGAGCAGCTTGGCCCACGCTTGGCAGCTGCCAAAAATCCGCTGATGATTTTCGGCTCGCGGCTACCTGCGAGATGGAATCGGCGCACGCGAGGGGGTCCGAAGGCCGCGCTGAATAGCTGAGTTGCCCCTCGGTCCATTGGACGCCAACGAAGCCAATCGGCTCGGGCGAACTGCAGCTACAGCTACAGAGCCAAACTAGGAAGAGTGAACGAATCCCTGATGCAACCTGGCTGGCGCTCAAAGCCAATTCTCGCCCCGGGGGAAGATCGCGATCGCATCCCGGAGCGGTAGGTAGACGTAACGCGCGTCACTGGTCGCTGGAATGTTCAATGGACGGCTCAACGTTTTCGAGGTGAGCAACTTTCCGGTCGAATCCAATGCACTCACGACCATCCCATCGCGCGATGTGACGAGCAGGCCGTTTCCGAGTGTTCGCATGGCCATCGGGCTCGAGGCGAGCTTCGATTGCTCGGAAACCTCGGTACCGGTGAGCGTGTACACGCTAGGAACGTTGTCCGTAGACTCCAGCAGAGACGCCGTTCCGTTGGCGATCGTGACGGTATCCAAAACTGGGACGCCACGTCGAGCCTCCGCCACTACTGGTGCGGTAGCTGCGGCCGACGAAAAATACAACACATCCGAGGTCTGGGTCGATGCAAGCCAAGCAACGCCGGCAGAGCTTGCGACGAAGCCCAGAAAGTAGGCGTCGGTATCGTCGAGTTGCCACAAGACGCTGGCGATCGAGCCGTCATCAGCGAGCCGAACGACGCGCATGCTGCGGTTGGCTCGCAGCGCGGCGACCGGCGTATTGTCGGGACCGAGACCGACAGCGTAAAAACCAGGCAGTTCCGGCAAGGCTGCGGCGGTCCCCGTCGTGGTGTCGACCGTCCACAGCGAGTCATTGTTTGGATCGTAGGCGGTGACCCATAAGGACTGGTTTCTGAGAAAAAAGGAGACCGCGTGCGGTACGGAATCGCTCAACACGCGGCTTCGCTTGGTCTCGAATGAGGCGGCGATGATCTCCGATGTTTGAGACTTGAGCACGTACACGGTGTCAACATCAGCCGCCACAGCTGATGGCATCAAGGCGTTGTCCGACACAACCGTCGTGCAAGCCTCGCAAACCGATGGCGAGGAACTGGGCCCCTCACCACCGGAATTCGAGCAAGCGAACGAGGCAAGACCGAGTACGGCCAGCAATCCTGGTGAGCGATATTGCCTCGTATGCATGTCAGTTACGCAAGGGCAGCTTAGCACCGCGATCGCAAGATAGCACCACATCCGGCTGCAGCTCGACGACGCTGCCCACGAGCGTTCCCACCTTGGAGGGCGTGGCTTGGCTCGTCACCGTCACTCGTGCGTTGGGTGCGATAACCGCCAGGCCAGTCACTGGACGCTCGAACAGCACTTGATCGCCCAATACGACCAGGCTTGCGCTCGAGCTGGCAGCAGTCGCCACGACCTTGCCGCGATCCACGAAGCGGTCGCGAACAGTGACCCGCGTATTGGCAGCAGCGAACTCGAGCGTGGACTCCGGTTCCAGCCAGATCTCCCGCGCCTGAGTATCGCCCGTTAGCACCAACCGCCCGCGTGACATCACCTGAACACGCCCAAAGCTTCCGGCTGGAAGCGTACGCACCGCATCCGTGGCAACCGTCACATCCGTGGTGGTGAAGGTCGCACCGGTAGTATCGGCGAGCCACGGGATGGAGCCGAGATCCACGAAGGAGTACGGCCGATAATCACCGATTGTCGCGCCGGCTTGCCTGTCGATCGCGCCGCGCGACGCGGCCCGACCAGTCACGTTGGCATTGTTTTGGAAGAAGAGCGGCCCCACGCTGAGTACTTCACCCAAGTTCGACGTCACACCGAATTGCGATTGAGCAGTGCCCAGGTTACCCACCCCGCCAAACACGCCCGCCGCAGTAAGCACCTTGGCGCGGTCGCGGATCTCGAGATGATTGAGGCTCAGCACCGCCGGTCCGACACGCATGGTTTGACGGAGCTGGGACTCATTGCCAGCGGCGTCGCGCGCCACCCAGAGCACCGTGCTCTGGCCCTTCGGCAAGGCCGCCGATGCGATATCCAAATGGACCCGTGGAGTGGTGAAAGGGATCCCTCCAGCCTCGATCAAATACGCGTCGATCTGGGCCACGCCCGAGCATCCATCCGTCACGTCAGGAACTTTCAGGACCTGACGGTCCACCTGAGCATCGCAACTGGTGAAGTCAGCAAGCGGCGCTGGCGACCAAACCGGTGGAGTCGTGTCGACAATTTGGATGCCTGCTCGTGTCGCGGCGCTACCGAGAGTGCTGTCGGCAGAGGTGAGCTTGATCGTGTGGTCTGTGTAGCTCAGGTTGGTCGTGAACGTGTCACCGTGGCCAACCACCGTACCGTCGACCAACCAGTCGTGTGTCAGCGGCCCGCCCTCGAGATCCGTCGTGCCGTTGGCGCTCAAGGTCACTGACGTACCACCGGGCGAGGTACATTCATAAGTGGCTTGGTTGGCGATGTGCGGCACTGGCGGCGTTTTGATCGCACTACCGAAGAGGTCATGCACGCGAACCGTGCCCTGGTCCTGTGACAACACGACGTCGTCGATCGAGATACTGTTGTTGGCGAAGTCGATGTGGCCCGTGAGATTGCGGTCAAGCACTTTGGAGAACGCGCCGGTCACGGTGCCGCTGTACTCGACGACGAGCTTGCCTTGACCCGAGTTCAGTTGAAAGGAGCCATCGTCGAAAACCAAGCCTTCGAGCGTGCCTTGATTGATGACGCTGGAGTCTTTCTGCGAAAGACCGTCCCAACCAATCGTGGTGAATAGGAGATCGATCGAATAGCCCGGCACGTTGAACTCTTTGATGATCAGCCCAAACTCGGGAACGCTCAAGCGGCAACCACTCGCACAGCCGCCACTGCGGTCGCCCACGCTGAAGCGCATGAAGCCATCCACATTGCTGTCGCCGTGCCGCTCGATCGTATCGACCACAACGTCGAAGCTACCTGATGTGCGCTGAGCGCCGGCCAAGACCATCGCGTAGTCGGAAGGCCCACCGTTCAGATACACGATCGAGCCGTGCTCGCATTTCGTCGTCGCTTTTTCGCTGTTGGGTGCGATCACGACGTTCTGGCACTTCCAGGGGCCGTTCGGGTCGTTGTTGTTGAAGTTCTTCGACTTCAGCACCACCTCGTCGCACACCGCTGCGCAAGATCCGGCCTGTTGCGCCTCCGGCAAGGTCGCATCCTTGCAGGCACAGAACCCTTCTTCCAGATTTGCCGATGTCTTGCCGATCGCCGGTAGTGTCGGTTCGTTGTGAGGCCCCACCGGCCCCACGACGCACGACAGACTCTGGATGTCCGTCGTGGGGATCGCCATGCAATTGCCGCTCGCGTCCAGCTTGCAAGGAAACGCGATCTGCTTATTCGTCTGTGTGTTGACGAAGGTTCCCTGGCAGGTCACCGCGTGTCCGTCGGGGTTCTGCGTTTCCTTCGGGCGCCCCCCATCCCCTCCGCCACCGCAGCCGGTGAGCAACGCGCAGCCCAACACCAAACTCAAAGCCCCCGAAGTCATTGCGCTCGTTCGCATTCGATTCCCTCCTGTTCGTTACTTTTTTGCAACCGGAGCGGCGCCCCGGAGCTTCTCCACCAATTTCGCAGCGGTTTCACGCACTGCCGCGCTCGAGTCGTGAGCGCTCGCATCTGTCAACACGGCGTCGGCGGCCGCCTTCGGAAAGCGCCCAGAGGCGATCGCCCGCAGCACCGCGACGCGCTGGTTGTCGTTGCCGCGAGCCAAGAGCGCCTTGGAAGCGCTGAAGCAAGCGTTCGAACCGCGGTACGCGCAAGCGGCTAGGGCACGCTCTTGCGTGGCACTCGGCGCGCCTGCCAGCAGCGGCGCGAGCCAGGTGTCGACCCGCGGATCTTCCACGGACTCGAGACTGCGGATCGCCGCAACACGCAGTGATTCGTCGGCATTCGACAGAGCGCCGTGGAGCAGGTCGATCGCCTCGGGCGTCGCGATGTAGCTCAGCCCCGCAAAGTAAGCGGCACACAGCAAGGGTTCACGACAGGCCTTGGCGTCGCGAGCATATTGCGCGCGCAGCGCTCGCAATGCTTCAGGGGACTTTTTGTCAGAGGCACGGCGAATCAGGTCTCCCTCGATGTTGATTGCCCCGCGCTGAAGCCGCACCGAGCCTTCCGACGCCAGCTGGTGCGCTGCAGCGAGCAGCCCGTCATCGAAACTTCCGCCGAGCAGAATGGAACCCATAACCTCGAGCTTGGTGTCGACCGGAACGTTTGCGTCCTTGAGTACGGTCGCCAGGGCAGCCTTCGACGGCTGTGTATCCACGCTCACCAACAAGGTGGACAACGCCGCGGCGCGATCAGGCTCGGTGCGCAAGAGCTTGGCGACGGCTTCGATCTCTTCTGGATGCGCCTTGAGGCTGGCCGCCGTCGACATCAGCGTGGCGGCCGAGAACGAGGCGTTCTTCGTCTCGGTCAGCTCGCGGTAGGCATCGACGAAGGACTTCTTCGGCGCCATGTCGACCTGCGCGATGCCGGGTGCGCCAGCGCTGGCCTTTTCGAGATCCATGACCTCGTAATCTGCCGGTAGCTGGCCGACGAGCCTCTGCGGCACGCGACCGCGCTGGCTCGCGAGCGCTGCGCGGAGCGTCGTTTGATAGTCCATTTGCAGCTCGGGAGAGAGCAGCTGCTCTGCAGCAATGGCTTCGGAAATCAGTCCATCCGCCGCGACCTTTGCCTTAGTGAGGCTACGGGCAACCTGAAAGGAAACGCCTACGTAGCTCGTTTTTTCGCGTGCCACCCAACCATCCGGTTTGCGGGTGTAGGTCGCGATGTATTCGCCAGTGACGTCGCGTTCTTTCGCCGTCCAACTCGTCTTTCGTAAGTCTTCGCTGACGTTGAACTCCAGCGCGCTGACAAGACCCAACAGTAGTTGTCGTGCGCCAGCTGGCAGTGTTCGGGGCAGAGCGACGCGAGGACTTGCGCCGGTGCGCACGCAGAATGCCGAATCGAGCCCGACGACGTCTCGCTTGCTGGAGCTGCCACTCGTGAGCTCCACTTTTGGATTCACGAGCTGATAAGTCACCCAAGCTCCGTCCGCGCCGTTCCACGGGGCGGAGCGCGCCAAGGTCGAATCGAGCTCCGCGCCCAGCGTCTGTTCGCCAAGCTTCATGCGCGAGCTGTAGGTGATGCCCAGGGTAGCTGCGTCGACCGTCGGCTCCGCTGCCTTCACTGGTTTCGCCACCTCGACCGCGCTCGGAGCGGGTGGGGCGTCTTGTGCCGCCGGCTTCGAACGAGAGCTACAGCCGTTCAACATGACCAGTGCCGAGAGTGCGCAAATCTGCTGGCGAAACAGCTTCATGGGTTCACCTTTTGAAAATAAGGCGGAGGGCCTAGCTAGGCCCTCCGCTCTGCATCTCACGCGGTCAGTTGGCTGTCGCGCCGACACCCAGCTTCAAGCTTCGTTGCGCGCATTGGCTGCCACCAGCGACAGCGACACGCACCTTCTTGACGCCTGACGAAGTATCGACCCACGACCAGGGGAAGCCAATGGTCGTGTTGTTCTCGGTGGCCGAGATGTGCCCGTTGTTCGACGTTTGGCAGGCGTTGTTCTGCCAAACACCCGTCACTTCGTATTGATCGAAGTTGTCCCAAGAATTGTCTGCCTTTTGGCGATACACGAACACCCGCACGAGCGAATCCTCACACAATGCTTGGTCCTTAATTTCGTTGATGTCCCAAACGGTGCGCAACCAAACTTCGTTCAAGTTCCGACCTTGCATGTCCACTTCGTAGACGTGTTGGTCAGGGCACTCCGGATCCGTATACGGGACAGCTACGGTCCAGTTATCCGGCACGTTGGTTACACGGGCAGTCGCCTTCTCGAAGCAGCTGGTCCCGCCGAAGGTGCACTCGGCAGCGTCGTGGCGCATCAACGGCAGATGCAACGTCGGCAGCAGGTTTACCTCGCCGGTGTCGAACTTCAAACCGGTCCAAGACACGATCTGCTCGTCAACGATGTCGACGTCGAAACCGAATAGCTTCGCTTTGACGCTGACCTTCAGGTTGCCGTTGAGCGTGCTCCAGATGCTCTGGAAAGTGACGTCGAAGTCCGCGCTGGAATAGCAGGTCTCGGGAGACATGTAGTCTCGCCACTTCAACTTTGCCTTGAACGGCATATCCACGCGAATCACGTCAGCTTCACCCTTCAGGCCGATTTGCGCGATCACGATGTCGATGCCGGCAAAAACGGTGATGTAGACGCGGAACATCGGGGACAGCGTGACCTCGGGCCCTGCAGCGTCGAGGTCGAGGGCCAGCGGGATCTTGACCTCTGCACCGCCATTCAAGATCAGCGCGAAGGGACCCACTTGCACGCGCGGCGCGGCATCGTCCGGGAACATCAGCACCGTTCGGTCGAGCAGGTTCTTCTTGAACTTGCCGTAGGTCGGGTCGTTCGTCTTCACGTCCCAATTGGGCATGAAGTCGAATTGCTTGCCCAGGAGCTTGGTCTCCAAAGTCGAGGAGAAGGTGGGACCAATCTCGCCGTTGCTCTGTTGCTTCATCAGCGCGCCGTCAGCCTGGAGCGCGAAGTGCACGAGTTCTACGTGGTGCTTGAGCGCGACGATGCCGGCGTACAAGCCGACGCCAACCTGCCCTTCCATGCCGACACCGTTCCAGCCGCCCAACAAGCGGCCGTCGAAGAACCAATAGCCATCGTATTGCGGCGCCTTGCTCTCGTCGTAGTTGAAACCTAGACCGCTCGAGTTACGAACTAAATAGTCCGGCTTATTGCCCAAAGTGATGGGCGAAATCAGGTCTTGGAAAGTGAACGCGGCGAGCGACCCGATCGGATTGCCGTTGTTGTCGACTGGCGTTGGCGGCGCGTTCTTGTTTGCTTGGGAAAACACGCACGCCTTCGGTACGTCTTCCACCTTCGGCGGGCTGCCGTACGTGCCCGCATTCGTGGACTCAGGCTGGCCCAGATAGCCAAAGCGCGGTTGTTGAACGATCGCCGTTTCCTTCGCCGTGATGTCGGAGCGAAGTTCTTGCTCGGCACCCGGGTTCGGGAAGACGCCCGTATTGCGCGTCGGAATCGCCGGCGCGGACGTTTGGCTCAGCGTGCTGTTGCTGGGGATCGCAAAGTCACTGGCCGGGCGGACTTTCGCTGCGTCGGGATGGACCGGCAGATGAACGGTGTCTCCGCGCCAACCCTGGTCGATCAGCTTTTGAATGTAGGCGTTCTTGGCGGTTTGCCACTCATCGAACGTCATCCCGGTCGGACTCGGTACAGGTCCCGGCAATGGTGCGCCCGCGGCAGGCGTGAGCTGCGGGGTGATGCCTTGAAAGGTCGGCCCGCTCGCCGAACTAGGTGTCGCTTTGATACGAACACCGCCGTTGATCTGAACGCTGCGCCCGAAGTACTGACCGTCGTGGCTGCCCGTGCGAGGCTGGGCCAGGGTAACCTGTGCATAGGGGGCGACGAGCGTCGCGTCGAACTCATCCCCCAGCTCCACGATACCGGTGGAAAATACGCCAAAAATTACGTCCGACGGGAGGCCGAGCGAGACGATGTGACCGCGATGCGTGAAGTCCGCGCGCACGTATACGATTGCCGTGCCCGACGTGTTGTCGACTTGTACCGTCGCATCCGGTTCGACCAAGAACGAGTCGAAATAGTAGGGACCAGCGCCCAACTTGAGCACGGCTCGCGAGGCAACTCGAAGCGTGCCGTAGCGACCTGCCGCGAGCGTGCGCGTCGTACTCGGTTCGAGGTTGATGTTGCCTAGTGATGCTGTTGGGAATTTGACATTCCAACTCACCTTCGCCGGCGAACCTTGGGCTGCTTGGCGGACAGGAACGTGTGCACCCGCTTGGATTTCAGTCGTCGATGCATAAAGTGCAGAGGATACGAACGCATTGCCGCCGACAAAGGCCTTGCCCTTCGTCCAAACGGTTCCCACCCGGGAGCTCGCTTCCACGCGCACTTCACCCGTCACACCAACAACGGCAACCGGCGAACCATCGCTGGAGGACAGATCAGACCCGGATCCGATTACAACACCGTCATTGGCAGCAACTGCCACCTTTGCACTGTCGATTCCCGACGGTGTAAAGAGAGAGAGGCTGCAATCAGTGTTGACTGGGCACTGACTGGCCCCCAGAGCCTGGACTGCTTGCCCCGTTGCCTCTTCACCACCGGTGCTACTGGTGCTCGCGCAGCCAGAAAACAGCGCCAGCGCGCCCAACGCCACTAGGCTCTTCTCGCACAAATCCCGCCACAAATACGCCCTAGATCTCATTTGACCACCTCCCGGCTCACCCCGACGTGAGCCCCGTGTGTCTATCAGCAGACAGGACAAGGTGTCGACAGAAATCGATCGACTCGCGGTTCGGATTTTCGACGACACTCAGCTCATCATTCGTTTGGTTGACATTGTTTGACGAATCGACTCGAGGGACGCTGCTCGAATGACGGCATCGAGGCCCACGTGCGACGAAGAACGACGTTCGGTTGCTTCACGAACGCTTACCCGTCTGCCATGCTTTCGATAATGGATACTGCTTACTCTTCGGTCACGAAGCGAGCCTTACTCGGACTACTTTGCTCGCTGAGCGCCAGCGCCTGTTCGCCATCGGCAGAAAGTGAGATGCCGAATTCGGACACATCGACTGCTGATGGGTGGGAGTGGCGCGCGAACTATTCCAGCCCGCCTTGCGCGGGCGGCTCGACCTGTGGCGAACTGATCGACGAACGCGACGGCAAACACTATCGAACCGTAACCATCGGCGGCCAAACCTGGCTGGCCGAGTCGCTCAACTTCGGAGTCCGTCGGGCACTGGCCGACCCGCCCGCGGAAAGCGGGCCGAGCACTAAGTCTTGCGCGTTCGATTCGGAGCTCTGGTGCGCTCGTATCGGAGCAAGGTACTTCTTTCACGAAGCAATGGCGCTACCAGCGCGTTGCGACCAAGAAGAGTGCTCTGCCCTGTTGGGGCATCCCCACCGCGGAATTTGCCCCGTAGGCTGGCACATTCCTTCCGGTCAAGAGTTCCTCACGTTACTCGCCGCCGTCGGCAACACCGAGCCTTCCACATGCAACACCGCAACCGCCTTGCGGGCCACTCAGGGCTGGCAATACGAGGACATTGCCGCGAGCGCCACCGACAGCTCGGGCTTTTCCGTATTCCCGCAGAACTTGCTCAAGTCCGCCGGCACCTATTGGGGGACCATCACGATGATATGGTCCGCAGACTCGTTCGCAACTCCTGCCGCCGCGCGCTTCCACAAGCTCGAACTGCGAATAGCGGATGACTGCGCACACTTAGTCCCCTACTACGCCGTTTCGAACACCGCCGAAACCGTGCGTTGTATCAAGGACTGACGGTTTTTCGTACCGTAAGGTCACCCCATTCGCGCACATCGGAACAGTTCCGATGTGCGCGTTGGCGGCGGTATCAAAGCTCGCGGCACACGACAGTTACGGATCGAAAATGGCAAAACCTGCGCGTGGTTGTCCGCCTATCGTGCTGAACGCGCCGCCCATGTAGATCGTGCCGCCTTCGGCCCAAAGTGCGTAGACGGTGCCGTTTGCACCCGGATCCCACGCGAGCAGGTTGCCGCTCGAATCGAGTGCGCCAACATGGCCTCGAGTCTGTGCGCCGAGAGTCGTGAAGGAACCACCGACATAGCTCGTGTCGGTCACGGCGAGCGCCAACACCGCGGCGTTGGCGTTCGGATTCCATGCCGTGGCAAGTCCGTTCGTATCGAGCGCGGCCAGGCGATTGCGAGTCTGACCGCCGATACCCGTGAAGTCCCCGCCCGCGTAAACCAAGCCGCCCGTTATCGCGAGCGTGCTGACTCGGGCGTTCGCGTTTGGGTTCCAGGCTGTGGCGCCGCCGATCGCATCGAGGGCCGCAATTCGACTCCGACTTTGCCCTCCGATGCTGCCGAAGTCACCGGCGGCATAGATGGTGCCCCCCTGCGCAGCCAGGGCGCGCACGGTCCCGTTCGCTTCCGGAGTCCACGTCGTGGCGAAGCCGTTCGAGTCCAAGCCCGCAATGCGACTACGGGGTTGGCCACCGATGGCGCTGAAGCCACCACCCGCGTAGATGGTGCCGCCGGACGCCAGGAGAGCGTTCACGGTGCTGTTTGCGGCGGGGTTCCACGCTGTTGGCGCCCCCGTCGTGTCGAGCGCCGCAACGTAGTTGCGCACGTTGCCGCTGATGGTCGTGAAATCGCCGCCCGCGTAGACGATGCCACCGGAGACGGTGAGTGCTCGCACTGAGCTGTTCGCGTTGGGATCCCACGCCGTCGGAGTGCCGTTCGCGTCGAACGCGGCGACGCGGTTGCGAGTCAACAGGCCGAGCGCCGTAAAGTCACCGCCTGCGAAAACTGTGCTGCCTTGAACCGTCAGCGTGAGCACGGCGCCGTCCGACTTGGCATACGCGACGACTGCACCACCGGAGTCGACTGTATAGAGCATTGGAAAGGTTTCCGCGGTCTCGGTGTTGACGCGCACGCCGCCTGCGTAGAGCTTGCCGTTCACTAGGGCTATTGATTCAGGCACGAACTTCGCGGGCAAAATAGGCGCCCACGCCGTCGCGGCACCATTCGCGTCGAGCGCGGCCACGTTCTTTCGCGCCTGTCCGCCGATGTTGGTGAATGGCCCGGCTACGTAAAGTGAGCCGCCATCCACGAAGAACGCATTGACGTAGTCGATCGAACTCAGGTTCGCATTCCAACTCGTCGCGTTGCCGCTCGCGTCGAGCGCCGCCAGATGAGTGCGTGCCTGTCCACCAACATTGGTGAACAAGCCACGTGCGTAGATGACACCCGCGGACGCAACCAAGCCATCGACGGTATTGTTGGGCGCAGGGTCCCAGGCAGTCACCGAGCCACTTGGGTCGACCGCGGCAAGGCCGCTGCGCACCTGGCCGCCGACTGTCTGAAAGGAGCCCCCCGCGTAGACCAAACCACCGGACACCGCGAGTGACTTCACTCGGCCGTTCGCACTCGGATTCCACGCGGTCACGTTGCCGTTCAAGTCAACCGCCGCAAGGCGGCTGCGAGGCTGCCCGCCGACGCCGCTGAAAGTGCCGCCCAGGTAAAGGGTGCTGCCGGCGAGCACCAACGCTTCAACGTCGGCGTTAGCGTTTGGATCGAATGCAGCGTCGAGCGCGCCGTTTGATCCGATATGAGCGATGTGATTACGAACAACCCCGTCGATGCTCGTGAAGTCGCCGCCGATGAAGAAGCCGCCGCTGCCGTCGGGCAACGCGGCGTAGACGGAGCCGTTCACGTTCGGCGCCATCAGATCCGGAAGCCCACTGGTCGCGTCGAGCCGCGCGAAACTTCCCGTCATCGGGCAGAGCTCGGTGAAGCTGCCACCGATGTACGTGGTGGTTCCGCTGCGCGTGATCGCGTAGACGTTTCCTGACCTGACGGTCCAGCCCATCCGGCGCGGTACGAGCGACGGAAGCCCGTCTGTCCCGCCCCCTCCACCGCTCGGCGCACCGCCGAACCCAGCGCCACCGCCAACACCTCCGGCTCCGCTTAGACCAACGCCGCCGCTCGCTGCGGTTCCACCCGTGCCCGCCGCGGTTCCACCCGTGCCCGCCGCGGTTCCACCCGTGCCCGCCGTGGTTCCACCCGTGCCCGCCGCGGTTCCACCCGTGCCCGCCGCGGTTCCACCCGTGCCCGCCGCGAGGCTGCCGCCAAACCCACCGGGTGCCGCGCCACTGACTCCTGAGCCACCCGCAGTTCCGCCGGACCCTCCGCCCTCAATCAGTGCGCCGCCGGCGCCTTCACCGGCTTCACCGCCGTCATCGGCTCCGCCCACGTCGCTTCCAGCACCATTGCCGCCGACCTCGACGCCCATCGAGCCAGCGCGCGCAGTATCGCCGCCATCGCCACCCATCGCGTCGCCATGCCCTGCGCGCCCGCCCTCACTCGTTGCGCCGGATTCAGCCGTTCCCGCGAACCCGGCGCCCGTGGCGCCGCCCAGTTGGTTGCTAGTTCCATGACCGTCGCCGCCGCACGCAAGCGGTAACCCCGCACAGAAAGTCAAACCCAGCGCCACCGATGCTCGCACCGTTCGAATCATCTTTCGTTCGCCCCTCGCCCGCCGCTCCGCCCTCATCCTAACGGATCTCGAGCGCCTCAATCTACCCCCTCGAATGTGAGGCCCGTCAAAACTCTCCTGTCTCGCTGCAACGGTCAGTTCGGGAATTCAGGACCGGAGCTGTTACGACGCATGGGCAAAGTCCAACGGCTCTACAGTCCAGCTGCTCACCCGCAGGTCGGCTGGGTACTTCGTCATCGGCTCCCTGTCACGTCGGTGGAGCAGTCCTCGGATTTACGACGGAGACCTGTCATTCTGCATGGCCGATCTTTCCAAAATGACAGGTCACCAGCCACCTGGATCGCGAACGTTCGTCAAAATGACAGGTTGCCTGTCATTTAGCATGATCAGTTCTCGAGAAATGTCAGTGCACCTGCCATATCTAACGGCATGGCCACACGCAAAGGCAGGTCACCTGTCAAAAGTTCCTAACGGCCATCTAAAATGACAGTCAACCTGCCACCGAGGGGCCTACCCGCTCGAGTCAGATAGCAATAACGCATCCGACCGGTTCACGTCGTCGGTCGTGAGGGAACTTCTCTCGCGCGCAGACCGGGAGGAAGAAGGCAATGCAATGCGAGCGACGCATTGTTGGCCGCGTCCGCTCGTTGCCGTTCTCATCTCAGCTTCACAGCGGAAAACACCAAACCAGGGACGGTAATCGCAGGTCTCGGTGACGGCCCGTCCTGCCCCAGTTCGACGAACTCGGTGTAGGTAGCATCGACGAAGCGCGGACCGAACAGGCGCTTGTCGAGCTCGAACGCGACGACGCTCCCTCCGCCAAGCTCGACATCAGGAATCAAGTCGACCGTGGGCCGATCGCCTGGAGTCAACTTGGCCCAACCCCACGAGCGTGAGCTCGCCAATTGCCGCGGCCCTGCCAACGCTGCCTCGGACGCAGACGATTCATCCAAGTACCGCAGGAAGGCTTGGTTGTTGGGACCGACGACTAGGGATCCGGCGGCATGGCCATTGAACAGGCTGCTCAGCTCGACCTCGAAGTCGCTGTCGAAACCGTCGCTGTCCGGATCGAAGCGAAGCAAGCACGGCTTCGGATTTCTGAGATCGAGAAATTGCGCTGCTGCCCCTAACGCCTCGGTAGCAACGTAGATCTTGCCGTCGTCTGCGAGCACGCCATCACGTACGTAGCCGCAACGCGTATCGTCTACGATGACTGCAGTGTCCGTAACGCTGTCGAGGACTACGACCGCTGCTCTAGGCACGATCGAGACGCCCTGCCGCCAAGCGACGAACGAATACAGCTTTTTCCCTCTCCAGATGGGCGCGGCCGTGAAGGACATCGTGAGCTTCTCAGCGGCCAATGCCGCAAGTGGGATGCTACCTGTCACCTCCATCGCGCTCGGGTTCCAGATTACGACTTGAGCGGTAGGGCCGTCGAACCAGTACGCCTTTTCTGGCGAGAGGTATTGCATCTGGCCACCATACTCGCCGAATGCGGTCACACCCTTCCCCAAGAAGCTGACGCGCCCGGCAAGTTCCAAACCGCCTGCGTCGTTGAGGCGATAGCGCGCGACCTCGGCGGAAGAGTCGTTGGCGACGAACAGCGCGCCGCCGTTCTCCGGGCCCGTGCCGAGCGCTCGACCAGCAATTTCGACGACTCCGTCCTCAATCTTCAGCGTCTGATCACTCTCAAGTGTATTCGTCAGCAGTACGTAGCTCTGACTCTGCTCGCCAATGATCTGCGTGGTCAGAGCGTACAGCGCCTCCTCTGTTGGGGCTGCGCTCGCCCCGGCTTCTCCACCGGCGCCGCCCTCGGTGTTTTCCCCCGCGGATCCAGGATCCGATCCGCCCAGGTGTTCATTGCCGGCACCAGCACGCGCGGGTTCTCCACCCGAGCCAGCCGCTATACTCATGGTCGCGTCCGAACCGCACGCGCTCGACACTCCGAGCAGTGACGCGAGAGACGCAACCACGAGCGCCCTACTCAATCGAGAGTTCATCGGTTTCATTTGTCGACCTATCATTGGTAATCGAACGTCATTTTTGCGAAGAAACTGCGCCCCGGACGCTGCACGCCGTAGAAGTCGAAGACCTTTTCGTCGGTCAGATTCTGAATTTCGAAGCTGCCCCCCAACGTCGATTTTTCTTTGGGCAATGCATAGGCGAGCAACAGCGACTGCGTGGTTTGACTCGGCACTTCCAGGCGCGCCGCCTGGGTGGCTGCGCTTTCCCAGCCCAGCAAGTATTTCCCCACGTGGCGTAGGCTCCAAGTCAGCTCGAGCGAGTCTGCCGCGGCGAGTAGCGCGCGCAGTCGCAAATATGCCGAGGCACCGGCCTGCAGGTTCGGCACGTTGGGCACACGATCGCCCTCGAACAACGCGCCGGGTCCGGTGGTCGAGGTATTGCGCATGTCTTGGTAGCTGAAGTTCAGATCAATCCCGAACGTGTCTTCGCGCATGGACCAGCCGAGCCCCGTATCGACACCGAGCACTCGCGCGTTCAGTACGTTGTCGTACTTGTAATAGGTGCCCGTGTTGAGCAGCACGACCAAGTCGCTCACGCGCCGGAATGCGCCGCTCAATCTCGCGCGCACTTTGCCGAACGACGTCGCAGCGTCGTCCACGTACGCCCCCAGATTGTAGTTTTGACTGCGCTCGGGTTCGAGGTCTGGATTGGCGAGCACGAGTCCACCATCACCGAAACGCTCATCCAGATTGGGTAGGCGTGCAGCATACTCGAACGAGGCCTTGAGATAGGTCCGCTTGGCCACGGTAAGGCGAAGGTTGTCGCCGGCTCCAAACAAGAAGCTGTTCTTTCGTTGGCGCTCGGGCAAACCATTCGGCGCCTTTTCTTCGCTCGATGCACTTTGCTGGTACAGCTTCGCGAACACGATGCTGCCCAAAGCGCCCGCGTCGATCTCGTATTCACTACCGAGAACACCACCCAATAAGTGGCGCTCAGCGCGGAGTGCATCGTACGCATCTTCGGGAATTTCGCGGTCGTAGCCGGAACGCCTGGCATACGTAGGAGACAGCGCGACGCGCAACGTGTGCCCGTGAACCGGCCGCAGGCTGAGCTGCGCGCGGGCAAACAGCGATTGATCGTTCAGGGTGCGATCAATCGGGATTGAGTCGAGCTCACCCGCCAACGGTCGGACGATGAAGCAGCGCCCCTGCCAATCGTAGCGGCAATGCGACACGTCCAAGAGAGCTGTACGGCGGAATGCATAGCCGACCACGGAATCGAAGCGACCGCCCTCGGCCCAGTGCTTGGCATAGCTCACGCTCGCACCGAGCGCGCGACGACCGTACTCCACCTCACCGTAGGGCACGGTCATGCCCACATTGTGCTGAACGTCGCGTTGATAGTCGGCTGCATACGCCTGCAGCACGAGCCGATCGCCCCAAGGTCGATCGACCAACCCAGCGCCCAGCGTTACGCCCGCACCGCGATAGCCATCGTGAAAGCGGCGGACCGTTGCAGGCGAGAGTTTGCCGCGTTCGTCGAACACCTCGACGTCAATCGGGTAGTCGTTGCGCGCACGGTCATAAAATGCGGCAACTCGCGCAAATACCCGGCTTTTCTCGAAGTATTTGCGCCCGGCAAGCGCCGCTCGATGCGTGCCAAACGACCCGAATTGGTACGACGCGCCTGCCTTGGACACGCGCACATTTTCGTCCGTGACGAGGTTGACCGCACCCGCGAGCGCGTCTGCACCGAATCGAACCGGGACCACACCCTGATAGACCTCGACCCGATCGACTAGGTTCACGGGCACGTTGCCGACGCCCATTTGGTAGCTCGAGTACTCGAGCGGCACGCCGTCGATGAAGAAGCGCACTCGATCGCCGCCCAGTCCGTTGAGCGAATAGCGACCAACCGAGCCAAGCCCGCCCTCTCGTTGCACACGCAAGCTGGTATTGCGCGCGAGCACTTCACCGAGATCGTCGGAGCCCTGCTTTTTTGTCGCTAGGTCGACCACCTCGACCGCCAACGGTGACCCTCTCTGGCGTTGAGCGACAGACGTCCCACGCACGGTCACCTCGACCGGAGGCGGCTGCGCCGTGGTTGAGGGAGGCGCCTCGCCACTCAGTGGGGGCAACGACGGCTGAGCGGCTTCTTGCCCAGCGGCGCTACTCGCACACAGCAGACCGGCTGCTACGGCGAGGATCGTGACGGCGAGCGGAAGAACCACTCGCCGAGGCATACATGCTATTGATTGGCATGTTCAACAGCAAAGTTCTTCCCT
>Ga0164241_10001724_pt1 | contig 25866 bp, 14 predicted proteins | sample OricomyardsoilBY_FD_108780 | JGI IMG/M metagenome (GOLD analysis project Ga0164241, IMG submission 108780) | Backyard soil microbial communities from Emeryville, California, USA - Original compost - Back yard soil (BY) | ecosystem: Environmental > Terrestrial > Soil > Unclassified | place: USA... | reverse complement strand
TCCGCAGGAAATCCCCCTCGTAATACGTCAGGCTCATCCCGAACGCATCGGCCGCATACTTGGAGTGCACCCCGGCGCTCGCGTTGCCGTCGCGTCCCGGATCGACGCTCGTCAGCAGGCTCGCGTGGTTGACCCCCTTGAGCCACCCCTGCAGCGTATGGGTGTAGTCGACCCCCTGCAGGCTGTCCTCGCCATACTCGGCGCGACGCAGCGGGCCATGCAGATAGTAGCTGTACGATGCATCGCGATCCCAGATCGTCCCGTCGCGGGAGCTCTCGACCCTGGTGATGCGGTTATCCTCGTCGTAGGCATAGCGCTGCAGAAGCTGATCGCCCAGACCCTCGTTGTAGTACAGACCCAGCACTTTGTTGCTGATCAGATCGTAGTCGTAACGGATATAGTTCAGCCCGAGGCCCTGGATATCCTGCGCCAGCCACTCCACGTTCCCATGCGGATCGTAGCTGTAGAACGTATAGCTGGTGCTGTCGGCCGAGCGAGTGTAGCTGACGCGGTTGCGCAGATACCGCTGCGACTGCGCGCGCGGCGTCCCGGGCTCGTACTGAATCCCCGGCACCGGCGTGGTATAGACCATCTGATAGACCTGCACCGCGTCGCCGGCGTTCGGGTAGCTCATATCGTCGGCCTTGTTCTCCGGCGTGGCAGTGGTGCTGAACTGTCCCTCGCCGGTCTCGATCGCCCGGCCGAGCGCATCGTACTTGGTATAACTGAACGCATTGCGCGCGGTCTGCTCGGCGGTCCGCACAAAGCGCTGGCGCCCCTTCGAGTCGTAGTGGAAGGTGGTGATACCGGCATCGGGGGTGCGCTGGCGGATGAGCTGCCCGAGCGAGTTGTACTCGTACGAGGTGTAGAGCGTATGCGACGGATGCGTGCTCCGCCCCCCGGTGTTGAGCACCACGCCGCGCGGCGGCACCGTGCGCACCAGATGTCCGGCCCGGTCGTAATAGTAGAGCGTGAAGTGATAGACGCCCACCGGATAGGTGACCGTCAGCGCATCGTCGGTCGACGCAGGATCGCCGCAGGCCGCGCTGTAGGAGCTCAGCATCTGGGCCGCGTGCAGATCGATGCAGGCACTGGTCTGCTCGTTGATCAGACGGCGCAGCTCGGCGGTCTTCAGCTCCTCGCAGCTGTAAGGGCGGATCACCGCGGTGGTCTCCGGCGAGGTCATCGGCACCCAGGCGAAGCAGATCGGGGTGGCACAGGGCTCCAGGCAGATATCGTCGCAGAGGATCTCGCGCTGCGTGACATAGTGCGAGTCGATCTTGCAGACGCGCACATACACCAGCGTGCAGCTATCAAGCGCGAAGTACGACGAGACGATCCGTGGACCGAGCGTGAATATCTGCGGCAGGCCGATCGGCGGGCAGCACTCGCTGTTGTCCTCGTGATGCGATGTCGAGTCGGTATCCCAGCCGCATCCCGTGCTCCCCGTATATGCGACGTAGACGCCGTGGAAGTACCGCGACAGCGAATCGGCGCTCAACGTATCGCCGCCGGAGAGCCGGAGCGCCCGCAGCTTGCCGTTGAGATGCGCCACCACGCTGCGCGCATAGGTCCGGTTGGGATCCGCCGAGGAGATTGACTCCAGCGTATCGGGGCAGATGCCATCCTGCGGTATCGCCACGCGCCATGAGTAGGCCATCGCCTTCGGGAAGGTCGCCAGCTCCTCGGTCGTGCCGATCGAGGTGATCTTCCCCCCGCCATCGCGGACGAGGCTCAGCGAGCAGTCATCGCCGCAATGCTGGACAAGGATCGAGACCTGGCAGTCGACCGTGTGGAGCGAGACCAGCTCCACGCTCTCTTCGGTGGGATCACCGTTCTCATCCAGGATATGCCCCTCCTCGTCGATCGGCTGACCGTCGGGGGTGAAGCGATCCCCCTCCACCGTCTTTCCCACCGCATGATAGGCGTTGACCACCGAGGCGGTAAAACCGGGGCGCTTCCGCTCGCACATGGTGGTGCAGGTATCCACCAGCGCATCGCGCATCGCGATGATGCACTCCTCGCTCGTCGGGTCCTGGCAGTCGATCGGGAGCGCCGGAGGCTGCGCCGGATGCGGGGCGAAAAGACATGCATGGAAGTTCGTCCACTCCTCCGTGGTCCAGCTCAGCGTGTTGTCGAGATGGCTGCTATGGTCCAGATCATCCTTGACGATCAGGTTCTTCGCTGCTCCTCCGGACGTCCATCCCATCGCCGCGCGGCATGCGGCCGTCCCGGCGTTGTCGACATTATAGCGGAAGGATTTATAGGCATACTCCAGATAGCCATCACTGAAGCCGGTATAGGCCCCATCGCCGTCGATCGGCTGCGTGCCGCAATCGCCGTACTGGCATGTGGATGCCCCTTCGTAATGCGTGCCGACGCGGCGCAGAAACTCATTGAGGAGATTGTACCCGTACGTCCTGTCGTCGGGGTCGCCCTGATGGTGGCTTGTGGACATATAGCCGAAGCCGTCGACGAGATCCTTCCACGCCGTCCACAGATCATTGCAGTCGTACAGCCCGCTCTCGATCATATGCTCGATGAGCTTGTTGAACTGTCCTTTATGCCCATCCCCATCCGGGAAGCGCACCGGGTCGATGCCGAAGAGATTCACCCAGGGATAATAATCGTAGAAATATTTATCGAGATTATCGCCGAAGTTTTTTTCGGGATCGCCGTTGTAGGCATAATTCTCCGATCCCCATTTTTTATAGAGATATCCCTCGAAGTCTCTGAGCGTGCCGCCGCAGGGATTATCGGGATCGCACTCGAGCACCGGGATCGTGATGATGCAGCACGACGTCGTAAGCTTGTAGATTTTTCCGGTCTCATCGTAGGTGGCCTGTCCCAGCCCGCGAAGCGTCTCGAGATATTCATAGAGTCCGTTCAGATCGGCGACGTCGAGATATTCCCGGACGTTCACCAGCTTCGCATCGATTGCGTCGCGGACCGACGCCGCCTCGGCGCGCGCCAGTGCCTCACGTACCGGAAGCCCATCGTCATCGACCCCTCCGGAGCGTATCCTTCTGATCACGGTATAGCTTCCGGGAGGAAGCGTGGCAGTGGCGGTATCGAGGGTAAAACCCTCCGTTGAACATTCGGCGGCCGGCAGAGTATAGGACTTCGTAAAGACCGGCGCCCCCGGATCCTCGGCCGGAACCACAAGGATATCGATCACATAATCGCATGTGGAGCAGACCTCCGTACAGGCCGACTCCAGCGTGCTGGGAGTGATCTCGTAATGCAGATCCAGCGGCGCCGACTCGATCAGCGTGATCGTCGTGCTGGCCTCGGCCCCGAACTCCCGTCCCCTGCGGTTGGGCCCCACGCTCTTGGTCACGCTCGCGTCGAACACTGCGGTCTCGTTGGTCAGCTCGGTCAGGTGCATCTTCGAAGGCGAATGCAGCTTCACCAGCGCCGTCGCCAGCGTCTGTCCTTCCTTCGAGACGTACTTGACCGTCGCCACTTTATTCGGGTCGACCGTGATGATCTTCTGCACGGTGGTATCGGCCGGCGCCTCGTCGCCGAACATCGCCACAAGCTCGGCGTCCGCCGCCTGGCTATAGTAGGTCTTCACGGTGCGGTCGATCAGAGGCGATGAGGATGTCACCGTCTCGGCGCCACCCCCTATTCTGAACACACTGCCGGCGCCGCTCTGCTCCAGCACTCTGCCGGTCGCGTCGGGATAGTACCTGACGCGGGTGAAGGGATACCCTTCGGCGTTCGGTATCTGGAGGTTGCTGTTCTCGTCGGAATAATATGCGGCCGGCACCGAGTAGGGATACACCGCCGATGGGTTCGTGGAGTTCGCATCCTGGTCGTAGTGCTCGGCGGTATAGAGCGTCGCGGAGGTCGAGGCCCCCGCCTTGATGAACCCCGTCCGGTACGCGAAGCCGCTCCAGGCTATCGGCGCCGGCAGCGTCGCCAGGCTCGGCCGCCCGCTATAATCGTAGACGGTCTGGCTCACCAGCGTGCTGTCCTGCGACTGGAGATGGGCCTGGGTCTGCTGGGACTGGAGAAGCCCGGTGGCATACGTCATCCCCTCGGAGATACGGGTTCCCTCGGAGCCCTCGGTGAAGGTGCGGTTGTAGATCCAGTTGCGGTCGCGATCCCCCTCGCTGTAGAAGAAGACCGCGCGCTTGAACAAGGGGTTGGAGATGAGGTTCGACTCGTCGATATCGGCGACGCGAAATTCGCCGTTGGGCGGAGCAACGCTCCAGGGGCCCCAGTTGCGATCGTTGGCGATCCCCCCGGGATAGATCGTGCCGATCGGCCGCACGCGCCAGACATAATAGCCGGTCCCCTCGGCGATCGTCAGCGTGATCGATGTTTTGCTGTTCCCCGTTTCGACGGTGAGTGCCCGGCTCCAGTCGATCGTATCGAGGATCGACTCCTCGCTGCTGGTATATAGCTCGCTCCTGTTGAAAAGACGGAGCACCTGGATCTGGTAGTTCGGGAAGGAATCGGGAACGCAGTCGTTCACCAGATCCCACTCGAATTTCACGGGGTTGGCGACCACCCGCTTGCTGACGAGCGGCAACGATCGGATAATGATCACCGGCGCCGTCGGACCCGCGCTGCTGACGGCATCGGCGAGGAACTCCTCGGTGTACCATACATCGAGGGAGACATTATTCTTGAGCGCCAGCAGAAGCGCGGGATCGGTCTCGGCGCTCGAGAAGGTATAGCTGTCGATCGAGATCTGGAATCTGTCGACCGCGCTATAGAGAGCGGTGAAATCCTTGGCGAATATCTGCTCCGGCCAGATCTTGGTGAGCGCCGAACCGATGACCAGTGTGGCCTTGTACGGGTCCAGCGCCGTCCCCCCGCTCGTATACGGGGTGATCGTCAGCTCGACGGTGACGCTGAAGTCGACCGTATCGAACTCGTAATCGTTCGGCCCCATCGCCAGCCGCGCGTTGATCATGGCGCGCTTGATCACACGATCGGCGCAGTAACTGGTGGCGGGATCCTCCATGACGTAGAGCGGCCGCTGCGGCACCGGCGTGGAGAAGAGATCCTCATGGGTGTAGGTCTGCCTGTAGAGCTTCTCCTGCCCGGAGAAGGGCATCATCTGAAAGCGATTGGTGTCCGCCCCCCAGATATCATGCCGCCGGTCGGCCCCCTGGCGCTGCGTCCCGCCCGAGCCCGACGCGGGCTGCGCCTGAACCATTTGCACGGGAACGCTCCCGACAACAACGAGCATGATCATGGCCGTGAGAGCCCGCGCGACCCGCCGTTTCGCTATGTGCAGCATGGATGCCATACGTCACTGTATCAGAATAATTATCGGGAATTCTTTCGTGCGTCCGAGACCGTATATCCCTTGTACTTCGGGAGCGGCTCCCCCTTCCCGTCGATGAACTGCGAGAGCAGGGGACGGGAGAATCTGTCGGTCGTATAGGCGAAGTCGACCGCATCGAAGATGATCTCCAGCGCCGTAACGGTATTCTCCGCGGTCGGCGTGAACACGATCTTCTGAATCGTCTTGCTGGCGGCATTCATATAGATCGTCACCGCCTCCATCTTCAGTCGTTGCCGGGGTCCGGGCTTCAGCCGGAATACGGCCTTCCGGTCGGAGCCCGGAACACCATCGGTGCGGGCACTGCATTCGGTCACGTCGGAGCTGTTCAGCACCGAGTCACGCAGCCCCGCCATCGACGAGCCCCGCAGCTGGCGGAACGCTTGGAGGTTCGATCCGTTGATCAGAATCTTCCGCTGCCCGGGGATCACCACCACCGCAGTCGTCGCGTCCTGCCCAACCTCCATCTGCTCGCTGTTGAGATAGAGCCGGGTATCGGAGGCGATCATCTCCACGTTCGAGACCGTCGTCTGCGTCTTCCCCTGCCATCGCGACGTTGTGCGCACACTATAGCGGAGCCGGGAGATGGCCCCGGGTGAACGCCCCTCGCCGGCCATATGACTGTATATGGCCCCCACCATCTTCGTACACTCCGAGACCTGCGCATCGAGCGATGGGGAGAGCATCCCGGCCAGCCCCGCACATACGATCAGTACCGGCACGCCGCAGCGTCTGTGGATACTCATTCTGCACCCTCCCTATTCTCCTGTTCGCTCTGCTCCAGCGAGCGGTAGAGTTCCCGCAGCTGATCCTCATCCACGCCAAGCCGATCCCGCATCAACTGCCGGCGCTGCTCTCCAAGATCGGTCAGGGCCGATTCGACGGCGCGCCGCTCCTCGTCCTTCAGCTCCCCGTTGCCTCGTTCCTCCAGAGCGGCCATACGCCGCTCCAGCTCACGGACCTCCAGCAGATCAGCGACCATCGCGGCATCCTTCAGCCCGGCCGCGCCCAGCTTCTCGATCTGCGCGGGAGAGAACAGTTCGACCTGGCTCCGGAGCAGCGCCCGGAGCGAATCGATATTCAGGCGGCTCAGATCGGACGCCGTCCCGCCCAGCACATTCCCATGCACTCCGCTGGCATCCACGCTCATATCGAGCAGATCGATGCGGTCCCATCCTCCTTCCCGTCGACCGTTGCTCCCCCCGTCGCCGATACCTCCATCGGCGCTGCCCGCGGAACGCAGCATCCCCGAGGGAAGCGTTCCGCCGCCATACCGCGCGCTGCTGGCGATCTCGCCACCACGGTCATACATATCTGGCACATGGTATTGCCGCTCCTCCACCGTCACGATTCCCCGCTCCGTCTCGCGCAGAGTTCGCACAAGCTGCCCCTGACCGTTGTACTGATAGAAGATGCCGAAGTGCTGGTCGTCGAACTGGGCCACTGTGCGGAGCGTCGCCTGATCGTAGGCATAGCAGATCATCTCCGCGTCGAACGGCTGCGCGCGCACATCGTCCACCCACACCATATCGGACGTCAGCCCGCTTTTGAATTTCAGGTCGATGATATCCCCGACGGAACTGGCCGAGACATCGCAGATCTGCTCGTAGAGCGTCCACTCGCCGGTCTGCGCGATCTTCTTCATCGTTCCCGTCCCGAAGCCTCCATCGATAATGACGGGAAGCGTCGTGGGGCTGTAAGCGTTGTAGGTCTGCTTTGCCCAGAAGCGCACAAGCACGCCGCTGCTCAGCATCTGGCTGGTCACCGCGAGCTTCATAACGCCGCTGCCCGGGAATGTGCCTCCCAGCAACAGCGACCACCGCCCTGAGTGGGCGACGGTATTGGCCGTTCCCGCGCCATCCTCGAAGCTCTCGTACCCAACCGATGAATAGCGGGCATTCTTGGCGACAAGGCTCGGCATGGTGTTGTGATGCGAGAACCGCGCGGCGCTGTAGATGCCGATGATATCCCGCTCCTCCAGCGGATCGCCGAATGGCGAGAAGAGCGTGGCGGTGCTGGCAAGCAGCCACTTGGTGTCGGCGTTGGCGGCGGGGTTGCGCCAGTCGAACAGGCGGAAGGCCTCGAGCGCGCTGCCGCCATCGGTCAGGAAGACGCCGGCGTTTCTATAGACGCGCTCGTTCGGGATCGAGATCTTCCCGCCCCCCCTGATGGCCGTGCGGTAGGCATAGCCTTCGGTGGGACGCCACCGCCCCTCCCCCAGCTCGTAGATATTGTTCGAGCTGTTGACGGTCTGCCAGGTAGCAAGCGCCGGATTCCTCAGAAATCCCGCCGTGTCGTACGGCACGGCATTGTCCAGCCGCTGAGCCGACGCAGCGATCACATTATCCATCGTGCGGTACCCGGAGAGCACCGTGCAGAACTGGAGGCAGGGAACGACCTCGGTGGAATCGGCGCCGGTTATTCCGACATGACGGCAGACGAGCTCGCCGGTCATCCGGTCAACCCGAAACGTATCGGCCTCCGCGAAAACAAACTGGCAGAGCTGCGGGCTCACGATCGGGCTCCGCAGCCGCATAATGCGGAAGGTTCCCGGAAGCGTGCAGGAATGATCCCCTCCCCCCGAATGCGCGGTGAAGATGAGATAGCCTTCTGTATCGATATCGAAATTGCACCACCCGTCGACCAGGTACTGAACATTGGGATCGAAGAATTCCCAGAGGTCCTCGTTATCCTGGGGAATATTCGTGCTTGAGAACTTCTTCCATATCTGGTGAACCTGCTCGACGCTGGTGCTGGTGTTCTTCACCACATAGGATATTTTCACATAGGCAGAGTCGGGGTCCGGCGCGGCATCCTCGAGCCACGGATAGACTTCGTCGAAACAATCGTCCGGCTGATAGCGGCGCAGATGCGCCTCGACGGTCACCTCCGTCACGATATCTCCGGTCATCGCCGCCGCGGGATGAAACTGCACGCGGGTATAGGAGAGCTTCGCATCGGCGACATCGCTGTCGGGGAGCGAGCGCCGCCGCGCGATATAGGTGATATAATCGTCCGGGGCCGTCCGGGAGAATGTGGCAAGACCCGGCGTATCCCCCTCCGTCAACGACATATTATCCGTCACGACTTTGTACACACGCGGCAGATAATCGGAGCTCCAGTCATCCAGCCACATCTTCAGCGTATCGAGCATCTTCGGCTTCGCGGCGATATTTCCGGCTCCCCATGTGAAATAATCCTGCGCGAACCGCAGATCGTCGTAGCATGGATTTCCGCCATCCTTGCCGAGCAGGTGATCGGCAATGCTGTCGCGCATGGCATATCCCCACGATCGCTTCAGCCATGCGGTCTCAAGATCGCAGACCATCCGGTGGGAACCGGGAGGGATATTCATCGTCCCCGCCGGTGCCGTCTGGATCTCGAGCGTGATGAGGCTCCCATTTTTCTTCAGGACGATCACCGGATCGGTATCGATCTCCAGGCAATCCCCGAACAACCCTTTCAGGTTGAGCGTCCCCACCTCGGCGGCCGTGATGGAAACGGTGGTCATACCCGGCGCGCTCAGCTCCAGCAGTTTCTGGTTCAACACTTCTCTGAGCGTCGCGCGCTCGGCATAGGTATCCTGCGCCCGCGTCTGATGTACGGAAAGGACACAGAGGAATACGCAGAGAACGATGCTCCGAACACTATGAAGCATGGGGGGGCGCATGATATTCGTCATGACATGGGTAATGATCGTCATCGCGATACTCGATAATTGATAATCGCTCACTCTCATAATGCGCGGTCGATAGTTCGCGCGCGGTATCCGCAGCCGGTGGCCTCGCCACGATCACGGTATCGGATGCTCGCTGACCGTCGGTGCGCTTCCGTACGTCGAAACGGAGCCGACATCGGCCGACGTCTGATTTGTGCGCGCGCTCCGCAGCACCTCCACCGAACCGACATTATCCAGATCGGTGGTGGTGACATTGCTGATATACGTCTGCACAAGAAGGACCTGATTGCCGGCGATCGCCCCCACATGGAACGTCCCCAGATATTCGCTTGCGGGCCCGAGCAGTCGCACCAGATCGCCCGGTGTCAGCAGATTCACGCTCCGCGCCGCCGCCCTCTGCTCCTTGAACAGAAAATTCAGGGTGTGATGCGTTCTGTAGCGCTTCTGGATTTCCAGGCCGGCATCGGCCCTGATCACCAGTCTCTCACGTTCGGCGAGCTGCCCCATCACCGAGTATGGCTGCCAGGCCGGCACCACAGCGGAATAATAGGATCCATCCTGCGGAATGGTCGATCCTCCCAGCAGCATTTTGTCGTAACCATCGGTGGTCTTTGTCAGCACCGGACGCCCCGATGCCGGATCGAATCCGATATTCTGGCTCACATGCTGAACGCCATCGCGGAAGATGCGGGTCGATTTAACGATGGCCGGATAGCGGATGACCTTGGTCGTGACGTGTGTCTGCAGAGTTTCCTGAGACAGATCGACAGTGGGGAACGCCGATGGAATAAGCACGGGAATAAATGCGAACACGAGCGTCAGATCGCCGGCAACTCCTCCCGACACGGTGAAATCATCCACCTTCCGTTTTTCCATCACCACTTCAACCTCTTTGCCGGGATATTCCATGACTGGATCTTTTCCAAGCTCATGGACCATCGGGATCATATCTCCCGGCTCGAAATATGTATAGGACTGCTCGGAGATAAGAAGATCGTTCTCCGCCCCACCAAGAGGATTGCTGCTGGTGATATTGATCGGGTCGTTCGGATCGCCCCCGTACTGCGCCATACGCTTCGCCTGCCCATGCATATTGTTCAGAATAAAGCGATATCCCTGCGTGCGGGTCATATCATAATGCCGAATCGTGGCGAGTCCGTTGGTGAAGATCACCGGAATATCGTCGGCATTCAGATCCGTCGCCGTCGCCGAGGCTTTGTTCAGACCGTCGGCGGCATAGACCTTGTCGAACGGATAATCATATGCCGTGTAGAACTCATCGACGCTGTATCCGGTCGCCGTCTTCCCGGAGTGGATTCCCTTGGTGACCACACGTGAATACCCGACCGATGCCGATGGCAGAATCGATTCGCCGAACGGGGCCTCGAACTGCTCCTTATCCTCTCCCGAAAGTGCGCGGTTGGCCCATCCCTGCTCGTCACGCTTCTGCACATAGGTGATAAGAGGATTCTCCTCACGCGCGCTGGCCGGCTCGTTGGTGGCGACGCCGCTGCTGGTGACGCCATCATCGAGTGTATAGCCGTACTCGGTGCCGAACAGAGCGGCGGCGCCATTTTCGATGCCTTTATCGTATGTCAGCAGCCTGCGCACACGGATCCCGCCCCCCTTCTTCGTACGGTTGAGAGGAATGCGCAGATAGGAGTGCTCCAGATCGATGCGCGTGCACGACCCGTCGGGATCAAAAAATCTCTCGGTGAACCTGCCGATAAGCTCCGACACCTTTCCCCAGGCCCCCTCCTCATCGTGATGAACCGGCTCGACCCGAGGATCGCACGATCCATGATCGATGATGCCGGCGCGATTGGTGGCGACGAAATTCCACGCCACATCCCGTGGATGCTGATGGCCGCTCGCCGGGTCCGGACTGCTATTGGGGGGCAGAAGCTGGATCTTGAGATCGGTGCCGCTGGCCTCCGCCTTGACGATCTTGATATAGCCGGTGATAAATTCCGAGCTGCAGTTGACGAGATTCGCCTGCTCCCCCCTCAGCGCATACAGAAACTTGAAATAGAAGCGCTCGTCGGACGCCGCCATATTGTTGATTGTCTGCGCCAGCGCCGCGACCTCCGCGCTCGTGGTGATGCCGAACTTATCGACATCCAGATGTATCCACTCCCTGTCCCCCTTGTTATCGTCCGACGTCGTCGATTTCAGATTCACCATCGCCATGACGGGTCGGTTCTGAACGTAGCGGTATTCCTTCTGCTCGTATTGAATATGAATTTCTCCCCCTGAAGGAAGTTGTATCCATTTTAGCTCCCAGGCGGCCGGATCGAACGCCGGATCATTTTTCTGCTGCACCCACGGCTCGAAGTTCTGGGCGCGCGTTACGCCGTCGTACCGATAGCTCCCCCAGGGATCGAGCGAGAAGGGAGAATAATCAGGATTCTGCATCGCCGAGGTAAAATCGTTCCCATAGTTTATGATAGAGGCATACTTGGTCTGCAGCGATGAGGAAAGCGCGCTGTAGTCGGTCGATTTCTTGTATTCGTAGCCAAAGATATAAGGGCTTGTCCGTGCGTTGACGACTCCCTCATATTCAAAATAGACTCGCTTCAGCGTAAGATGCCCGTTGCCGCTCTCCGCGTTCGGCAGACCCTGGCATAGATCGTAGCTATAGCCCAGATGGACCACCGAGAGCTTTTTACCGATGGAGCCATCGGGGTTCTTCGCATAAAGCTCGATCCGGTCCAGCTTCTGCTGTTTGTTGTTCCCCGGATCGACACCGGTCGACGCCGGATTCGATGTGGCGTTCGTCTCGCTGCGATCGGCTTCGTATGCATCGGCGCGCGGGCTGGTGATGAATCGCGCGATATGCGTCCGGGTTTCGATCGTGCTGAGGTAGTAGAGCTCTTTTTCTCCATAGGCGACCGTGCCGAGATCGTCGCGTCCATCGGAAAGGGAGTTGCGCTGATAGCGAAGCCCCCGGTACGGCAGACGCCATTTGTACCAGCTCGAGCTCTCCTCGCCCGCTTTCTGGTTGGTTCCCGCCACCCGCGCATAATTAAATTTCGTATACCCCCCCAGATCGTCGGCGCTCGGCCCGTCGTTGGTCCGGTCCACATAATCGGCCGTGGTGATCTCGGTCAGAAGATATGTCGTCGCATAGGGGGAATTGCGCTCCTCTCCCACCACATACCCACCATCGTTGACCGTGCGCGATTTATAGACCAGATAATTATCGGACGACCGTACGCCGTCGACGACGAAATTGAGATCCTTCTCGTTACGGGAATAGACCGGCAGCCCATAAACGTAGTGCTGGCCGTTCGGCGTTGTCACCGCAAATTCGCCGATCCCTTCCTTGATCGCCTGATCGCCATAATTAATGAACCTGCGGGAAGAATCCGATTTGTTATATGCCTTCAGAAAGGAAGGTCCGGGAGTGCTGTAGCATTCCGCCAGCGGCCGATCGCGCATATCGGCGATCGTGGAATATCCGATATAGGAAGAGCGCCCGCTCCGGCGGCCGTTGTTTACATGCTTGGCGATATCGGCATCGACAGCATACGGGCGGCCTGGTTCGGCTCGCTCAGGCATATCGTTTCCGGAGAGCACCGATCCACCGATATCGCTGGTGAAGCGGAAGAACGCCGAATCGTCCCCCCTGTCCGCCTGCGCGAATACATATCCATTGCCTGACACGCCCCATGGCCCGACACTGAGCGTATGCTCGGAGAGGTTTACTGTCGTGCCGATGCCGACATCCCCTCCTATATGGACCTCGGCGCCCGCCTGGGTCGTTGTCGTACTGCTCTGCTTGAGCGCCGGCCTGAACTCTCCGACATTGCGGTTATACAGGCGGAAGCTTCCCCCAATCCCCTCACCACTTACAATGAACTGGTCGGCGTTGCTGAACGGTATCCCAAGAAATCGGTCGCGCTTATTGAATGTTCCGTCCTTCTCCACATAGTAGTCCATGGCGCCGTTGCCCGGCGCATTCGCCGAATACATATAACCGTAGGCCGGTACATCCTCGTCCTGATTCTCCTGATAACTATAGCTTGCATTAAACCCCGCCTCCAGGCCAACCGGAATCCACGGATCGACCTGGGCGCTTACACTAAACTGATAGGAAGCACCGCTGTATTTCGGAAAATAACTCGGCATCTCCTGCTCGCCGAACAACCCCATTGCGTAATGGGCCGCTCGATCGAACCCACGGGTACCTTGACCGAGTTTCGTTACTGATTTGGAGTGTCCCTGCGTTACAATAGAATTATACAGTGCATTAATAGGCCCGAACTTTCCTATGACACTTGGATCCAGTAATGCCGGTTTGTTTGCTTCAGCATAGATTCGCTGTAGAATTGCCGCCGGGTTCACCGACACCGACCAGCTTCCCTCGCCGTTCGTAGTGCTATAGCCAAGGTCGAGTACTCCCATCGCATCGATTCCCACTGCTGTCGTATGGGTATAGCCTCGATAATTGTTGTAGTTGGCACTAAGCGAAACACTGGCGCCGAGATTACCGCTGAAGACTTCGGCGCCCAGACGGGGCCCGGCCGAGACCGTCCAGTTGGGCTCTGTCTTGTTGTAATGATGGATGGTCTGTCCTTTATAATCATCCGGAAAGCCACGCCGGTTTCTGCTGATCGCTCCGGGGTTGAGCGTCCACCCCTTCCCCACCCACGACGATTCGTCATCGCTCGACTCGCCCGAATGATAGGAGAGCGACAGCGCATAACCGCTTCCGTTCGGCCCGGGAATACTGAGCACCGGCAGATTATAGGTAAAATCTCCCGTGAATGGGTTGACCATATCGGTGGTTCCCACGGACTCGAACTTCGAGAACTCCGGCTGTGCTGGGCCACCGGTCAATGCATAGGCTCCGAGCGGCGCGATAACCTGGCTCAACATCGTCACAACAACCGTTGTGACGACGGTCCGTCTGAATGTGCTTCCGATCATAATACGCTATGGATGACTATTTAAAAGTCGAGACGCAAACGTGAATCGATAGCCGTGCGGTCGAAAAGGAAATGTGTTATCCCGGTGCCGAACATCGCATCGTCGAGCGCTACATCGTAGTTTCCAGCGCCAGGGAGTTTTCCTCCGCCCGCCTCGTCGACAAAGACTGCTATTATGTTGATCGCCTCGCTCATCCCCGCATTATTATCGAGCGTAGTGAGCACCGGCGCATAGACGGCACCATCGGCGCGCAGGCTCATATGATCCTTGATCATCGCCTCGAGCAATATCCCCTGCTGCATCACCATCCGAGGATCGACACCCCCCGCGGATTGCTGCGAGCTGTCCCGTGAAATCGAAAGGAGAAATGCCACCGAGCCCTCGCATCGCCGCTCTGCCGCCACGCGATCCGCCGCCGCGCGATCCGCCGGCGTCCCGCCCCCCCGCAGCTCCTGGTAAGCCCGATAATCCGGCGGGAGGTATTTCATCGCGATACGTAAACCATTGATCGTTCTGACCTGATGCAGTCCATGCTCCGGATCATTCAGCCATATCAGGTACTCGGCCTGATCAGCCGTATGCGTACGAGTGCAGCCAACCCCATACAAAAGCAGCATGAGAGCGAGTGCCGTATGATGGAGATGTCTATTGTTTTTGCTGATCATGCGATGAATCATGCTGGGGGGCCGCCGGATTATATTTCTGATTGATTACGACAAGCAACTCCTCGGTCAGATCGATTGCTTGGGCGCCATAGAGGATACTGCCCGATTGCGTCGTTGCCAGAATCAGATCGAAGCCATGCTCCCTGCCATAGTCCTGCGTCATGCTGTTGATCTGATTGAGCACCCCCTGCGTCATGCGCTGGTCCTCATCGCGTATCTGTGCGTCCAGCGCTGCGCTTTGCTCTCTCAGATGATCCTGCTGCGTTCGCAGAAAATCCTCACGCTCCCTGCGGACCGGCTCCGACAGTGAGACGCGTTCGGTGGAGTACGAGCTCAGGGCCTTCTGATAATCGGCGTTCATGCTATCCAGAAATACCTGCGAGCTCTGGCGTTTTTTCTCGTAGACATCATGAGCCTCCCGCATTCCCGAAAACCCGTATACCAGCTCCGTCGTGCGCACGTAACCGATTTTCAAATTCCGATCGGAGAACAGGAAGAGCGCCACGGAAAGGGCCACGCCGATGATGCCGAACAGCAGAGCGATATACGCGGTGCGGTTTCCCTGAAGTGATTTCGATGATGTCATGCGGTGTCGGTATACTACCGGCTGGTAATAGAATCGATGAACATAGAGCGTGGACATTATATCCACGCATAGGAATAAATACAGGTCGGGTCAGCGGATCAGAACGATCTTGCCGGATGTCTCGTGTCCACCCGCCGTGAGGCGATAGATGTATGTTCCCTGCGCCACTTTTTCCCCCTTGTCATCCTCGGCGTTCCATGTCGCCGACCACTCGCCCGCATGTTGCACCTCATCGACAAGAGTACGAACGGGGATGCCGCCGGCGGTATAGATACCCAGACGAATATTCTGGCTGGAGGACAGTGTATAGCCAATAGTTACGAGCGTGGAAAATGGATTCGGCTCGGCCACGATCTGTGTCGCCATCATCGAAGCTGCACCGCCGGTAGTTCCTTCACGAATTTTATGCAGCGTGTTGATCGCCAGATCGCGGTACACTTCCGTACGGCCGTTGCTCCAGCGCACGGTGGCAGAATCGACCGATCGCTCCGGACCCAGCCCGAAATGGAGGCGCAGTGGCTCCTGCATCAGCAGGCCCCGCCCCGATGACATCGCCTGCGTATACTTGTGCCCGTGGACCCACAGCGTAGCCTCGGCGCCGATCGCGTGCGCCCCCTGCAGTTCGAGCCCGACGTAATTATTCGGTCCGGCCAGCTCGTTACGCCACAACGAGACACGGCCATTGACGAACGTCGCCAGATCGAGCCGTCCATCGTTATCGTAATCGACCCACATGGCATCGCTTCCGGCCGAGACACGTGCCATCCCCCATTCGTATGTTTTTTCGGTAAAGCCGCCTCCTGGCTCCTGACCGTAGACTCCAACGTACCGACAGTCACAGGATGTAGTCAGGATAAAGTCTACTAATCCATCATTATTGATATCCCCCCATGCCCCTCCTCCGCGCTGCTCTTCGTAGGTGACCGGCTCGCCTTTATGTTCCACAGCCAGATAACCGGCATCCGCGACGCGGCGAAGCAGCGGCGGATGCATTCCGCCATCTGCGCGTGCCTCGCGTGGCGACTGGCGAAGTGGCGACAGAAGATCAGCATGGCCGTCGTTGTCGAAGTCGAACCAATGGCATCCGGCGTATCCTCCCCTCGCGGCAGGCCAGCCCGTATTCGGCGCTGGCGTAAACAGGCCATTCGCTTGCCGCAGCCAAAATCGGTTTCCCGCGATTGGATCCCCGACGACGAACAGATCGAGGTCGCCATCCTCATCTCCATCGACCCACTGCGAGCCATAACAGAAACCGATTCCTTCATCTCCCTGTACCAGCGCTCGGCCATCGATGAAATTCTCCCTGCCATCACTCAGATAGAGCCGGCTTGAAGGGCCCCCCGTGCCCCCCCCGATAAAAACATCCGGGTATCCGTCATCGTTTGCATCGGCGATGCTGATCGAAGTGGGGTTCTCCGGCACCGGCATTGCAAGGACGTGACGGACGAATCCCCGATCCTGTTCCCCGATATACAGGGCAGTGAGAGTATCCCCCCCCACGACTTCGCCGACAGTGAGAAAATCTATTATTCCGTCTCCGTTGATATCTATGAAAGCGCTCGCCAGCGCATCCCCCGACAACCCGCTACGCTGCGTGATATCCTCGAATCCCTTCCCCCCCATATTGCGGTACAGCCTTCCGCCGACAAGCAGATCCACATACCCATCCCTGTTTATGTCGGCCCACGCTATCGACCGTGCCCTGCTCCCACCATCGGTCAGATGCACCTCATCGGTCACGTTACGCAGACGATGATGGGATGAATTCGGGAGATCGTACTCGACAATCGCCTCCATCGCAAAGGCATACTCTCCCCACCGCCACGCCCCGTTCTCCCCTCGCAGGGCCTGGAACGTGAAGGAATCATCGCTGGCGACGCATGTCGGGCGCTTTTTGACCCTGTCGGAGAGAAGCAAGACGCCGGGGTCCATCCTGTCTAGCGCGGCGAATACCTGATGCGAAGAAAGCCGAAGAGGAGAGGGAAGTTCTATCGTACAGCGCTCGGCCCCCGTATGCGTTTTACGGATTGTGATCGGCGCTATCAGATCCTGCTCGAGCCCGGGAGCCGGGAGTCCTCCCTCATGTCCATAGATATGGAGCGTGGCAGTGCCATTGGCGCTCGGGCCGCCAAGCGTCACAACGACGGTATGGAGATATGCCGGAGCGCCCAGCTCGAAGCGCGCGGCCTGCATGGTTATCGCCGTATCACGGTAATACACATACCCTCCCCCTTCGACATGGTACCGCAACGTATCGAGTTGCTGCGCAAATCCAACTGTCGTCCCAATCACCATTATGAGAAGGAATCGGATCATGCTCATAGAATGCCAGCGGCTTGTAATGGTCGATGCGGAGTGGCGATTATCATAGGGGAAGACCACGAAGGCCATTATAATTATAATAGTACAATGAACTCTATAGATATATAGGTAACAGCCCGAAGTTGCCGGGCTCTCAAAAACGTATCGTCGAGGGTACTCGGGAAAAAGGATTACTCAAATGAGCCATGTATCGGATAAGACAGATAGAATCAGCATTCCTCTCACCCCATAACTAAATTTCATATCACCGACGAACCGCGATCCGACACGATTACTGTATCGGATTACAGTGAAGCAATACCATTCACAGCCATAGAACGAAGCGGACCCATCCGCCAGAGCACAGTTCTTCCGCTATCTACAATCATAAGGTAGTTGGGCAGGGCAGTTGATACGACCGAAAAATCTACACGACAGTATAGGTAGACAAATATTATAAAGGGATCTGGTTTGAGCGGTTGATACTGCGGATGCGATTTCTCTTCAACAGGCTGGAGACCTTATATCTCCGGCAAGAATACCACTTATCCTCAGCCATGTCAAGGCCCTTCCAGGCCCTGCGATAATTTTCTTGGAGATGCACTGCCCCGCTCACTTCATCCGGTTAACAGCGGCTTCCCGGCAGCATTCATGGCTCGCGCCATCTCTTCTTTCTATGATCCTTCCATCTCCATCGAATATATCGTACTTCCGGGATGAAGCAGTTTCACCATAGCCCTCATAGTGGTATGGCTCAGCATATGATGGCCCTTCATACGGAGAACGGATGACGGCCGAACGTTTCCACCATATTCAGCTTGTTCGGACAATTCTCCCGGATACAACTCTCGATGCAATTACCTCGATGCAATTACAGCGATTCGGTCCAGCGCTTGAAAGCAGCGAGACGCCGCCGCATATCCCGCCTGTAGATGAAAGCTATGAGGGGCTCCAGAATCCGCTTCAATGCTCTGGGCCGCGCCCTGAAGCTATAAGTAAAGATGACCCGGCAATTCCCCTCCGGAAGAGGCTTGAAGTTCCAGCTCCCACTGAAGCTTTCGAGAATCGACGGTCCCTTCACCATCGTGACCGCGGCAACCTTGGGCGGATGATAGGTGATATACCGCGATATCAGCACAGCTCCCGATGTGCCTTTGCAATAGGCATCCACCCCCAGCCCGGCCACTCCGGCACCATGAAGCAGATACGCTTCCGATAGGTAGGTATCCCACTCCAGACGCCGGGAATAATCCTGCGAAAGCGCGAACAACTGCTCCGGATCGCCCGCTATGATCTCATCGACGGTGACTTTCATAATCGCTCCTGCAATGGATGCTATATAGCTCATAACGCGGATCTCAAAGACAGAGAGAATGGAGATCGATCACCGGACGACTCTTCTCAATGAAGGCGACAACAGTCAGTTCGACGGCAGACACCCTATCCAGATGAGCCCCCGTTCCATGATATAGAGCGTATCACCATCGGGGGTGCTCTCCTCACGGCTTGCGACCTTCCGCAGATACGCACGCTCCTCCTCGCTCTCGGCGTCAACGCTCGCCAGGAAATACTCTTCATCCTGAACGGTACGCCATCGCAGAGCATGGAGATCGCACCCGGCATCATGGTATGGCTCGGGAGGAACACTCACCATGCCGGGCCTATCATTGAAGGAGCGCTCATAAAATAGGACGCGGCTCCCGATCGCGGCAACCACCTGAGTGCTGGGAAACCGGGAATCGAACAACCAGAGCCGCAGATAGTAGGGCTCCTGCAGTTCATCGAGCTGGATCTTCCAGTTCCGCAGAATATCGATGAAGACAGCGACCGCGCGCCGGCGATACCAGAACGGGGGGTTGCGTTTAACGAGTCGGGACCACGGGTCGAGCCAGAGCTTCGCATACTCCACCTCGTGCGCACGCAACGTCGGTATATCCAGCACACGGTAAATCAGCCGAAAGCGCTCCAGCTGGCGCAATCGCCTCTTCCAGCCGCGCACCTTTTTACGATTCACGAGCTGAGGTTCCATATTCATTCTCTATAAACCCTGCCGGGCGGCCTCGATCCTCTCGATAAGCTCATCGATGAGAGTATCCTTCACCGAAGGGAACCGGATGATCGATAGAAAAGAGATCTTCTTCCCCATAGGTCCGGAATCCCTCAACGTCAGAGTTATTTCCACCGGCACGCGCCTCCTCGACCGGCTCACATCGATGATATTCGCCAATGGGATGGATTCCTCCATTTCTCCATTTCTCACCACCAGCCTGTCGCCCGCGTCGAATACTTCATCAACGATTTTCGACATATGCTTCCACATACCGAAGACGGCAGCCACGATCACGCATAGCGACAGGAATGAGTAGAAGGTTCTCATAAACGGGTAAGGGAGGTAGATTGCCCAAAGAACACTTTTTCGGAGCAGATCATGGACCGTACCGATAAACAGTGGGCGATTCTCGAGCCGCTGATTCCTGATCCACCGCGCCGTGACGATGGCAAAGGTCGCCCCTGGCGTCCCGCACGCGAGGTACTCAATGGCATTCTCTGGATTCTGCGGACAGCGGCTCCCTGGGCCGATCTGCCACGGCGATATCCGCCCTACCAAACGTGTCATCGCCGATTCCAGCAATGGGTCAGAAGCGGTGTCTTCGAGACGATTGCCAAAGCACTAGCTGAAGACTTGCATCAGCGAGGCGGGCTTGATCTCCGAGAGTGCTATATCGACGGCACCTTCATCATTACTAAAAAAAAGGATGGCACACTGGAGCAACCAAGCGGGGCAAAGGTTGCAAGGTCATGGCAGTGGCAGACAGCACTGGCGTTCCTGTCGCCGTACACCTATCAAGCGCTACACCTCATGAGGTCACCCTTGTTGAGCCTGTACTCCGAGAGCGTTTCACAGTGGCTCAGCCACAGCGATTGGTCGGAGATCAAGCCTATGACTCTGACCGATTAGATCAGATCCTTGCCGAGCAGGGCATTGAACTGATCGCGCCGCATCGCAGCAACCGCGTCAGGCCAGCGACGCAGGATGGGCGATCGTTGCGCCGCCACAAGCGGCGGTGGATAATCGAGCGAATGTTCGCGTGGCTGCAAAACAACCGAAAAATGATTGTCAGTCACGAGCGATACGGAGAAAACCTTCGAGGCTTTTTGCACTTAGCGTGCATCAAAATCTATCTCAAACTTTTATGAGATGACTTCTAGATAATCTGCTACGCAATTTAGCAATTTTGCTTTGGCTTCTTATATAGCTTAGAGACTTAATAATATCAGCATATGCTTTATTAGCTGATCTATAATCCCCTATCTCTGTAGCCACTACATGTTTATTTGCAGAAGCTTCAAATAGATCTAAAGCTATATCTATATTCTTGACTTCTTTCATAGTTTTCAACCAAATCGTTTTAGACCTCGTCTAACAGATCCCCGCAGGACGTGAAATTGCTTGCGGGTATGGCTCTCAAGCATCTCGTTGTCAGGGTAGGCAGGACGCCAAGATCGGCAAACATTGTCCGAAAAAGATTTGCCAGACACTGCATGGTATAATTGAAAAACTGCAAGAATATTTTAGCACAACCCCCTATAATTGATTATAATTCGACTCTAAACTTACCAGGATCTCTCCCAAACTATTCTGAAACGGCCATGAATCCATGATCATACGCCCCATACCGCTTTTATCATTGTTTTTTTTATCTCCTGATTCCAGGCTACTGATCATCTCCTCTACTCTTTCCTTGCATAGGACGAGCTGGTAGATTGTAGGTATACGATTATCACCAGATTGATAACGTTTAGCAATTTCCTTATCAATCTCTCCTAAAGCATACCATGCTAGAGATTTGACCTTATCAGACTTATTCATGGATCAACAAGTATATTGGGATCAACTATAAACATTTGCGTTTGCCCTCCTAACCATGCTCCTTGAGGGGCAGCTGGCCCTTCTATAATAACACTTCCCTGTGGTATTTGCCATTGCTTTATGTAGGCAGCTTGATTCCATTTAGGATCCAGCGCCAAAGACATCCGTGTAGCAGGAAACGTTTTAAACAAATACCGGCCTCTAGCAAACGCTGCCTTATCATCGTAGTATCTTATACCATACTCTTGCGGCCCAGCAATCCGTATCTTCATTGACTCAAATGATTCTACAATTTCTTTCACCTTTGCCTCGGGTACACCTTGACTACGTAAATACCGCTGCACACTTGCCGTACTCGTCTGTTGGCCTAGCGAAGCAATGGAGGTAACAGTACCAAGAATCATCACCCAGCCAACTGGATCTGTCAGAGTAGACTTCCACTGGCTTCCAATTCCTCCTGAAAAATCATGTGCTAGAATCTTTGGATCCGCTGCGCTCAGCGCGCCTTTCCAATATATGAAATTAGCGGATCTCGCATAATAATCGGAGTTCCTACTAAATTCTTCCAGCTCATTTGGTCCAATAACATATTCAGTACGGACCTTCTTATTGTCTAACCATCTAGCAGCTTCATAAGATACGAGCGTGCTAGATCCATCAGAGTTACGACGATAATTGGATGTAATCCAGTATTCCCCAGCTTGCCTGACGCCTGAATATGAAAAATCAGATAACGGTATAGTACCTTTGTAGTCTTCTGCTTCATATAACCCTATGCCACTGTAGGGTTCCGAGTATCGGTTTGCTCGCACTTCTACTGCAGGACCTACAAGCAACCCTGTCTTTGGGTCTCTTGTGGCGGCAACTGTATCTCCACCCAATGGATCAACGATTGCCATTGGGCTATTCCCCATCGCAGCATACGGCGATTCCCACTCGTGCGTGATCGGATCCGTGCTCAGCCACCGGCCGATCCGTGGATCATATGCCCGGAAGTATGTCGTGTATTGCTCCGCACCCGCGCCACTGTCCTTCTCCATCCCCTGATACCCGTACCGGTATGCATCACCACCCATGTACCGCCCTGGCTGCTCCATCCCGAACGGATACAGGTTCGCATAACTCCGCACGTCCGCTCGAAACTTCTTCGGCAATCCACCCACTAAATCCGACAGCTTCCGGTCGCTCAATATCACACGAGCATTACCCAGATGGTCGCTCAGCTCATACAGCTTCTGCCCAACATACCGCGTATACATCGTGTCCGGTGCCGGCGTGCTCAGCGGCTGGCCACCGGTCACCACCTCTCCCTCACGGCCAAGACCGTAGATCGGCTGCTCCACCAGAACGTACTCGCATCCGCCACCGCTGCCTAGGCTCTCGCACGCGTCGCCAACGCCGTTGCGGTTCACATCGCGCTGGTTCGCGTTCGCAACGCTCACGCAGTTGTCGCAGTTGTTCGGGATACCATCCTCATCGGCATCCCCACCCGTCGTCCCGTAGTTCGGCACCAGCGGACATGGGTCCACATTGTCGGCCAGGCCGTCCCCGTCGCTGTCCGGGATCGGATATCCCACCTCGCATACGTCGCCGCTCCCGTTGTGGTTGTTGTCCTTCTGCGTCGGGTTCCAGATCGACGCGCAGTTGTCGCACACATCGCCGATCCCGTCACGATCGCTGTCGGCCTGGTCAGGGTTCCATGTCGTCGGACAGTTGTCGCATGGGTCACCAACGCCATCACCGTCGCTGTCGAGGTTCCCCATGCTCGCCATGTACGGACACTTGTCCACGCTGTCCGGCTTCCCGTCCAGATCGCTGTCGTACGGATAGCTGCACCGCTTCTCGTAGATCGACATCACCTGACCGTCGCCGCCGTACACGTAGAACGTCGTGGTCACCGTCGACATCGCCTGGCCCTGAATGCGGTCGCTCTGCACCTTCACCACACGGTTGCCCGATGCGTCGTACGTGTAGTCGATCGTCGTCGTTCGACCCGTCGGAGTCGCCTTGACCTGGCGGATGCTCCCGTCGGCGTTCCAGATGTAGGTCACCCCCTGCACCATGTCCCGCGTCAGGTTCCCGCTTGCGTCGTACTGATAGTTGTTCGCCGGCTGGCTGGTGATGTCCTCTTTGAACGGATCCCCCGTCACCGCATCGGTCACACGCACCAGCTTGTTGCTGCCGGACTGGTAGCTGTAGCGCAGCTTGTCCATCGCATTGCTTCCACTGCTGTCGTGCGCGTTGCGGTCCAGCGTGTCGAGGTTGCCGTTGGCGTCGTAGCTGTAGCTGGTCGCATACTGTGTCGTCGCGCTCCACGCGGCTGAGGCCATGCTCGCGAAGCTGCTCGACTTCAGGCGCTGAAGCTGATCGTAGCGATACGTCTCCCCGACCGTCGTCTCGAACTTCCCCGTCGGCGTGCGGTGGCCGATTGCACTCATCGTGCTGGAGATATTGCCGCCGTACTGCGGCGTCCCCAGCAGCGTCGAGCTGGCCGAGTCGGCGATCGGCGAGCCTGCGTGGGTGAAGTCTCCCGGGTAATAGCAATGTGGCACTGCAAAAGCAGCACATTGCTATTAGCGCGGAGGCCCTACCATAATATCGATCTCAAAAGAAGGAGGATCCCAGCTCCATCCACTTTTAAGACGCGCAACGAACTCTACTCCTGATATGATCTCATCCAAGCCATAATACACCCACATATCATTACTGTCCATTGAATGAATGGCTATATCTTTTAAAACCGCAAAATCATCGTAACCTATGTTATAGAATTTTGGGCATTTTATAGGTATTCTATCTAGATCCTCCTGCTCCAGGCCTATGTCAAAATCTTCAACAGGTTGAATCTTATAAGTTTTCCCGTTTATACGAACGAATACCGTCTCCCTTCTTTCTGCTGACTGTTCTAAGAATTTCTCTGCTAATTCATACAGAGCAGCCTCTTCAGAAGACCAAACAGAGCCAAGAACACGCAATTTACCAACGAAGTAATCGGCTTTGATTGAGCAATCGACGATCAGCAGCACTTCAAGCATATCGCTCCTTATATTAACTATAAAATTCCACTATATACATCTAAACATTTAGGGAATAAAATTAGTCACAATGGATCACATTATAAAACGCACACTCCTTCGCACCTTGACATTTTTTCACCCTATCCATGCTATCACCATTAAAACACTTTACTAGATCATACACCGTATGGCTATCACAGCAATGGTGGTCTTGCTGCTACCCTTCTCACGGACATAAGCACGGCCTGCAATCTCTTGCTCAACTTTGCCACCACCTCCTCTGTAGCCCCAATAGGAGCGCATAACAATCATGGAAACGAGTGCGGATTTATTCTATGATATGGTATCCCCAGCCAGTCTAGCAATATATCCAGCTTATTTGTAGCTCTAACTCCTTCCTTTTGAAGGTCTCGAATCTGATTCCCCTTAATATATGGACCATAGAAGTATATATCTTTCTGCTTACCCTCGGCCGCCAGAGCAGCCCTTGTAGTATAGACCTGAGCGATCATTCTGCTAGCCTTCTTGCCAGACTTAACTTGAATAATGGCGTTGGGCAATTCTATATCATATTCACCGAATGGATCATTTGGGTTAGCAGGATCTGGCACAGGCTTATTCACATCTACTATTATTTTTGGCACAGCCGACTCCATCATATTTGCTATTACCGCAACCAGCGGGTCCTTTGACGAAAAGGTTCGTCGCTGTGCATACGCATCTGCAATAGCACGATCCCCTGCTGTCGCTTTTAAATTTAAATTTACCAACTCATATTCTTCACGATTGGTCCATTGAAAAAGTGTCGGATAGAGTTGCGCATTCTGTTTTTGATGAATTAGAATACCTAACCGGTCAACCTCGGCAGGATCTAAGTTATACAACATATCGTTCTTCCCCATAGGGTTCATATCCCCACTGAGGAAGTAGAAGATCGTTGCGAACGGTACCACGAACTTTGGAGTCAGAATGCTCCACAGCCCATTGCCAGGCCCTGGGTTTGGCGCAGGATTAGTTGGAGGAGTCAGAAGTGATCCCGGAGGCGCTATCGGAGAAACAGGCGGTCCAGGTAGTATTCCAGGGCCTTGAATCCAGCCTTTGTTTACTGTTGATTCACCACTTTCCGGCTTCTTTTCTGGCTCTCCTCCGTTTGGCTTCCCTCCTCCTGTACCACTCATACCCGAAGCACCCGATGGATCAACGATCGCCATCGGACTGTTTCCCATCGCAGCATACGGCGACTCGCCCACATGCGTCACCGGATCCGTGCTCAGCCACCGACCGATCCGTGGATCATATGCCCGGAAGTATGTCGTGTATTGCTCCGCACCCGCGCCACTGTCCTTCTCCATCCCCTGATACCCGTACCGGTACACGTCTCCACCCATGTACCGACCTGGCTGCTCCATCCCAAACGGATACAGGTTCGCATAACTCCGCACGTCCGCTCGGAACTTCTTCGGGAACCCGCCCACGATGTCCGATAGCTTCCGGTCGCTCAGCATCACACGAG
>Ga0164241_10001723_pt1 | contig 25891 bp, 23 predicted proteins | sample OricomyardsoilBY_FD_108780 | JGI IMG/M metagenome (GOLD analysis project Ga0164241, IMG submission 108780) | Backyard soil microbial communities from Emeryville, California, USA - Original compost - Back yard soil (BY) | ecosystem: Environmental > Terrestrial > Soil > Unclassified | place: USA... | reverse complement strand
CCCTGCCAATGGCGGCTGGCCAGTAGCTTTCGATTTAAAATAACCAAACACAAACAAGGCTATAAGTGTAATAACAACCGATATTAATAGCGCGTTACCGGCCTCGTGTATAAATATATAAGGCGATAAAGGGATAAAACCACCTACTATGTACGCGCCGCCAATGTTTAAAGCGCTTTTGGTAGCGCGCTTTTCATCGGGCTTTTCAAGCCCGAGTTCAAAGCGCATCATAAACTTCACCCACTTATCTTTGTCCTTGCTCATTTCCTCGCTAATACCACGGCTGCTTTCGCGGCTTACACCAAAATCCTCCAACACCTCCATTACTTCCTGCTTCTCTTTTTCCGGAAATTTTTCTACCTCGTAATATTCGCGTGCCAACTCGGAGTTGTAGTGGTCAACCTCTGTACGGCCAGCCAAATAACCACCTAAACCCATAGCAATGCTGCCAGCAGCAATTTCAGCTATACCGGCGGTAACTATTATAATACTGCTATCTACCGCGCCGCTTAGCCCCGCTGCTAAAGCAAAAGGTACGGTAAGCCCATCGGCCATACCAATTACCACATCCTTGACAAAATCAGGACTTTCAAAGTGGTCTTCGTGGTGATGGGGTTTTGCCGAGGTATTAACTGCCATATTCTTAATTTACGGTCCGAAGTTATAGGATTTAATTATGTTTCTAATTTCAGCAGGTTAAGTAGCTGCTAAAGAACTATTAGTCAACAGGTTCCCAAAGCTCAATTTTGTTGCCATCGGGGTCTACTATCCAACCAAATTTACCATAGCTTTCTTCCTGCATATCACCCACTATTTGTATTCCTTTTTGTTTCAGACCGTCTAATAATTCTTTTAGGTTATTCACCCTAAAGTTGAGCATAAACGGCGCAGTAGAAGGATCGAAATATTTAGATGTGCTATTGAATATTCCGAAAGCGGTACTTGCCTCTTGTTCTTTGTTATCTTTTGGGCGCCACTCAAAAGCCATGTAGGTGCTTTTGCCAAATTGTGTACCCAAGTTCTCATCGTACCAATGGCATATAGCTTTTGGATCGGCTGATTTAAAAAATACACCTCCTAAACCTGTTATCTTTTTACTTGTATCAGATGCGGCATAGCGATCCATAATTTCGAAAGGGATTTTTGTGTCGGCATATACTTGCCACTCGGCCACTTTATTATCGTGTATTACCACCCGCCAACTTGCGGGTAAGCGCCAATGCGCATTGGTGTCGGTACTGGCGGCATAGGTGCCGCTTGCGTAACCAAATACAGCAAGGGTATCGTTGTTTTGCAACATACTTTCCACTTCAATTTTATAATCGGGGAACCAACTAAAATAACCCGACCATGCCTCAATGGCCTGCTGTTTGCCCGTTACATTTTTACCATGGGCATCCATAAAAACATGGTTATCGGTTATTAGGCTGCCTATGGTACTTACATTGTGCGCATTAATGGCTGCTATAAAACTATTGATGGTATTAGTGCGCATATTTTTTGAAGTTAGATTTGAAAATAGAAACGCCGGGCATAAGGCCCAAGCTATAAACAAAGTGGTTTTCATAAGCAGAAATATACAGAAAAAAGCTGCGTAGCCAACTGTTATGCTATTTAAATTACATTTACCACCTCAAACCAAAGGAAGGTTGCAAGAGTGGTTGAATTGGCACGCCTGGAAAGTGTGTAAACGTGAAAGCGTTTCGAGGGTTCGAATCCCTCACCTTCCGCAATAAGTTGTTATTGAGGGCCGCGAGGCGAAGCTCGCGGTGGCGGTTTTACCCCGCTATTCGAATCCCTCTCCTTCCGTAAAAAAATTTTACACTCCCTGATAATATCCCATTACCAAATCGCATACGCGTTCTATTTCTTCGTCGGTTAAGTCGTAAAAGAGTGGCAGCCTTAATAAGCAGTCGGAATATTTATCGCATTCGGGTAAGTTGGGTACCGTATTGTTTGCCATGAAAAACTGGCTTTTATGCAGCGATACATAATGAAATGCCGCGTACACGCTATTATGTTTCATGTAATCAATTAGCCCCGTGCGCGTATCCATATCGGCACATAGCACATAAAATATATGGCCGTTGTTAGTAGCATATTCAGGTATATAAGGCAGTTTAATTTTACCTTGCACCTGCAATGGCAAAAGGGTTTGCATATAGCGGTGCCATATTGCTTTGCGGCGCGTTTGTATGGCATCCATATTTTCGAGCTGCGCGTATAAAAATGCGGCAACAATATCGGTAGGCAGGTACGAGCTTCCAATGTCCACCCATTCGTATTTATCAATTTCGCCCCTAAAAAACTGGCTGCGGTTGGTGCCCTTTTCGCGTATTATTTCGGCGCGCCCTAAAAAGCGGTTGTCGTTAACAACCAGCATACCACCCTCGCCGCTAATTACATTCTTTGTTTCGTGGAACGAGAACGCTGCCAAGTGTCCTATGCTGCCCAATGGCTTGCTTACGCCATCGGCACCTGTGTAAAAACTATCGATACATTGCGCGGCATCTTCCACTACTATTAGGTTATGCTTGTTGGCAAGGGCCATTATTTTATCCATGTTGCACGCCACGCCTGCGTAATGCACCACTACTATAACTTTGGCGCGGGGTGTTATTAGCGCCTCCAGCTTGTCTTCATCAATACCCGGGTGGTCGAGGCGGCTATCGGCCAGTATTACCTTAGCCCCTCGCAGCACAAACGCATTTGCCGACGACACAAAGGTGTACGAAGGCATAATCACTTCATCGCCAGGCTTTACATCAACCAATATAGCGGCCATCTCCAACGCATCAGTGCATGATGTAGTAAGCAAAGCATTGCCAAAGCCGTAGCGCTTGGCAAAAAAATCGTGGCATTTTTTTGTAAATAAGCCATCACCCGATATTTTACCGCTATCTACCGACTGTTTTATATAAGCCAGTTCGTTACCTGCTATAAAGGGTTTATTAAATGGAATAAAGTGCATAATAAATACTTAAGCTGTGCTTATTGCAATAACCCATTACCTATGTTAATGCTTACGCAAAGTAAAATATATTAGTAACATTTGAAGACTGCATTTAAGATAAAAAGCTGATTTATACCCCCAAACTATACCCACCGTTTGGTATGTAGCCGGTATAAACTACATTTGCAACCCCAATAACAGGAAAGATGCCAGAGTGGTTGAATGGGTCAGTCTCGAAAACTGTTGTACTGGTAACGGTACCGAGGGTTCGAATCCCTCTCTTTCCGCAAACTAAATCCCGCCCGTAAAAAGCGGGATTTTTTAATGATGGGAAAGTACACTGTATACATTCTTTACTCTAAAACGTTTAACCGTTTTTACATCGGGCAGACCAACGATATTAAACAACGATTGGACAGGCATAATAATGGCTACGAAAGAGCCACGAGCCCCTACATGCCTTGGAAGTTAGTATGCAGTATTGAAAAACCTGCCAGAGGTGAAGCCATGGTACTGGAAAAGAAACTCAAAAACCTAAATACCGAAGACTTGAAAAAGTTTATTGCTAAGTATAGCCTATAACACGAGGGCCGCGAGGTGATACTCGCGGTGGCGGGCTTGCCCCGCCATTCGAATCCCTCTCTCTCCGCAAACTAAATCCCGCCCGTAAAAAAGCGGGATTTTTTTTTAATGATGGAAAAGTACACGGTATACATTCTTTACTCAGAAACGTTTAACCGCCTTTACATCGGGCAAACCAACGATATTAAACAAAGGTTACACGGGCACAATAACAAACAAATTAGTTACCTTTATGTATAATTTATATAGTCCATAAAAAAGGTTCCCATGTTAAGGATATTTATGCCCATAGCGTTTTTAATTGTATTTGCAGGTTGGATTGCATATAGGTTTTTTATAAAAAAAGACTTACGTAACCAGTCAACCAATTTGTATGCAGGCTTTGCCTTTATAGGTATTTGGGCTGTAATATATTTTGCATTACTAAAATAAGGTTTGTATTTATAGTCGGCTTAATAATATTAACACGGTAAATACGTATGAAATGCCGACCCTTGATTTGGTATAGAAGTAGCTATTATATTACCACCGTGATTTTGAGCTATTTTTTTACAAATAGCTAAACCTATTCCGGTTCCTGTATACTCGCCTTTGGTATGCAATCGTTGAAAAATTTCGAAAATTCTTTCCTTATACTCTGGCTCAAAACCAATACCATTATCCTTTACCGTAATTTCGTAATATTCCTTGTTTTTATTTAAGGTACCGCCTTCTACGATTTGCCCTTTAATTTTTTCACAATTAATATTAACCAGCACTTCATTACCCTTCGAATATTTTACAGCATTTGAAATGAGATTTGTAAAAAGTTGGTTGAGTTGAAATGACAATCCGTTTACTACAGGTAAGTTGCCTATTGAAATAGTTATTTTTTTATCAGCTGCATTTTCGATAAACGTATCAGCAACTTCCCTAACCAATTTTTCGAGATCAACCTTACCTTGTTCAAGCAAGGCTTTATGAGTTTGAGAAAATGCCAGCAAATCTCTGATTAATGCCTGCATTTGAGATACCGAAGCATCAATTTTATTTAGTTGAACACGTATTGCATCAGGTAAATCATGTGTTTCTATCTGTAAAATGCTGCTAAAGGTTTTAATCTTCCTTAAAGGTTCCTGCAAATCATGGCTTGCGATATAGCTAAATGAACTTAGTTCGGAGTTACTCCTTTCAAGCGCAGCATTTTTAACCGCTAATGATTTGTTTGCCTTGTCCAATTTAATCTTTTCCTGCTCCAGTTGGGTTCGTAAAAAATATTCATGTGTTATATCTCTGCAAGTTCCCGCTATTCCTGTAGCCTTTCCTTCTGCATTTACTAATATTTCATTTTTACCTTCCAGGGTTCTTATATCGCCCTTATCGGTAACAATGCGGATGGTATAATCTTTGGCAGTTAAAGTTTTAATAGATTCCTGAATTTCGAAAATTCTTTTTTCCCTGTCATCGGGGTGTATGAGTTGAACAAACCGTTCAAATGTAATTTCATCCGCTTGGGGTTCCAGGCCATAAATACGATACAATTCATCGCTCCATGTAATTTTACCTGTTTCAATCATCCATGTCCAATTTCCAATATGGGTTAGCGCTTGCGATTGTTTGTAAAGCTTATCTCGCTCCTCCAATTCAGAATAACCATGTTGAATTTTATCTCGCTGAATATTTAGAAAAAGACGGTACGATTCTAACTCAGAGGCTGTGTTTAAAGTATCTAATTCAATTAGAATTTTGATACCTACTTGAATATCATTGGTATACTCATTTAAAAATTTTGAAAATGCAAGTTTTCTGAGTATGCCAGTTAAAGAAATATCATCTGCTACAATCTGCTCTTTATCCACTAAGGGTAACATGTTATTACGCCATTGCTCTAATGACTCCTTAATTTGTTCGGCTGCCCTGTTCTCAATAATATATTGAAAGAATTGGGTTAAACTTTGCTTAGAAAGCGCCAACAGTTGCTCTTCGCCCAAATGTTCAAAAAACTTTAATAGTGGAAATTGCATTTCCCTTGCGGCCTGCAATTGGTAGTGCGTATATTCATCTAATCTTTGTTTTAAAAGAAAAGATGCATAACCGGGCAGTAGTTGAAAATTCAGGTTTAGCCTTTGCATAAGTTAGTTTTTTATGATAGGCAATTAGCTATTAAATTTTAATAAAAACTCTTTTCTGTTGGGGGTAGCAAAGTTTTTAAAATTTAACGATAAAATAAATTTTGCCATTTTGCGTAAGCCCAAGTACGAATCAGGTTTAGGTATATATAAGTTAGCACCATCTGCAAATGATTCCTCTACATGAATTTCGTTGTAGGAGGTGGAGTAAATAAATACAAGTATGCTGTTGTACCTATAGTTGGCCCTAATTTCTTTTAGGCAAGCTAATCCACCCATAACCGGCATGTTTAAATCCAAAAAAATAAGATCGGGTAACGTTTCGGCACCATTTAACATTGTCAGGACTTCCTTACCATTTTTTGCTGTACTAACTAAAATTTCGGCCGATGCCTCGGCCATTACTTTAATAAAAATATCCTGATCGTCATCATCATCGTCGGCCAACAGTATGTGTAATTGGCCCTTAGTTGCTAACGATAAAAGTATAATGGTAGCATATACTGAATAGACACTTTGCTTAATAGAGAATAATACCCTAGTTAACAAAACACTCCTAATTGAATAAGAAAAGTTGTGGGTCATTGCTTTTTCATTTACAGACCTAAAGATATTAAATTAGTATGCACGAACAACTTGATAAGCAGGTACACTTAATAAACAATAGTGGTGCTATCAGCCCCACTATTGTTTAAGTATCAATCAAAAATTATTTTCTGCCGGTGTCTTTCTTTTCTTTTTTTGTTTCCATTTTTTTAGCGGTTTTCATACCTTCCTTTATTTTCATTTTTACATCTTTTATTCGGTATGAAACAACACTGTTATCTCGCATTGAAGGAATATAAAGTGTACGGTATTTACAATCTTTGTAAATATCGGCAGGACCATTAAAAGTACGTCCCATATCTAAATCCATATACTTTTTACTGCAAGGTGCATATACCACCAATTTGCCTTTTGCTTCTTTTTCGTTAACCCAATCGCTAACAATTAACTTGCCGCCAATTTTGGTAATACCATCGTATATACCCCCTGTCATAAATTCTTTGTATTTGCCTCTACAAACTTTTACCCGTCCAAAACTGCCGTAAGGTTCAGTGCCGCGGCCATAGTTAGCTACATATAGTTTCCCACAACTTTTATAAAGGCCGTTGGTGCCTGCCAAAACATCTTTCATTTTCACCATCTTTATTTTTCCCGATGGCTTAACTTTAAAAATTGCATTCTTATCGGTAGAGGATACGTAAAGTTTAAAACAGCCCATGGCAATATCGTTAGCATAAGTAACGCCAAAGCCACTCAGGTCAGCTTCCCACACTTTTTTCTTATCCTTAATACGGTAGGCCACTACTTTATCTACATCTGCTACATGTATATACCCGCCTACAATCATTAATCCTTTTGGTGAGTTTAACCCGGTAATAAAATTTTTCTCCACCATTTGTCCGGTTTTCCTGTCTACTTTACTAATAAAGCCATCGCCATCTTTAGCATTAGGGTCTAACTGTACACCCAAATTACTTACATACAAGTATTTTCCGTGTGCGCTAACACTTTCCGGGTTGCTAAGCCCCGTAATATCATTAGGCTTTTGCGCTTTTATGCTTATAAAACACACCATAAATAAGGCGGTTAGTATTAATAATTTCCGTTCCATAATATTTATATTTTAACATAATCATCTCTAAAACTGTACCCCTGTCAAGTAGGGTAAAGCGTGTATTAAATTCCCCTGTTGGGAAACCTAACTGACAGAAGTGAGTAAATGTAAAGCCTTGGTATTATTGCTTTTCTGTATGGCATTACTACATTATTAGTTACTAATGATTAAAGCAGGCTTATAAGCAACGTTTTCTTTTTACTTTTGGGCATCATGTCGAAGAGATTTTTAGTGGCGTTCTGGACGCTTTTTATTTTGGGTATATCATCGGTAGTTATTTTGTTTTACATGATTGGGAAAGGCAAAATGGGTTATATGCCCACCTTTCAGGAGTTAGAAAACCCCAACAGTAGCTTAGCAACCGAGGTTATTAGTACCGACAAAGTAGTTATAGGCCGTTATTATATTGAAAACCGAAGCAACATTACTTACGATAATATAAACCCTAGCCTGCGCAATGCCTTATTAGCTACCGAGGATATTCGTTTTTTCGACCATACCGGGGTTGATATACGTGCTTTATTGCGTGTATTTAAGGGTGTAGTTACACATAACTCGCAAGGCGGAGGCAGTACGGTTACACAACAATTGGCCAAAAATCTTTTCCCACGCGAAAGATTGAGCAAAATACAATTAGTATTCCGCAAACTTAAAGAATGGATTATTGCCGTAAAGCTTGAACGTAGCTATACCAAGGAAGAAATAATGGCTATGTACTTAAACACAGTGCCATTTAGCGATAATGCTTTTGGTGTAAAGTCGGCCGCTAACGTATATTTTGGCAAACCTGTTGATTCATTAAAGGTAGAGGAAGCGGCAGTATTAGTGGGTATGCTTAAAGCACCAAGCCAATATAACCCGCACTCACATCCGCAAGCTGCTTTAAACAGGCGCAACACTGTACTTGACCAAATGCGCCGTTACAAATTTATTACCCAAATTCAATACGACTCACTAAGTAAACTACCTATCACTCTTGATTTTCATGCCGATTCGCATGCCGATGGAGAAGCACCTTACTTTAGGGAATACCTGAGGTTGTGGCTGAAGGATTGGTGCGAAAGCCATTTAAAACCAGATGGCACAGCATACAACATTTATAAGGATGGACTAAAAATTTATACTACCATTGATTCTCGCTTACAACGTTTTGCAGAACAGGCACAGCGTGAACACCTTACTGAAATGCAAAAGATATTTACCGACTATTGGAGCGGTAAAGACCCCTGGAAGGATTTTCCGAAGGAGTGGGAAAATATATACCATCAGTGCCCCCGGTACATGGACTTAAAAAAGGAAGGGAAGAGTGAGGAGGAAATTGACAAAATAATGAAGACGCCTATTAAGATGACCATCTTCAGTTACGATTCGCCCAACGAAGAGAAAGATACTATTATGTCACCTTATGATTCTATACGCTATCATCGAACCACTCTTCAAAATGGCTTTATGGCTGTTGACCCCGAATCGGGCTTTATACGTGTATGGGTAGGCGGGGTTAACTACAAATACTTTCAGTACGACCACGTAAACATTAATACCAAGCGCCAAATAGGTTCAACCTTTAAGCCGTTTGTATATACTGTGGCTATACGCGATAAAGGCTACTCGCCTTGTTTCCGTGTGCCTAACCAACCTGTAACTTTCGAGGCCGGCGACCCGCGCTTCCATTTACTAAGCGATTGGACCCCTCATAATGCCGATGGTAAATACGGCGGTACGCTAAGCTTAAAGCAAGGGTTGGCAAACTCAATAAATACTGTAACAGCCTACTTAATGCACGAAATGAGCCCCAATGCAGTTATAAAATTGGTACAAACTATGGGTGTAAAAAGCGATATACCCGACCAGCCCTCAATATGTTTAGGCACTGCCGATATATCGTTATTTGAAATGCTGGGCGCATATACCACCTATGCCAATAAAGGAGTACACGTAACCCCCATTTTTGTAACCCGTATTGAGGATAAAAACGGTAATGTGCTACAGGATTTTATACCTGAAAAGAACGAAGCCCTTGACGAGCAAACCACTTATGTAATGATTGAGATGCTGCGTAATGTAATTGCAGGCGGTACCGGCGCACGTGTACGATACAGATTTAAATTAATGAACGACATTATTGGTAAAACAGGTACTACACAAAACTACAGCGATGGCTGGTTTATTGGCTGCACACCCGATCTTATTGCAGGCGCATGGGTAGGTTGCGATGACCGTTACATACGTTTCAGAAGCATGCAAAACGGACAGGGTGCCAGTACAGCTTTGCCTATTTGGGCCAAATTTTTTCAAAAAGTGTATAGTGATAGTGCAGAATTTAAAACAGAAATTGACCCCGACCACAGATTTGAAGCCCCCGAAGGTAAGTTGACAATTGAAATGAATTGCGATAAATATACCAAGGGAGGGGTTATTAACCAGCGTGGAAGCGAATATGAGTAGCTTGTTGCGCTACCCTTTTACAACCTTTTTTGATGTTATTACCCAACAATTCCGTTTAAATTCGGGCAATGAATTCAGAAGAATTTAAAGCATACCGCGATGTACTACCCTCGCAACCGGGTATATATAAATACCTGAGCGAAGAGGGTGATATTATATACATAGGCAAGGCCAAAGATTTGAAAAAAAGGGTGTCGTCGTACTTTACAAAAAACGACCATAGCTACCGCATACAGCGGATGATTTATTTGATACGCAACATTGAATTTGTAATTGTTGATACCGAGCAGGATGCCTTTTTACTTGAAAACTCATTGATAAAAAAATACCAGCCACGTTATAACGTAATGCTGAAGGATGATAAAACATATCCTTTCATCTGCATAAAAAAAGAACCCTTTCCGCGCGTATTTTTTACCCGCAAAATAATTCGCGATGGCTCGGAATACTTAGGGCCTTATACATCGGTTTACAACGCAAAAATTGTGTTGGACCTGATGAAAAATATTTTCCCCTTACGTACCTGCACACTTAACCTTACCGAAAAAAATATTGAAGCCGGCAAGTTTAAAGTGTGTTTAGAATACCATATAAGAAACTGTTTGGGGCCTTGCGAAGCCCTGCAAACCGAAGCAGAGTATAATGAAAACATACAGCAGGTTCGTAACATTTTAAAAAGCAACTTTGGTTCGGTAAAAAACTTTTTGAAGAAGAAAATGACCGAATATGCTGAAGATTTACAGTTTGAAAAGGCAGAAGAGTTTAGGCATAAATTAGAAATACTGGATGGTTACGAAAGCCGATCGACAATAGTAAACCCTAAGCTAACTGATATTGATGTGTACGGCTACACCGAAACTGAAACAGCGGCATTTATCAATTACTTAAAAATTATAAACGGTACCATTGTAAAAACCCGCGCACTTGAAGTAAGGAAGGTGTTAGACGAACCTAAGGAAGAAATATTAGCCCGTGCCATTGGCGAACACACGCTTGAAGACGAAGAACCTGCCGCAGAAATATTTGTACCGTTTGAGGTAGAGATACCTGTACAAACAGTAAAGGTAACCGTTCCGCAAATTGGGGATAAGCGTAAACTACTTGACCTTGCTATTAAGAACGCATTATACATGCGCGAGGAGAAAGTAAAGCAGAACATGACACCGGAAGAGAAAAAGCCCTCATTCAGGATTATGAAAACATTGAAAGATGATTTGCGCTTAAAGGAATTACCCAAGCACATTGAGTGTTTCGATAACTCGAACATACAAGGTACTAACCCTGTTAGTGCATGCGTGGTTTTTAAAGATGCCAAACCGAGCAAAAAAGACTACCGAATTTTTAATGTACGCACTGTTGAAGGGCCCGATGATTTTGCAACCATGGAGGAAGTAATATACAGGCGCTACAAACGTATGCTGGATGAAGCGCAGGACCTACCGCAATTAATAATTGTGGATGGCGGTAAAGGGCAACTGAGCAGTGCAGTAACCAGCCTGAAAAAGTTGGATTTGTATGGCAAAATACCTATAGTAGGTATAGCTAAAAGGCTGGAAGAAATTTACTACCCCGAGGACTCCTTACCCTTGTATATCAACAAAAAATCGGAGAGTTTAAAATTAATACAGCGAATGCGCGATGAGGCGCACCGCTTTGGTATAACCCACCACCGTGCAAGGCGCAGTAAAAACAGCTTGGTAAGCCAGCTTACCGAAATAAAAGGCGTAGGCGAAAAAACTTTCGAGTTGCTGATGAAAAAATACAAAAGCATTAAAAAATTAAAAGAGGTACCCTTAGATGAATTAAGCGAAACTATAGGGGTAGCTAAAGCAAAATTGGTGGTTGAGCATTTTGCGAATATTAATGAAACACCTAAAAACACCGACGAACAAACCAATAATTAATGTTTGGTTATTGCCAAATCATAGTTTGTATTTTCAACATCATATATGCTATAAGTATCCGCTTCATTCAGCCTATTGTATTGCTTGGTTTTATTACACTCTTGGCAATTACCAACGCCAAACACCAAATTACTCATACGCAGCGCTTCGCCTATCGGTAGAATAATTTGATAGTTGCTCGAATCATCCAGCGTTATGTACACCTCTTTCTCTTTTGTTTCTGATGATAATATGCGTAAGTCCCTGTATACAGTACTATCTCGTAACTGCGTAAAGCCTGTAGTTTCAGCATACCTTTTTACAACTACGTAGCTTGTTAAGCTATCTTCAAATCCCTTCAAAACTATTCGCTGTTTCCAATCAACGTGCGAACAACTTTCATCGCATTTACATGCTGCCAAGGTAAAAATCAATAATGCACCCGTTATGCAGGTAAGCCAACTGTTCATAAATCATATTTTGCATATAAATATAAAAATAATAGCGGAGGCCATTACAGCCCCCGCCATTAATAGTTAACGTTTAACATACCTTGCTGCTGTATAAAAAGTATAAGCGGAATCATTATTAAAAGCGGGATTTGGCTCACCAACTATCGTATCGCTAAACATAGTGCGGTATTTACAATCTAAAAACGCAACATCTTTCACGTCCTTATAAGCAGGTATAAAAAATTCAATTTTGTATTCGTTGTTGGGGTCGCCTTTATGTATTTGCCGCCAATACTTATTACTACACCAAGGTGGCCAATAGTTCTTTAATTTATTAAAATAGTCTGAACGCCATTTGCAAAAAGCTATGAATTGTACCTTACTAACACCTACTAATGGCGCTGACATATACTTAGGGTTATTGTAATATTTTTCGCCAACGTGTAAAATACTTGTGTCAGGATAAGTACCAATTAAAGATATATGCCTTTCGGTTAAGTCCAATTGATAATCCTCCCAAGCACCTTCCGGCGTAGGTTTTTCAGACAAAAAATAATTGTACCGTATAATTACAAAACCTTTAGAGGGTATACTTTTTAAAGGATCAACATTAGTGGTACTCAAAAACATTAACGCTAAAGTCAATAACTTAAAAAGTTTCATCTATAAAATCATTTATATCCGTAATGGGTGGAGAATCGCATTTACAAGCATGACCTTGATGACAACATTTTACATGATTTGGGTCGGAACACCTACCACACGATTCAATGAATTTCATGTCAATATCTTCTGATGTTGCCGTATTATATGCGGATGTGGACACAAGCACAATGGCGTTATCATCAAAGTTCAGCGAATTAAAGGTTGTTGATTCATAATCCTGATAGGTAGAATTCCAACTAAATCCGGGAAACTCATATCCGTTTTCATTGCTATCTACATTAAACACCCATATACCAAAATCGGGATGCGTGGCTAGTGATAATGAACTGTACTGGGTATTCTTGCTGGGGATAAAATACCGGATATTAAATTCAAAATCGCCACTTGAAAAGTGAAAACCGTTGTTTTGGAATAATTCCAAATCATTTGAACTTCCATAATTAGCAATAGATGCCTCCATTTCCTCTTGCAAATCTAATCCAAGCCTCGTTTCAAAAGCCAAGGATAAATCATCCAAATATACATAGTAGTCGCCATCTTCCGAAAGGGCACTTGTAGTGTTGGCAATATCATTTAACAAAACTGCTATACTGTCATTTTTAAACAAGTCTATTGTTCCAAGTTGAACAATTCTTAAATAATCCTGAATTGATTCTGAAGTAACAGTGCTTTTATGTCTTTTAGTGTTATTAATTAGCTCTGTATTATCTGTGGGTAAATCTTTTTTGCAACTACTTAATAGCAATAAGATGAAAAGAAATGCGGAAATGCGGAAATGCGGAAATGCGGAATAAACTTTTTCATAGTTTTATTTTTAGTTATTAAATGTATCACTAAGGTAAACATTTAATTTAATCCCTTTGTATCTTAATTACTCTTTTTTATAAAAAATAATAGCGGAGGCCGCTATAGCCCCCGCCATCTTTGGTTAGCAAAAAATGCCGTATGAAAAATTTTAGGTTTTACAGTAGATGCCCAAATCAATAATTCCACATATCGTGTTCTTTTTCAAATAGCTCCTGCTTAATGCGTTCGCTTTCAAGTTGGGCGTCTATACCAGTAACATACTCCTGTATATTACGATCGAATACGTTGCTTTCCTTGGTTATATAACTTTCAAACTTTCGCATTTCAAACAGGTCCTCCCAACTATAATGCTGGCTCTCGTTTTGTGCATTAAACACCTCCTGCTTGGCCAACATATTCCGTAACGACGGGTAGTATATCCAATACATAGTCATATCGCCTACATAAGTTCCGTTGTTATCGTAGTATTCCATAACCGGGGCAATGGCCATAATGCGCACCTGCATGGTACTGGTGCGGGTATCAATAAACCAAACTTCTTTAATACGGTATTTGGTTATTCTATCCCAACGCAGTGGCTCATGTATAACCTGCATATACTCGCTATCGGGGTTTTCTACATCTAATACGAATGATGAATCATTTCGCTCCCCAATAAGTTGTACTTCGGCAGTATCCATTTTCTTTTTAAACTGATCGGCGTTAACTATGGCCGGGTCGTAAACCGTTATTTCGCCATGCTTGGCAGCCTCGTGCAGTATTTCTATCAATGGCTTTTGTTCATAGGCAAAGGGCAAATTCATTTTCTGCCTTACATCAATTACCCGCCATATAGTTTTGCTCCATGCCACGTCAGCTTCACGCTGGTATTGGTATGGTATTGGCTCTGCATTAGTTCGGTCGCGCTGTTCCCAAGGTAGTAAGCGTGCATCATCCTGCGCATGTATGCACACAGTTATAAGCATTGCAGCGGCAGCCATTATTTTTTTTATAGTACCCATGTTTTTACGTTTAATATATAAGTGGGCTTTATTAAAAAAGTAACAGCAATTGCTACTTAACTACATCAAATGTCATGGCACTTATTTTTCGGCTACCACCAGGGCCGTTTACAATAATGTTATCTATTATTAAGCCATCACCCACTACCATGCGCTTTAAAAAACCTTGTACATTGGTATCGAATAAAGGGCCATGCATTTGTTTGGGTGGAGTAATGTTGCCATCCTTAATACTGCGGTATGAAATTTCGAAACTTACTACGGTGTATTTTGTGCCATAGGGAAAATCTTTTAGCAGGGCAACTACACCACGCGTACTCTTAATTTTGCTTAAAGTTATTCTGCCTGTTTCATACACACCATCTAAAGTACTAACCGGATCAGGGACACGCTTTACCCTAAACTCCTGTTCGCCCATTTGCAATTGCTTATTATCAACCTTGGCGTTAACTGTAATTTTTACTGTGCCTTGTTGGGTTACGCGTGCCGCGTACGAACCATCGGCATTTTTCACTAAAGTGCCGCCTCCGTTTATCGAGGCACTAACATTGCTTTGAGGCACACCGGGGGCGCTTATGTCGATAGGGTTATCGAGGCCTATGTATAGCACATTCATTTTGGTGGGCGATATAACTGCAGTTTTAGGTGCTACCTGATATTCGCCCTCGAAAGGAAAAAAATTATAGTTACCATCTTTGGTTTTTAGCCTTATTACACCCGTATATTTTTTATTGCCGGCACCTGTGCCATTCATACTTAAATGGCCCATTCCCTGCTTTACATCAACCGGTAAAGCGTTGTTTAGTGGCAATGCATCGGTAGGCTGCTCGATAGGTAAAAACCCACCATCGGGGCCACGCTTAACGGCACTTGTAAAGTTACCTAAAAACACTTCGGGCTGCATAGTTGAGTTAGATGCCGCTACCATAACATCGGCCCTGTATGCCTCGCCTTGTAAAATGTATGATGTAGGCGAAATAATGCGGGCTTCCATGTGGTCAACAATTCCAATATCCGAATCGGCATAAATGGAACTGTAAAGTTTTTGAACCACTAAGCCCTCGGCACTCAATACATCATTCTGGTATTTCGATAGCAGTGTAACAGCCGCCACTACCGGCACTTGATTAAACTTGGCAAACTCCCAAGTATTGCCATTTGCAGGTTTATCTATTTTAAGTGATAATGATTTTTCAGCTTCTGCCCTATCGGCATCGTTCAGTAAAGCCAATAACTTATTTCGCGTATCTTCAATATCGTTACGTAACTGCTTGCCTTTAGCGCCGTTATTTTCAACAAACAAGCGGGTGGCTATATCTAAGTCGTCATCGCGCTTTATCTTGCCCGTTTCGGCATCTATGCCGCCCGCTTCGGCAATCATTTGCTTTTTATACTGCTCAAGTAAGTTATTTAGCCTTTCCGATAACATTTTAGCCTGTTCAGCTTTATCGTAAGCGGTTTTAGCGCGTGCCGAATCAATGGCAAATTGTTTTCGGAACTGGGTGTACATCCGTTCATTATTGGCCGACTGAGAATTATTGGAAAAGCCGATACCATCGTTTACGGTTTTAAAGGCGTTCAATACCTCGCTTGATACATTTAATGCCAAAATAGCAGTTAGCACCAAGTACATCATGTTAATCATTTTCTGCCTGGGCGTAAGGGTTTTGTTCGATGCCATATTATTTCGTGTTAGGGTTAACTAATATCCCTTTCAACGAAAACGTATTTTAAAAAATTGCGGTAAATACGCATGGCAAAACTTTTCAATAAATATTGTTACCCACCCAAAATATTATGATTTAATATTTCGTTATAATTAGATAAGCCAATGAGATTTAACAATTTTATACTAACAAATAAGCTAAAATATTAAGACATTGGTTTATTCTTTCACCCTAAACAAAACTGATAATGAAAGCAGAGGATTTAATTAGCAAAGGAATTTACGAAGGAGTGGGCACATTAGGTACCCCCAAAAAAAGTATGCAAGCTATTATTGACAGCCTTTACCCTGATGAGAAAATAATTTTCGTTACAAGTTGCCAGCATAGCAAGTTTCCCGGGATAGCTGCAATTGCAGTTACACCTAAAAGAGTATTATTTAGATATGTATCGTTAACCACAGGAAATGGTTCTATTGATATAGATTTGAAAAACATATCTTCAATTGACTACAATAAACCCGTGGGTTTAAGTAACGCCAGAGGAGAACTTATGATACGTTCAGGAGGAGGTAATGAAAAATTCGATCACTTATGGAAGGATTGCGGTAAAACCCTATCGGATCTTATCAAAAAAGCACAACATGAAATTAATTCTGCACCGATTCAAGTTGTAATGCAACAACCTGTAAATACACCACCAACTAACGACCCTTTAGCCGAGTTAGAGAAACTGGCTGATTTAAAAACAAAAGGTATAGTAACCGAAGAAGAATTTGCAGCTAAGAAGAAGCAATTATTAGGTTTATAGGTATCGAAAAAATTAAATGCTTAAAACAAAAACGCCCCGAGGTTTCACTCGGGGCGTTTTTATTATGTATTAGTTTGGAATTAATAGTTCCACAGGTCGTGTTCAAAGTTAAACACGTTTTCTTTAATCCTGTCGCTTTCTAACAAGGCATCCATACCGGTTGCATATTCCTGAATATTACGGTCGTACACGTTGCTTTCCTTATAAATATAGCTTTCGAAAATGCGGGCTTCAAATAAATCTTCCCAGCTTAAACGTTCTGCATCGTTACGGGGGTTAAACACTTCGTATTTAGCAAGTATAGGCCTTAAATCAGGATAGTAAATCCAGTACATGGTCATATCACCACGGTAGTTGCCCGATGCGTCATAATCTTCCATAATTGGTGCTATACCAATAACACGCACCATCATAGTTGATGTTTCTTCATCAAAAAACCAATCTTCCTTAACACGGTATTTTACTACTTTATCCCAAGTAAGGTCGTTTTTCTGTATTACTTGCTCTTCTTCAAGTGTAACAGGGTTAATTTGCATCACTGTATCTACACGCGTACCTAACTTCTTAACGTCGTCAATACTCATTACCTGCTTAAATTGATCAGCATCAACAACAGCCGGATCGTAAACGGTTAATTCACCGTTTTTAGCCGCTGTATGCAATATCTGAATAAGTGGTTGCTGAGGGTATTTGAACGGTAAGTTCATTTTCTCGCGTACATCAATCATTCTCCAAATTCGCTTAGCCCAAAACACATCCGCTTCGCGGATATAATCGTAGGGTATTACTTCCTTCTCTTTGGTAGTGGTTTTCAGGTAAGCACCATCAAGGGGCTCCTGGGCAAACACACCTCCTGCATATAGAAGGAAAGCAGCGAAAACAATTTTACCTGACTTAAGCATGATTCTATAGTTTATATAATGGTAAATGCTATTTGACCTAATTTACGTGGCTGCTTATCGGGGCCTACAACCTTAATCTCATCTATGAAAATGATATCTTTTGGTTTAGCCCTGTCAAGGAAGCTTTTCATTTGTGCATTAAACAAAGGTCCTTGAGCTTCAGATTTGAAGATTTCACCTTTTGATGAAAACACCATTTGGAAACCTACTACGTTAAACCTTGCATCGAAATCAAAATCTTTAAGTAAAGCAACCAAACCGCTTTGCGATTTGATGGTACCTGGTTGTGTGTTACCACCAAATAGTTTACCACCCAATGAAGGTACCGGATCGGGAATACGTTTAACACGGAACTCCTTTTGGCCCATAGGCTGTACTTTACCATCAATTTTGGCCGATACGTTAACGTTAGTTTTACCAACCGATGTAACATTGGCTGTGTAAGTACCATCGCTGTTACGGGTTAAAGTACCACCTGTCATTGAAGCTTGCACATCGCCTTGGCCAACACCCGGAACTGACACTTCCATGGGGTTAGGAACACCAATGTACAATACATTCATTTTAGTAGGAGATACCACCACAGCTTTAGCCGCAACTTGGTAGCTGCTTTCAAAAGGGTAGAAAGTGTAACCTCCCGCAGGGTTTTTAACGCGGATGATACCACCATACTTTCTTTCGCCAACACCTGCACCGCCTTGTTCTAACTTAGCCATACCGTTTTCGGTTTTCATTATACTGCTTTCGCTGTATCCTGCCGGAAGTGGGTTTGGAGAGTCAACTTTATCAAAACTGCCATCGGGGTTTCTTTTAAAACCCGCTAATGAACCTAAGAATACTTCGGGCTGCTGGGTTGAGTTAAATGCAGCTAAAAATATGTCGGCTTTATATTGCTGGCCTTGCATAATATAGCTTGAAGGCGCTATAATTTTTGCAGCTAAGGCATCGAACTTAAAGTCTAAGGCACCAATTTTTTTGATTAGATATTCAACTACGGCACCTTCGGAGCTAATAACATCGTTCTGAAATTTAGAAAGGATAGTTACTGCAGCAGTTGCCGGCACGTGGCTAAATGTAAGATATTCCCATTTTGCGCCTGCTTCACCTTTAACTTTAGGTGGCTGCGCATCTAACGAAATTTTAAAGTTAGCCCTATCTTTTTCGTCAATCAATGCCAATAATTCTTTGCGTGTATCCAGTATTTTTTGTTGTAATGCACGTCCGCGTTTTACGCCTTCGCCATCTTCAACAAACATACGTGTAGCTACGTCAATATTATCACGGCTTTCAATATCTCCTGTTTCAGGATCAATACCACCGGCTTGTGCAATAATATCATTTCTGTATTTGCCAAGTAATTCGTTTAACTCTTTGCCTATTGCTTTAGCTTTCTGAGCTTTATCGTAATATACTTTTGCTTTGTCTTTGTTTTCCTGTAATTGTTTTTCGAAGGCGTCGTATATTGATGAATTTTTTGCTTGTAACGTAGTGTTTGAAGTTTTCAAACCCTCGTCAACCAAGTGAAACGCATTCAATACTTCCTGCGACACGTTCAAAGCCAAAAGGGCCGTTAACACGAGATACATCATGTTAATCATCTTCTGCCTTGGGGTTAATTTACCACCTGCCATTTTATATTTTCTAGTTTAGGGTTATACCAATAATTCCAATCATCAATTAAACTGCTTTCATAGCAGATAGCATGTTGCCGTATACAGCGTTCAATGAAGTTAAGTTTTTGTTCAACGTAACTAAATTGTCTTTGTACTTAGTGGCATCAGTAGCAGTTTCTGAAAGCGCTTGAGCTGCAGAATTAAGGTTACCAAAGAATTTATTCATAGCTTTCAGGTGATTATTTGAATCCTGTAACTCAAGCTCGTATATAGCATTAAGTTGCGATAGGTTTTTAACCATGTTCTGAACTTGTTCGTGGTAAACTTTAGTGTGTTGTGCACCATCGCCAATTTGGCCAACTGCTGTAGTAGCAGAAGCCGCAGCTTGTGCAAATGTTGTAATTTGACCTGCAGCACTTTTAGCGCTTTTGCTGAAATCGTTAGCGGCTACGCTGGCTTCAGTAAGGTCGTTTAATTTAGATACGCTATCGCCTAATGTAGTAAAGCCTTTACCTAAGCTGTTAATTAACTCAGGGCCAACTTTGGCATCGCTAAGCATTTTATCTAATTGCTGGGTAAGTGGTTTTTGACCTTTGGTAGGTAGCGGTCCGCCATCAGCTAATTCAGGATATACCCTTTCCCACTCATATTCGTGGTGTGTATCGTATTGTGGTTCGAATGCAGAAATAATGAAAATAAATACCTCGGTACCCATACCTATAATTAGCATGACGTTTGCAAGAGGCCAGTGCATAATTTTAAATAGCGCACCTAGAATTACCACCGCAGCACCACCGCTATATGCGTAATTCAAATAAGTTTTACCACTTTTTGATTCAAAAAAAGATTTGCCTTGAGCCATTTTAGTTTTAGTTTTTAGGGTTTAACAATACAAAAATTAAGTTTTCGGGTTTAAAAACTTCCGGTTATATAAAATCAATCCAATAAATAAATATTCATCTTAATTGTCGGTAATATCCCTTCCCAAGAAGGTAGTCATACACCTGAAACCTACGTACGATTTAGCTGAATCGCCGTATTCCCAATGACGGGTACCGGTTTCAATATAGTAGCCTATATCTTTCCACGATCCACCACGGATAACTTTACGTTTCATAGCTTCAGGTTCGCTTTCCTGCGCATCGTAACGGATATCGGGGTTAAGGTCATGTATAAATGAGTATGAGTTTTCGTAGAAGGCTGACGAAGTCCATTCAGCTACGTTACCTGCCATGCAGTATAAACCGTAATCGTTTGGCCAGTAAGCATCTGCACGTACTGTGTAGAAACCGCCATCTTCAGGATAGTTACCACGGCCGGGTTTAAAATTAGCCAAAATACAGCCTTTGCTGTTACGTACGTAAGGACCACCCCAAGGGTATGGAGCTAATTTTTTGCCACCGCGTGCTGCATATTCCCACTCATGCTCTGTAGGTAAGCGGAAGATATCCATCAAAGGCTCGCCACGTGGGGTTTTGTAATCTTCCCATAACCTCGTTCTCCAAAAGCAGAAAGCATTTGCTTGGTCCCAAGTAACACCTACTACCGGGTAGTCGTCAAACGCCGGGTGGTTAAAGTAGTTACGGGTCATCGGTTCGTTATACGAGTATGAGAAATCGCGTACCCATACTAAAGTATCGGGATATACGTCTTTCGACTCTTTGTGGATGAAGGTAGTACGAGACTTACCACGGTTTTTAGTTAAAGAGGCAGCTTTATAGTCGAACCATTCATAATCATACTTCATTTTGCTTAGGTCAAGCTCTTTTTTACCCCAAATCCTTTCGTCTTCAGTTAAATAGATGCCTTCAAGCTCTTCATTCTGGCTTTTGCCGCTCCATTCAATTTTTTTGTTCCAGTCAATCACTTCTTTGTCGCTACCTTCAGGGGTAGTAACATCGCCAACCATTTTGTGTGCAACCGAGTCGCGCACCCAATTAATAAACTGGCGGTACTCGTTGTTAGTAATTTCGGTATCATCCATGTAGAATCCTACAATAGATACCTGCTTGGCGCGTGCCTGGTACGATGCATTAACATCCTGGTCGCTTGGGCCGATGTGTAAAACACCCGATGGGATGAATACCATACCGTAAGGCGTAATCGGATTCCACTTGGGCCTGTCAAGCTCGCCTAATAGCTGTCCGTTGTAACCGCCTTTGCAACCAGCAACAAAAAGCAAAAGTACAATTGAGGCTTTGCTGATAAGACCTGATAGTTTTTTCATGTTTTTGGTTTTGATAGTTTTCCCCTTTAAAGAAGCGTAAATATAAACAGATTTTGATTTTGCAAAAAAAAACAAAAGAAAAAGCTGGAAACAACTGTTAAATACGTTTTTGCGTCTTGGTTTGTTGCATCCTTCCCTCCTTTTAACTACCCTTACAGGTTAAACCGCGGATTGTAATAAAAGTAACCACGGCTCTCCCTTTTCTTTAACTTATACCTATATGCCACGCTAATTTCGTGCGACCCTGCATTAAATGATGTAAGGTACGATATATTAGCATCATACGAATATACTAATTGAAATCCTTTATACCTAACGCCCAAAACCAATGCTAACGCATCAATGGCCTTTTTAGTATAACCTCTAAACGAAATTCCTGTCAGAATATTGTCAATTATAGTAAATGTAACCCCTGCATCGGCCTGCACTTTCTTTAAGTCGGTTTTAATAATAGCGCTTGGCATTATTTTTAATTTTTTATTCACTTTAAAATCGTAACCGCCGGTAAAAAACAAATTGCGGGAAAAATTTAATTGACTATTTCCGTTTGCAGCACTAATTTTAGCTGATGAAAATGCAATATGGTTAATACTTGCGCCCGCAAAGTATTTATCATTATTAAAATACATACCGAATGATAAATCGGGGGCCAAACCTTGTTGTAATGAAACGGGTACAATATCATCATTATGGTTTACCCCAGTTTCGTAAACACCATCGGGTGTACGCAGCTTATTACCATCGATAGATGCCTGTATAAGCCCTGCGCCAATACCAATGGCCATTTTACCCCATTTAAAATTTTTCCGGTAATCGTAATTAAATGCTACATAGGTTGACCGTTGATAGCCAATAAAATCGTTTACTAATGTAACACCAACACCTGAACTGGCTGTATAAATAGGTATATTAAAATTAAAGCCTTGGCTTGAAATAAACCTGCTGGCCAAATTTACATACTGGCTACGGTGTAATAATGATACCTCTAAAGCATCTTCGCTGCCTGCATAAGCCGGGTTAAACAGATACCTGTTATACATATATTGGGTAAACTGCGGTTCGGACTGTGCAAAAGCGCACACCGATGCAGTAATACATGTAATTAAGAGGTAGAATTTTCGCATAGTAATAAACAGGTAATGAAAATAGTGCAAACGCACTTAAATCGCAAACAATTATTACAATTAAAGGATCATTGGGTATTGCGATACACATAATCGGACATTGCAAAAATAATATCACCCCCAAGCCAAGTTAATCAATTTGCCTGTTTGGGGGTGGAAATATTATTTTGATGAAATTTATTTTGCGTCGCCCAGGTATTGCTCAAGCGCACTGATTACGGTAGGCGTATGCGGTAGCGGGGCCATAGCATGCAATTTCATACCGCTTTCAAATATTGCTTCTGCAGTTGTTTTGCCGTATGCAGCTAATTTAAGATTGCCTTGCTTAAACTTAGGGAAGTTATGCTCAATAGCACTTATTGCCGTTGGGCTAAACACTAAAAGCATATCGTAATTTTCCATTTTTATGTTCTTAAGGTTGTTAGGTACGGTACGGTACATAATACCTTCGGCAAAACTAAAGCCGTTAGATTGCATAAACACCGGAATATCATCTTTACGCACTTCGGCACATATATATAAAAACTTAGTGGCATCTCGGTGCTTAATCAAAAGCGTACGCAATTCTTTATTGTTATTCATATCGCCAAAAAAGACTTTACGCTTGCGGTACTGCGTATATTTTTGCAGGTACAAGGCTATAGCTTCCGATGTACAAAAGTATTTTGTTTCCTGGCTCATTTTTACGCGCAACTCTTCGCATATCCTAAAAAAGTGGTCAATAGCATTACGGCTTGTAAAAATAATACCACTATAATCGTTCAGGCTTATGCGCTGTTTTCTAAACTCTTTACCCGGTACTCCTTCAACAGTTATAAAAGGTTCGAAAGTAAATTTCACTTTGTACTTGGCCTCTAAATCGTAGTAAGGCGACTTAACACCTTCGGGCGGTGTTTGCGCAACTAATATGTTTTTGATTTTAGTTTTAGGCTCGTCCGAAATTAATTCAGAATAATTTTTTTCGGCACGTTTAAGGGAAGTAACCTGTGGCTTTGAGGGAGAAGAGGTGGCGCCTGCCTGCTTAGAAATAAAAGAAGCAGCACTCTTTTCAGGCGATGTCCCATCGGCCTTTGTTTTGAGAGTGCTGCTACTGTTGGATGTTTTGCTACCCTTTAAAACCTTCTTTTCAGAAGACTTTATGATAGCAGGCTTTGGTAAAGCAGAAGTAGGGTTAACTACTTTTTTTTTGCTACTGCTTTCTTAGTCGCCGCTTTTTTCACTGCTTTTTTAGCAGCGGGCTTTTTAGCCGCAGGCTTTTTAGCTACAACTTTTTTAGCTGCAGGTTTTTTAGCTGCGGGCTTTTTGGCCGCTTTCTTTACTGCTTTTTTAGCAGCGGGCTTTGCAGCCGCTTTCTTTACTGCTTTTTTAGCAGCAGGCTTTTTTGTTGCCATGGTTAAACAACTGTTTTAGTTAACAATTTAAATAATAGAAATATCAGTGATACTTCTACTACACAAACGTAGATAAAAAAATGATACACGCTCCTGTACAATAACTTATAGGCTGTTGATAACCCGCGCCAAATAAAGGATACAGCGAATGCGAGCACTAAAATTAATGACGTAACAAAAACGAAATTGAAAAATTTTTCAGGCGCTGTGTAAAATATAAACAAGGCTGGAATCAGCGTCAAGCCTAAGGTTTTACACACTGTAGTAAAATTAAAAATATATTCATCGCACACTTCATTCAACTCAAACACATAACCAATCAGCTTTAAGGCAATGAGTTTTGTGAGATAAAAAAATGTGAATAAAAAAATAAGAAAAAGTATTGAAGAGAAACTTTCAAGCGTTGAAACATGATAATAGCGCACCAAAAAAAATCGTAAGTACAAACTTAGAACAAGTATAAAATTTACATGCAGCAGTAACGAAGAGAAGGTAAGTTCATTAGGCTGCATCCTAAAAACCTGTTGTGCCATGTTACGGTTAATGAACGATTGAAGCATGTCTTGAAGGTCGTTACCGAAAGCTGTTTTTACATAGGTAAGAATAAGCAGTAGCACTACCAATACCATAAACACGTAAGCATTACTGTGCGGCCTTACATACTGTTGAATATCGTTAACTACCGGTTTATTGCTTACCGTAAAAAACGGCGAGGTGTAATTGGAAGCAGTTACAACTTTATTAAAGCTATCGGCATTCAGCAAATAGGTTTGCTGCTGCATGGTATCGGGTGTAACATACAATGAATCGGCTTGCGCCAATAAACTGCCCCATGCTAACATGCTTACTAAAAATGCAATTACCCTACTGCCCAATTAAAAATAGTTTACGTAGCCAAAATGTATTTTGGCTGCTTTAAAATCAATCTTGTTATCCAGTTGCTTACCCATGGCATACGTTATTCCAAATATGCCGGCTTTAGTTTCAACGGCTGCGCCTACACCAAAGCCAAAAGGAAAATCAAAAGGCCCTTTGCCCGGCCGTACATCCTGCACTAAAGCCGAGTTAAAGAAGGCGCTAAAGTAAGAGTTTTTAGAAAGCAGAAAACGATATTCCAAATTGGCCATAGCATAGTACGGGGTAAATATCGATTGGTCGTCGAAACCGCGTAATGAGTTAACGCCACCCAACTTGTACTTCTCGTTTTCAAAAATGCTTGGGCTATAAAAGTAAGCCCCGTTAAAAGATGTTTTAATAGTGTGCCTTGCCGCCAACCTCCAGTACTTATCAATTGCCAAGCCTACCCTAAACTGAAAACTTTTAAGCCGGGTGGTATCATACAGAAAAGAAAAGTTATCGCCTGTTACTTCATCAATTAAACCCAGCACGGCATTACTCTTCTTTATTTTTTTTACCCCTGCCGAGCCGCTAACGGTTAGCACATAACCCGAGGTTGGGTTAAACCTATAATCTAACCGTTGCAAAAAATATTCAAGTGCAAACTCGTTGGTGCTGATGTCTAAATTAGGTGGCAGGCGGCGGGTTGATTTAATGTATGCGGTATCGGTATTTAGTATAATCGTAGTCTTTTGTCTTAACGAT
>Ga0164241_10001722_pt1 | contig 25894 bp, 23 predicted proteins | sample OricomyardsoilBY_FD_108780 | JGI IMG/M metagenome (GOLD analysis project Ga0164241, IMG submission 108780) | Backyard soil microbial communities from Emeryville, California, USA - Original compost - Back yard soil (BY) | ecosystem: Environmental > Terrestrial > Soil > Unclassified | place: USA... | reverse complement strand
TTATGCTTATGCCGGAATAAGATGGCAAAGAGAATGGCAACTACTAAAGAATAAGCTGCGAATGCAAGCCAGATACTATGCCAGTCGCTATCGCCATTAGGAAGTATAAAATATTTACCAATAATATAACCGCTGATAGTACTACCAAGCCACGCCCCTACTCCATTCGTCATCATCATAAATAATCCTTGTGCACTGGAGCGGATACTAGAATCAGTTGTCGTTTCAATAAAAAGAGAACCAGAGATATTAAAAAAGTCAAACGCCATTCCATACACAATACAGGAAAGAATGATCATCCAAAGCCCATCAGATGGATTGCCATATGCAAATAAACCAAAACGCAATACCCAGGCAATCATAGAAAAAAACATCACTTTTTTTATACCAAAACGTTTTAGAAAAAAAGGAATAGTAAGAATAAATAGCGTCTCAGAAATCTGGGAGATAGAAAGTATCACTGTCGAATATTTCACAACAAATGCATTTTCGCCGTAGATAGGATTCTTTTTAAAATCATCAAGGAATGTATCGCCATACATATTAGTCAATTGCAGTGCTGCTCCTAATAGCATTGAAAATAAAAAGAACAATGCCATTTTATATTTTGCAAACAACTTAAATGCTTTTAACCCTAATTGCTCAACGGCAGATGCATTTTTTGAAATTAATTTAGGCGGCGGGCATTTAGGTAATGTAAAAGAATACAGGCCTAACAAAATCGCTGCTACCGCTGCAATTAAAAACTGGTTAGCATTCGCTTTACTTCCCGAAAGGTTAGTACACCATAAAGCAATAATAAAACCTACTGTTCCAAATACACGTATAGGAGGAAATACTTTTACTACATCGTAGTTGTTATTTTTTAAAATGATATACGAAATAGAATTCGACAATGAAATAGTTGGCATATAACAAATCATTGCGCCAAAAATTACATAGTACAATGTATCGGGATCGTTAACACTTGGCACAAAGAGTAATATGGCACCATATAATAAATGCAAAACACCATATAGCTTTTCTGCGTTTATCCACCTGTCAGCGATGATGCCTGTAAGCGCGGGCATAAATAAAGAAGATAACGCCAGCGTAGAAAATATGCCTCCGAATTGGGGGAAACTCCATCCTTTCGCATTGATGCAATAAGTACCAATAGTTAACAACCACGCACCCCACACAAAAAACTGGAAAAAGCTAAGAATGGTCAACCGGAGCCTGATATTCATATGAGTGTTTTATAAAAAATATGGATAAGGGAAGATACATATTTTACAAATCACAACCCGATCCGCCTTAACTTTGCAGCAGAATTGTGTAAAATGATTACTACTTCAACACTCACCCCTGCCCTTACGGCTATCGCAGACAAAGTATACAACGGACAACGGATTACTGACGAAGAATGCCTCTTTCTTTTTGAAAAAGCTTCACTGGGTTTTGTGGGTTCGCTGGCGAATTTCATTCGGGAAAAGAAACATGGCGACATAACTTATTTCAATCGCAATTTTCATATTGAGCCTACCAATGTTTGCGTTTTTTCCTGCAACTTCTGTTCCTATAGCCGCCTCTATGCGCATCGGGATGAGGGGTGGGAACTATCCATGCAACAGATGATGGATATAGTAAAAAGCTACGATGGCAAACCCGTTACCGAAGTACATATTGTGGGAGGTGTACACCCTAAAATGAACCTGGAGTTTTTTGCTGAATTATTACAAAAGATAAAAGCACACCGCCCTGATTTGCATATCAAAGGTTTTACTGCAGTGGAATTAGACTATATGTTCCGCAAAGCAAAAAAAACAGTAGAAGAAGGAATGCAATATTTACATAATGCCGGTCTTGATTCATTACCTGGTGGAGGCGCAGAAATTTTTGATGCAGAAATACGCGAACAGATATGTGCCGATAAAGTAGATGCGGATGGCTGGTTGAAAATACATGAAACGGCTCATCGCTTAGGTATGCATACCAATGCTACTATGTTATATGGGCATATTGAAAAATTCCAACATCGTGTCGATCATATGAGCCGGCTTCGTGCCTTGCAGGATGAGACAGGTGGTTTTAACACATTCATCCCTCTCAAATTCCGCAACCAGAATAATGATATGAGCAATGTAGCGGAAAACAGCGTAGCAGAAGATATGCGGATGTATGCGATCGCCCGGATTTATATGGACAACTTCCCGCACCTGAAAGCATACTGGCCCATGCTGGGCAGGCAAAACGCACAGCTAACGCTTTCATTTGGCGTAAATGATATTGATGGTACCATTGATGATACAACCAAGATTTATTCAATGGCAGGGTCAGAGGAACAAACACCGGCAATGAGTACTTCGCAATTGGTCACTTTAATTAAACAGGCGAAAAGAAAACCTGTTGAAAGGGGAACCCTTTATAATGTGATTAAAGACTATAGCGACGTTGACATAAATGCTACTGATTCAGCATCTTCGCTCAATTAATGCAGGCTGGGCCCAACTAATTTATCCATTCAGGTTTTATATGGATTTTTTTTGGTAACTTAATTTTTTACCAAACGATTGCCATATGCATAAAGTATCATCTATCCTTGCCCGCAAGGGCACATCGGTTATTAGTATACCGCCTGCCACTAGTGTAATGGATGCCCTGAAAATAATGGCTGAAAAAAATATCGGGTCTATTGTTGTTATGGAAAACGGCCACTATCTCGGCATTGTTACAGAGCGTGACTATTCCCGCAAAGTAGCGCTCAAAGGCAAACATTCTATTGCAACAACAGTAGCAGAAATTATGTCTGCTGATCTTCCGTTCGTATCTCCTAATGATACTATTGATTATTGCATGAACCTGATGTCGGATAAGAATATTCGTTATCTGCCTGTTTTTGATAACGACCAGTTGAGCGGTGTTGTATCTATCAGTGATGTGGTGAAAGAAACCATCATTACGCAACGGGAAACGATTAACCAATTAGAAAGTTATATTCGGAGTTAAGAATCCATCAGCTTATTTACGAAAAGTACGCTCATTAAAAAAGCCCCGCAGGTATGCAGGGCCTTAGCAGTAAGTATTGGTTTATAGAAACCTCTTTGTGTTATTGAACAGCGTCGAGGTCAATTTCAAAAACTAAAATCGAATTTGGAGGAATAGTACCGTTCTGTTGATTACCATAACCCAGGTACGGCGGAACATATATCATCATTTTACCTCCTGTCTTTAGAAATGGTAATACATTTCTCCATGCCGGAATCAGGTTTCCAAGGCTAAAATAAACACCCGTAGTAGATTCATCGAATACAGTACCATTTGTCAGCATTCCTTTATACCGAACTAAAATATTTGAACAGGCTTCAGGAGCTTTACCAGAACCCTGTGTAACTATGCTATAAAAAACACCACTACAATGCTGTGTAGCAACAATAGAATTTGATGTAATGTAACTTTGTAAAGCCTGTACTTCAGCTGACGGCGCTACATATGCACAAGGATCATACTCACATTTAGGGGCTTTCAGGCAGGAACTTAATAAAACACAAATCAATACGGCAGCAAAACTATTTCTTAACATGGGGTAACTATTCTTTTCTGAACTTTAGGAAAGACCAAAGAAAATAAAAAAATGCTGCATTCCTGAAATTATTCTTTGTTTTTCTTATTCAATAATTCTTTGTAATACTGCTCATTCATTTCCCATTTATGTCGTGCAGAAAATACGGCGATGAAAATAACAATAAGTATAAGGGCGATTAATACGACCAACACTCCGGAAGCATCTACATTTATCTCCATAGTAGCCCGCTTATACCAACCTGAAAAATAATTGACAAAAACAGCAATAGCTATAATAACGCCCATCGGCAAGCCCGCAGCGAGGCTCCATGCAAGTTTCTTTTTGGATTGCCTTTTCTTCTCCCAATACGCCAAAAAGCCTTCTTCTTCTGTAGTTAGCATAGGGCAAAAATAAATAAACATCATTCATTTGCCCACTTGCAATACCAAAACCTATTTCATATCTTACAAACTCAATACCAATCGACTGTGAAAATAGCCTCCATTCTATCCCACTATTTATACCATAAACACCAGCTTGACCTGCCGGGTATAGGCAGTTTTTTTCTTGATCCATCCTCAATAGATATGCTGGATACAAGAAAACAAAAGTTTGCAATACTGGAAGGTGTACGCTTTGAGAGTAATTCTTCCATCAAAGAATCGCCCGAACTGATTACTTATATTTCTTCGCAATCCGGCAAGATGAAAGCATTAGCCAATGCTGACCTCGAATCGCATTTGCAACTCGTCAACCAGTTCCTCAATATCGGCAAGCCTTATTTGTTTGAAGGCATCGGCACATTAACCAAATTAAGGGAAGGCCAATATAAATTTGAGCCCGCATCTGTTTCTATCGATAAGCTTAAAGAATACCAGGCAAAAACAGAAACTCCGGTTATCAGCCTCGAAGAATCATCTAAAAAATATGAATCGTTTTTAGATACACCGAAGCAAAAAACCGGATGGAAAAAACCAGTGCTTATATTTTTTATTATCGCTGGTATTGGCATTGCTATCTGGGCAGGCTATACTATTGCGAATAAAAATAAAACAGAGATAGCAGAAGCGCCGGCTAATGAAGTTGCAGTTGAACCAGAACCCGAACCGCAACCTATAAAAATTATTCCTTCGCAGGATTCCATACCGAAAGATACCAGCAAAGTACAGGAACCAACTCCATCTGCAGTCGTTACAACCGCTACCCCATCCGGAGAATTTTACAAATACATTCTTGAAGTTTCCAGCAAACCGCAGGCATTAAAACGCTTTGCCCAGTTAAAAACAAACCTTTGGGATGTACATATAGATACCAATGATTCCACCCGTTTTAAACTTTATCTTTTATTACCTGCGTCTAATGCAGATACCACACGCATTCTCGATTCGCTAAAGATATTGTCGGGTAAAAAAGTATATATTGAACATTAAAACAAATGGCAAATCACTCTGCCGCATTCTGGATAGATCATTTACAATTGCAACAACATGTAGAAGGCGGTCATTACGGTGAAGTATACCGTTCTGATTTAAAACTCGCACAACAAGCGTTGCCCGCTTCTTTCAACGGAGATAGAAATAGTTGTACCCATATTTATTTTCTTTTACAAAAAGGAGAATTCTCCGCTTTTCATCGCATACAATCAGATGAGCTCTGGCATTTTTATGCCGGTGAACCGCTTATCATTTATGAGATTAAAACGAATGGATCATTAACCCGTCATATCCTTGGTAATAATCCTGCCAATGGCGAAACGCTTTTTTGTTATATATATGCCGGCAGTTGGTTTGCCTCGCAACCATTACCGCAAAGTGAATACAGCCTTGTAGGATGTACCGTTTCCCCTGGTTTTGATTTTGCAGATTTTGAATTAGCAAAAAAAGATATGCTTGTTAAACAATTTCCGGATCATGCCGAATTGATTAGCGGCCTTTGCAGGCAATAAAGAGTTTTCACTTCAAATAACAAAAAAGTAAAAGCTATCAAGGGCGCAAACAAAAACACAACATCCTTCGAAAAATGAATTTTGTTTCCGGCCTAACTCAGTTGAACAAATCATCAATAGAAATAGTGGAAAGATAGGGAGCCAGGTAATCGGTGCTATGGAATACCCGGTATTCAATAATCTCCTTACTTGAGCAACAACAAAAAGTTTCTACATAATATTCATGCAGTTGGAAAAGAAAAACTAAACGGCCCCGGAACTCTCTTTTTCCTATAGCGACCCCTTCAGTCATAACAATTGATCTTTTGTGATCCTCGGGCAATGCGATAAATTCTGACAGTTTCATAAATGCTGTTTTTAATGAAGTAAAAAGGCAATTACTAAAACGCATAGCTGATATTCACATGTAGAAAACCAGCTACGATAATCCATGAACTTACGAGGCAGAGGCAGAAAGAACTGAACCCTGCAGCAACCTGAGCGGTTCGCACGGGCAGGTAACAAATATATGAGAACGATTTTTATTCGAATTTAAATTTTTCGAATTCCAGGGAGATTAGTTAGAATACTTTAAAAGTACCCGTATAAAACAAGAAAAGTCACCTTTTAAAAAGATGACTTTTCGTTTTTAGTTTTTGAGAGGTCCCGAGCGGATTCGAACCGCTGTAAGAGCTTTTGCAGAGCTCGGCCTAGCCACTCGGCCACAGGACCTTTTGAAGATGACGGCCTATCCGCCAGCTGGCGGACAAAGGACCTTTGATCTGATCTACCTATCCGCCAGCTGGCGGACACAGTACCCTTTTGATACCGTTTTGAACGGGTGCGAAAATAGCAATATTTTTGCTAACTCGTTTATAAATAACGGGTATAAATTATAAACATATGAGCCGCATTGCCGAATCAGAGCTGATCATTACTCCGCGAGGCGCTGTCTATCACTTAGACCTCAGGCCCGAAGAAATTGCAGGGACTGTCATCACCGTAGGCGACCCCTCCCGTGTGGCTGAAGTAAGTAAGCATTTCGATTCCATTGAAGTAAAAGCACAGCACCGTGAATTTATTACACATACCGGCTATGTTGGCAAAAAACGTATTTCCGTTCTGTCTTCTGGTATTGGACCTGACAATATCGATATCGTGATGAACGAACTGGACGCTTTGGTAAATATTGATTTTGAAACGCGGCGCATTAAAGAGCAGTTGACGGCATTAAATATTATCCGCCTTGGAACTTCAGGTTCTTTGCAAGCTGATATTCCTATAGACAGTTTTGTCGCTTCTACACATGGGCTCGGGCTTGATAATCTCTTAAACTTTTACAGGCATGATCAGAATGCCGAAGAGCAACAATTGATTCAGTCATTTGTTACACATATACAGATGCATGGGCAAATGAGCTATCCCTATATCAGTAGTGCGGCGGGATCTTTGTTAAAGCATTTTGTAAAAGACTTCCATCATGGTATTACGACTACTTGCCCGGGGTTTTATGGCCCACAGGGAAGGATACTTAGGTTGGGTATCCGCAACCCTGACCTCATCAACAGACTGACAGATTTCCGTTTTGGGCAGCATAGAATCACGAATTTTGAAATGGAAACCTCAGCCATATATGGTTTAGGAAAATTGCTGGGACACAATTGCCTTGCTATTAATGCTATCGTTGCTAACCGCATTGTAAAAGAATTTACAAAAGACGGTAAAGCCGTAGTAGAAAAAATGATTGTAAAATTTATTGAAACATTTTCGGAGAGTATATAATTATGCAGGTGAAATTTTTTAAATACCAGGGTACAGGAAATGACTTTATTATTGTTGACAACAGAAACAATGAATATTCCTCATTGCGCGAAGATCAGATCCGCTGTTTATGCGACAGGCGCTTTGGTATTGGTGCCGATGGCTTTATGATGCTGAATGAAAAAAAAGGCTATGATTTTGAAATGAAATATTACAATGCCGATGGGCGAGAAAGTTCTATGTGTGGCAATGGTGGAAGGTGTATTGTAAAATTTGCATACCATTTAGGTATTCATAAATCTACTTATAAATTTATTGCGGTAGATGGCGACCATGAAGCCGAGATTGATACAGATGGTACCGTATCATTAAAAATGATTGATGTAAAAAAAGTACAAAAGCAAAGAGGTGATTTTATTGTAAATACCGGCTCTCCGCATTACATCAAAATTGTGAACGATGTAATGGACCTCGACGTGTATAAAAAAGGGCGTGATATCCGCTATAGCAAAGACTTTGAACAGGAAGGCATCAATGTAAATTTTGTAGAGCAATTGAACGATGAAAAAATAATTGTCCGTACCTATGAACGTGGCGTAGAAGATGAAACATATTCTTGTGGCACAGGTGTTACTGCTGCTGCATTGGTTTCGTACCATAATGAAAATGGCTTTAACGATGTAGGTGTAAAAACATTAGGCGGTTCACTTTCTGTAGAGTTTGACAGGCACGAAGACGACACCTATAGCGATATCTGGCTTTGCGGCCCTGCGGAAAAAGTATATGAAGGAACGGTGGTGGTGAAAGAGTAGATTAAGGTTGAGATTAAGATTAAGGCTGAGGCTGAGATTAAGGTTAAGATTGAGATGAAAGCCAGGCAGGCTTATTTTAAAATCGAACAAATTGTTATCGTAACAGGTATGCGGTATATTCCTATTTCACTTCCTTACCTTTGCCGCCGTGATACATTATTTTAAAAATACAGACCATGCTACTGTTGAAGTAGACAAACCGGAAGAAAGTTTGTGGATCAATGTGCTGCCACCATTGAAGCAGGAAGAGTTTACAAACCTTTCTGAAGAATTGGAGATACCGCTGGACTTCCTGACCGACTCATTGGATATTGATGAAAGAAGCCGTTTTGAAAAAGAAGATAATGTAAGGTTGATCGTTATTAAAACCCCCACAGAGAATAATTCTTTCAACGAAAGTGACGCCTATTATATCACGATCCCGATTTGCATTATTCTTACCCACAACCAGATTGTAACCGTTAATTCATTTGAAAATCCTGCGATAAAAAAATTCCTGAATACTTTTCAAAACAGGAACCCTGACAAGAAGAGCCTTATGGTGCTGAAGATTTTTGAAAAAGTGGTACAAAACTTCCTTTAGCACCTGAAAGAAATCAAACAACGCAGAAATATATTAGAACAAAAATTATATGACGCCAACAGGAATGAACATCTGCTGCAATTGATGCGGATACAAAAAAGCCTGGTATATTTTGTAACAGCACTACGTTCCAACGAACTACTGCTGATGAAACTTGAACGCAGCAATTTTCTTTTATTGAATGATGAAGAAAAAGAATACCTGAATGACCTGATCGTTGACAACTCACAGGCATTGGAAATGGCAAATATCTATGCAAACATCCTGAGTAGTTCGCTGGATGCGTTTGCAAGTATCATCGCCAATAATCAAAACGAAGTATTAAAACGTTTAGCGGTTATTACCATTGTATTATCCTTTCCTGTATTGATTGCAAGTATATTCGGTATGAACGTACCGAGTGGTTTTGAAAACTCGCGCTACGCTTTTTATATAGTCGTATTCCTTTCACTCGGAATATCCTTAATCATCGGTTGGCTTTTTGTAAGAAAAAAAATATTCTGATTCTATGTCAAAATTTACCCTGCGCGTTTATGGAATTTTGTTGAATGATAAAAAACAAGTCCTCGTAAGTGATGAATTTATACGTGGCAGTTATTATACAAAATTTCCCGGTGGCGGACTTGAGTTTGGCGAAGGCACAAGGGATTGTTTAAAAAGAGAATTTAAAGAAGAAATGGATCTGCTGGTAGAAGTAGGCGACCATTTATATACAACCGATTTTTTCCAGATGTCTGCTTTCCGCCCCGACGACCAGATTGTTTCTATTTACTATTGGGCTACCGCTTTAGAAGAAATTAAAGCGCCATTGAGAGATAAAATCTTTGACTTTGATGACAAACAAATGGAAGCGTATAACAAAACGGGCGAGATAGAAACTTTTCGTTTTATAAACTGGGAGGATTTTTCTGCTGACAGTGTAACACTTCCTATTGATAAAGTAGTAGCTTCCCTGATAAAGGAAAAATATTAGTTATCCCTCATAGCTGCATCTTTCATTTCTTTTGCAAGATCGTGGCCGAGATAGCGTTCTATCCATGCATGCACCAGGTAAATGACGGGAGTCATCACAACCGCTACTAAAAATTTATAGATATAATTGCCCAGGCAAACAGACATTACCAATCCAAAAGACCATGGTGCTGATTGGCCGGAAATTCTCGGGGCAACATAGAAAGCAATAAATAATACAACGAAGCTATCAATCAACTGGGATACCAATGTAGAACCAGTAGAGCGTAGCCATATCATCTTCTCCCCTGTTATTCTTTTTATACGGTGAAAAATAAAAACGTCAAGTAGCTGCCCTATCAGGAATGCAAACAATGATGCAATAATGATCGCCTGCCCTTGACCGAAAATTCCTGCATATGCTTTATTGCTGTCGGGTACACCCGGAAAATAATTAGTAGCCCAAAAATCAGCAGGCCGTAATTGTATGGCACCAAAAAACATAATAAAAGCATACGCTATCATTGCCATCGTAAGAAAGGAAAGAAACCTTACTCCTTTTACACCAAAATATTCATTGATAATATCTGTCATTACAAAAACAACCGGCCAAAGCAAAACACCCGCAGTAAGATTAAAAGAAAAATCGTTGCCGAATATTGAGAGGTGTAATGGATTGTAACCAAACGTCTGCTCAAGGGAAAATAACTTCACTCCCATTACCTCAGCAATTAATGCATTGGTAAGGAAAAAGCCACCAAGTATCAGGAACAAACGGGTTGGTTTACTTTTGATGATAGTATGGATCATTGAAATAGAATATATAAAGAATAAGAATTACCAGAAAGAAAATATTAGCAGTAACCAACCATATAGGTACATACGATTTTAGCTTCCTCTTGATTAAATATACAACGGGATAAAGAATGACTGTAACAGGTATAATTACAGCCGCCATCGCATAGCCCGCAAATATGATTGAAACTATAACCTGGTGTGTTGTCCAATCTTTAATAAGAAGGGAAATAGACAGCAACATAAAAAAACCACAGATAAAAGCCAACCGAGATAAAAACAATAACCAGCGCATGTATGATTTTTATCTAAAATAGAACATTTTTGGCTGCATAAAAAAAGCGGCAGCCTTAGACAAGACACCGCTTACGGTTAATCCTCTTTATCAAACTAAATTCAGAGGCTTATTAATCCACCTAACCAAAGATTCTATTACTCATAAAAACCGATCAAAGTTCATTATGAAAATGCTTAAGGCAATGAAATTGAAAGAAATGACGTAGCCATGTTTTGCAACGAATTGTTTTGAGCAGCCAATATTTCCAATTCTTTATTTAATCCGGTTTTTATTTAGGGAGAACTATAGAAATGCTGTGGTAAAATAAACCCTGAACAGAAGCGATTTTCGTTTAAAATAGCATTATTTTGTCTGCCCGAAAGCAACTATAAAAGCGGATTTCCGGCATAAGTGCCAATAAAATATTTGACTGATGAAAAACGATGTACTGAAAAAGATACTCCCACACCTTGCAGCAATTGTAGCCTTCCTTTTAGTTTCTATTTTTTTCTGCCGCCCGGCGTTAGACGGCAATACATTGGAACAACATGATATTCTTGGCTGGAAAGGAATGGCGCAAAATGCTTTTGACTATAAAGATAGCACGGGCCATTTTCCGCTATGGAATACGAATGCATTTAGTGGCATGCCTAACTACCTGATTGCATTGGAAGGGAAAAGTATTTTACCGGATCTGAGTGCCGTTATTGGGCTTGGGCTGCCTGCTCCTATCAACTACTTCTTTATTGCCTGTATTTGTTTTTATATACTATGCCTTGCATTACGCCTTCACCCTGTTATAGGTATACTGGGTGCTCTTGCTTATGCATTCGCTACATACAATCCCATCATCATTAGTGCGGGCCATGTTACAAAAATGTTTGCGATCGCGTATATGCCTTTATTACTGGCAGGCTTATTATTAACATACGAAAAAAAATACTGGCTTGGTTTAGCGCTTACTACTCTGGGTACTTATTTACAGTTAGCAGCAAACCATCCACAGATCAGCTATTACTTTTTTATTGTCGCGGGATTTGTTACGCTTGCTTATCTCATCACATGGATTCAGAAAAAAGAATGGAAACACATCGGGTTGGCTGCAGGCATTACAGCTATTGCAGTACTCGCAGGCGTTAGTACCAATGCGGTTTCGTTACTTACTACTTCCGACTATTCGAAAGCTACCATGAGAGGCGGCAAAAAAATTGATATCGTTGGTAATAGTGTAACTACTGCAAAAACAACAGGCCTTGATACAAGCTATGCTTTTTCCTATAGCCTTGGTAAAGCAGAAGCATTAACAGTGCTTATGCCCAATTCATTTGGAGGCAATGCGCAACAAACGTTAGGAGAAAAATCTGCGGTTATTGAAAAGCTAACTTCCAAAGGTGTTCCTGAAAATCAGGCACAACAATTTGCAGCAAGCACTCCGCGGTTCTGGGGCAATCTCGATTCCACTGCCGGCGGCCCTTTATATGCCGGAGCTATCATTTGCATACTGGCATTAATCGGTTTTGTATTATATAAGAAGCCTTTGCGCTGGGCATTGCTGGCTGTCTCTGTATTAGCCATTCTTATGTCATGGGGAAAGCATTTTCCCGGTTTAAACCTATTCTTATTCAACAATCTTCCATTATATAATAAATTCCGTGCGCCATCCATCACGATGGTAATTGTGCAACTTACTATTCCGATAGCAGCTGTAATAGGATTGCAACTTTTATTATTCAGGGAAAAAAGCCAGGAATTATTAAAAGCAGATTATAAAAAAATCTTGTACAGCGTAGGCGGCTTAATAGCTTTCCTGGTATTGGCGTACCTGTTAATGGATTATGGGTCTTCTATCGATACAATGATTCTTGAAAGAAGCGGTATGTCTGCACAAGATGAAATGGGACGGCTGATCCTCTCTGGTTTAAAAGAAGACCGCAAAGCAATGTTTGGTGCGCAATTGCTTCGTACTATTGGTTTCGCCGTTCTTATACTGGGGCTTCTTTATTTGTATATAAAAAATATAATCAAGCCTCTTCCCATCATTATCATATTATTAGTGGTTAATACAATTGATTTACTTGTAGTAGACAATGATTACCTCGGTAGCAACAAATATGTATCGAAGGATGAGATAGAATCTGCCAATTTCACAAAAACACCAATAGACCAACAGATATTAAGTGATAAAACACCGCATTTCCGAGTATACAATGCAGGCCCGGAAAGATTTAGTGCCAGTGATTTTCATGTATCTGCATTCCATCAATCAATTGGCGGTTATCACCCTGCTAAACTTCGCATTTACCAGGATATTATAGAAAGATATTTATCCGGTGGTAGCGATGACAAGCAGATATTAAATATGCTGAACACAAAATATATTATTTACCAAAATCCCCAGAATGGGCAGCAGTCTTTGGTAACTAATAACGAAGCATATGGCCCATGCTGGTTAGTAAAAAATGTTCGCCTGGTAAGCGATGATGTTCAGGAAATTCAAAGTATCGGATCCACTAACCTGCGTGATACAGCTATTGTGCAGCAGGCATTCGCTTCTGCTGTAGCCCAACCACAATCTGATTCACTATCTTCTATCACATTATCCAAATTTGATAATGATGAAATGGTTTATACAGCTAATTGCAATGGCCCTCAGTTTGCAGTATTTAGTGAAATATATTATCCTTCCGGCTGGAATGCATATATAGATAATAAGAAAGTGGAGTATGTAAAAACAGATTATGTATTGCGTGGGCTTTCTATTCCTTCTGGTAAACATACTATCCGGTTTGCATTTGAGCCGGCCTCTTATAAAACCGGAACCACAATAGCTTTCATTGGATCTATTATCGTTGCATTGCTTGTTCTCGGTGGGTTATTTATGGGCTGGCGCGAAAGCAGGGCTTCTAATAAGCAAAATCAGTTAAGTAATAAAGCATAATATTTTCGGCTAATAAGTTTTAAACAGGTAGAAAGCGGCTTTATTCCCTTTTGTAAAAATGAAAGAAACCATCTCTATTCTTATTATTACTTATAACAGGCCGGACGATTTACTCGATCTGCTTAAAAGCATTCGCAAACAAAATGACTTATCTGCATTGAAGGAGATAATGATTCTAAACAATGCTTCAACGGTATCATACAAGGAAGCTGAAGAATTCATTCATAAAAACCCTCAGTTGAAAATAAAGTATAGTGTTTCAACAGAAAACCTGGGTGTATCACGAGGGAGGAATAAACTTATGAGTGAGGCTACAGGTGATTATTTTCTCGTGTTGGATGATGATATCATTTTTCAAAAAGAAACGGGTTTCGAAAACATAAAGCAAAGTTTTACGAATACATTATTTAAAGAAGAGAATACCGGTATAATTACATTTCGTGTCATTTATTATGACACAAAAGAAGTTCAGCAAACTGCATTTCCTCATAAACGTTATGAAGAATTAAAAGACAAATCTTTTTTCCTTACCTATTATTTTGCCGGCTGTGCCCATCTTTTAAAAAAAGAGTTATTAGAAAAAACAGGCTTCTATCCTACTGATTTTTTTTATGGCATGGAAGAATACGACCTTTCCTACAGGGCTATTAATGCAGGCTATAGCCTTGGATATGATGCTACAGTAACCTTTGAACACAAGGAATCACCTAAAGGAAGACAGGCAAATGATAAAAAACTCTCATCGCAATGGGTAAACAAATCAAAAGTAGCATGGAAGTATCTGCCTGCGCGCTATTACGCGAGTACTATGCTCGCCTGGAGTATTGAATACAGAAAAAAAATAAAAGGCCATTGGGGAACTTATTTTTCCTCCTGGAAAAAAGCACTTTCAATTCCTTTTACAGAAAAGAAAAAAAAAATATCAAAAGAAGCAATCGAATACCTGAAAAAGGTAAAAGCGAGATTGTGGTATTAGGGTTATAAAGCCTTGTAAAAATGAGGACGATTAAATAACAGCAAAAAGAAATACTTCGCAAGCTTTATTACATTTTTAGAATACCCCCACCAACCCTTCCATTTATTTTTTATAGTTCCAATTCGAAAAATACTTGTTAGCAATAAAACAATTAACCAAAATGGAACAGCAAATACATAAGTAAAAAAATGGATCAGAAACCAACCTGCACCGAACTGTTTTCGGATACGCAACAACCCTGAAAGTAAAACTTGAAATCCCTTTTTATCATGTAATTGGTGATAGCCTTTGCCTTGTGATCCAAAAGCAATAGTGGAAGAGCTTCCTTCAAGATGAATAACATGTAAGTCCCCGTAGACACACATGTGTCCAACTTTTTTCAAACGACTACACCACTCGATTTCTTCGGAATAAAGAAAAAAATCTTCATCCAACATACCGGATTTTTCAATGGCGTTTTTTTTAACCATTAAAAAAGCACCATTAATCCAGTCAACTTCAGCAACGCCGCTAACTTCTGGTATGTTCGTTCGCTTTACTTTTAACAGGTATCCCAATTTTCGTATTATACTTCCAAGGTATGGAACAGCCATCAAATGATTAAGCCCTCCTTTCATAAAGAAATTTCCACTAATCTGAGGCGTCTTGTCTTCATTCAATAACTGCACTCCCGCAGCTATATAATTGCTTTGCCTTAATCTTAAATAGCATTGATGAACTGCATCATTTATAATAAGTGTGTCGGGGTTCAGCAATAAAATTATATCTCCTTTTGCTATTTGTATTCCTGCATTATTAGCCCTTGCAAATCCGGAATTATATCCCATTTGGTAAAAGCGCACAGAAGGGTAATGTAACTGTAATTTTTCTTCACAATTATCTTTTGAATCATTGTCCACTACTACTACTTCAATATCGTTCTTATTCTCGCTTGAATAAATAGTTTTTAAACAGCCAAGAATAAGATCACAACTTTTGTAGTTAACTATAATAACAGACAAGCCCATTCTGATATCAACTTTTAATATAATTACAAAGTAGGTTTTCGGGCAACTACTACAAAATTCAATGTAGCCGAGTAATCAGTATCCATTTTTTCTAACCATCCAAAAAAGAAGTTAATAATCCATTTTAAACCAAAAACTATATAAATGCCTTTCGCTAGCTTCCTTTTAAAAGATCTTTTTTCAAAAGAAGACCTTATAGAATTTAGAAGGACTTGTCCAGACAATGCCCACTTACCTCCACATGGATTAATTTCAATTTGTTTAAATCCACTTTCAGATAAGATATACTGAAAGCCATATTTTGTAAACCTGAAAAAGTCGTAGGGAATCTCATGATGTTCCCAATGCATCGGACCCGATATTATTAATGTACCGCCTGGCTTAAGTATCCTGAAAGCTTCTGCAAGCATCTTTTTGTGATCTGCTACATGCTCAATTACCTGCGTAGAAAAAACAGTATCTTTAGATTCATCCTGCAAAGGAATATCTGTTGCTTTGCAAATAATATCAACGAGGTTTTTATCAGACTGAGCGATATCGCAACCTATGTAGCTTTTAACATATTTGGTAAAAAAACTCATATAAGGTTTATTTCCACATCCAATATCCAGAATATCGCCTTTCGCATTACTTTCTATAGCAGATTTCAAGTTTTTAAATAGAAATTTATAAGTCAGATAGTAACAACTACTGACATCTGTTTTTACAGAAGAAAGCCTTGAAAGAGTTTCACTCATTTGCTATTGTATTCTTATTATAAAATTATCCGCAGACACAGTAACATTATAATCAACATTATGGAGACAATCAAATAATGCTTTTGTACATCCAGGTTTAATACGGTCATGCGTTTCAATAATCATTGTCTGTATTTTAGAGATTGTACCTGGAGAAAAATTCATAAACACCTCTTTTTCCGCTCCTTCAATATCTATTTTAACCATATCCAGTGTAGGATTCCCAGACAGTTCTAGTATCTCATCAAATGTAATTGCTTCAATTAAATCACTATCATTTTGATCAGATCCCGATACGGAAAAGGCCCAATTACCTTCCTCAGAACTTTGAATATTCAATCTTGTTTTTTTATACCAAACAGCTTTATTCAAACAAATAACGTTTGGATATTCTGATACATTTTTCTTTAAAATATTAAAATTTTCAGGCTCCGGCTCAATAGCTATAATTTTTGCTTTTGGAAATTTATTAGCGAAAAACAACGTAGCCAGGCCAATATTAGCTCCTGCATCAATAATTATTTTTGGATACTCATAAGGATCAATATCGTATTGCTTATTAAAAAAAATATCCCGGTAAACAACAAAATCAGAAGAGTTAGTTCTTAACCATATCGGGTGATTAAAAAGTTTTGGCGTGAACGTTACTAGGGTGGTCCTTTTTGCTTGCTTTAGATATGTAAACCTTAGCCCTTGAAAAAAACCGAAATTTTCAATATGTGTTATTATTCGATTAGCAGCCTCAACCGTATTTTTTAATCCCATTGCAGAATTATTTATATATATCTCCTTAATTTTCCCTTACGAACCATTTTTTCGAAAGTAGACGGAAAATATTTCTTTAAAATTATTTTACCAACAAGGGCAATCAATCCCGCATCTACTTTCCGCATAATATCCCTGTCTATATATTGAGGGCCAAAAAACTTATCATGCTTCTTGATTAAATATTCAACAACTTCTACATTTCCTGCTTTCTTGCTTTTTAATTGATGTAGCATAGACCCTTTCACTACACGATAATAAAAAAGAGGTTCATTAATATACTCAAAGCCAAATCCATTAAATGCTGCATGCATCCAAAACTCCCAATCTTCCAACCCGGGTAATATTGCAGTTAAATTTTCATCATATCCATTATTCTTAATCCACACTTCTTTTCTAAAACAAGCACAGGCGTCAATATAATTACCCAACATAAGGCGTTGCAAATTGAAAGGGCCTGCCCACAAAATTTCCTCTTTATTATCTCCGAAAAGAAAAGCATTAGAATAGACTATGTCAATATTTCCATTCTGTTCCATTAATTCCAATGCTTTAGAGATATAGCCCGGCTCAATTTTGTTATCGGCATCTAATGGTAAAATATATTTTCCTTTAGATGCTTTTATACCTGCATTGCGCGTAGCAGCTAATCCTTTGTTTTCTTGGTGGATGACAGTGCAAGAAGATGATAATTTTTCTAACAAATTATTTGTAAAATCATCTGTTGACCCATCATTAATAACAATTATCTCCAATAATGATTTTTCCTTGAATTGCCCGACACTTTCAAGAGCCTCGGTAATATATTGGCCATGATTATAACAAGGAATGATTATTGAAACCAAAGGGACAACAGAAGACATATCTAAAAATATCTACGAATGTAGGTAATATCTTTTCTACCTTATCAGTAGAAATGTTCCTTTTTTTAACACGTCGCTATCGCAATTTGTCTTAGCCCTGATGAGATACACAAAAGCGCCGGTTGCCTGCGGCATACCCTTATATTTTCCATCCCAGCATTTATAAGGATCGCTTGTATGAAATACCATTTCGCCCCAACGGTTATAAATACTAAAGTCAAAATCCCGTATTACACCCCAGTATTTGATGCTAAAACAATCATTAATGCCATCATTGTTAGGTGTAAAAGCATTGGGCACCAGGTACGAGCTTCTGTTTGTGCTATCAACCTTTACAAAAACGCTATCATAATTAATACAGCCGTTGTTATCAATCCCCTTCACTTTATAATAAGTAGATGTTGAAGGTATAGCCAGCGGGCTTGCGCTTTGTGGGTTAGTTAATGTTTGAGCCGGTGTCCAGCTATATTGATTCGCTCCTGTAACCCGCAGTTGCGCCTGGCCGGTTGTACAATCAATATCATTCGATTTTACAGCTTTAACTGCAGGTAAGGGATTAACCTGTATACTTACTGTTTTTGTCGCACTATTGTTACACGTGCTTTCAGAAATAAATACAGTATACTGAGTAGAGGCAGTAGGAAACGCATAGGGAGAAGCAACAGATACATTACTCAGTGAAGCGTCTGCCTGCCAATTATAAATATCCCCCCCGCTGGCTGTAAGTTTCACTGAATCACCTTCACAAATTTTAGTAGAAGGACTGATAGAAAAAACAGGATCAGGATGCAAAGCAACCTTTACAGAGTCTTCTAAAACACAACTGCCTGCATTAATAGTGACATGGTAAACCATATCTGTTACTGGCGAAACAATTGGAGTTGCAGATAGAGGATTACTTAGAGAAGGTACGGGAGACCAACTATATGAAAGGCCACCGCTTACATAAAGCGGAATTGATGTATTCTTACAAATTATTGTATCATTTGAAAGAGATACAGCTGGAATTAAAACATTCAAAGGTATCTGTGCACTATCCTTACATCCATTAATATCTGTACCAATCAATTTTATAGTATATAAATTACTGGTAGTATATGCGTGAGTAATATTTTGTACAGAAGAAATAGTACCGTCGCCAAATGACCATTGCCATGAAACAACAGGCGAATTATTCACGAAATCTTTTCCTTTAAAATCAATTATATTGCAAGACAAAGCTGTATTGGAAATCCGAACTGAATCAATATTTTTTTTGAACAACATATCATCCACAAATTTCGGGAAAGAAGAAATTACAAGTCCATCAGAACCATCGGCTGCCCCGTATGTAACATTATTATGATTAAGTAAAATTCCTGCTTTCCCTCCACTGACATTTACATTAAATTGAGGGGTGATACTATTACTGGTAAATGAGACATAACCACCACCCCCACCACCACCTGTTCCAGCTTTATTATTCACATCAACAGGATGCAGATAAAGTGAATTAGCTCCCCTTCCACCCTTTGCTTCGACTTTGATAATATCTGAAGCATTAGCAATATCTAGTAATATTGTTCCCCCGGCACCACCTCCACTCATACCGTCATTGCAACTTCCAACGCCGTTACAAACGATACCACTATCCCCATTGGCTCTTATACTGTTTCCATTAGAAGTAATAGAATTCGCAGAAATAATAATTATCCCACCTCCATTGCCGGCAGGATATTCATTTCGATCGTTACCATGTCCCATACCACCGCCACCACCTAAGAAAAGCCGGTTCAACGTCGCATTATTCACAAGCGCATGGCCCCCCTTTCCTCCTATTTGCTCAGTAATAGCTTTACCACCTTCCCATTGATCTCCACCAATACCGCCTGCCCCTGCATTGGCTCCACCTCCTCCACCAGCGTTATGGGCATTACCACCTCCACCTGCATTCGATGGCGCACCTCTTCCGTAATTTTTCGAGTCAGTTAATCTGTGTATACCCTCGCCTTTCTGGCCTCCATTATTTGAACTGGCATTGTAATAATACCCTTGTTGATTATAAGTAACGACTGAACTATTCATCGGAACAGCTCCTTCGAAACCTTTCCCCGACACATCAATATCACCATTCAATATCAGGTTGTTCTTCACATTAAAAACCAGAACTCCTCCTTTGCTTCCATCCCATGCTAACGAAGTTAACTTGTCATTTATATTATAATCCTGGAAGTATGGAACTCTAACTAATTGAACTTTTCCATTCACAATATCATATTGCCTTTGAATTGCATTCAAAAGTTCAATTTGATTACCTGTTATCGATTTTATATAATTAAATTCATAATTACCTGCATTATTAAAATTATTAACAACCCCAAATCCAGCATTGTCTGAGCTATCTATTATAGCTCCTTTCATTTGTATCAATAACACAGTATCCCCTATATGAAATGTGCTTATATCTTTTACAATAATATTATTAAAGCAAACATCTTTTGATACTACTTCTGTATAAGAATTAATTATTGTTTCACGGCCACAAGATTGATCTATCTCAACCTTTACAAAAGCAGAATCAACACAACCCTCTGCGGTTGTGATTACTACTCTATATTCAGTAGTTATGGCGGGAGAAGCTTTAGGATTTGCAATGGAACTATTACTCAATCCTGCAGAAGGAAACCATTGATAAGATATACCACCAAATGCATTTAACTGTGCCGAATCATAGCGGCATACAGTCGTCTGGCTTTTCTGCACATTTGTTGATTTAAAATCAGAAAAATATCCATACCGACATCCCGTTTGTATCGACGGAGAAGATCCATTTAAAAAACCCAATTGGAATAAACCGGAAGTATTTGATATTCTGGTTGCTACACCAAGGGGCATAGCAAAGCCAATTTCTTTTTTACAAAAAACATATCCCGACGCTCCTGCCACAGTAGAAAAATCAGCTGATGTAAGTATACCTGGATTACCATTTACAAGAAACGCTCCTTCATTACCAATTTTAGTGACTATAAATACAATCGCACTTTCATTTATACTTTTTACAATTGAAACATCTGCAGATCCTGTACAATTAAGCTTCGGAATTATTGCCGAACTGTTTTCGCAATTAAGTCCGGTATAATGTAAGACAGAAACTTTATCGCTGGTTTTTATATAGACTGTTGAAGTAGCAACGAGATCAAACTCGTATGAGTTATTCTTATTTATAACAGCTACTGGTGTTGAATTTCCATTTAAAAAAACTTCAGTATTATCAAAAGCTGCAGTCACTACAACCCTATCTCTGTTTAAAAGATCCCCTCTTACAACGACAAACTCATTTCCCCATATTGAAAGAGGTACAAGTTGGTCTCCTGTTAAATCTGCACAAGCTCCATCAGCAAATAACAGGTCTTCCTTTTCAGTTACAGCTACCGGTTTCGAGGAGCTAACTGTACTGCCGCTAAGCATATTTTCTTTGTTACGGTATAATCCCTGGCAAGAAAATGTTTGCCCTTTGTTTAATATTACAGAGAAAGGCACACCTGCTGGCCTGCCCATCAAAGGTTTACTAGGTACAATAGAAACTACTGTATTATCATCAGTGGCTACAATATCAAAAGCACTTCGGGCAGATGGATACCTTATTGAATCAATTGCCCATACTGTCTGTGTTGGAATAATAAATTCGTTGCCGATCGCATTCTTTCCTTTTAAAGCAAAAAGTTCAGGATTACATCCCGGGCAACTAGGATTACCACTTACTACTTCATAATAAACACTGATATCCGAACTAGCAGTCACTAATATACCTTTATTCGAAACGACATTAGGACTCGAATTTTCAATGTTATTAATCCATGTTGTTAAATCAACAGATGTTGATGAATTAGCAGGCACTGTTACTGTAATGGGTGTAAAAGAAACATTTGCGGGCTGAGAAACCGTTACAACGGAAGCAGAACTATAAGATGTAATACGTAATACAATAGGTTCCTGATGTTGTACATCTACGTCCGGGGCAGCAAACCAAAATTCTGTATCCCTCTGCGCATAAGTAATAAGGCTAACAAGGCACAAAAGAAGAGATAATACTTTTCTCATAAGAAGGTTACGTATATACTGCAGTAAGATAAAAAAACTTCCTACTATCGCATAATTATTCACTTAAAATCTTATCAGGCAATTCCTGCTAAAAATTTCTCCATGCCCCTCCTTTTTCTCTCATCCAGTACATAACTCAAATGAAGGTTGTAATATTTTTTCAGATCATAAATCTCATAAGGAGTTGCAGCTACTATTTCATCGATGTGGTCAAGGCCGAGTGCATTGGCTTTGTCAAATTCTTGTATAAAATCTTCTGGCAGTTGTTTGGTACTTACCCATGCTGCAAATACAAATGGCAACCCTGTAATAGCCCGCCATTCAGAACCTAAATCATAAATAAAAGTGGAAACCTTACGTTGTTCTAATGCTCTGTCTCCTATTACCAATCCCGCCGTTGTCCCTTTTATTAAATCGCGGTAACCTTCATTTTCTGCAATCTCTAATTGAGGATTAATGCCCCAGGATTCCTTCATCAACCATTTCAACAATGCAGCTGAATAGCGGCTTTGATAATCCAGATATACTTTTGTAATCTCGTTCATCGGTACTTCACTAAAAAGGCAAACCGAAGCAATCTCTCCCTCCGCACCTATACAATAATTACCTACAATATGATAAGAAGGTAAATCTGCAATAGCAGCTACAGGAATCAGGCCCACATCAATTTTTCCTTCTTTCAGCATTTCGGCTAACAGGGAAGGATAATTACCGACCAATTCAATTTTATCTTTTATAGCAGTCCGTTCCAGGCCGTACAATAACGGTTTTGTATTCAGATAGTTAACGATGCCTACTTTTATCTTATTCAATTCAATTACTTTTGCGGCAGCAAAGGTAAAGGAACCTACTCCTTCTTTAAAATCAGAACATGGAACTAACAGCCCTCACCGCCATTTCAGCTATTGATGGCCGCTATCGGAAACAGGTACAGCAATTAGATGACTATTTTTCTGAATATGCCCTGATGAAATACAGGGTAATTATCGAAATTGAATATCTCTTATTTCTTGGAAGAAAAAAGTTTTTTACAATTCCCGTTAAGACGCAAAAATATTTGCAGAAGCTGGCCGAAGACTTCAGTATAGAAAATGCGCTTGAAATAAAAGAAATTGAACGTACTACCAACCATGATGTAAAAGCCGTTGAATATTTTTTAAAAAAACAATTGGAAAAGCACGGCGGTAAAGCCATTACTGAATGGGTACATTTCGGACTTACCTCGCAGGATGTAAACAATACAGCTATTCCTCTTTCCTGGAAACATGCAATTGAATATGAATACCTTCCTTCTTTATTAAACATGAATGCGCAATTAAGATTGCTTGCAAAAGAATGGAAAGATATTCCTATGCTTGCGCATACACATGGCCAACCAGCAAGCCCTACACGTTTAGGAAAAGAAATCATGGTGTTTGTAGAAAGAATACAAAACCAGATTGAACAATTTATCGGTATTCCTTTCTCAGGAAAATTTGGTGGTGCAACGGGTAACTTCAATGCCCATCATGTTGCATTCCCCAAAACTGATTGGGTAAAATATGGAAATGAATTTTTAAACCATATTGGCCTTAGCCGCCAACAGTATACTACACAGATTGAACATTATGATAACCTCGCTGCGCATTTCGATTGTATGCGCCGTATCAATACGATCTTAATCGACTTTGCCCGCGATGTGTGGAGCTATGTATCAATGGAATTTTTCCGGCAGAAAACAAAGGAAGGAGAAGTAGGATCTTCTGCAATGCCACACAAAGTAAACCCGATCGATTTTGAAAATGCAGAAGGGAACCTGGGCATTGCCAATGCCATATTCGAACATCTCGCTGCGAAACTGCCTGTATCAAGATTACAAAGAGATTTGACAGATTCAACAGTATTGCGCAATATCGGCGTTCCATTTGCACATACCATTATCGCCTTCCGTTCTATCGAAAAAGGATTGGATAAATTAATTGTGAATGATACTGCTATTCATAATAACCTGGAAAAAAACTGGGTAGTGGTTTCAGAAGCAATTCAAACTATTTTACGAAGAGAAAACTACCCGCAACCTTACGAAGCCCTGAAAGCTTTGACACGTGGCAAACAAGCTATCGATCAAAAAACAATTCATGGTTTTATTGACACATTGAAAGTAGATGTCAAAATCAAAAAAGAGTTGAAAAAAATTACACCACAGAATTATACGGGAGTCAATCCAAAATTTTAAAGCATAACAGCCTGGTAATTTTATCAGGCTGTTTCTTTATGTACTTCTGATGTAAAATGAAATTCTATATCAGGATTATTCGTTCGCTCTGTATTTAAAAACCATTCGCTCTGCGCAAGGTATACCATCTGCCTATCTTTATCTTCTGCTATATTCGCTTGCTTAAACCGTGCAAAATCCTGCAATTTTTCATTGTCTTTACTTGTCAGCCAGCAGGCTTTATAAAAAGGAAGGGAATTAAACACAACAGACGCACCATACTCATGTAGCAAACGATATTGTATTACTTCAAACTGCAACTCTCCTACACAACCAATGATTTTTTTATTGCCCCCAAATTGTGTGAACAATTGCGCAACACCTTCATCCGTTAATTGCATCAAGCCTTTCTCCAACTGTTTTGTCTTCATCGGGTCTTTATTCACTACTTCTTTAAATATCTCAGGAGAAAAAGTTGGAATGCCGGTAAAATAAAAATCTTCCCCCTCTGTCAGCGTATCTCCTATTTTAAAATTACCTGTATCAAATAAACCAACAACATCACCGGGATATGCATCATTGATAATGCTTTTATCACGCGCCATAAAGCTATACGGGTTACTAAAGCGCACATCTTTATCTAACCGCACATGATGGAAATATTTATTTCTTTCAAACTTGCCCGAACACACCCGCATAAACGCAATTCTGTCTCTATGTTTCGGATCAAGGTTAGCATGTATTTTAAAAATAAAACCACTGAGTTTATCTTCTTCTACATTTACTTCACGTGCAGAAGTTTGCCGGCTGCGTGGTGTAGGGGCAATGCGGATAAATGTGTCCAGCATTTCTTTTACCCCAAAATTATTAATAGCACTACCGAAAAAAACGGGTGCTACTTTACCAGCCAGATAATCGGCAATATTCAATTCACCATTTACACCATCTACCAATTCTACATCTTCCCGCAATTGATTCGCATCCCTGTCACCTAATTTTTCTTCGAGCAATGTATCATTGATGTTATTGATTCGTACTGCATCTTCATCTACACCTTTTGTATTGGCGGTAAACAATAATAAACTTTTATCATGCAGGTTATATACACCTTTAAATTCTTTACCGCTATTAATAGGCCATGTCATCGGGTGTAGTGATATCTTCAGTTCCTTCTCAATTTCTTCCAATAAATCAAAACGGTTTTTCCCATCACGGTCCATCTTATTTACAAACACAATCACAGGTGTATCACGCATCCGGCATACTTCCATTAATCTTCGTGTTTGCTCTTCTACCCCATTCACACTATCTACTACAAGAATAACGCTATCTACCGCCGTCAATGTCCTATAGGTATCTTCTGCAAAATCTTTGTGGCCCGGTGTATCCAACAGGTTAATCAATATTCCGTTATACTCAAAACTCATTACCGAAGTCGCCACCGAAATACCTCTCTGGCGCTCTATCTCCATAAAGTCACTGGTTGCCGATTTTTTAATCTTATTACTCTTCACCGCACCCGCCACTTGTATCGCACCACCAAACAACAGGAACTTTTCTGTCAATGTCGTTTTACCGGCATCGGGGTGGCTGATAATAGCAAATGTCCTTCTCTTCTGTATTTCGTTATGGTATTTCATTTCGTAACCTGTAGCATTATTTAAGTGCGCAAAGGTACGAAACTAAC
>Ga0164241_10001721_pt1 | contig 25910 bp, 15 predicted proteins | sample OricomyardsoilBY_FD_108780 | JGI IMG/M metagenome (GOLD analysis project Ga0164241, IMG submission 108780) | Backyard soil microbial communities from Emeryville, California, USA - Original compost - Back yard soil (BY) | ecosystem: Environmental > Terrestrial > Soil > Unclassified | place: USA... | reverse complement strand
CGCGATCCGCATCGAACACCGCCGCCCGACGGCGGTGGGCGCGAGTGTCGTGGTCACCGCATCCCCGCGCGGCAGGGACGGCCGTCGGTTGACCTTCGACGTGCAGGCGATCGACGGCTCCGCCCGGATCGTCGCGGCAGGCGAGATCGACCGGGTGATCGTCGACCGGGATCGGTTCGTTTCCGCGGCGGCGGACGCGGACGCCCAATCACGCTGCTCCGTGGGCCGGCACGGCGCCGGCACCGCTCGCCCCACCACCGAGTGAACCGCGTGCGGGGTCCCACGGGCCCAGAACCCCGCACACGGTTCACTCGACGGCGGCTCTCTGCCCCGGAGATGCCCGGCGGAGCCGGTAGGTGAGCGATCCCAGTCCGACGGCCAGTGATGCGACCGCCGCGAATCCCAGAAGCGATGTGTGGTAGTCGATTCCGAGATCGGCATCGAGCCAGGCGAGCACCGTCGGGATGCCGAATCCGAGGTAGGCCAGGGTGTAGGTGATACCGGTCAGCAACGGGAGCTGCCGGGGGGTGGCGACGCGCTCGACGGTCAGCAGGCAGCCGATCAGGACCAGTCCGTAACCCACGCCCATGATGGCGACGGCGACCACGGTGAGCGCGACCGAGGGATGTCCGTAGAGGTAGACGGCCATGAGCGTGCCGCCGACGATCAACAGCACACCGGCCGGACGGGCGAGCCACCTCCGACGGTCCGGCAGGCGGGTGCCGACGAGTTGCTGGGTGACGAACCCGAGCCCCAGGCTGAGCAGGCACAGGAACGCGGCGAACGCGGTGCGAAGCCCGGCGATCTCGTCGGCGATGAACGACGGCAGCACCGCGTAGGCGATGCCGAGCGCGCCGAAGATCAACGGCGCCGCAGGGACCACCAGGAGCAGGAACGCGCTCGGCACCCGGCCGAACGGCCCGCTCCCCTTTGCCGGCGCGCCATGATCGAGATTCGATGTGCGGCACAGCATCTGCACGGCAACGGCGCACACCAGGACGTGCAGGAGGTAGGGCGTCCGGGCAGGAAGCGGTGCCCATTGGGCGACGAGGCCGGCGGCCGCCGCGCCGATGCCGAACCCGGCGGTCAGGCTCATGGCCGATCGTCGGGCGCCCGTTCCGGCACGGGCACCGGGCTCGTCGAGGGACAGGCGGGTCAGGGTGCTGCCGCCGACGACCATACCGATGCCCAGGGCGATCCCGATGACCAGGCGGCCGGCGAAGATGACGCCTGCTGTATGTTCGCCGGCTGCGATCATGACGGATCCGGCTGCGCTGCCGACCAGCGCGATCAGGAGCATCCGGCGGGCTCCGAACCGGGCCGCGAGCGCGCTGGCAGCCAGCAGGCTGGGCGCCAGCCCCACGACGTACGCGAACAGCAGCAGGGTGACGGTGACATGATCGAAGGCGCTTCGGTGCTCGTACATCGACAGCAGCGGGGTGAACTGGTTGCCGCCCCAGGCGACGGCGAACATCGTCGCCGCCACCGCGCGCCATCGCGCCGGACCGGCCGGCGCCGCGGGCCAGCGAGCCGGACCGACCGCCACTGCGCTCAATCGCGCCGGACCGGCCGGCGCGGCGGTGCGACGCGGCGCGGCATCGGGATCGGTCGGCGCCACAACAGGATTCACGACGGTCGTTAGCATGCTCAGCTCCTGGTGCGATCGGTCGGCGCCCGGCGGGCCGGTGGACTCGGGACGGTGCGCCGCGGCTGTCACAGCAGCGCCGCGATCTCGGCGTGCGCCTGCACGACGCCCGACCGCAGCGCCACGTGCATGCCGTCGGCCCGGGGAAAGATGTCCAGCACGTCCGGCAGTCCCCGCAGGCCGTCCTGGTCGACCAGGGTGCTGTCCCGCAGCCGGAATCGCAGCCGGCTGAAGCAGTGCGTGAGCCGCTCGACGTTCGCCGGGCCGCCCATGAAGGCGAGGATCTGCGCCGACAGGCTTGGCTGGGTCACGGGGTGTTCTCGCTTCCTGGGTCGCCGGCCGGGCGGGCCGAGGCGGTGAGCCGGCCGACATGGAGCGTCAGGTACAACACCTCTTCGTCGGTGACCGGGTGATCGAACCGTTCGCCCAACAGTCTTGCGATGTCGAGGGCGAGCTCATGCTCGGTGGGCAGGGCGTTGCGGACCGGCTCGTACAGCGTCAGATCGGTGCCACCGGCCATCCGATTGCCGTGCTCGCGCAGGAACAGGTAGCGCAGGTGGGTGATGAACCGCGCCACCGGGACGGAGTTCTCGTCGATGCGGAATCCCAGCCGCTGGTGGATGAGATCCAGGGCCTGGGTGAGCAACTCGGTCATCCGCATCGTGATGCCCAGGTCCGGTGAACTGAACTGGGCGTTCACGAAGTGCAGGGCCATCGGGACCGCTTCGACCGCGGGCAGGGCAATCCCGGTTCGGTCCGCGATCATGCCCAATGCCCGCCGGCTGAACGCGACCTCGGCCGGGTACAGCTGCTGCACCTCCCAGCGCAGCGGGTAGTCGATCTCGGCGAGTCCTTCGCGGGCGCGCTGCAGGGCGTAGCTGACGTGGTCGGCCAGCGGCACCAGGACGTGGTCGGTGATGTGCCCGCCGAGTTCGGTGCGGGCGGCGCGCAGGATGTCCTCGGTGATCTCGATGTCCTCGATCGGGATCTCCTGGACGAAGGCGGCCAGCCGCTCGGCGCTGGTGGTGTCCGACGGCACGAACGTGCGTTCGACCTTGCTGAGATCGACCTGCATTCCCGGGGACAGGGAGAAGCCGAGGCCCGCGCCCCAGAGGACGGCTTCGGCCCCGCGTTCGTCGACGGCCAGGACGACGGAGTTGTTCAGAATCTTGCGGACTTTCATCTGTTTCTCTCATCGGCGGCGCTGCCGAGTTCGTTGCGCCGGGGGGTCAAGGGCTGGGAATCAAACCCACGTCGACGGGCGGGGTGTCGGTCGGATGACCGGCCACCGAGGAGGTGGCCGAGCCATCCCTACGATGACCGCCGGCGGTGAATCAGCTCAGGTCGGCGCCGTTGGAGGCGATGACCTTCTGGTACCAGTAGAAGGAGTCCTTGCGCCGCCGTTCGAGGGTGCCGTTGCCCAGGTCGTCCTGGTCGACGTAGATGAACCCGTAGCGCTTGGACATCTGCGAGGTGGACAGGCTGACGATGTCGATCGGCGCCCAGCTGGTGTATCCCATCAGGTCGACACCCTCGTCGATGGCCTGCGCCATCTGCTCGAAATGCGCCCGGAAGTAGGCGATCCGGTACGGGTCGTGGATCTGCCCGTCGTCGCTGACCTGGTCGATCGAGCCGATGCCGTTCTCGACGCAGAACAGGGGCTTGCGGTAGCGGTCGTACAGCTCGATCAGCGAGATTCGCAGCCCGACCGGGTCGACCTGCCAGCCCCATTCGCTCGACGGCAGGTAGGGGTTCTTGACGCCGATGATGGTGTTGCCGGGAGCCCGTTCGGCGTCGGGGTCGATGGATTCGGTGGTGGTCTGGTAGTAGCTGAAGGACACGAAGTCGACGGTGTGTGCGGCCAGTGTTTCCAGGTCGCCGGACTGGATCGGCAGGGTGATGCCGTCCTTTTCCAGCCGGCGCAGGATGAGCCGCGGGTATTGGCCGAAGACCTGGACGTCGGCGTAGGAGTGGTTCTCCAGGGTCTTCTGCTGGGTCGCGGCCACGTCCTCCGGGCGACAGGTGCGCGGGTAGGTGGTCAGCTTGGTCAGCATGCACCCGACCTGGCCGCCGGGGACCAGGTCGTGGCACAGGCCGGTCACGATGGCCGAGGCGACGAACTGGTGATGCAAGGCGTTGTAGTAGGCCTGTTGGACGTTGCCGTCCGGGACCCGGTCCGGGATCACTCCGGCCGAGGAGAACGAATGCCGGATCAGGCCGTCGATCTCGTTGAAGGTGAGCCAGTACTTGACCAGGTGACCGAAACGTTCGAAGCAGGTGCGGGCGAACCGGACGAAGTGGTCGACCAGCCGCCGGTCGGCCCAGCCGTTGTAATTCATGGTCAGCGCCACCGGCGACTCGTAGTGGTGCAGGGTGACCAGCGGCTCGATGCCGAGGCTCTTCATCTCGGTGAACAGTGACTCGTAGAAGGCCACGCCGGCCTCCAGCGGCTGCTCCTCCTCACCGGTCGGGTAGAGCCGGCTCCAGGAGATCGACACCCGCAGCGTCTTGAATCCGAGTTCGGCGAACAGCGCCAGGTCTTCCTTGTACCGGTGGAAGAAGTCGATACCCCGGCGCTTCGGGTGCCGGTTTACATCGGGGTCGGCGAGGGCCGCCTCAACCTGCGCGCTGGTCGTGGAGTGCAGCGCCGCGTAGTCGGTGACATCGACATGCGGTTTGTAAGGAACCATGTCGGCCACGGACGGCCCGCGGCCGTCCACGTCCCATGCACCTTCTGCCTGGTTCGCGGCGATGGCGCCGCCCCACAGGAACCCGTCGGGAAACATCTGGAAGTCCTCTCGTTGAATCAATTGTTATGGTGGAAATGGTTCTTGACGTCCGTCTGCTGGTGATGACGGACGAGTGTCGGGCAGCCGGGTGCTCCGTGGTGGCACCACGCGGGCAGTTCACCGGCTGCTGTTCCGACTACTTGCCCGTGCGAATGATCAGCGCCGGGGTGGTGGTGTCGACCGGACCGGCCGCTTCGGGCTCGACCGTCTCGAACTGCGAGGCGTTGGTCACGATGACCATCGTGCTCAGGTCGTACCCGGCCGCGGCGATGCCGTCCAGGTCCGCTTCCAGCAGCAGCTGGCCACGGGTCACCCGCTCGCCCGCGGTCGCATGGCCGGTGAAGTGCTCACCGTTGAGGTTGACGGTGTCGACGCCCACATGGATCAACAGCTCGACCCCGTCGTCGGACTTCAGACCGATCGCGTGGGGCATGGCCACCTGGACCGTCGCATCGATCGGCGCGACGATGCGGCCGCTGGTCGGCTCGACCGCGAAACCTCCGCCCATCGCCCCCGAGGAGAACAGCGGGTCCGACACCTCCTCGAGTGCAATCGCGTTACCGACGACCGGGCTGGACACCTCGATCAGAGCGGGACGGGTCAGCGTCGCGACCGCCCCGGAGGGGGCCTCAGAGACAGGCGTCGAGGACGCGGTGATGACCGCGGCGGCAGACTTGGCACCGGTGCCGTGGGCCTCGTGAGCAGCCTTGTGAGCGGCGGCCGCTTCACGGTCGGCCGCCAGCTCGGTCTTGGTGAGCCCGAAGAAGTATGTGCCGACCGCGGCGAGCACGAAGGACACGATGGTCCCGATCAGCAGGCCGGCGAAGGTGCTGCCTAGGCCGAGCGGGTCGCCATAGGCCAGCGGCAGGGTGAGCACGCCGGACAGGCCGTAGCCGTACACCCGGGCACCGGCGCCTCCGACGATGGCGCCGCCGATGGCGGCCGATCCGATTGCGATCGCGAAGACCCGCTTGCGGGGCAGGTTCACGCCGTAGACCGCGGGCTCGGTGATGCCGAACAAGGACGCGATGACAGCGGACCCGGCGATGCCCCTGGGCCGGGAGTCCTTCAGGCGCAGGAAGACACCGAGAGCGGCGCCGCCCTGGCTGAACACTGCCGGCCAGATCAGCGGCTTGATGGTGTCGAAGCCCTTGGTGGCGATGTTGTTGATGAGGATCGGCGCGAAGGCCCAATGCAGGCCGAAGACGACCAGGATCTGGAAGACACCGGAGAACAGTGCGCCGGTCAGGATCGGGTTGACACCCTGGAGCTGGGTGAAGAAGTCGGCGACGGCGCGGCCGAGCCAGTTGCCGATTGGGCCGAGCGCCAGCAGCGTGACCGGCACGGTGATGACCAGCGCGATGACCGGCGTCACGAAGTTACGGACCGAGTCGTGCAGGTACTTGCTGATCTTCTCGATCCGGCTCTGCAGGAACACCGCCAGGATGATCGGGATGACCGACGAAGTATAACTCTGCAGCACGACCGGAATGCCGAAGAAGTCGACGTTGCCACCGGCAGTCTGGAAGGCGCGCAGGCTCTGGGAGACGGTTTTCCCGTCGACGAGGGTGCTGACGGCCGCGACCTGCGTGTACAACAGGGCACCGGCCACCGCCATCGCGGTGTAGACGTTCGCGCCGAATTTCCGGGCGGCCGGAACCGCGAGGATCACCGGCAGGAAGAAGAAGAACGCGTCAGCCGCTGCGAACAGGATCAGGTAGCTGGTGGAGGTGGTCGACAGCCACCCAGCCGTGACGGCGATCTGCAGCAGCCCCTTGAGAATGCCAACGCCGCAAAGGGTGCCGATGACCGGCGCGAAGATGGCGGAGACAATATCGATCGCACCGTTGCCGATCCGGCTGAAGATGTTGCCCTTCTTCGCGACCTCCGCGCCGGCGTCCGCAGTGGCCGTCTTGTCGTCGCTGAGCAGCCCGGAGATCTTGCCCAGCTCGGCGTACACCAGCGGGACATTGTTGCCGATCACCACCTGGAACTGACCGGCGTTCTCCACCGCGGTCAGGACTCCGGGCAGGGTGGATACCGCGGACTTGTCCGCCTTTGACGTGTCCTTGAGCACGAACCGCAATCGGGTCGCACAATGGGACACCGTTTGAACGTTCTTCTCGCCGCCTACACCGGTGAGAATCTCACCCGCAAGGCTCGCGTAATCAACCCCAGCCATCATCTTCTCCTCGAACGGCGTTGTCCCGCAAAATTGGTCTACCATGTGGGTTCGACCGGGCGAAAAAGGGCACAAAAAAAGACCTAGACCTCGCATCCACGCGGCGCGCACGGTGGATGACCTGAGATCTAGGTCTTGCCTGATTCGCTCAGTAGCAACCCTAGTGGTGCTGACGCCCGCCCACTTTGGGTGGGTGGATGTCCGTGAATCATTCACGGCAGGCAACCCGCCGCTTTGTCCAGCCCTGGAACGAGAAAATTGCAGGTGCCAAGGGTGACGCGCGACTCAGCGCCAGAACCAACCGACGCCCCGGTTGTGGTGACGGCTGCGTCAGGCACCCAGGTGAGCGATCAGTTCCTCGACGAGGCGTTCGCAGCGGGCGATCTGCTCGAGCGTCACGAACTCGTCCGGGGAGTGCGCCTGGGCGATGGCGCCCGGTCCGCACACGACGGTCGGGATCCCGGCCCGGTCGAACAGTCCGGCCTCGGTGCCGTACGCCACCTTCTCCGGGGTCGGCGTTGCGCCCCATCCGGTGACCAGTTCGACGACCTCGGCGCCCTCCGGAGTGTCCAGGCCCGGGGCCGATGCGACGATCTGGACGTCCACCCGGGCGGCGGGGTTCTCCTGCTGCATCGCGGCCTCGACACGCCGGGCCTCGGCGCGGAACCGCTCGACCGTCGCGTCGACGTCGACGTCGCCCACCGAGCGGAACTCCAGGCTGAGCACACATTCGGCCGGCACGGTGTTCACGGCGATCCCGCCGGCGATCTGGTTGACGGTCGCCGTGGAGAAGGGCACGTCGTAGTGCTCGTCGAACGGCCCGTCCAGGCGGAACTCGTCGGCGACCGAGCGCACGAAACGAACGAACACCGCGGCGTATTCGATCGCGTTGACGCCCTGCGGTGTCAAGGACGAGTGCACGGCGACGCCGTGGAAGGCGACCCGGATCAGGTCGATCGACTTGTGCGCGCGGATGACGCGCATGCTGGTCGGCTCCCCCACCAGGCATGCGCGTGGCCGCAGATCGCGGCGCACGATCTCGTCGACCAGCGAGACCGCGCCGGTGCACCCGACCTCCTCGTCGTAGGACATGGCCAGGTGCACCGGCTCGCGCAGCGGCACGGCGGCGACCTGCGGCAGCTGGGCCATCACGACCCCGACGAAGGACTTCATGTCGCATGCCCCCCGGCCGTAGAGCCGGCCGTCCCGCACCTCGGGCGTGAACGGGTCGCTGCTCCAGTCCTGCCCGTCGACGGGCACCACGTCGGTGTGCCCGGACAGGACGATGCCGCCCCGGGTGGACCCGTCCGCGGCCGGGAACGTGGCCAGCAGGTTGGCCTTCGTGCCGTCGGCATTGCGCACGAGCACCGGCGCCACGCCCAACGTCCGGATCTGCTCGACGATCACCTCGATCAGCGGCAGGTTGCTGTCGCGGCTCGTGGTGTCGATGCTGATGAGCCGGGTGATCCAGTCCATGGTGACCGTGGACGGGGTCATCGACGTCGTCTCTGTCGGCATGTCTGTCTCTCCGTTGGTCGGTCGGCGGGCGGGCAGGCGAGACGGCGTCGTAGCTGTCATGCATTGTCTTGCCGGACGCCATCTCCCCGTCGAGGATGGGTCCTCCGGCGGGCACCGAGCAACCCGCGGGTGGATAGCCCGGCTGGCTCAAACAAGGGGCCGAGCGCGGGGGTGCAGTCGGCCGACGCGTCAAACGTATGCCAACCCGGTGCCAACTTGTACAATTTGTCGATTGAGCCCCGAGCACTACGAGAAGTTTGTGGCTGCCTCGGAGGATGCTGACGACGTCGCGGCGTTCGATGCTGCGATGGCGGAAGAGGGTCCGAATATTCCTTGGGATCAGGTCAGGTCAAGGCCGATCTCGGCTGGACTTGACCGAGTACCGTGTCGAGCTCCGCCCGGCGGCGGTTCGCGCGCTGTGAAGGCTCGATCCCCCGGCTCGCCGGGGTGTCAAGGGCGCGATTGCATTGCTCGCCCGGAATCCGCGACCGCCGGGCGCCAGTGCGCTTGCGGGACGGCCCGGTCTGCGCGGATGAATCAAGTTCCAACCCGGCCAATTGTGCAAACATTCTGACGAATCTCCACCACCACCTGCGCAAACGCAGATCAGCACCCTCATGTGCCCGTCCCTGCGGAACTCCCCGGAACTCCCGACCCTCTTTGGAAGGTGACTGCCTGCAGGCCGAGGTGTGATTGCGGGATGCCGCGACTACATCCTTGATGTCTCGCGGGTTCGGGACCTCGTGTCACCTTCTGGCGTATCTTCTCCGGCTCCTCACGTCTCACAACCAATAGCCCCCAGTCGCCATGGGAGGGTAGCTGGGCCAAGACAAAAGGAGGTCACATGACGGCATCTAGACAGCGCGCAAGCACTAGCTACGCCGGCGTCGTCGAGATCCGCATCCACGGTGTCTCTGGCACCCCGCCGAGTGAGCTACTTGACCGACAGATCGTCAACCCCGTAGCCGGTGACCAGACGGCCGGCTTCTATAGACCATCGGTCGACAGCCAGCGGCGCGATCGGATACCCGGTACCGATCCCACCCGAGGCCCTTGGTTGGAGGCATTCTCTTGGTCCGGACTTACTTCGGGTTCAGCCACTCGCGCCCTTTGGATCCTGCTTCTGCCATTTGGCCTCGTCAATGTGGCACCATATGCCGTCCCGGGTCCGCCGAAGCGCGGCGAAGATATCAGGTGGGAGAATTGGCGTCGCCGAACATCAGCGTTGAACCGATTGCTCGCCGGAACTCTGACCGCATCAATCGCCATCGGTGCTGCTGGCGTTGGCATGGTTACTTTCACAGCCCGCTGCTACAGCGAGGGCCAGCATGATAGAAGGTGCTTCGGAGTTCCTTTGTGGGTGACCGACCGGCTCGGCGACATTACTCCGGTGTGGCGGTGGGCGGCGGGTGCGATCGTTCCGTTGGCGGTAGTCATCGGAGTCCTGATGATCAGTCGTCGCTCCGACCGAGCAGAATCGCTACCGGTGCCGTTGTCCGTCCCGACGGATGCAGAACCGCAATTGCGGAGGACCCCCGCTGCAGAGCCACCGGCCACCCGCTCTGCGGAAGCAGTGGGTCGAGGATCCGAGTCCCCATTGGCTAAAGCTGATCTGTTCACTTCTGGTCTGCGTGCTCGCCACCAGCGTGGGATCCACGCACAGGTCGCTTTAGCCGTTATCGGGCTTATCGCCGGTTGGCCGCTAGCAATCAGCAACGCCGCATCTCTGGCAGTCCTAATCGGACTGTTCGTGGTCGTCATAGTCTGCGACACCGCGTTATTATGGCAGGGCCACGACGCGTTCAAGGGAAGCAGGATGCCCATTCGGCAGGTGATTGGCTGGGTAGCCGTCTGTACCTTGGGCCTGTTCGACCTGGCTTGTTGCTTCTTCAGCACCAACATCCCGCCAGCGGGTCAATTGATGCGATGGTTTGATACTGCAGTGCGCTTCGGTTTCTGGGTGCAGTCCGCAATAGTACTGGCGATCTTTCTAACGGTATATCAATTGCGCCGGCGGACCGAAAAGCGGCATCTTCGTCGCTTGTTCTTCTTCGGCTGGACCACCGCATTCTTTGCCGCTGGCGCTTGGCTACTAGGCGCGGCGGCCACCACTGCCGCCATGATCGTCGTTCCGGCGTGGTTGGCCACCCCCGGCCTGACAATGGGCCCATCCGCGCTTGGATTGACCATGACCAATAATCCGGACTGGTTTCCCGAATCGGCCGCGGCCAGCGGACTTGGAATTCTTGCCATAGTCGTCCTCGGTGTGGTTGTGGCCTTGGCGTGTACCTGCTGGACTGCAACTGCGGTCTGGCTTCCGTGGGCGGCCGGGAGGCAAAAGGATCGTGATGCGGTCATCGCCATGTATGGCAATGATGACAGGCTAAAGCCGCAAACCCCGGGTGGGCGTCAGGAATCTACTTCCCGTCTTCATCGTATAGGTCGCCGGCTCCTCCATATTGCTTTGCCATGGCGGGACTGCCAGCCTGATATCCGGCGACGAGCAATGGACGTGGCCCGGATTTTCTGGTGGGCTCGCCGAGTTGACTACATCCCTTGGCTTATGTGCAGCATGGCCATGGTTTCTGCGGTGCTGCTGGCGGCCGTTGGAATCATCGATATGGCGTGCATGAAGGAGGTGGACGGACAGCTCCGTCCGTGCCTGAGCCTTGCGTCAGCGGGAGACAGGGTCGTGGACGCGATTCGTCCAGACGGCTGGGCTGCGCCTATTGCCTGGGGTGTCTGGTTAGCGGCCTTTGGACTGATCGCCGGCCTCTGCCTAAGCTTGCTGGCCACTAGGGATTCGTCACTCCGACGCCACATTGGAATTATCTGGGACGTTGCGAGCTTCTGGCCGCGTGACACGCATCCGCTGGCCCCACCCTGCTACAACGAGCGCGCGATCCCCCAGCTGGAACACCGGATTCGCTACTACGTCGGCGATCTCGATGAATCGATAAAGGGTAGTCCTGCCGGGACAGACCGATCGGACCACGAGGATGATGACATAAGTCGCGCACGAAGGGTGATCCTCGCCGGCCATTCTCAAGGCAGTGTAATTGCTTTCGCAGCAATCGTTAGGCTGTCCGGTACCGCGAGTTCACGTGTTGCGCTGCTAACATATGGCTCGGTCCTGGCCCGACTGTACAGTCGATTCTTCCCCTACTATTTCGGCCCGGATCAACTTGCAATCGTCGCCCAGAAGCTGACGGATGGCTCAGGCTCGACTAGGTGGCGAAACCTCTACCGCAACTCTGACTTTCTCGGGGGTCCGATCGATCGCAAGAAGGATGATCCATGTGTACTGCAGAAGCTCGACGTGCAGTGTGAGGATCCATTGTTCCGTTCGCAGCCGGGTGACAACATCTATCCTGCCGCTGGGCGACATTCGCGTTTTGAGCGGGACCCTTCATTCCAGACTCAGATCCGTGAATTGGTCACAACTTTCGGCGATAAGTACTGGCGCTTTCGCCCCCAGTTGCCATATGTCTCCTCCATCCCTACCCGCCAACCTCAAGATCCCCGCCCCGAACCTGACCGACCTGCGCTGTTCCGTTGATTCGATCATCCTGGTTGGGCCGGTCGGGGCCGGGTCGGCGTCGTGCAAGACGCGAGATCCTGCCCAGTGCACCAGCAGTCGGCTGCCGCTGCACGCCGCGGTCGGGACAACGACCCGATGACTGCTTCGAGCAATCACCCACTCGGCAACGGTCGCATCGCAAACCCGGCAATCAGCCCGGTTATCCTGGGGTGTCCCAGCGCGGGCACGACTCGACAGCTCATCCACCGCCGGAGCCGGTGATCCGCAACGCCAACCACAACTCGCTGCGGACCGTCGGCGAGTCCAGGTCCCGGCCGAGCAACCGACCCACCAGCCCGATCCGGCGGCGCAGCGTGTGCCGATGCACCCCCAGCACGGCCGCCGCCGGATCCCACTGGCCGTGGTGGGCCAGCCAGGCCCGCAGCGAGGCAACGAGATCGCCGCGTCCCGCGTGGTCGTGGTCGACCAGCGGCGCCAACAGGGATTCCGCGTAGGCCGCGGCCTGCTCGGGATTCCAGAGCTGGCTGATGCCGGACGAGGCGATCGCGTCGAATGCCAGCCACCGGCTCCCCCGTTCGGCCGCCGCGTCGGCCGCCTGCCGGGCCCGGGCGACAGCGCCGGCGAGGTCCGTGCCGTGCGCGGCGCCGGAGACCCCGACGGTCATTCCCCTCCCGACGAGGTCGGCGATCACCGAATCGGTCGAGTTCAGCGGTGCGACGAGCACCAGCTCATCGTCCAGCAGAACGGCGAAAGTGCTTGCCACCGCAGATATGTCAGCGATCGCTGGCGCGGATGCGGCGGCGATCGGGCGGGCGAGCAGCACGACAACCGGATCATCCGGCAATGGGGCACCCAGCCGCACGGCGACGGATCTGGCCAGGTCGAGGTGCCCGTTCAGGGCGATTTCGAGGACGGCAGACCGCACTGATGCCATCGCATCCGGCGCGACCGCGTCCTGTTCGAAAACGAGTGTCAGCAGCATCACCGCGGCGTTGACCAGGTGTCGGTCGGCGGCCGACAGCGGTTCGGGCCGGCCGACCGCCAGGTAGGCCCGGCGCCGGTCTGCGGCGCCCACCGGTTGCAGGCCCACGGTGTCGGTGCCGCCGTTCAGGTCGAGTTCGAAGCCGACGCCGATCGAGCCGCGGTGCTCACTCAGCCGGGCCACCTCATTGGCAATCGCCGGCAGCGCGGCCGCCGCCCGGTCCCCGCTCAGCGCCACCGGCCCGCCCCGCCCGTCGACCAGGGCCACCCAGCCGTCGACGTTACGGGCGAGCAGCCGGATCACCCGGTCCGGCGCCCGCGGCGACAACGCGGCCCTGGTCAGTTCCTGCTGCGCGGTGAAGGTGCTCGTCACGGTGGCGTACTCGTCCGCGGCCAGGGCCCGCGACACCGCCCGGCTCAGCGCGATGAACGGGGTGCGGCGCGGCACCTCCAGGACCGGCAGACCCATCCGATCGGCGGCCGACACGATTCCTCGGGGGATCTCCTGAAAGCTGAGGCCGACGCCGAAGCCCAGGCCGAGGACTCCCGCCTGGCACAGCTTCTCGACGTACCGGCCAAGGTTGACGCCAGGCCGGACGAACAGCCCGGTGGTCAGCAGCAGTTCCCCGCCGGACAGGAACGGCGTCGGATCGTCCAGCTCGCTGACGTGCACCCAGGTGATCGGCCGGTCGCCGACCGAACCGTCCCCGGCAACGATCCGCACCCCCAGATCCCGCTGGCCGGCGAGAGCGTGCACGGTCAGGGCCACGACGGATGCTCCACTTTGTCCACAGGCACCATCGTAATGCGCCACTTATGACCATTACCGCTTCGAGAGGATTCGGGAAGGCTGGACCGCAACGCGCCGACGAATGTCGAGCCGGCCGGACGCCCGGCGCCGAGAACAGGAGCACATTGATGACCGCAACGATGCCGACCGCATCCGCACTCGCCGAACTGGCCCAGGAACGCCGCATCGTCACCGAGCTGCCCGGGCCGCGCTCGCGTGAGCTGTTCGCCCGCCGGAACGACGTGGTCTCCGCCGGCGTCAGCACGGCATTCCCGGTGTTCATCGAGCGGGCCGGCGGCGGAGTGCTGGTGGACGTCGACGGCAACTCGCTGATCGACCTCGGCTCGGGCATCGCGGTGACCAGCGTCGGAAACGCGGCACCCAAGGTCGTCGAGGCGGTCACCGATCAGGTCGCCGCGCTCACCCACACCTGTTTCATGGTCACGCCGTACGAGGGCTACGTGCAGGTCTGCGAGCAGCTGGCCGAGCTGACCCCCGGCGACCACGCCAAGAAGTCGGCCCTGTTCAACTCGGGGTCCGAGGCGGTGGAGAACGCCGTCAAGATCGCCCGGCACGCCACCGGCCGCACCGCGATCGTCGCCTTCGACCACGCCTACCACGGCCGAACCAACCTGACGATGGCGCTGACCGCCAAGAACATGCCGTACAAGCACAAGTTCGGCCCGTTCGCGTCCGACATCTACCGGGTGCCGACGTCGTACCCGTTCCGCGACGCCGGCGTCGACGGGGCAGCGGCCGCCGCCCGGGCGATCAGCCAGATCGCCGTGCAGGTCGGCACCGAGAACGTCGCCGCCGTGGTGATCGAGCCGATCCAGGGCGAGGGCGGGTTCGTCGTGCCCGCCGACGGCTTCCTGCCCGCCCTGGCCACCTGGTGCCGGGAGAACGGGATCGTCTTCATCGCCGACGAGATCCAGACCGGCTTCTGCCGCACCGGCGACTGGTTCGCCTGCGACCACGAGGGGGTGGTGCCCGACCTGATCACCACCGCCAAGGGCATCGCCGGTGGGCTGCCGCTGGCCGCCGTCACCGGGCGGGCCGAACTGATGGACGCCGTGCACGCCGGCGGGCTCGGCGGCACCTACGGCGGCAACCCGGTCGCCTGCGCCGCCGCGCTGGGCACCATCGCCACCATGCGCGAGGTGGACTTGGCCGGGGCCGCCCGGGCGATCGAGGAAACCATGCTCCCCCGGCTGCGCGCGCTGCAGTCCAGACACGCCGCCATCGGCGACATCCGCGGCCGCGGCGCGATGATCGCCGTCGAGCTGGTCAAGCCGGGCACCACCGAGCCGGACGCCGCGCTGACCGGCGCGATCGCCAAGGCCTGCCACAGCGAGGGCGTGGTAGTGCTCACCGCGGGTACCTACGGCAACGTGCTGCGCTTCCTGCCGCCGCTGGTGATCGGCCAGGACCTGCTGAACGAGGGCCTGGACATCATCGAGGCCGCCTTCGACAAGCTGGCCTGAGCCACCCGACGACCACGGAGGAAAGCACCATGCCTGTCACCGACGAAACCATCTCCCGCGTCCTGAACGCGGTGCCCAAGGGGCTGCTGATCGGCGGGAAGTGGATCAGCACCGAATCCACGATCGAAGTGGAGGACCCCTCAACCGGCACCACGATCGCCCAGGTCGCCGACGCCACCCCGGCGCAGGGCATCGAGGCGCTGGACGCCGCGGTGGCCGCGGCCGACGACTGGGCCGCGACCGACCCCCGGGCGCGGGGGGAGATCCTGCGCAGGGCGTTCGAACTGCTCACCGAACGGGCCGCGGACATTGCCCTGCTGATGACCCTGGAGATGGGCAAACCGCTGGCCGAGGCCCGCGGCGAGGTCACCTACGGAGCCGAGTTCTTCCGCTGGTTCTCCGAGGAGGCCGTGCGGATTTCCGGCCGCTACAGCGTCGCACCGGCCGGCGGCACCCGGCTGCTGACCATGAAACAGCCCGTCGGGCCGGTCTACGCGATCACCCCGTGGAACTTCCCGCTGGCCATGGGTACCCGCAAGCTCGGCCCCGCCTTGGCTGCCGGCTGCACGGCGATCGTCAAGCCGGCCGCGCAGACCCCGCTGACCACCCTGGCCCTGGCCGCGGTGTTGATCGAGGCCGGCCTGCCCGACGGCGTGGTCAACGTCATCACCACCTCGCATTCCGGCGCCGTGAGCGAGCCGATCATCCGCGACCCGCGGCTGCGCAAACTCACCTTCACCGGCTCCACCGAGGTCGGCCGCCGGCTGATCGAGCAGTCCGCCCAGGGCGTGCTCAAGACCTCGATGGAACTGGGCGGCAACGCCCCGTTCCTGGTGTTCGCCGACGCCGACCTGGACAAGGCGGTGGACGGAGCGATGCTGGCCAAGATGCGCAACATCGGCGAGGCCTGCACCGCCGCGAACCGGTTCATCGTGCACACCAGCGTGGCCGACGAGTTCGCCCGCAAGCTCGCCGCGAAAATGGGCGCGATGACGATCGGCCGGGGCATCGAGGACGGCGTCACCGTCGGCCCGCTGGTCGACAATGCGGCCGTGGACAAGGTCTCCGAACTGGTTGCCGACGCCGTCGACAAGGGCGCCTCGGTGCTGACCGGCGGCACCGCCCTGGCGGGGCCCGGCCACTTCTACCCTCCGACCGTGCTGGCGAACGTGCCCACCGCGGCCCGGGTGTTCACCGAGGAGATCTTCGGACCGGTCGCCCCGATCCTCACGTTCGAGACCGACGAGGAGGCCATCGCCAAGGCCAACGACACCGAATTCGGCCTGGTCGCCTACGCCTTCACCGAGAACCTGACGCGAGCCGTGACGGTGGCCGAGAAGCTGCAGACCGGCATGGTCGGCATCAACCAGGGAATCGTGTCCAACCCCGCCGCCCCGTTCGGCGGCGTCAAGGCCTCCGGCCTGGGCCGCGAGGGTGGCACCGAAGGCATCGAGGAGTACCTGGAGACCAAGTACATCGGCATCAAGCTGTAACGACGGTCACAACCCGCCCGGTCATTCGAGCGGAGTGACGGCCCCATGCGGCATGTCACGTCAGCAGGACGAATGCCCCCCCGACCGACATCTTCCTGCGTGAATCGATCGGCCGTCCCGGTAACCTCTCCGCAGTCTCGGTGCGGTAGGAACGGGACGGTCGATCCGTCTGCGCGGCACGCAGGTCGAACGGCTCTACCGCTGGGCAGCAACAAGGTGCGCGCGGCGGGCCGATCGGCGGCCGACCGTAGATGATGGTCAGCACTGACATTTGGAGGGAAGCATGTCGAACGGGCGACACCGCGTGGTCGTGGTCGGCGGCGGGTTCGGCGGGCTGAACGCAACCCGCTTTCTGAAGGACGCGCCAGTCGACGTCACGATCGTCGATCGGACCAATCACCACCTGTTCCAACCCCTGCTCTACCAAGTCGCGGCCGGCCTCATCTCCCCCGGCCTGATCGCCCCGGCCATCCGGGCCACCATCAAGAAGCAGCGCAACGCGCGGGCCCTGCTGGGCGAGGTCAAGGACCTGGACCTGGACAACAAGGTGGTCCGCGCGCTGGGCCCGGACGGCCGCCCGCTGAACCTGGAGTACGACTCACTGGTGGTCGCCGGCGGCGCCTCCCATTCGTACTTCGGCAAGGACGAGTTCGCCGAGTTCGCGCCCGGCATGAAGACCATCGAGGACGCCCGTTACCTGCGTGACGGCATCCTGAGCAAGTTCGAGATGGCCGAGATGGCCACCGACCCGGCCGAGCGGGCCGAATGGCTGACGTTCGTCGTGATCGGCGCCGGCCCGACCGGCGTCGAGCTGGCCGGCCAGCTGGCCGAACTGGCCCACCTGGTGCTGCCGCAGGAGTACCGGACGGTGGACACGACCGAGGCCCGGATCATCCTGTTGGAGGGCGCCCCCGCGGTGTTGCCCCCGTTCAATGAGAAGCTCCAGCGGTACACCAAGGGACACCTGGAGAAGATGGGGGTCGAGATCCGCGTCAACACCCTGGCCACCGACATGGACCACGAGTCCATCACCGTCAAGGGCCCTGGTGGGGTGGAGACCATCCGCGCCCGTACCCGAATCTGGGCCGCCGGCGTGCAGGCCTCCCCGCTGGCCAAGATGCTGGCCGAGAAGACCGGCGCCGCGACGGACCGGGCCGGACGGGTCTCGGTCAATCCCGACTGCAGCCTGCCCGGCCATCCCGAGGTGTTCGCGGTCGGCGACATGGTCTCGCTCAACGGGCTGCCCGGCGTGGCCCAGCCGGCGATGCAGGAGGGCAAGTACGTCGCCAAGATGATCGCGGCCCGGACCACCGGCGGGCCGACGCCGCCGCCGTTCAAGTACTTCGACAAGGGCAGCATGGCTACGATCGGGCACAAGGCCGCGGTTGCCGACGCCTTCGGCGTGAAGACCACCGGCTTCATCGCCTACCTGATGTGGGGCTTCATCCACGTCGCCTACCTGGTCGGCTGGGGCAACCGGCTCGGCACCCTGTACAACTGGGCCCGCTCGCTCTGGTTCAGCAAGAGCCGCGGCCACCGAATCATCACCTTCGAACGGACCATGGTCGAACTCGACGAGAACCGCAAGAAGGGCCGGGCACCGGTCGTCCTGCCCGGGTCCCGACCCTCGCTGGCCGACCAGATCGATGCGGAAGAGGGCGCGCCGCGCGCAGGCTGACCCCTCGCGGAAGCCCACCGACGCATCGATCGCCTCGAGTGCCCGTCGGGCGGCTCGAGGCGATCGATGCGTTTCGGTCGGGCCGGAGCCCTAGGTCGGGTCAGCCGACGGCCGGCCCGAAGTACCACTGCTGGTTCCAGTCGCCGTTGTAGTACCACTGGTCGATGGCGGCGCCGGCCGTGGTGCTGGCCCCGCTGACGTCGGCGTACAGCCCGGTGGCGCGGTTCCAGACCGCCTTGGTCTGCCCGGTCAGGCTCTGGCCGGGGTAGACGCCCAGGTACCACTGCTGCCCGGGGTTGCCGGTGCAGGCGACCTGGATCAGCTGCTGGCCGGCACCGTAGCCGGGGGCCGCCAGGCACTTGCCGCTGTTCCGGTTGACCAGCTCGGCGAACCCGCTGTCGGTGGGCAGCACGTACCACTGCTGGTTGTGGCCGCCGTTCCAGGTCCACTGAAGCACCGGTGCGCCATCTGCGGTGCTCGCGTTGGAGACGTCCCACAGCAGCGGCACCGAATACCAGGGGTGGGCCGACGGCGAGTAGGCACCCGAGTTGAACACGCTCGCCAGGGCGTCCAGCGCTCCTGAGCCGGCGGAACCGATGGAGGTCATCAGGTTGTAGATCGCGGCCTGCCCGTCGCCGAAGGCGTTGGTCAGTGCGGCCTCGATGGTCTGCACCGGCACCCCGATCTGCTGGAAGGCCACGGCCACCTGGCGATCGGTGTCGCCGAACACGGCGTGCAATGTGCTGGCCACGCTCGTCGCGGTGTTACCAGGCCCAGCAGCACGGAGGCGATCCGGGCGTCGGCGTCGCCGTAGAAGCGGACCAGCAGGTTGGTGATCTGCGTCTGCTGGTAGCCCAGCTGGGACAGGGTCGCGGCGACCTGGCTGTCCACCGCGCCCAGGACGGACTTCACGGTGGAGACGGCGGTGTCCACGCTGAAGCCGGTGTTCAGCAGCACGCGCATGACGGCGTCGTAGCCGTCGCCGTAGGCCGAATAGAGCGCCCCGGCGATCTGCGCGGGGGTTGCCCGCAGGGTGTTCAGCGCGGCGGACGCCTGGGCATCGGTCCAGTGATAGGCGTTCTTGAAGGCCTGGGCGACCTGGTTGGCGTTGCCCTGCAACTGCTGCCAGATGGCGCCGCTGGTGGTGGAGTAGCTGAAGGGAACCGATCCCAGGTTCTGGTCGGCGACCGTCACCGTTGCATTGCCGGACGCCGAGAACGAGGCTCCGTTGCCGTTGACGCTGACCGACCCGGCCAGGTCCGCGCCCGCCTGCAGGTACTGCGGCAGCCCGCCGGCGATGTGCAGGGAGACGGCGGCGTTCGCCATCGACGCCGAGGCGCCCTCATCGATTCCGGCGACGAACGAGATGCCGCTGTACTTGTCGGTGAACCCGCCGTGGAAGCTGAAGTCCGCCATCGGGTTGGTCGGATCCGCGGACAGGTTGATCTTCAGGTCGGTGCCCGTCAGGGTGACCGGTCCGACCGCGAACGACCCGACGCTGGCGTCGGCGGTCAGGCTCGGGTAGGGCAGCACGGCCACGTTGCCGTCCACGTGCACCTGCACGCCGGCCACCGCGCTGTCGAAGACCAGCGTGGCCCCCGGGTTGATCGTTTTGCCGGCAGCGTCGGTGCCGCCGAACGGGGCGAACAGCAGTTCGGCCGTCTTCACCTGCACCGAATCGGGCAGCGACGCCGGAATTGCCCCGCCGGCAACGGTTTTCACGATGGTGAAGGGCTTGAGGGCGACGGTCGACGGGTTTGCGCCCTTGATCGAGACGTCAAGGATCGGGTTGTTGACGTCCAGGGCCAGGCTCAGCGAGGTCTTCGCGCCGTCCTGGATGCCGATGGCGTCGTTCCAGGCCTTCGGCAACTGGAGGTCGTTGACCAGGAACGACACAGTCGGCAGGGGAATGCCGACGGTCTCGGGGCTGTCCTTGACGCCGATCTTGCCCGCGACCTCGCCGACCGACAGGCCCTCGATGCCGAACGCGTCGGTCCACGGGCCGCCCAGGCCCTTGATGTCGAATTGCAGGGACACCGACACCGCGCCCTCGGCGGTCACGCCGAGGCTGCCGCCGAGGGTCACCTGGACCTGGGACGGCTTGCCGCTCGGGTACAGCTTGGGCAGCACGAGATAGGCCGAGCCGGAGACAGTCAGCGTTCCGCTGGAGGCACCCAGCTGGAATTCCAGGGACAGGTTGTTGACGTAGGCCGCGGCGCCGCCGGGGGTGTTCTGGGCGAACAGCTTCGCGCCTTTGTCCTTGTCGCCGAACTGCAGCTGCGCGGTCGCGTCGAACCCGGTGTCGGACAAGGTGGCCCGGACGGCGATTGTCTCCGGGCTGGGCAGCTGCAGGTTCTTCAGGGCCGCGCTCACCGCGCCCGACGGCTGGTAGTTCAGCAGCAGGGTGATGCCCGCCGGCAGGTCGAACTTCTGACCTGTGGCACCGACGGTGGTCGGGTCGAACTGCGTGATCTGCTTGCTGGCCAGCACCAGCGTGCCGGTGCTGCCCTTGTCGCCGACGCCCAGCGCGTAGAGGTCGACGCCGGCGGAGGCGGTGAAGCTGCCGTCGTCGGCGAAGTTCAGCGTGACCGGGATGTGCACGGTGTGGGAGCTGTCGGGGGTCACGGTCAAGGTCGCGCTCGCGGTGACCGCGACCTTGGCCTGGGCGGTGCCGACGCCGGTGCCGCTGATCGACACCGAGGGCTTGTCCAACGAGAAGTGCGCAGCGTTCGGCAGGGTGATGCTCGGCGAGCTCGCCGTGATCTGGAAGGCCTTCACGGCCGGCACCACACAGGCCTCGGCGGAGCCGGTGATCCCGGCGGCCGGGTCGCTCAGGGCGCCCTGGACGTCGAACCAGACCTGGCCGGGATCGGCGGCGGGGCAGGCCAATCCGTCCCGGGGTGCCGCGTTGGATACCTCGATGTGGGTCAGCGAGAGGGTGGCTCCGCCGACCGTCCAGTTCGCCGCGTCGTTCCCGGCGACGTCGAAGGTGATGGTTCCGTTCGTGTCGGTGATCGAACCGGTGAACGTCGGGCTGATGGTCAGGCCGTCGATGGGGCTGAACTCGGGTGTCTCAGCCGTGTTGTCAACATTCAGCGACCAGTTCTTGCTGTCCTTGATCGCCCCGGACACGGTGACGGTGAAGGCGGTGGAACCGGAACCGAGGACGGCCGTGCCGTTCAGGGACAGGCCGGTGTCGGTGGCCAGGGTGACGGCGCTGCCGGACTTCACGGTGAGCACCCCGTCGGCCACGACCGCGTCGCTGCCCAGCGTGCCGGTCAGCTCGGCGGCGAGCGTGCCGCCGGTGTAGGACAACGAACCGGACACCTCGAGAGTGGTGCCGAGCACGGAAATCCCGGTGATGTCGACGGTCGCGGTCAGGTCGGTGCCGGACAGGTCGGTGGTGTCGGCGTGGGCGATGCTCACGGACAGGGTGCCGCCGAGTCCGTTGGTGGCCGCCACGTTCGCCGTGAGGGTCAGGGTCTTCGTGGACTCGTCGATGGTCAGGGTGGCGCCCGTGAAGGACACGGCCTGTCCGCCCACCGGCAGCTGGAACGGGATCGCCGGGGCCCCGGCGTCGACGGTGAGCACCGAGCCGTTCAGGGTGCCCGTGACGGGTCCGGAGCCGACGTTCAGCTGCAGGCCGGACAGGAATGACCTGGCGGCGGGCGACAGCGAGAAGCTGGTGGTCGGTGTCGGCGCCGCTTCGGGTGTCGGCGCCGGGTCAGGGTTGGGTGCCGGGGCGGGCGTCGGTGCCGGGGCGGGCGTCGGTGCCGGGTCAGGGTTGGGTGCCGCGGGTGTCGGCGCCGGGTCAGGGTTGGGTGCGACGGGCGCCGGATCTGACGGCGCCGGATCGGGAGACGATGGGGCGGCGGTCGTCGTAGGCGGTGCCGGATCGGCGGACTCTGACGGGTTGCCGGACGGCGCGTTGGCATCCGGGCCCACGGCCGCCGCCGGGGCCGCCGGTGCGGAGACCGCGAGCGGCACCGCGAACGTGGTCGCGGACGCGGCGGCCGGGGTCACCGGCAGGACACTGATCGTGGCCGCGGTGGACACCGCGAGCAGGCCGAGCAGGCCCCGCCGGGCGAGTTTGCGCAGGACGACCGGACCTGCACGGTGGATCTGTCGGGACATCGAGGTTCCTCTGGTCGGGAAAATTGCGGACCAACAAAGGGTCGGCCTTTCGCCCGGTGAACTCGATGGTGCGCACAACCACGTTCATTCGGGGGTGCACGCACCCCCGAACCGTTGTCGATTTGTCACCGCCCGTCGCGTATTATTTGTGAAACCGACTCTTGCACAGAGGCTCCGGTTTGCGCCCGGTCAGGCGGGGACCGAGTCGTACCTCGCCGAAATGGCGGTCCTGGCCGCGGTGTCCGTGATGCTGTCGCGTCCGAGTTCGCCGAGTTCGAAGAACATGTCCTCCAGTCCGCCCGGAACCATGAGGGTCAGCAGCCGGCCGCCACCCGGGCCGGCCGTGATCATGTGGCGGGTGTCGTGCGGCACCAGCACGTAGCTGCCCGGATGCGCCGCGATCGTCGAATCACCGATGCCGAAGGTGAACTCGCCGTCCAGGATGAAGAACGACTCCTGCATCCTGCGGTGCACGTGCGGAACAGTCCACTTGCCCTCGCCGCCCGCGAACTCGGCGAGGGTGAACGCGCGTCCCGTCGCCTGCTCGCCGCCGGCCAGCAGCCGCATGCGAACAACGCCAAGGTCGACCGTGCGGCCTTCGCCTGGAGCCACCACGTGCGCAGTACCGGATCCGATCATCTCGCCGCTCCCGTCCTTTGCGGCCGGCCCGGTGCCGCCTGTCAGGATTCAGCGTCGGCCGTTCGGCCCAGCCGGGCAATATCAGAAATTGAAGTGGCGGCCCGCCCGATCCGGACGCAGGCTCGAGGAGTGCGGAACTACGGTCAGTACTGCCCGATCGCGCGCAGCTCGGAGATACTCGCCGAACGGTGGACGCCGATCATCGTCCGCAACCTGCTGCGCGGCTGCCACACCTTCAACGAGATCCGGCAGGGCGCCCCGGGAATTCCCACCGCCCTGCTCAGCCAGCGACTGCACAGCCTCGAGGCGCACGGCATCGTCCGGCGCCGTCCGGCGCCGTCCGGTCATGGTGGTTGGTACGAGCTCACCGAGATGGGGCAGGAACTGCGGGCGGTCTGCGACGCGCTGGGTCAGTGGGGCGCGAAGTGGCTGGAGATCGAACCGAGGCATCTCGAACCCGCATACATCCTCTGGGCCACCACGAAACTCGTCGACGTGCAACGTATTCCGGACCACACCACGGTGGTGCGGTTCGACCTGACGGACCGTCCGGCGGCGCACTACTGGCTGATCCTACGGCAGCCGCAGCCGGAGTTATGCACGAACAACGTCGGCTACGTCGAGGACATCGTCTGTCGCACCGAGGGCGCCTGCCTGGTCGACCTGCACCTGAAACGGATCACCTACTCCGACGCCATCCGCACCGGACGGCTCACGCTGGACGGGTCTGCGACACTCATCCGGCAGTTCCCGACCTGGTTCCGGACGAGCCCGTTCGCCGATTTCGTGACCGCCGGCGACGTCCAGCGTGCCGCTGCGGCAGCACGCTCCGGCGACGATCCCGCCTGCTGAACGCCGACGCGGTCACTGCTCACGTCGTGGGATCGATCGTTGGTCACGTAGGGCGAGGATGAACCCCCACGAACAAGATCAACAGACGCAGACAGGCGGATGATTCGACAGGGTCCTAGGCTCAACGGGCAGGTTCGCACCCTCACCCCGAAGGTTCGTGATCGCACCCATGAGTTCCACCGACACCACCGCGCCCGTCGATGCATCGCCGCTGATCAGCTCCGCGACGCCGGCGCCCGATCTGACCGATGCCCGCATCCTCGTGGTCGGCGGCGGCATGACCGGCCACCGCTTCGCCGACCGGCTGCGCACCCAGGACCCCGACGGGTCCTGGCACCTCACCGTCATCGGTGAGGAGGTCGAGCAGCCCTACGACCGCGTGCACCTGTCCGACTGGTTCACCAGCCACGACGCGAGCCTGCTCGCCCTGGACACCGCCGTGTGGGACGACCCGCGGATCACGCTCGTGACGAGCGACAAGGTCGAGGCGATCGACCGCGACGCCCAGATCGTGACGACCGCCTCCGGGACGATCCACTCCTACGACCGTCTGGTGCTCGCGACGGGCTCGTGGGCGTGGGCGCCGCGCGCCGAGGGCAAGGACCTGCCCGGCTCGTTCAGCTACCGCACCGTCGAGGACGTCGAGCGCCTGGCCGAGTGGGTCACGACGCGCGGCAAGGCCCTCGGGCGTCCGCTGCGGGGCATGGTCGTCGGCGGTGGCGTGCTCGGCCTCGAGGCAGCCGCCGCCCTGAACGACATGGACGTCGACACCACCGTCGTCGAGTTCGCCGACCGCCTCATGAGCGTCCAGCTCGACCAGGGCGGCGGCGAGATGCTGCGCCTGCCCATCAAGGATCTCGGGATTCATGTGCGCACGGGCGTCGGGGCCACCCGCTTCACGCCCGCGGGGGACGGCGCGATGGGCACCGCCTACCTGTCCGACGAGACCGAGCTGCCGGTGGACGTCGTCGTCTTCTCCACCGGCATCCGCCCGCGCGACCGGGTGGCCCGCGAGGCCGGGCTCGCGATCGACGAGCGCGGCGGGGTGGTCGTCGGCGACACCTGCAAGACCTCCGACCCGGCGATCTGGGCCATCGGCGAGTGCGCCTCCTTCAACGGCGTGTGCGCCGGCCTCATCGCCCCCGGAAACGACATGGCCGACGTCGTCGTCGACCGCTTCCTGGGCGGCGAGCGCACCCATCATCGCGCCGACGAGGGCACCAAGCTCAAGGGAGTGGGCGTCGACGCGGCCGCCTTCGGCGATGTCAACGCCTTCAGCCCCAATGCGCTCGAGGTGTCGTTCGTCGACCCCGTCAATCGCAAGTACCGCAAGCTCGTGATGGCCGACGACGCCAAGCGCCTGCTGGGCGGCGTGTTCGTCGGCGACATCGAGCTGTACTCCCAGCTGCGTCCGCTGATCGGCCGCGAGCTCGGCGCCGACCCGTCCGCCGTGATCGCGCCCGAGGGCGCCGCGATGGCCGACACCGCGCTCCCCGACGACGCGGTCGTGTGCTCGTGCTGCAACGTCGACGCGGGCACGATCCGCAACGCCGTCACGAAGCACGAGTGTCACACGGTCGGCGCGATCAAGGAGCGCACCAAGGCCGGGACGGTCTGCGGCTCGTGCGTGCCCACGCTCACCAAGATCCTCAACCAGGAGCTCGAGAAGACCGGCATCACCGTCTCCCGCGCCCTGTGCGAGCACTTCGACGTTCCCCGCGCCGACCTGTTCGAACTCGTCCAGCTGGGCGGCCAGGGGACCTTCAGCGAGGTCGTCGCGGCCTTCGGCACCGGCCGCGGCTGCAACGTGTGCCGGCCCGTCGTCGCCTCGATCCTCGCGACGATCGGGGCCATCACGGGCCGGCGGCACAGCCCGGTGGGGCGCCAGCTCGGCGCGTTGCAGGACACCAACGACCACGTCATGGCGAACATCCAGAAGGACGGCACCTACTCGGTGATCCCCGCGATGCCCGCGGGCGAGGTGACGCCCGAGAAGCTGCTCGTCTTCGCGCAGGTGGCCAAGGACTACGGCCTGTACGTCAAGATCAACGGCGCCCAACGGATCGGCATGTTCGGGGTCCGCCTCGAGCAGCTCCCCGAGATCTGGAAGCGCCTCGTCGCCGCCGGGTTCGAGTCCGGCCACGCGTACGGCAAGTCGCTGCGCATGGTCAAGTCGTGCCTGGG
>Ga0164241_10001720_pt1 | contig 25953 bp, 20 predicted proteins | sample OricomyardsoilBY_FD_108780 | JGI IMG/M metagenome (GOLD analysis project Ga0164241, IMG submission 108780) | Backyard soil microbial communities from Emeryville, California, USA - Original compost - Back yard soil (BY) | ecosystem: Environmental > Terrestrial > Soil > Unclassified | place: USA... | reverse complement strand
ATCCGCTTGCCGGCGACGATCGCGCCGAACTCGACCGGGTCGAGCCAGCGGTACTCGTCCCAATCGGTCAGCACCATCACCAGGTCGGAGTTCTTGGCCGCGGCCTGCGCCGTCTCGGCGTACTCCAGGTCGGGCCAGGCCTTCTGGGCGTTGGCCACCGCCTGCGGGTCGGTGACCACGACGGAGGCGCCCTGCAGCTTCATCTGGGCGGCCACGTTGAGCGCGGGGGAGTCGCGAATGTCGTCGCTGTTCGGCTTGAACGCCAGGCCCAGCACCGCGATGCGGCGTCCGACGATGGAACCACCGAAGAACTCGCGGGCCAGATCGACCATCCGGACCCGGCGGCGCATGTTGATCGAATCGATCTCGCGCAGGAACGCCAACGCCTGGTCGGCGCCGAGCTCGCCCGCCCGGGCCATGAACGCCCGGATGTCCTTGGGCAGGCAGCCGCCGCCGAAACCTAGGCCGGCGTTGAGGAAGCGGCGGCCGATCCGGGGGTCGTGGCCGATCGCGTCGGCGAGCTTCGTGACGTCGGCGCCGCTGGCCTCGCAGACCTCGGCCATCGCGTTGATGAACGAGATCTTGGTCGCCAGGAAGGAGTTGGCGGCGGCCTTGACCAGTTCGGCGGTGGCGTAGTCGGTCACCACCAGCGGGGTGCCCGACGCCAACGCGGTCGTGTAGACCTCGTCCAGCAGCGCCTTGGCGGTGTCGCCGGATTCACCCTCCGGCAGCCCGTACACGATCCGGTCGGGGTGCAGCGTGTCCTGGACGGCCAGGCCTTCCCGCAGGAACTCCGGATTCCAGGCGAGCATGGCACCGGGTTGCGCCTCGGCGACGACGTCCGCGAGGCGGGCCGCGGTGCCGACCGGCACGGTCGACTTGCCCACCACCAGTGCGCCCGCCGACAGGTGGGGGGCCAGCGCGGTGACGGCCGCATCCACATAGGCGAGGTCCGCGGCGTACTCGTTGCGCTTCTGCGGGGTGCCGACGCAGACGAAATGCACCAGCCGTCCCGTCGCTTCCGACATGTCGGAGGTGAACCGCAGCCGGCCGGACCCGAGGGCCTCCTGCAGCAGTTCCGGGAACCCGGGTTCGAAGAACGGGGGGACGCCGGCGTTGAGCTGCTCGACCTTTCCGGCGTCGACATCGATGCCCAGCACGTCGTGGCCCAGCGTGGCCATGCACGCGGCGTGGACGGCCCCCAGATACCCGCACCCGATGACCGTCATGGTCGTCATGTCCTGCATACCCCCGTGACGAAGCACAATCTTTCAGTCGAACGGCGCAAGGCCGCACACCGATAGTGCCATATCGCGGGACCCTGTCCGACAAACCACCCAGCACGTCACCCGACCGGGGCAGCCCGGTGCCGCATGGTCACCCGGTGTTACGCATCCCCTTCGCCACGCCGTTGATGGTGCGCAGCATAGCCGCCGCAGCCCGGGCCCTGCAGCAGATCTGCTCCGGCGATCGTGCGGGAGCGTGGTCATGACTTGGGATGAGGTCGGCGCCCGGAGTCCTTGGCTTCGGCGGTGGAACGCCTCAGCTCCGACGTGGCACTGATCCGCCGGTTCATCGCGTAGGCCGGCGCTGGGGTTGTTCCGGCGCGAAGCGGTGACGAGCGGCACCAGGCGCACCGGTTGACCCGGACGGCCAGCTCTCCGCGCCGGGTTTGGTCGGGCCGCGCCGGAAATTACCGGCGCGCCGCGCGCATTCCCGGCGCGAAGCGGTGACGAGCGCCCCCAGGTGCACCTGGTCACCGGTTGTGGTCACCCAAATTCCATGTCACCCGGTGTTGCGCATCCCCGCCGCCACCCCGTTGATGGTGAGCAGCATCGCCCGGCGCAGCTCCGGCTCCACGTCGTCGTCGCCGAGGGACCGGACGCGGCCCAGCAGGTCGACCTGCAGGTAGGAGATGGGTGCCAGGTAGGGCTCGCGCACCCCGAGGGTGCGCTTGAGTCCCGGCTGGTCGTCGAGCAGCTCGGCTTCTCCGGTCACCCGCAGCACCTCGGCGACGGTCAGCTCGTGCTCGGCCCGGATCACGTCGAACAACCGCCGCAGCTCGGAAGGTACCAGCGCCTCGACGTACAGCGCGGCGATGTCCATGTCGGTCTTGGCCAGGGTCATCTCGACGTTGGAGATGAACGTGCGGAAGAAGTGCCACTTGCGCTGCATCGTGCGCAGCATTTCCTCGCCGCCGGCCTCCCGGGCCGCGCGCAGGCCGGACCCGACGCCGAACCAGCCGGGCACGATCTGCCGGGACTGGGTCCAGCCGAACACCCAGGGGATGGCGCGCAGGCCGGCGATGCCGCCGCCGGAATCGGGTCGGCGGGCCGGCCGGGAGCCGATGTTGAGCTGGCCCAGTTGTTCCACCGGGGTGGAGGCCAGGAAGTAGGCGGGCAGGTCCGGGTCGTCGATCAGCCCGACGTAGGCGGCGAACGCCGCGTCGCTGACCCTTTCCATCCACTGGTCCCAGTCGCGGAGCTCCTGCGCGGTCTGCCGGGACTCGGTGTGCAGGGTGGTGGCCCGCAGGGTGGCGGCCACCGTCAGCTCCAGGTTCTCCTTGGCCAGGGCGGGCATGCCGTACTTGCCACTGATCACCTCGCCCTGCTCGGTGAACTTGATCGCCCCGGTGATCACTCCGTATGGCTGGGCCAGGATCGAGTCGTAGGTCGGCCCGCCGCCGCGGCCGACGGTGCCGCCGCGGCCGTGGAACAGGGTCAGCGACACCCCGTGCCGGGCGGCCAGGTCACGCAGCAACCGCTCGGTCTTGTGGATCTCCCACTGGCTGGTGGTGATGCCGGACTGCTTGTTGGAATCCGAATAGCCCAGCATGATCTCCTGCACGTTGCCGCGCAGCCGGACGATCTCCCGGTAGGTCGGGTCGGACAGCAGCTCCTCCACCACCTCGGCGGACTTGCGCAACTCCTCCACGGTCTCCAGCAGGGGGGCGAACCCGATGGCCGCAAGGGGACCCCGCGACGGATCGCCGGGCGTGCCGTACACGTCGATCAGGCCGGCCTCCCGGGCCAGCACCGCGGCGGCCAGAATGTCGTCGGCGCCCATCGTCATCGAGGTGATGTAGGTGACGATCACCTCCGGCCCGTAGGTCGCCTGCGCGTCCTTGATCTCCTCGAACACCGAGAACGTCTTGGTCCCGGCGGCGTCCAGCGGGGCCGGCAGGGTGGTCAACGGACGGTGCGAGGTCAGTTCCGTGGACAGCCAGCGCATCCGCTCGGGCCGGCTCATCGAGTCGTACGGCCGGTCCAACTCGCCCAGCCGGTCAACCAGCTGCGCGATCACCTGATGGTGCGCCTCGGAGTGTTCGCGGATGTCCATGTACGCCACGTTCAGCCCGCTGACCGCGAGGGTTCGCTGCACGGTGGCCAGGATCCCGTCGGCGGCCAGCTCGCCGCCGTTGGCCAGCAGGGACCGCCGGACGATCGCCAGGTCGGCCAGCAACTGGCCCTTGCTGATGTAGTCGCGGCCGGGCTCGTGCGGCCGGCCGGAGTTCACCCGGGCCCGGGTGTTGATCAGCTTGGCCTTGACACAGGTCAGCTTGAGCCGGATCGGCTCGTCCTTGTTCAGCTCCTTCACCCGCGGGTCCAGCAGCGGCAGGTGGTCCAGATCGGTCACGATCGAGGTCAGCAGTTCCTCGGACGCGCCGGCGATGACCGTGGAACTGGACAGGGTCAACAGCAGCTCGTCGATCTTGTCGATCGCGATACCGACGGCCGACTGGTGCTGCAGCGCCAGCACCTCCCGGGTGACCGCCGCGGTCACGTTCGGGTTGCCGTCCCGGTCGCCGCCGATCCAGCTGCCCAGCAGCAGCGGCGTGGCCTCCGGCGACAACTGCACACCGTGTGCGGCCATGGCCGCGGCGAGGTCGTCGGTGAGGGCCGGGATGGTGTCGCCGACGATGGAGTCAAGGTAGAACAGCGCGTTGCGGGCCTCGTCCACCGGCGTCGGCCGGAACTGCCGGATCTCGTCGGTCTGCCAGAGCAGGTCGATGACCTCGGCCAGCTTGCGGTCCTGCCGCGTGCGGGCGGCCGAGGAGGCCGGGGTCGGCACGACCAGGATGTCGGCCAGCGCCTGCAGCTTGAGCAGGACGGACCGGCGGCTCGCCTCGGTCGGGTGCGCGGTGAAAACCGGCTGCACCTCCAGTGCCTCGACCGCTTCGCGCAGCGCATCGGTACCCAGCGTGCCGACGATCTCGTCGACCACGGCTGCCAGGTGCCCGTCGCCGGCCTCCCGGGCCCGCAGCTCGCGCACCTGGTGGACCTGCTCGGCGCCGTTGGCCAGCTGGAAATAGGTGGCGAACGCCCGCACCAGCTCGGTCGCCACGGCGATCGGCAGGGAGGCCAGGATCTCCCGCACCTTGGCGGTGGCGTCATGCCGCTCCGCCGGCCCGTCCGCCTCCCGGGACTGCTTGGTCAGCCGCCGGACGTCCTCCACCAGATCCAGTAGCGGCTGTCCCTGCTGGCGCACCAGGGTCTGCCCGAGCAGCGCACCAACCCGCCGTACGTCCGCGCGCAGGGCGGCGTCACGGTCGGTGCCGTTCGACACCGGCGGGAGTCCGAAGGCCGGGTCGACCGAACCGGGCGGGTCCTGCCGACCGATCGGGTCCGAGGTCTGCGTCATGAGCTGAATCCTCGCGCACGGTCGTAACGGGCGTGTGACACGGGCCGCTGACACGGGCCGCCGTGCGCTCCTGCGGGCGTCGAACGGTGGTTCGTTCCTTGGGTCGCCGGGGTTGCGGTGCGGATCGACGGCGGGTCGGGGCAAGTACCCCGGGTGGGTGGCCCGAGACCACCGGCGTTCGGTCGATCCGGAGACGTCTGCCGAGCAGCACCGACCACTCGGTAATGTCCCACTCGTGCGGGGGGTGGTCCGATGTGGTCGCCCGGTGGGTCACAGCCGTTGGTGCCGGGTCCTGTGGTCGAACCGTCCCCATTTCGAACCGATGAGACGAGGGTCCGGCAGATGAAGCCGAGCAAGCAGTTTCGCCGGTCCGCCGCGCTCGTCGTGGCCGTCATCGGGCTGTGCAGCGCCTGCACGACCGGCGGCACGCCGTCGGTGGCGGCACCGCCGGTCACCGTGACGGCGACGGTGAGTTCGTCGACGGTGGTGCGGACCACGGCGACCGTCACCGCCACCACGACCGAGACACCGACGACGACCGCGCCGCCCAGCGTCCTGGTCTCGGCGACCTTCAAGGACAGCTCGACGTTCGAATGCACCGACCCCGCCGCCGACTCGTGCTGGGCCCTGGACGTCGTCACCACCGGTCCCTGCCCGAACGGCGTGTACGTCGCCATCAACGTCTACAAGAAGGACACGTCCGATGTGCTCAAGGTGCTGGAGACCACGTCCGCTCCGGTGACGGACACGCTCGGCGGCAGCACCACCGTCCAGCTCAGCCAGACCGGCTTGGCGCCGGCGGGCGAGACGCTGGAGGCCGACCTGAAGGACGCCCGATGCGCATGAACCTGCGCTGCTGCTGAATCGGTCCGGGAGGGCCTCGTCCGCCGAATGGGTTGGCCCCCTACCCATCGGCGTCGATCGGGCGTTCACGAGATCACCCCAGGTGCGGACCGATCCCTGCGAGACCGTCTGCCGAAAGAGTCAGACCGTTCACCCGTTCGCCTAGTACTTACAGTCGTCCTGCGAACTCTCACTCTTGTAGTCACCATAACCGGTCAATCTCGCCTCGTGGGAGTACAACCTCGCCCGATCGTGGTTCCGGGCAGCTAGCATCAATCACACAGTGACCGGTCGGGGGACCTTGATCACTCGAGTCGACACAATCGGGCTATCAGTAGGCCGATCGTTGCTGTCGGTAACGACCTCGTGGGGGGGACATGCGTCAGTTCGTCGGCCACGCGCCGGGTGTCTTCGACGTGCTTCGCACCGGTGCCGGAGTCATCGGTGTGACGCGAGTCGACCGCCGGGCCACAGCAGGGGCGCCCGAGAGCTCCTCGGTTGGTCGAACCCGGTCAAACGGGATGTGCGGCACCGCGATAGGCTGCGGACCGTCTGCAACATGCTGGCCCCATAAGGGCCATGGAGTTCACCCGATAGAGGCAAAGATGCGGCCCAGCTGTTTACCAGCTGATTACGTCAGGTTACATTGCTCCTGCCTGAATTGCCGGTCGTACCCAGGTTGGCTGTCCGGGTGTCGCGTTCGACCAGCAGACCCACGGTTCGAACGCCTGCCGGTCGGGGCCGGCATCAACCGAGCGGGTCGGTCGTCGCATGCGTCGGCCCTGACCCCCTCAGCTTTCGATCGTTCGCATTCCGCAGGTGAGGACACATCATGGCGTTGACCGATCCGACCACGAGCCGCAGGACCGGGCTGGGTGGTTGGCGGAACCGCGGCCGCAAGGCGCCCACCGCTGGGGCGATCGTCCGCAGCGGCGCCTATCACTCGCCGGAAGCCGTCGAACTGGCCGCAGTCGACGGCACGGCGGTGCGCGTGCCGGCCGTGGACGGCGCGCCGACCAGGCCCGCCGTACGGGAGCGGCCGGCGGATGCGGCGGAGCCGACCCGCTTCGATCTGTCCGAGGATGTCGAGAACACGATCGAGTTCAACCTCCGCCAGTTCCGGGCGGCGGGTGCCGCGCCGGCGCCGGTGAATTCGGACCGCCGCCGTGGGTCCCGGCGGACCTGGGCCGACCGGTACGCCCGCCGGCTGTTCGTCACCGACCTGCTGTGCCTGACCGGGGTGGCGGCAGGGGTCCACCTGTTCGCGCCGCCGATCCCGACGCGCATCTCGGCGGAGCCGACCCACCTGCCGTTCCTGGCGGCCACCGCACTGCTGGTCGTCGTCTGGCTACTCGCGCTCGATTGGTCGGGCAGCCGGGACGGTACCGTCACCGGGCACGGCCCCACCGAGTACAAGCGGGTCATCCAGGCGTCGCTGAGCGTGTTCGGGCTGGCCGCGATCGGCTCGTTCCTGTTCGACCTGAACCTGCCGCGCAGCTACGTGATCCTGATGCTCCCGGCCGGCCTGGCGATGCTGCTGGCCAGCCGTTACGTGTGGCGCCGCTGGCTGTTCCGCCGTCGGGACGATGGCGAGATGATGGCCAAGGTCGTCGCGGTCGGTGACCGGCACACGGTCGGCGAACTGTTGGCCGACCTGGACCGGGCGCCCCGGGCGGGCTACTTGGTGGTGGGCGTCTGCGTGAACCCCGACCCGGCGGCCCCGGGAGCCGCTGAGCTGGACGGCGTGCCGGTGCTGGGGGTGCCGACCGACGTTGCTCGCATCGCCACCGAGATGGGTGCCGACGCGGTCGCGGTGACGGCCTCGGCCGCCTTCAGTCCGAGCGCCGTCCGCCGGCTCAGCTGGGACCTGGAAGGCACCGCCACCGAGCTGATCCTGGCCCCGGCACTGACCAACATCGCCGGCCCCCGGGTGCACACCCAGCCGGTCGCCGGGCTGCCCCTGATCCATGTCGACCACCCCACCTACCGGGGCGCGAACCGCATCGTCAAGCGGCTGTTCGACCTGGCCGGCAGCCTGACCCTGGTCGCGCTGTTCTCCCCGTTGCTGCTGGCCGTCGCGGTCGCGATCAAGGTCAACAGCAAGGGTCCGGTCTTCTTCCGCCAGGATCGGGTCGGCCTCAACGGCGAGACATTCCGGATGATCAAGTTCCGGTCGATGGGGATCGACGCGGAGTCGCGGCTGGAGGCGCTGAAGGCGCAGCAGCGGGACGCCGGCAACCAGGTCCTGTTCAAGCTGAAGAACGACCCCCGGATCACCAAGGTCGGCAAGTTCATCCGCCGCTACAGCATCGACGAGCTGCCGCAGCTGTTCAACGTCGTCACCGGCGACATGAGCCTGGTCGGGCCGCGACCTCCGCTGCGCTCCGAGGTGGACCTCTACGGCGACGACGCGCTGCGCCGCCTGCTGGTCAAGCCGGGCATGACCGGACTCTGGCAGGTCTCCGGCCGGTCCGATCTGACCTGGGACGACAGCGTCCGGCTGGACGTGTACTACGTGGAGAACTGGTCCATCACCGGCGATCTGGCCATCCTCTGGCGGACCGCCCGGGCGGTCTTCGGCTCGTCCGGCGCCTACTGACCTCTGGTCTGTTCGGCGCGGTCCGGACGGGTCGGCACCCGGCCACCCCCTCATCCGGTGGGTGAGGACAACTGACGTTTGCCATCAGGCGGGCGGGCGGTCCCGAAAGGTCCGCCCGCCCCACCATGTGTGGAGCCGATTGTGCGAAGGTGTCGGGTGTGAGAACCAGTCGTCAGCGGCTCCTGCTCAGCACTTTCGCGGTCGCCGTGGTGCTGCTCACCGGTACGGCCTGCGCCACCTCGGCGACGTCCGCGGCGATCGTCGGCGACGTGTCGATCGCCGAGCAGACCGTCTTCGAGCGAACCTCGCAGGTGTCCGACCAGTTCGGGCAGACCGGCGGAACGCTGACCGTCGAACAACTCGCCTACGTCAATCGGGTGCTGACCACGGACGCGATTCGCAGCGCCCTGTTGGCCTCGGCGGCCCGGGACCAGGGCGTGGTCGTCACCGACGGGCAGGTCAACGCGGCCATGGTGAACACCGCGACCGGGGGCACCGGCAGCCGCTCCGACCCCCAGACCTACCGCGATCAGCTGCTGCTCGAGGGGCTGCTGTCGGCGCACGGCGCCGAGGCGCTGTCGTTCACCAACGTCACCGTCACCGTCGACGGAGCGCGGACGTCGTCCTACGACGAGGCGGTCGCGGCCCGCACGGCGATCCGCGGCGTGCCGACGGGCGGGTCGCTGCCTACCCTCGGCTCCGCGGCCGAACCGCTCCAGCGGACCACCGTCGACCTGTCGACCGCGCAGAACCAGCTCCTGGACGGCGTGCTGACCGCGCACCCCGGCGACGTGCTGATCAACCGGAGTGCCGACGGCCAGTACTACGTCATCCGCATCGTCGATCGGTCGGAGGAACCCGCTCAGCTCTCCGCGACGGCCATCCTCGGCGCGCAGGATCTGGCCGTGCAGCGTCAGGTCGGTGCGGTCGTGCTGCTGCAGCGGTACGCGGAGCAGGTGGGCGTCTCGGTCAACCCGAGGATGGGCAGGTGGGATCCGGTCAGCCTGCAGGTGGTCGCGTCCGACATCGCGTCGTGACGCAGTCAGGCCGGGCCGGTGACGGATCGGCGCACGGGCCGCTGCTCGAGGCCGTCGCGGTGATGGACCGGCTGCGCTCGCCCGGCGGGTGCCCCTGGGACGCCGAGCAGACCCATGCCTCCCTGGTCCGGTACCTGCTGGAGGAGTGTTACGAACTCGTCGATGCGGTCGAGTCGGGGGACCGGGCGGCCATCCGGGAGGAACTCGGCGACGTGCTCCTGCAGGTCCTGTTCCACGCCCGGATCGCCGCCGAAACCCCGCGGGACGAGGGTGGATTCGACATCGACGACGTGGCCGGCGACCTGGTCGGCAAACTGGTTCGGCGGCACCCGCACGTGTTCGCCGATGCGGCCCCGACGTGGACGGCGGACGACCAGCAGCAGCGCTGGGACGAGCTGAAGAGGGCCGAGCGCGGCAAGTCCGGGGTGCTCGACGGGGTGGCGTTCGGCCAGCCCGCCCTCGCGCTGGCCGCCAAACTCGGCTCGCGGGCGGCGGCGTTCGGTCTGGACGTGCCGCCGGTGGGCGCCGACCCCGTTGTCCGCCCTGTTGTCGGGGCGGGTGTCGACCCGGTTGTCGGGGCGGTTGTCGGGGCGTTTGTCCGCCCGGTTGTCGGGGCCGGCGCCGGTTCGGGTGTCCGGGCCGGTGCGGGTGCCGATGCGGCCGGTTCGGGTGCCGATGCGGCCGGTTCGGGTGGGGATGCGGCCGGTTCGGGTGCCGATGCGGCCGGTTCGGCGGCCGAGGAGCTGTTCCGGATCGCCTACGCGGCGGGGGCCCGCGGTGAGGACCCCGAGTCGGCGCTTCGCGCGGTCGCCCGGGCGCACGCCGAGGCCCTCGCCGCGGCGCAGGCGCGGCGGGATCGGGAGCCGGCCGGTAGGCGGTCCGTCGAACCCCACTGATCCAGACGCCGACAGACCTATGTCAGGCCATCGGCCCGCCCGACGCCCGAAATGCGCCCCGACTTTGCTGATCAGTCGAAAACGAGTCGACCCGATATGTCCCATATGTTGCTGTTCGGCTGGTTTTCAGTCTGATGGGACGGACCCGCCAGGGGCCGGCCCGCCGTTCAGTCGAAACCAACGGTGACCCATACGCCCGAAATGCGCGTTTCCGGAGGCCGTCGTTGCCGATGACTTCCACCTCAGCAGCCCAAGAAGGCTGCCCGTGTGGATCTCACCGGCACCGACGGTGCCGCCCGGCGCGGCACCGGGTTTCACCCTGAGGGGACGGCCCCTGCGGGGCCGGTCCGCCGTTCAGTCGAACCTCCCGATGCCCGAAATGCGCCAAGAGCGCACTTTGGAAGAGCGCATTGACTACTTGCGCTGATCGAAGACCCATTTCCGGCGCCGCTTTGTCCGATTCGGTGGGTCTATGATCAGCGCAACCCGCCGGCCGGCCGGCAACGACGGACCCGCCGGGCCCGGCCGGCAACGACGGACCCGCCCGCACGGTCAGGTTCATCCTGAGCGGCCGCATATCTGCGGCCGACCCGCCGTCCGAGGACCTACTTCCTGCGCCGGTTTGTCCGGTTCAGACTCACAGATCCAGCGCAACCCGCCGGTGCGGCCGGAGGGCGAGCAGCGGATCCGGCCCCTCAGCTGACGTCCCGCCGGCGGAACCCGGCGACGCCGACGATCATGAATGCGGCGGCGACCAGCGTGAGCGCGATCATCGGGGTCCAGTCCATGGCCGCCACCGGCACCTGCGGCACGTGGGTGTACGGGGACAGGTTCATGATCCACTGAGGCAGTTGCAGCAGTTCGCCGAGCTGACCGAGCAGCAGGGCGACGACCAGCACCGCCCACGCCAGCCCGGTGAACCGCGGGATCAGCCCGACCAGGGCGACCGCGATCCCGCCAAGGACCAGGGTGGCCGGCAGCTGCACCAGCATGGCGCCCAGCGCGCCGCCGAACCCGGCGAAGCTGCCCACCTGCAGGGAGTTGACCACGCCGGCGACCAGGCCGGCGGTGAGCAGCAGCAGCGCCGGTCCGACGATCACGAAGCCGAGGTGGCCCAGCATCCACCTGATCCGGCCGACCGCGGTGGCCAGCACCGGACCGACGCGGTCGGCCGTCTCCTCGGATCGCATCACCAGCGCCGTGGAGATCGCATAACCGCCGACGATCAGGCCGGTCAGCACGCCCATCACGGACAGCAGCATGTCCGTGATGGCTCCGGCGCCGCCGATCTGCGCCATCACCTTCTCGAGCTGGGGGTTGCCGGTCAGCAGGCTCTCACTGGTGGAGGCGACGGCGCCGGTGACGGCGCCGAGTGCGACCATGCCGGCCAGCCAGCCGATCAGGGTGCCGCGGTGCAAACGGACGGCGAGCGCCTCCGGGGTACCCAGGCGCGGGTTGGACGCCGGCCCGAGCCGGGCCGCCACCAGTCCCAGACCAAGGTCGCGGTGGTCAAGCAGCCGAACCGCGACCGCCAGGCCGGCCAGGCCCGCGAGGACGAACAGTCCGAGAATCCACAGGTTGTTCTCCCCGTAGGACTGGATGTGGCTCGCCCAGCCCTGCGGGCTCAGCCAGGTGAGCCAGCCCACCGAGCTGTCCACGTCGCCGATCGCTCGCAGCGCGTACGTCACGGCAACCGCGGTGCAGGCCAGGCCGGTTGCGGTGCGCGAGCTCTCGGCGATCTGGGCGGTCACGGCGGCGACCCCGGAGAACACCACGCCGCAGCCGGCCAGCGCGCCGCCGAAGGCGAGCGACCCGAGCGCGTCCTGCCCGTTGGCCAGGCCGGCCGCGGCGGCCAGCACACCGATGGCCACGCTGGCGCCGACCGCAACCGCGACCGCCGCGGCCAGCGGCGCCGCCCGACCGACCACCGAGGAGGCCAGCAGCTCGGTCCGGCCGGCCTCCTCATCCGCGCGGGTGCGGCGGACGACGGTGAACACCGCCATCAGGCCGACCAGCGAGGAGCCGACCGCGAGGATCCGCCAGGCGGAGATCGCGCCGACCGAGGTGCCGGTGATCGGTCCGGTGATCGCCAGGAACGCCGGGTTGACCGCGATGCTCTGGGCCAGCGCCTCGCGTTCGGCCTCGTCCGGGTAGAGAGCGGCGATGGTGGAGAACGTCGACGCCGCAACCAGGCCGATACCCAGCACCCAGGCGGCCAGGGGAATCCGCTCGCGCCGAAGGTTCAGCCGGATCAGGGTGCCGGTGCCGGTGAGCCGGCCACCGGTGGGCTCGGTCCTGGTGGGGGTTCGCAGGGTGGCGGTCATCGCAGTGCCGCCTTGCGGTGCTTCGGCGTGCCGTTGTGGTCCGGCGCTGTGGCCGGCTCGTCGAGGTGGTCGCCGTAGTGGCGCAGGAAGAGCTCCTCGAGCGTGGGCGGGGTGGCGGTCAGGGTGCGAACGCCGCCGGCCACCAGCGCGCCGAGCGCGCCGTCCAGCGCCGACGAATCGACATCGAACCGGATCCGATGGTCCTCCACGACCGCGTCGTGCACACCGGGCAGGCCGGTCAGGCCGGCCGGCACGGAGTCCACCTCGGCGGCGATGGACGTTCGAGTCAGGTGCCGCAGCTGCGCCAGGGTGCCGGTCTCGACGACCTGCCCGGCGCGGATGATGCTGACCCGGTCACACAGAGCCTCCACCTCGGACAGGATGTGGCTGGACAGCAGCACGGTGCGGCCGCGCTCCTTCTGCATGTTGATGCAATCCTGGAAGGCCGCTTCCATCAACGGGTCCAGACCCGACGTCGGCTCGTCCATGATCAACAACTCGACGTCCGAGGCAAGCGCGGCGACGATCGCGACCTTCTGCCGGTTGCCCTTGGAGTAGGTGCGGCTCTTGCGCCGCGGATCGAGTTCGAACCGCTCGATGAGCTCGTCGCGGCGGCGCTTGTCGATGCCGCCGCGCAGCCGGGCCAGCAGGTCGATCACCTCACCGCCGGACAGGTTCGGCCACAGGCTGACGTCCCCGGGCACGTAGGACAGGCGCCGGTGCAGCTCGACGGCGTCCCGCCAGGCGTCCGCTCCGAGCATGGTCGCGGTGCCGGCGTCGGCCCTCAGCTGGCCGAGCAGCACGCGGATCGCGGTGGATTTGCCGGCCCCGTTGGGCCCGAGGACGCCGTGCACCTCGCCGGTGGGCACGGCCAGGTCGAGCCCGTCCAGGGCGCGGACGCTGCCGAAGGTCTTGACGACGCCCGTCATCCGGATCGCGGGGGTGTCGGTCATCACTGCCTCGATTCTGTGTCGACTGCTCGCAGGGCTGCTTGGTGGGCTGCTCGGTTGGCGCGGAACGCGTCGAGGTATTCGGCGGAGCGGTAGAGCCCGTGCGTGAACAGCTCGAGCGCGGGAACGCCGTAGCGGTCGGTGATCGCCGCGATGTCCAGGTCCGTTGGATGGCCGTCGGGCGGCGGCGGTATCGCGTATCTGGCGAATGTGTAGGTGCCCAGCTTGTACATCACGATCAGCTCGGCCCTGGCCCGCTCGTCCCCGGTCGGGCTGGCCACCCCCGCGGCGACCGTCGCCTCCAGGTAGCGCTCGGTGTCGGTGACCAGGCGGTCCCAGAGCCGCTGGGCGAAGTCGCCGCCCTCGTTGAGGGTGCGCATGACGTAGGGGACCAGGGGGGACAGGTGCGGCGTCGAGTTGATCAGGTCCAGGGTGTCGCCGGCGCCCAGGTTCTGGGCGGCCTGCCGCGTCATCTGCTCCATCAGTTCGGTGACGTAGGCGTCGCACGACTCCCGCAGCCCGTCCTTGGAGCCGAAATGGTGGATCACCAGCGCGGGAGAGACGCCGGCACCCGCGGCGATGGCTCGCACCGTCGCCGTCCGGAAGCCGTGCCGGCCGATGTACACGATGGCCGAGTCCCGGATCCGGGCCCGGGCGGTGAGGTCCTCCGGTGGCGCCTGCGCTGAACGCATGAACAGTATGCTAAACGCGCGTTTAGTCGTGGGCAAGGGTGATGTGCGTCACCGACCGAGCCTGCTTGGCTGATCAAACCCGCGTTTCGGCGCCGGATCCGGCGGTCGTGGCCCGGGTTTGATCAGCGGACCGTCGGTGGATGTCGGGAGGTCGCGTTGGGACCTCGGCCGGATCGCATGCACTTGCCCGCTGGCCTGGTCGGCGAGATCCACAGGAGCAGCTCTCTTCGACTGCTGGTGTGGATGTGGGGCGGGGTCGGGGCCCCGGCCGGTTCGCGAATGCTGGCTTGGTCGGCGAGATCCACACCGGCTGCCTTCTTGGACTGCCCCTGTGGATCTCGGCGGCGGGACGCCCTCCGCCGGGAGGCACTCGCTTCTCAGTTCCGGGCGGATTCGCCCAGTTCGTCCGGAATAGGAGGCCGCTGAAAGAAATAGGGTTCCTTCGGTCACCGAATTGCTTTCAGAACCCTTCTCCTGTGCTTGATGGCGGCCTCGCAAGCTCGGCCGACTGGAGCCGGGAAGGTCCGCGGACCGGCGCGGTGCCCGACCTACTCGCCGGGGTAGCGCACCCCGAGTTGGCGGCGGATCTCGTCGATGGTGGCCAGGATGCGCACCGTCTCGTCCAGCGGCAGCAGCGGTGACTCCGTCGCGCCGTCGGCGACGAGCTGGGCCACATGCGCCGCCTCGAAGCTCAGGCCGTGGTGACCGGTGATCGGGTCGGGGTCCCGGACCGTCCGACCGGCCGGGGTGGACAGCGTCAGCGTGGCCGGTCCGTAGAACGGCCCGGACAGCTCCAGGTAACCGGCCGAACCCGAGATCGACGCGGTGGTCGGTGTCCTGGCCAGCAGCGTGGTGTTCAGACAGGCCTGGGCGGATCCGGTGGCCAGCGTCATCGACACCTGCGCGTCGACCCCGGTGTCGGTGATCGACCCGGTCGCCACCACGGTGTCCGGTCCGCCGAGGACGAACGAGGCGAACGAGATCGGGTAGATCCCCAGGTCCAGCAGCGCCCCGCCGGCCAGCGCCGGGTTGAACAGCCGACCTTGCGGATCCGGATCGAACGACTGACCGTGATCGGCCAGCACGGTGGTCACCTCACCCAGCGCGCCGTCGGCGAGCAGTTGCCCGATGACGTCGGTCTGCGGCAGGAATCGGGTCCACATCGCCTCCATGGCCAGCACCCCCTGCGCCCGGGCCGCCGCCACCACCCTCGCGGCCTCGGTCGCGTTGCGGGTGAACGACTTCTCCAGCAGCACGTGCTTGCCCGCGGCGATGGCCAGCAGGGCCTGCGCGGCATGCTCGCTGTGCGGTGACGCGACGTACACGACGTCCACCGCCGGGTCGCCGACGAGCTCGTCGTAGGAGCCCACCGCGCGCTCGATGCCGTGGGCGGCGGCGAACGACTGGGCTCGGGCCAGCGATCGCGAACCCACCGCCACCACTTGCTGCCGGGTATACCGGGAGGCCGCGTCCACGAACGCGGCCGCGATCCGGCCGGGGGCCAACACCCCCCAGCGCAGCGGCGGCGCGTCCAACGGGTTCGGCGTGCGGGCGACGGGGATGGCGACACTCATGTTCGGCATCGTGTCAGCTTGTCGGCCGAGCACGCGACGCCGCTCCTGAGCGAGCCCGGGTTCTTCGGCACCGTCGTGGGCAGACTGGGGCGGTGCGCCACCTCACGTTCCGCCCGGCCGGCGCGTCTTCCTGACGTGCCCAAGGCCCCGTTCGAACGCATCGTCGCCCAGCACGGGCGCACGGTGCTGCGGGTGTGCCGAGCGCTGCTCGACCCGACCGACGCCGACGACGCCTGGGCCGAGACGTTTCTCGCGGCCCTGCGGGCCTACCCCGATCTACCCGCCGGCGCCAACGTCCAGGCGTGGCTGGTCACCATCGCGCACCGCAAGGCGATCGACGTCATCCGTGCCCGGGGCCGCAGAGCGGTGCCGGTGGCCGAGGCTCCCGACGCGATCTCGGCCATCGGGAACCCGAGCGAGCCCGCCGACGAGTTGTGGGCGGCCGTCCGCGCCCTGCCGGACCGGCAACGGCACGCGGTGGCCTACCACCACGTCGCCGGGCTGCCGCACCGGGATGTCGCGCAGATCCTCGGTGGCACCCCCGAGGCGGCCCGCCGGGCCGCGGCCGACGGCATCAGGGCACTGCGCCGCACCCTGGCCCAGCAGGAGGAGATCCCGACATGAACGGTCCGGTGCACGAACTGACGGCCGAACTCGCGTCCGACCGGCCCGAGGACGGGGCCATCCTGCGGCGGCTGCACCAGCGCCTGGCGACCGCGGCCGGTCTGCAGGGCGTCCTGGACGTGACCTATCGGACCCTGGACACCCCGGTCGGATCGCTGCTGCTGGCCGGCACTCCGGTCGGCCTGGTCCGCATCGCCTTCGCCGAGCAGGGCCACGACCGGGTGCTGGACGATCTCGCCCAGCGGGTCGGCCCGCGGATCCTGGCCGACGCCCGCGCGCTGGACACCGTCGTGCGTGAGCTCGAGGAGTATTTCGCCGGAACCCGGCGGCGCTTCGACCTGCCGTTGGACCACCGCCTGATCAGCGGTTTCCGCGCGGTGGTGCTGGCCCAACTGCCGCGGATCGACTATGGCCACACGGCCAGCTACGCCCAGGTCGCGCAGGCGGCGGGCAACCCGGGGGCGGTCCGGGCGGTGGGCTCGGCCTGCGGGGCGAACCCCCTGCCGATCGTGGTGCCCTGCCATCGGGTGGTCCGGTCCGACGGGTCGCCGGGTGGTTACGCCGGCGGTCCGGCCGCCAAGAAGGTGCTGCTGGCCCTGGAGTCCGCGGCCGGATCCGCGGCCGGGTCCGCGGCCGGGTCCGCGGCCGGGTCCGCGGCCGGATCCGCGGCCGGGTCCGCGGCCGGGTCTGCGGCTGAGTCCGCGGCGAATCCAGCGGCCGAATCCGCGGCTGAATCCGTGACCGGCGGGTGACCCGGGATCAGTCGATCGGAGCGATGGTCAGGCGCAGCGAGTGCCGGCCGCCGGGCGGCAGCACGATCAGGTCGGTGCCGGAGTTGAACGCATCAGGCGGGCAGGTCATCGGCTCGACGGCCAGGGCCCGGCGGTTCATGGTGGGGTTGTTCGCGTCCGGAATGCACAGCTGCAGCCACGGGCAGGACCGGTCCCACGTCATCGCCACGCCCCGGCCGCTCGGCCCGATCAGGCGCAGGGTCGCGCAGCTGGCGTCGTCGAAACCCAGGTCCGTGAGGGCGTGGTCGATCTCGATCCCGCGCAGCGAGGTCGACGCGGCGAAGTCGTAGCCGGCCGGGCCCACCGGGGCCAGGTCGAGCGGCAGCCGCCGCTCCGGGTCGACCGTCAGGTACCGGCGGGCCGCGACCTGGACGGTCCACTCGTCGACCTCGCCCCCGCCGGCGACCAGGTACGGGTGGAACGAGGCTCCGTAGGGGGCGGCGGCATCGCCCGAGTTGGACGCGGTGAGGGTGAAGGTGAGCCCGCAGTCGGAGAGCTCATAGCGGGCCTGCAGGTCCAGCAGGAAGGGGTATCCGCGCTGAGGCCAGATCCGATGCGCCAGCGTGACCGATTCCGGCTCCGCGGACGTGATCGTCCACGGCGCGAACGCGACCAGTCCGTGCAGCGCGCCGCGCCGCTCGGGTTCGGTCAGCGGTACCTGGAACTCCTGGTCGCCGAAGCGGTACCGGCCGCCGGCCAACCTGTTCGGCCAGGGCGCCAGCACCGCGCCCTGGTAGCCGAACGGCAGATCGCGGCGTCCGAAGCCGGCGATGAGCGGCCGGCCCTGCCAGCTCAGCTCCCGCAGGGTCGCACCGACCTCGGTGACGATCGCGGTCAGTCCCTTGGCGTGCAGGACGGTCTGGGTACCGGTGGGAATCACCAGGACAGGATGGCCGATCAGCCGATCCCGGCAACCGGGGCCCGTCGGTGCCTGGGCATCGGCATCCGTGGTTCCACCATCCGATTGAGGTGGGCGGGGGTCGACCGGCTCGGTCGCTCCACCAGTGCGTCGGCGGCCGACAGCACAAGATCGGTGACCCGGCGCTTGCCCTTGCGCAGCGAGGCCACCCGCTCGCGCATCACCACGCGATCACCCAGGTACAGCACCGCCCAGAGCAGGCCGTCGGGGTCGCGTTCGACCTGCCCGACGTAACTCGGCGTCGCCTGGCCTTCGCTCACCCCGACTCCATCCATCACATTTAGGTAACAGCTCTCCAAAGGCGCAATTCCCGGCGATCCGTCGTCGGTGCACCATTCGGCCTAAGCCAATTGTCAGGGATGCTGCATTACGACGCCAGGGTCCAATAGGATGCACATTCCGACGGCCGCGTTACACGCAGTGGTGGGATTTTCCGGCTGTTGATCACCGAAGGCGTGGCGTCAGGGACGCCGGTCGCCGGATGCGTCGCCTTGGTTACGCTGCGACAACGCCACTGCCGAGTCTCGCCGCCGCCGGGTTCCGCCATCGGGGTGGACTGTCCGCGGGTCCGACCGGGCCCCTACACTCGCCCGGAGGTCAGGAGTTCCAGTGCCCAGGCCCGGCTTGGGCGGGGGCCGAGCGCTTCGGTCCTGGCGGACCGGTGCGTTCGGCCCCGCTCCCTCGCGGTATGTCCGGCGCCCTCGCGAGCTCGGGGCGACCAGCTGGACGGCAACCCTCCATACGCGGTGGGGTGCCCCGGGTGATGACCTGGCCGACCGTCGAGCACGACGGCCGGCAACGCGGGTCCGCGGCAGCCGGACCTCTCGACGACAGGAGTGAGCGCACCAGATGTCCGCCCAGTGGTCCTTCGAGACCCGTCAGATCCACGCCGGCCAGACGCCCGACCCGACCACGAAGGCGCGGGCGCTGCCGATCTACCAGACGACGTCGTACGCGTTCGACTCCTCCGAGCACGGCCGCAAGCTGTTCGCCCTTGAGGAACTCGGCAACATCTACACCCGGATCATGAACCCCACCCAAGCGGTGGTCGAAGACCGGATCAATTCCCTGGAGGGTGGCGTCGGCGCGTTGCTCGTCGCCTCCGGCCAGTCGGCCGAGACCCTGGCGATCCTGACGATCGCCGAGGCCGGCGACCAGATCGTCTCCTCGCCCCGGCTCTACGGCGGCACCTACAACCTGTTCCACTACACGCTGCCCAAGCTGGGCATCACGGTCGATTTCGTCGAGAACCCGGACGACCCCGAATCGTGGCGGGCGGCGGCCACGCCGAACACCAAGGCGTTCTACGCCGAGTCGATCTCCAACCCCGCGCTCGACGTGCTGGACTTCGCCACGGTTGCGGCCGTCGCGCACGACGTGGGTGTGCCACTGATCGTCGACAACACCGTGCCCACCCCGTATCTCATCCGGCCCTTCGAGCACGGCGCGGACATCGTCGTCCACTCGGCCACCAAGTACCTGGGCGGGCACGGCACAGCGATCGGCGGCGTCATCGTCGATTCGGGCAACTTCGACTGGGTCGCCAACGCCGAGCGTTTCCCGAACTTCAACACCCCCGACCCCAGCTACAACAACCTCAAGTGGGGCGTCGACCTCGGGCCCGATGGCCTGTTCAAGACCAATGTCGCCTTCATCTTCAAGGCCCGCCTGCAGGGCCTGCGCGACATCGGGCCGGCGATCAGCCCGTTCAACGCCTTCCTGATCTCGCAGGGCGTGGAAACACTGTCGCTGCGGGTGCAGCGGCACAATGACAACGCGGCCCGGGTCGCGGAATTCCTGACCGGCCGGGACGAGGTCGAATCGGTGTCCTACCCGGGTCTGGCCTCCAGCCCCTGGCACCACCTGCAGCGCAAGTACGCGCCGGACGGTGGCGGTCCGATCGTCACCTTCGAGATCAAGGGCGGCGTCGAGGCCGGCCAGGCCTTCAGCGATGCGCTTGAGCTGTTCACCAACCTGGCCAACATCGGTGACGTGCGGTCGCTGGTCATCCACCCGGCGTCGACCACGCACGCGCAGCTGTCCCCGGCCGAGCAGCTGACCACCGGCGTCACCCCTGGCCTGATCCGGCTGGCGGTCGGGATCGAGCACATCGACGACATCCTGGCCGACCTGGAGGCCGGGTTCCGGGCCGCCAAGGGGCAGTGACCGCGCTGTCGGGGGCTCCCGTCGGCACGGAAAGCGGAGTCGACGGCTCGATCGATCACCGCCGGTACGTCGAGATCGGGCCGTTGGTGACCGAGTCCGGGCAGCGTCTGGACTCGGTCACCATGGCCTACGAGAGCTGGGGGTCGCTGAACGCCGCAGGCGACAACGCGGTGCTGGTGCTGCATGCGCTGACCGGCGACTCGCACGTCGTCGGCCCGGTCGGTCCCCACCAGCCCACCCCGGGCTGGTGGGACGGGCTGATCGGGCCCGGTGCGCCGGTGGACACGGACAGCTATTTCGCGGTCGCCGCGAACGTGCTCGGCGGGTGCCGGGGGACCACCGGCCCCTCCTCCCTCGCGCCCGACGGTCGCCCGTACGGTTCCCGATTCCCGCGGCTGACGATCCGCGACCAGGTCGCCGCCGAGGCCGCGTTGGCCGAGGCCCTGGGCATCGCGCGGTTCCAGGCGGTGGTCGGCGGCTCGATGGGCGGCATGCGCGCGCTGGAGTGGGCGGTCGGTTTCCCCGACCGGGTGGTCCGGTGCCTGGCCCTGGCCACCTGCGCGTCCTTCACGGCCGACCAGATCGCCTGGGGCACAGCGCAACTCGCGGCGATCCGGGCCGATCCGGACTTCGTCGGCGGCGACTACTACGGCGGCTCGGCGCCGCTGGCCGGCATGGGGATCGCCCGGCAGATCGCGCACACCACCTACCGGTCGGCGCTGGAGTTGAATACCCGCTTCGGTCGGGACCAGCAGGACGCCGAGGATCCGCTGCGCGGCGGCCGGTTCGCGGTGGAGTCGTACCTGCAGCACCACGGCCGCAAGCTGGGCGCGCGGTTCGACCCGAACTCCTACCTGGTGCTCACCGAGGCGATGCATTCGCACGACATCGGCCGCGGGCGTGGTGGGGTGCAGGCTGCGCTGCAACGGATCTCGGCCGAGCTGACGGTGTCGGTTGTGGACTCGGACCGGCTGTTCCTGCCCGCTCAGGGTGAGCTGATCGGCACCGCCCCGACCGCCCGGCCGGTGATCGTCATGCATTCGGACTACGGCCACGACGGGTTCCTGATCGAGGCCGACGCGATCGCCGCGGTGGTCCGGGAGGCCCTCGCGCGCCCCCGCCCCCTCAACGCGAGTTGATCATGCAGAAGGTGTTCCTATGAGGCCCGCTTCAGAACACCTTCTGCATGATCAACTTTAGAGGTGGGGGGTGGGGTCGGCGCGGTCCGCGCGAAGCACCGGCCAGCCGGTGCGGGCGAAGTCTTCGCCGGTGCAGAGGATCGGCCAGCCGGTCTCCTCGGCCAGGGCGTAGGTGCAACAGTCGCCGAAGTTCAAGCCTGCTGGGTGCCGGTCCTTGCCGAACCGGCGCCAGGCGTCGGACGACCGGCTTGTCATGGCCGGTGTGAACGCGACGGTCGCGATGTCCAAGTCCCGCTGGACGCGGGTCCCCGCCCCGGCAGTGACTGCGAACCGTCCCTCCAGCACCATGGTCAACTCCAATGCGTTGGGTGCGGTGATCCAACGCTCGACCGCAGAGCTCAGGTGTTCGGTCAGCTGCCGGTGGCCGAGTTCCTGGGTGACGATCGCGACAATTGCGGATGTGTCGACGACCACCCCGTTCACTCCGTCGCCTTTCCGGACAGCGCCGCGGGCTCGGCCACCTGGACGCGGCGCCGGCGCCGGTGTTGATGGTTCGCCGTGACGTCGAGCCCTCCCGCCCGCCATGCGCTCACGCCGGCAGGCCGTGCTCGTCGTAGCCGATGATCTCCTCGTCTGAGCGAGTGTCGATGACCCGCGCCGTGGCGAACTCCTCCTGGATGCGGCGCACCCGCTCGAGGTAGGCATCCTTGTCCGCCCGAATGCGCAGGAGCCGTTCGCGAATGGCCACCGTGACCGCCTGGGTCAGGCTTTCGCCGGTCGCCGCCGCCAACTCCCGGGCCAGCCGGTCGGCTTCCTCGGTCTTGATGCTCAACGCCATGAGGCCAAATTCTAGACAGGTTCGGTTTGTCTAGAAAGGCGTCGCAGGCCCGCTGGCGAGTCCGACGCGACCGCGGGAGCGTTCGCCTCTAGGCTTGGTGCGGCTCCGGCCCCGGCGGCGTCGATCAGTGCCGACCCCGAGCCCGGCCTGAGTGGTTCCGTATCCGCAAGCGAAGGGATGTGCCCAGTGGCGGCCATCGAACTCATCGGTGCACGCGAGATTCTTGATTCCCGGGGTAACCCCACCGTCGAGGTGGAGGTCGCACTGGACGACGGGTCGCTCGCCCGCGCCGCGGTGCCCTCGGGGGCCTCGACCGGCGAACACGAGGCCGTGGAGCTGCGCGACGGCGACTCCGCGCGGTACCTGGGCAAGGGCGTACTCAAGGCGGTCGACGCCGTGCTGGAGGAGATCGGGCCGGCACTGATCGGCTACGACGCGATCGAGCAGCGGGTGATCGACCAGAAGCTGATCGACCTGGACGGCACTCCGGACAAGGGCCGGATCGGCGCCAACGCAATCCTCGGGGTTTCCCTAGCCGTGGCCAAGGCGGCGGCCGAGTCTGCCGAGCTGGAGCTGTTCCGCTACGTCGGCGGCCCGAACGCGCACATCCTGCCGGTGCCGATGATGAACATCGTGAACGGTGGCGCGCACGCCGACAGCGGCGTCGATGTCCAGGAGTTCATGATCGCGCCGGTCGGTGCGCCGACGTTCCGCGAGTCGCTGCGGTGGGGCGCCGAGGTGTACCACTCGCTCAAGTCGGTGCTCAAGAAGGCCGGCTTTTCCACCGCACTCGGCGACGAGGGCGGCTTCGCCCCCGCGGCGTCGTCCAGCAAGGCCGCGCTCGACCTGATCTCCGAGGCGATCACCAAGGCCGGCTTCGGCTTCGGCACCGACGTCGTGCTGGCCATGGACGTCGCTGCCACCGAGTTCTTCAGCGACGGCGTCTACACCTATGAGGGCGGGCCCAAGACGTCGGACGAGATGATCGCCATCTACAGCGATCTGATCGCCAACTACCCGATCGTATCCATCGAGGACCCGCTGTCCGAGGACGACTGGGACGGCTGGATTTCGATGACCACCCAGCTCGGCTCGAAGCTGCAGATCGTCGGCGACGACCTGTTCGTCACCAACCCGGAGCGGCTGGAGGACGGCATCGCCCGCGGCGCGGCCAACGCGCTGCTGGTGAAGGTGAACCAGATCGGCACCCTGTCCGAGACGCTGGACGCGGTCACCCTGGCCCACAACGCCGGCTACCGCTGCATGATGAGCCACCGTTCCGGAGAGACCGAGGACGTCACCATCGCCGACCTCGCCGTCGCCACCGGGTGCGGCCAGATCAAGACCGGCGCCCCGGCCCGCTCCGAGCGGGTGGCCAAGTACAACCAGCTGCTGCGGATCGAGGAGAACCTCGGTGACGCCGCCCGTTACTTGGGCGAGCTGGCCTTCCCGCGGTACACGGCTGGTTCCTGAACGAATCGGTTGCGCCTCGAATGAGTGAGCCTTGGCGAGCGAATCAGCACCGTGGCGGCGCCCCTCCCGGGGCGCCCGAGCTTGCGAGGTCCCCCGAAGGGGCGACGGCATGAGTGAACAACCGCAGCGGCGGCCGGGTTCCGGGACGCGAGCACCGTCCGCCTCCCGGCCGACCGCTGCGGGCGGTAAGGGCCGGTCGACCCGATCGGCCGGCCGCGGCCGGGCCGGGTCGTCCCGCCCGGGTGCCGCCCGCCCGGCCGCCGCGCCGAACAACGCGGCGCCAGGCACCACCCGTCGCACCGGCCGGACCTGGCGGGCCCCGTCGCTCCCTGGACGCAGCCTGATGCCGCAGTCGGCGCTGGCCCGGCAGGTCGCCATCCTGGGCCTGGTGCTCTGCGCCGTCGCGCTGTCGGTCGCGTTCCCGTTGCGCAGCTACCTGGAACAGCGGGCCGCGTTGGGGGCCGCGGTGGCCTCGCAGCAGGACCTGGAGCAGCAGCGCGCCGAACTGCAGGCGCGCAAGGACGCTCTGCTGGACAACGACTACGTGGCCGCCGAGGCCCGGCGCCGGCTGCAGTTCGTCACCCCCGGGGACACCGTCTTCCTCGTGCACGCGCCCGCCCTGGCGGACACCGGCGACGGCGCGTCCGCCGGCCAGGTGTCGCACGAGCCCTGGTACGGCGGCCTGTGGGACACGCTGACCGAGGAGGGGCAGTAGCCCTCCGGCTCGCGCCGGCCGCCGACCAGGACCTGGCGCTGCTCACCCGCGAACTCGGCCGCACGCCCCGCGGCGTGCTCGGCGTCGCCTACCGCTGCGACCACGGTGTGCCGGCGGTGGTACAGACCGCCCCGCGCCTGCCCGACGGCACCCCCTTTCCGACGCTGTTCTATCTGTGCTGCTCAGTGCTCAATTCCGCGATCGGCCGGATGGAGGCCGGGGGGGTGATGCGCGAGATGACCGAGGATCTCGCCGCCGACCCCGACCTCGCCGCGCACTACCGGGCGGCGCACGAGTCCTACCTGGCGATGCGCAATTCCATCGACGACCTGGGCATCGGGGTCACCGCCGGCGGCATGCCGGACCGGGTGAAATGCCTGCACGTGCTGGTGGCACACTCGCTGGCGGTCGGCCGCGGGGTGAACCCCTTGGGCGACCGGGCGGTCGACCGACTCGGCGACTACGTCCGGGGCGGGCCGCCGTGCGCCCGGCTCACGGACTTGGCGTGAACTTCCCGGCGACCACGGACTCGTCGCGCGCCGGCCGCACTCCGAGGCACAATATCGGCCGCGCGCGGCCCGCTCGCGCGGAGGATCCGCTCGCTCCTGGGGAGCAAGAGTTCCGCACCTCCCGGCAGACCCTCACATGTCGGCCGCTCGCGGAGGATCCGCTCGCTCCTGGCCAGCGGAACTTCCGCAACTCCCCGAAGGGCCGGGCGGTCGGTGACGTACGAGGAGAACGCGCCGGGCGGCCCGTCAGCCCGGCTGGGGCGTCACCGCATCGATGATCCCCCGGGTCGCCGACCGGGGCGGCAACTCGCCGAACACTCGGTCGCCGGTTCCGTCCAACCTGGTCGAGCAGTACAGGTCGGCCACCTCGGCGGGCGCGTACCGCAGGAGCAGGCTCGCGGCGAACGTCCGGGCGGCCAGCGAGCACAGCCGGCGCGCGGCGACCGAGGCGGGTTCGTCCCGCACGAGCATCGCCAGTTCCTTCACCGCGACATCGAAGGCCGGGTGCCCGCCGGCCGCGGTGCCCAGTTCCGCCAGCAGGGCGTCCGCGCACTCGGGGGTGCGGTGCAGCGCGCGGATCGCGTCGAGCGCGGTGACGGTGCCCGAGCCCTCCCAGATGCCGTTCAGCGGGGACTCGCGCAGCAGCCGGGCCATCGGGAACGTCTCGACGTAGCCGTTGCCGCCCAGGCATTCCAGCGCCTCGGCCACCACCGGGACGGCCCGCTTGCAGGTCCAGAACTTGGCGGCCGGCAACGCGAGCCGGAGCAGAATGGCTGTCTCGGAGCCGGACGTGGGGAGCGAGTCGACCAGGTCGGCCAGGCGCAGGGCGGTCAGGGTCGCCGCCCACGATTCGACGGCCAGGTCGGCCAGCACCGCGGCCATCGCCTGATGGTCGACCAGTCGGTGACCGAAGGCCCGTCGGTGCGCCGCGTAGTACGCGGCCTGCGACAGCGCGGCCCGCATCTGCCCGGCCGACCCGAGGTCGCAGTCCAGCCGCGTCATGGTGACCATTTCTAAAATCGTGGCGACACCGCGCCCCTCGTCGCCCAGGCGCCAGCCGGTCGCCCCGTCATACTCGATCTCGCCGGAGGCGTTGGACCGGTTGCCGAGCTTGTCCTTGAGTCGCTGGACGAACAGCGCGTTGCGGGTGCCGTCCGGGAGAACCCGGGGCACGACGAAGCAGGTGAGCCCGCCGGGGGCCTGGGCCAGGGTGAGGAACAGGT
>Ga0164241_10001719_pt1 | contig 25955 bp, 25 predicted proteins | sample OricomyardsoilBY_FD_108780 | JGI IMG/M metagenome (GOLD analysis project Ga0164241, IMG submission 108780) | Backyard soil microbial communities from Emeryville, California, USA - Original compost - Back yard soil (BY) | ecosystem: Environmental > Terrestrial > Soil > Unclassified | place: USA... | reverse complement strand
CAGCGACACCGCGCCGCTGGCGAGCGGGCGCACCGCGGTGCGCGCCACTTTCCGGTCGAGATCGCGATCGACGATATCGTTATAGACGCAGCCCGCGCCGCGCATCGCGATCGCGCCCAGCAGCAGCCAAAGAATCAGGCTCCAGCGCTGGATCGCGCCGCCGGCCAGCGCGACGCTCCACGCGCCGGGCCAGAACAACAGCCACCAGCCGATCGGCCGATCGAATCGCGCGAGCAACGCGAAGGCACGGATGCGCGGCGGCAGCGCGCCGACAAGGCCGCGATGCTGGGTATCCGGGACGATATCGGTAGCGGTCATCGAGGCTGTGTAATTCACGTTCATCAGGGCGGCCAGCACAACGCGGATAAAACCTTCATCCAGGCCGAACGAATTTTCTCTAAGTTATTCAGGATCGTTGACGCTCGTTCAGCGTGTCGACAAGATGACAGATATCCGTGGGGGAAATATGGCCGCAGCACTCATTGCACTGGCTCTAGGCACAGTTCAGGTTTCGAGCGCTTCCAGCGTTCCACTTGCTCCGACTGGCTCCTGGCTGTTTGAAAACAGCGATTGGCGTTGCGAGATTGGCCATCAATATGGTCCAGACAGCAACCCAACGATGGTGATCATTCAAGCGCGGCTGGGCACAGATCGATATTCGATTACGCTACAAACGCCGATCCAAATGACCCAGCGGCACGGTGACGCGATTCGCATTACGGTGGAACCATCTGGGGCAAGTGAAACGCACCGCTTCGATTTCCCGCAGCCGATGATCTCTTCGGAAGTTTCTATCGAAACATCCCGCGCATTGCTCACCCAGCCGCTCGCGACATCGATCAGGGCGGACGTGAATGGCACCCCTCTCGGCAGCTTCGACACACCGGGCCTGAAGAATGCACTTGCCACACTGGATCAGTGCGAGGCGCGCGTGCTGGCAAGTTGGGGGTTGGATCGGGCGGTGAACGGCGAGATCGCCCATCCCGCCGAGACGATAGGCGACCCGCCCTTCACGTGGTTTGGCGCCGACCTCTATCCAAAGAAGGCTTGGGAGGCTCACGCACAAGGGCGGGTCGTGATTCAATATAAGATCGACGAGCGCGGCAAGCCCGTCATGTGCAGAACCGTCGAATCGAGCGGCAACGCGGATCTGGATCAGGGGACTTGTGATTTGGTCATGTCGCGCCACCGCTTTCGCCCCGCGACCGATGCGAACGGAAAAGCGATAGCCTCGCTTATGATACTTCCCGTTCGCTGGACCTTCCGCCAATAGGCCCGCCTGTATGGCAACGGCGATTGCTTGTCGTGCGATCGCCCACGACAAAAGAGCCGATGCGCCAGTTGCGCTGTCGCGCTCCCGCGTTATCGCAAGGCCATGGTTCATTTGTCGGTCGCGATCGGGCGGTTTTTCGAGGCCCTGTTCTACGCGATCCTCAAGATCGCGGGCTGGGCGGCGCTCGAGGTGCTGACGGGCGCGGGCGCGCTGGTGGGCGTGATCGTGCTGGCGCGGCGGATGCTGAAACATGATAGGCGGCGCGAATGATCGCCACGCCCGCCTGGCCGCCGCAATCGACCCCGCGGCTGTTCGTCGAGACCGAGCTCGCGCCCGGCACGCTCCGGATCGACGGGCCGTCCGCGCATTATCTGATCGGCGTGATGCGCACCAGGTCGGGCGATCCGGTCAAGCTGTTCGATGATCGCACCGGCGAATGGCTGGCGGTGGCGAGCGCGCTCGGCAAGCGCGACCTGCTGCTCGACGTGACCGGCAAGCTGCGCGAGCGTGAGGCGGTGCCCGATCTGTGGCTGTGCGCCGCTCCGCTCAAGAAGGGGCGGATCGACTGGATGGCGGAGAAGGCGTGCGAGCTGGGCGTCGCGCGGCTGGTGCCGGTGGTGACGCGCCGCGCGGTGGTCGACAATCCCAAGGCCGATCGGCTGCGTGCGCACATGATCGAGGCGGCCGAGCAATGCGGGCGCACCGCGCTGCCCGCGCTGGCCGACACGGTGAAGCTACCCGCCTTGCTACGCGATTGGCCGGCGGAGCGCGCCTTGTTCTTCGCCGATGAGGCCGGCGGCGTCCCGGCGCTGGAGGCGATGCGGGCGCACACGGGCCCGGCGGCGATCCTGATCGGGCCGGAAGGCGGCTTCGACGCCGACGAGCGCGCGGCGATCCGCGCGCTGCCCCAGGCCGTGGGCATCACGCTCGGCCCGCGCATCCTGCGCGCCGACACCGCGGCGGCGGCGGCGGTGAGCCTGTGGATGGCGGCGGCGGGGGATTGGTAGGAGTTGGCGATCGTCATCGGCCGCCCTTGCGCTCGGATTGATCACCAAGGACCGCCCCTCCCTGCAAGGGAGGGGATCAAGGGGTGGGTCTAACGGCGGGCGAGGCTCGATGCCTCGGCCGCCGTTGTTGTGTGGGACGTTGGAGAGTCTTCGGGCGCGCGGACGCGCGCACCCACCCCCAGCCTCTCCCTTGCAGGGATGGGAGCAACGTCGAGCTCGGAATTGGTCAAAATCGACCGGTAGCGGATCGAAACGATCTTGCTGGCGGGGGTTCGGCACCCCAGCTATGCCGCCACGATGACGACGCGCACCGAATCCAAGGCCGTATCCCCGACCATCGAGTCGCGCGAGCAATTGATCGCCAGCTTTGCCGCGGGCGAGAAGCCCAAGGACCGCTGGCGGATCGGCACCGAGCACGAGAAGTTCGTTTATGCGATCGGCGATCATCACGCGCCGAGCTATGACGAGCCGGGCGGCATCCGCGCGCTGCTGGGCGAGCTGACCGCGTTCGGCTGGCGGCCGGTCGAGGAAGGCGGCAAGGTGATCGCGCTCAGCGGTGAGGATGGCAGCATCAGTCTCGAGCCCGCGGGCCAGTTCGAGCTCTCCGGTGCGCCGCTCGACAATCTGCATGAGACCTGCGCCGAGACCGGGCGGCATCTGGAGCAGGTGAAGGCGGTGGGCGACCGGCTGGGGCTCGGGTTCCTCGGCCTCGGCATGTGGCCCGACAAAAGCCGCGACCAGCTGCCGATCATGCCCAAGGGGCGCTATGCGATCATGCTGCGGCACATGCCGCGCGTCGGCTCGCTCGGGCTCGACATGATGCTCCGCACCTGCACGATCCAGGTCAATCTAGATTACGCCTCCGAAGCCGACATGGCGAAGAAGTTCCGCGTCGGCCTCGCGCTGCAGCCGCTGGCGACCGCGCTGTTCGCCAATTCGCCCTTCACCGAGGGCAAGCCCAACGGGATGCTCTCGTATCGCAGCCATATCTGGTCGGACACCGATCCGGCGCGGACCGGGATGCTGCCCTTCGTGTTCGAGGACGGGTTCGGCTATGAGCGCTATGCCGAGTACGCGCTCGATGTGCCGATGTACTTCGTCTACCGCGACGGGAAATATATCGATGCCGCCGGCCTCAGCTTCCGCGATTTCCTGAAGGGCGAGCTGTCGGTGCTGCCCGGTGAGAAGCCGACGCTCGACGACTGGAACGATCACCTCTCCACCGCCTTCCCCGAAGTGCGGCTCAAGACCTTCCTGGAGATGCGCGGCGCCGATGGCGGGCCGTGGAGCCGGATCTGCGCGCTGCCCGCGCTCTGGGTCGGGCTGCTCTACGACAGCCAAGCGCTCGATGCGGCGTGGGATTTGGTCAAGGACTGGTCGATGGAGGACCGCGAAGCGCTGCGGAATGCGGTGCCCAAGCTGGCGCTCGACGCGCCGCTACCCGGCGGCGGCAAGCTGCGCGACATCGCCGGCGAAGTGCTCGACATTTCGGGCGCGGGGCTGGCGGCGCGAGGACGGCTGGGGCCGGCGGGCGACAACGAGACCGGCTATCTCGCGCCGCTGCGCGAGATCGTGCGCGCGGGCAAGGTGCCGGCCGAGGTGCTGCTCGATCGCTATAATGGTGAATGGGGCGGCGATGTCGGCCGGGTGTACGACGAGATGAAGTTCTAGCTAGCGCGCACTCTTCACGGTCGAAGCCGCCGTCGCGGGCTTCTTGCCGAACAGCCATTGGAAGAAGCGCGGCACCGCGCCGTTGCGCTCCATCCACTCCCAATAGGCGACGTAGTCGGGATCGAGCTTGAGGTGGCGTTCCTCGGTCCTGGCGCGCCAGTAATAGACGCCGGCGACCACCGCCATCAGGATCGTCGCACGCGCCGCATCGGCCAGGCTGCCGGTGGTGAGCAGCGGCATGGTGGCGATCAGCCAATAGAGGTTCTTCGACAGATATGCGGGGTGGCGCGACCAGGCATAGGGGCCATGCGTGAGGATACCGCGATTGGTGAGGTTGGAGAAGCGGAAGCCGAACGCGACCGTCGCCGAGGCGTAGATCGCGGTCAGCACGACCAGAATCCCGCCGGTGATCGCGAGGGCGATCGGGTGGCCGGCCAGCCACATCGTCCAGCCGCCCTCGCCATGCGTGCCGGGATGGTAATCGAGCGGGCCGTTATCGCCCATCAGCACGAACGGCGGATAGCAGATCAACGCCGCCATCCACGCCGCGGCGAACGGGTTGGCGGTGCGGATGTGCGAATCGAGCGGGCGGAAGGTGAGCATGTAGCCGGCGGTCGCGAACGCACAGTCGACCACGAACATGAAGGTGATCAGCCAGTTCGACAACGCCACCGGATCGTGCAGCACGACCGAGATGTCGCCGCGCACGAAATCGCCGAAGCCCGGCGGCACCACCGCGAGCATGAAGGCGAGGAAGAAGGTCTTGACCAGCCACGAGCGCAGATGATTGAAGATCGCCTCGCGGTCGATCGGCTCGTCGAGGCCCATCAGCCAGGCGCCGAGCGCCCAGCACCCATCCTTGGGCGCCACCGCGCGGCGATCGAGCCAGAGGATATAGGGGATCGAGGCGGCGAAGAGGACCGGCGCGGCGCTTTCGAAGCACCACATGGCGAACGGAAAATCGCCCCATTGATAGGTCCAGTAGAAGCGCGCGGTGCCGTAGATCAGCGCCATGCCCGCCCAAGTGAGCCACAGCCCGGCGAGCTTGGTGAGGCTGATGTCGAACGTCGCGCGCCATGGCTTCGGATGGGTCCAGTCGATGCCGGTGGAGGGATTGCGGTGAACCTTGTCGACCAGCACCGCCCACAGCACCATCGGCAGCCCGCAGGCGGCGATGTCGACCAGGGCGGCATAGGGCCCGTCCATGCCGAACCAGCGCGCGGCCGCGACCCAGCCGAGCAGCCCGGCCAATCCGGCCAGGCCGCAGCCGGTGGACACCGCCGAGCGGGGCCGGGGATCGGCCTTCACCTGGGCTGCGAGCGCGCGATCGTGATACATGGCCGATGCGCTTAGCCGGCAAATGGTAAGCAACGCGTGAAGCATCCGCGCAAAGCGGCCCTTTGTCCGGTGCTCAGCGCCCCAGCGGAAGGCAGAGCGGGCGGCCGTGCGCGTCGCGGCGAACCTCGACGCGGATATCGTAGGCGGCGGCGAGGTTCGCTTCGGTCAGCACCGCGGCGGCGGGGCCGAAGGCGAGCACGCGTCCGTCACGCAGCAGCAGCACGTCATCGGCCGCGCGCCCGGCCTGGAGCAGATCGTGGAGCACGATCACCACCCCCGCGCCGGCCGCAGCGACCTCACGCAGGCGATCGAGCAGGTCGATCTGGTGCGCCGGATCGAGGCTGGCGAGCGGCTCGTCGGCGAGCAGCCAGCGCGGCTCCCCCGCCAGCACGCGCGCGAGCAGCACGCGGGCGCGCTCGCCACCCGAAAGCTCGTGGATCGGGCGGGCGGCGAGCGCTTCGGTCTGCGTCGCTGTCAGCGCACGCGCGATCGCATTGCGATCGGCAGACGACGGCGCGGCGAAGGGCGAGCGATGCGCGACGCGGCCGAGCGCGACCACCTCGCGGACCGGCACGTTCCAATGCACCGCGGGATCCTGCGGCAGATACCCGATCGCGCGGGCGCGGGCGCGGGCGCGCGGATCGAGCGCCACCACGTCACGCCCGTCGAGCGTCACCCGCCCGGCCGAGGGCGCGGCCAGCGCGGCGGCGGTGCGGACGAGGCTGGACTTGCCCGCGCCGTTGGGACCGAGGATCGCGGTGACACGGCCCGGTTGGAGTGCCGCGCTGATATCGTGCAGCACCGGGCGGCCGGACAGCGCGACGGACAGATTCTCGAAGCTCAGCGCCATGCCGTCCCCCGTCCCTTGAGCAGCAAAGCGAGGAAGAACGGCGCGCCGATCAGCGCCATCGCGACGCCGAGCCGCACCTCGCCAGCGCCGGGCGCGAGGCGACACAGGCTATCGGCGACGAGCACCAGCGCCGCGCCGCCCAAGGTGCTGGGCAGGAGCAACGCCGAGGGCCGATGGCCGAAGATCGGGCGCAGCAAGTGCGGCACGACCAATCCGACGAAGCCGACCACCCCGGTCACCGCGACGCTGGCGCCGATCGCGAGCCCGGTGCCGAGCACCACCAACGCCTGCAACCGGCCGAGCCGCACGCCCATTGTCCGCGCGGCATCCTCTCCCAAAGTCAGCGCGTCGAGCGCGCGGCCGGTGAACAGCAGCAGCACCGCGCCCGCCGCCATGAACGGCAGCGCGAGCTTCAGATCGTCCATGCCGCGATCGGTGAGCGCGCCCATCAGCCAGTCGATCACCTCGGCGACCGCATAAGGATTGGGCGCAATCGAGATCAGGAAGGCGGTGAGCGCGCCGGACAGGCTGGCGAGCACTGTCCCGGCGAGGATGAACTGCACCGCGCTCGCCGCGCGCCAGGTGAGCGCGACGAGCAGCGCCATCGATGCGCACGCGGCCCCCATCGCGCAGGCGAACACCGCGCCCTGGCTCGCGCCGAGCCCGCCGACGATCGCCGCGACCGCGCCGAGCGCCGCGGACGAGGAGACGCCGACCACCGCCGGATCGGCGAGCGGGTTGCGCAGATAGCCCTGCAACACCGCGCCCGACAGGCCGAGCACCGCGCCGATCGCCAGCCCGAGGATCGCGCGCGGCAGGCGCAGCTCGAGGATGATCGCCCAGCGTGGATCGGGCGAGACCCAGGCCGAGAGCGGCACCCACAGCTTGCCCGCGACCAGCGACAGCGCGAAGGCGAGCACGACGAGCATGGCAAGGAGCAGGAGGCGCAGCTTCACGGCCGCACCATGCGCCGGATCGCGGCGAGGCGCGCGAGCGCGGGGATGATGGTCGGCCCGCCGCAATTGGCGAGCTGGTGCGGGAAGATCGCTTCGGTCACGCGTGCCCCCTCCGCGGCGAGGACGCGCCGGCGCAGGGCGGCGCTGCGCGAGGGCGTTTCGGGCGAGAGAATCACGCGAGGCGGATGCGCGGCGATCGTCTCGACCGGCACATTGCCGGTAAAGGTCAGCCCGTAATCGGCGGCGGCATTGCGGAAGCCGGTGCGCGCCATCAGCTCGTCGAGCAAGGTGCCCGAGCCATTGGCGAGGTTGCCGGAGAGGAAGAGGAGCGCGCCCGGCTCCCTATCACGCTTCCCCGGCGCAGGCCGGGGCCCAGTTACGGAGCGATTATTGGACAGATGTTGCGCGTAATTACTCCCGCTCTCCCAACTGGGCCCCGGTCTGCTCCGGGGAAGCGTGGATTGGGCGGCGCGCTCGATCTCCGCGACCAGCGCCCTGCCCTTGTCCGGTACCCCCACCGCATCGGCCACCTGCATCACCTGCGCCTCGCTCGCCGCGATCGAGGTGGGCGAATCGAGCAGGAGCGTCTTCAGCCCGGCGCGGGCATAGGCATTGCGCGTGGCGGGCGGGGTGAAGCTGCTGGTCAGCACGAGGTCGGGCTCGAGCGCGATCACCTCTTCGGCGGTGCCGGCGGTCGAACGGAATCGGCGCGCGACCTCGAGCGGCACCGAGGTCGCCGCCGAATCCTGCGAATAGCGGCTGATCGCCGCGATCCGCTGCGCCGGCACGAGCCTCAGGAGGATCGCGTCGGCGCAGGGGTTGGTCGAGACGATGTGATGGGGGCCGACCCCACCGCCGCGCGACGCCGCCGGCGCCTGCGCGCAACCGGCGAGCAGGCACAGAGCGAGCGGGATCGCCCTTTTCATCAGTCGAACTTCACGCGAATGCCGCCCGAGACCGAGCGGCCGGGCGTGCCGTATTCGGCCGCGAGCTGGTAGGTCTCATCGGTCACGTTATCGATCCGCGCATAGACCGAAAAGTTGTGCCCCACCGGCAGGTCCGCCCGCAAGCCGAGCAGCGCGTAGTTCTTGAGCGGAACGATATCCCCGAAACTGTCGTAATCGGAGGTCGCGCCGACATTCTGCACCGTCGCCCCGAGTCCCAGCCCGATCGGCGTCTTCCAGTCGATCGAGACGCTGACCGCCTGGCGCGGGCGGCGCAGCAGGACCGTGTCGAAATCCGGCCCCGGCGTGCGGTCCTTCGCATCGATGAAGCTGTACGACGCGTCGAGCGTCAGGCGATCGGTCGGCCGGACGTTCAGGCCGAATTCTACACCCTGGGCGCGGGTTCGATCGACGTTGATATTGATGAAGGTGTGCGGATCGAAACCGATCTGGTTGGTCGTGTCGCGGTGGAACCATGTGAGGCTGGCGACGATCTTGCCATCGACCAGCTTCTGTTCGATTCCCACATCATAGCCCTGCGCGCTTTCCGGCTTGAGATCGGGATTGCCGTAAGCCGGCGCGTGCAGCTCATAGAGCGTCGGCGCGCGGAACCCTTCCGAGAAGCTTGCGCGGAAGGTGGTATTGGTCGGCAGCGCATATGCGCCGTTGGCGCTCCAGACGATATGCCGGCCATAGGCCGAATCGTCATCGTAGCGCACGCCGCCGGTAAGCGTCAGCCGCGCAAACGGCGTCAGGATCGCCTGCCCATAAACGCTGCTCGTGTTGCGCGTTGCGGTCAGCGTGCGATCGACATAGCGGACATGCTCATGCTCGATGCCCGCGGTCAGGCGCAACTGGTCGATCACGCGAAAGTCGCCCTGATAGGTGTAGCGCTCGCTGCGGCCACGAAAGAGCGATGCCGGAGACGCTGCGGCGGGCGAGGCGTAATTATCGCGATTGATGTCGGCGATGGTGAAGGCCAAACGGTTATGGAACCGGCCGCCGAGAAGGTCGGCGTTCAGCCCGGCATAGCCGTAAAGCTCCTGCGTCTTCGCATAATCGGGCGTGTCGCCCAGCACGTAGAAGGGCGGGGCATAGCCGTCGCTATCGACCCGGGAATCGGCATAATAACCACGCAGATCGAACGTCACGTTGCCGGCGAGCGCGACCTCGAGCCGCCCGGTCGCGCCATATTGGCGATAGCCGTCGGGCTCGGTGCCGCTCGCCGCCGCCGAAAAGTCGTCGGTCCTGAGATAGCCCGTATTGAACGAGCCGGAGACGATCCCGCTCGCGCCCGAAACGCCGGCATTCGCGAACCATGTGCCGTAGCGGCCATGTTCGACATTGCCGCGCGCCTGCAGCCCCTCGCTCGGCGCCATCGTCACGACGTTGACCACGCCGCCGATCGCCTGGCTGCCCCACGGCACAGAATTGGCCCCGCGCAGCACCTCGACGCGGTCGACCGATCCCGACAGCAGATTGGCGAAGTCGAACGCGCCGCCCGGCGCGGTGGGATCGTTGACGCGCACGCCGTCGATCAGCGTCAGCGTCTGGTCGCCCTCCGCGCCGCGGATGCGCACCGCCGTGAGTCCGCCAAGACCGCCGTTGCGCGACACGGTGACGCCCGGCGTGGTGGCAAGCAGATCGGCGATCGCGACGGTCTGGCGCCGCTCGATCGTGGCACGGTCGATCACCGTTACCGCCTGGCCGATCTGATCGGCCTGTTCGGGCACGCCGGCGGACACGATGATGTCGGGCGCGATGCGCTGGTCGGCGGTCGTGATGCAGGCGTTCGGCGTCGTGGCGCAATCGTCCTGCGCATAAGCCGGCGCGGCCGCGATCAAAGGCAGGAGAAGCAGACAGGTCTTCATGGTCGGTCCCTCGTTTCAAGGGGCCGATGGCAGGCGAAAGCGGGGTGCGCGACGCCCGGACACCGGCCCGGTTTGCGTCGCTCGCACGAGGATTTCGTCCTCGATCGCCCGGCACACCCCGTCCGCGCGAAGGATCGACCGTGGCGGGCAGGTCTCCTGGCTCCCGGGTCTCCGCTGTCGCCCCGCCTTCCCGGGCCTGAGCCCAGTGGCATCGTGGGGCGACCGCTCTCCGGTCACAGTTGCGGGGGCAGCGCCGGCATTGTGGAGGCTGGCTCCACGCACCGACTTCCCTCTGGTCCCATCGCTGGGAACCCGTCACACCGCGCGCCCTAGCGAAGGTCCGCGGTGGCCGCAACAATGAACGAATGCCTAAATGCGGCGTTACCAGATCGAAGGGATTATTGGGCGATACCAGGAACCACAGACGCCCGAGAAGGACCGTCGCATGGTTACGATCACGCATGACGCCCCGCTTGTCATTCGCCCGAGGGAGGATCTGCCTCCCGGCGCGGGCCTGTTCATCGGCGGTGCCATCTCGCTCGGCCTTTGGGCCGTCATCGCCGCCCTCGTCATCGCGCTTTGAGAATAGGCCGCCGCGCCGCCTGATCGCGGCGCAGGCTTTCGCGCATCGTACAGCTGGAGATTGGTCCGGAGGGTTCTGTTGCCCGGCCCCTCCGGGAGCCGCTGGAATCCGCTTCTGTTGCCCGGTGCGGCCCAACCGCGCTTTTGTTCGTGTAACCTTAGGCCGTGAGGCCCTCTAGTTACGCGGCAATCGCGAGTGCTTCGTTATCGTTGGCACTTGTGTATGGGCCGTCACGGTGGTCCCATTCCGAGCAAAGAACAGCGCTTTTCAACACACGTCGATCCTGGTTCGGCCCCGTCAGAGACCCCCATCGCTGGAGGCTTTTGGTGGAGCCGCCGGGTACTGCCCCCGGGTCCGCTGTGCCTATGTCACGCCGCTGTTTATCGCCATAGCCGGGCGAACCCGGCACGACCGATATAGGAAGTCTCGCGAATTCCTGCAATTCCCGCCTTTCGCTCGCCACATTATCGGTCCATTGCGGGACGATCATGTTGACCCAGCGTTCCCGTTATGGCCTGCGCGCGATGCTGTTCCTGGCGCAGGAGCCGCCCTCCGGCCCGCCCGTGCCGATGAACCGCATCGCGACCGAGGCGAACGTGCCGCGCAAGTTCCTCGAGCTGATCCTCGCCGATCTGCGCGAGGCGGGGTTCCTGCACAGCTTTCGCGGCAAGATGGGCGGCTATCTGCTGTCGCGCCCGACGCACCTGATCTCGCTGGGCGAGATCGTGCGCGTGATCGAGGGGCCGCTGGCGCTGGTGCCATGCGTCAGCCGCACCGCCTACCGCCGCTGCGCCGACTGCAAGGACGAGGCGACCTGCGCGATCCGCCACGCGATGATGCGCGTGCGCGACGAGACCGCGCGGATTCTCGACGGCACCAGCCTGGCCGATGCCGTCGCGGAAGATCTCGCGGCCGCCTGAACCCGCTATACTGTCGGCCCATCGCCTAGACGATGATCCGCGCTGCCGCGTCGAGTTCGATCCCCGGCGCGCGGTCGTCACGGGCGCCGGGCTTGACCCAGGCGGCGTGCGCGTGGGCGGTGGCGACGACATCCCATGCGCCTGCCGCCCAGCCGTCGCCGCCGGGCCAGCTTTTCACGCCGACCACCTGCTCGGCGAGCGCGCGGTCGGGCTCCATCGAAACCCAGGCGAGCGGGCGCTCGGGCGTGGCGCGGGCGCCTGCCGCCTGCATCGCGGTGCGAATCCGCGCGGCGGTCGGCTCGGGCAGATATTGCCAGACGACCGAGTGCATCAGCACGCGCGTCACGCCCTCGGCCTGCGGCTCGGCGAGCCGCGCCTCGACCCAATCGGCGGCATCGGCTTCCTCCAGCATTACGCCGTGCGCCTTCACCATGCCGATTGCCGCGGCGAGCCGCTCCAGCCGCTCGGGCTTTTCCGCCCAGACATAGGCTGCGAGCCGCGCCGCGACCGCCGGATCGGTCACGTCGCGCGGCGCCACGTCGCAGCCGCGTATCGCGACGATCTCCAGCGACGGCAATTCGGGTGCTTCGCCGCGCCATTCGGGTCTGATCGTCACGGGCGAGTCCGCTGGCCCGAACCCCGCGCCGCCGAGATCGAAGCGATAGCGATCGATCAGCAGGTTGAGCCCGCCGCTCGACCCGATCTCCAATATCTCCAGCCTGGGGCCATGGCGCCGCGCGACTTCGAGCAGCCCGACGATCAGCGCGCCGGAGCGGCCGGGTTCGTTGGTCTGCGGCGGCCCATCGAGCCAGGGGAACACTGTAGCGTCATGCCGCTTCAGCACGGCGTTGAGCGTGGCGGCGATCGCTTCGGGATCTTTCGCCTCTCCCGCGAACACCGCCGCAAGCTCTGCATCGTCCCCTGCCCGCACCAAGGCATGCAGCCCGCCGATCAATCTCAGCGGCAGCGCGTCGCGCGTCGGCTCGCCCGGCCAGTCGAGCACGCGCGCACCGGTCCGGCTGTCGCGCGTCAGCCCCCTGGCGATCGCCGCGCACATGGCGGCATAGATCGGCGCGCCCATCTGGCGGCAATAATATTCCTGGATCAGGAACGCGCCGCGATTGTTCTCCTCACTCGCCATCGCCTGCCTCCATCTGCGGCGCGCATTGCGCCTTCGCAGACGCACAAGTAAAGCCCGCGCCGCACATGTTCGATCCGATCATCATCGCCGTGCCCAAGGGCCGCATCCTCGAAGAGGCCGCGCCGCTGCTCGCGCGCGCCGGGATCGTGCCCGAGGCGGCGTTCTCGGACGAAGGCAGCCGCGCCTTGCGCTTCGCCACCGACCGGCCGGGAATCGAGCTGATCCGCGTCCGCGCGTTCGACGTCGCGACGTTCGTCGCGCACGGCGCCGCGCAGCTCGGTATCGTCGGATCGGACGTGCTCGGCGAGTTCGCCTATCCCGAGCTCTACGCGCCGGTCGATCTCGGCATCGGCCATTGCCGCCTGTCGGTCGCCGAGCCCGCCGACATGGCCGCGAAGGACGATCCGCGCGGCTGGAGCCATGTCCGCGTCGCGACCAAATATCCGCATCTGACCGAGACGCATTTCGCCGCGCGCGGCGTGCAGGCGGAGTGCGTGAAATTGAACGGCGCGATGGAGCTGGCCCCGACGCTCGGCCTCGCGCCGCGGATCGTCGATCTCGTCTCGTCGGGCCGCACGCTGAAGGAGAACGGCCTCGTCGAGGTCGAGACGATCATGGAGATCACCAGCCGCCTGATCGTCAACCGCGCCGCGTTCAAGACGCGGCCCGAAGTGGTGCCGCTGGTCGAAGCGTTCCGGCGAGCGGTGGCGGGCGAGGCGGCATGATCCGCTTTTTCTCTCTTTCCACCCCTCCCTTTCAAGGGAGGGGAAAGGGGTGGGTTCAGCGTCGGCGGAGGCTCGATGCCTCCGCCGACGCTTCGTTCCGGATGGCCGAGAGTCTTTTGAGCGCGCAGACGCGCGCACCCACCCAGTATCAGGTGAACCAGCCCCCGGCTGGTTCAGATCGTCCGGGGGACGATCGGCCTGATACTCCCTCCCTTGAAAGGGAGGGGCTTTCCCGATGATCCGCCTCTCCACGTCCGATCCGGCGTTCGAGCGCGACTTCACCGCACTCGTCAACGCGCGGCGCGAGGCCGATGCCGATGTCGCGCGCGACGTGCGGACGATTATCGCCAGCGTGCGCGACGAAGGCGATGCCGCGCTCGCCGCCTTTACGAAGAAGTTCGACGGGCACGATCTTCACGAAACCGGCTGGCGGATCGAGAAGAGCGAGTGGCTTTCCGCGCTCGAAGGCCTTGCCCCCGATCTGCGCGCCGCGCTCGAGCTCGCCGCCGAACGGATCGCCGCTTACCACATCGAGCAGAAGCCGCAGGACCGCGACGCGATCGACGCCGCCGGCGTGCGGCTCGGCGCGCGCTGGCGCGGGGTGGATGCGGCGGGCGTCTATGTGCCCGGCGGGCGCGCGGCCTATCCCAGCTCGGTGCTGATGAACGCGATCCCCGCCAAGGTGGCGGGCGTCGAACGGCTGGTGATGGTGACGCCCACACCCGAAGGCGAGATCAACCCGCTCGTCCTCGCCGCCGCGCATATCGCAGGCGTCGACGAGATCTGGCGGGTCGGCGGCGCCCAGGCGATCGCCGCGCTGGCCTATGGCACCGGCCGGATCGCGCCGGTGGACGTGATCACCGGGCCGGGCAATGCCTGGGTCGCCGAGGCCAAGCGGCAATTGTTCGGCGTGGTCGGGATCGACATGGTCGCCGGGCCGAGCGAGATCGTCGTCCTCGCCGATGGGCAGAACGACCCCGACTGGATCGCCGCCGACCTGCTGAGCCAGGCCGAGCACGACATCGTCACGCAATCGATCCTGTTCACCGACGATGCGGCCTTCGCCGCGAAGGTCGCCGAGGCGGTCGACCTTCAGATCGGCCAGCTCGACACCGCGCAAGTGGCGCGCGCCGCGTGGGACGCGAACGGTGCGATCATCGTCACCGCCGACCTGCCCGAGGCGATGCCCTTGATCGATCGCCTCGCCCCCGAGCATCTCGAGATCGCGACCGACGATCCCGAGCCGCTTTTCGATCGCGTTCGCCATGCCGGTTCGGTATTCCTCGGCCGCCACACCCCCGAAGCGGTCGGCGATTATGTCGCCGGGCCCAACCACGTCCTTCCCACCGGCCGCCGTGCGCGCTTCGCCAGCGGGCTGTCGGTGCTCGACTTCATGAAGCGCACCAGCTTCCTGCAATGCGATGCGGAGAGCCTGGCGAAGATCGGCCCCGCCGCCGTCGCGCTAGCGCATGCCGAAGGGCTGCCCGCGCACGCCAAGTCCGTCGAGCTGCGCCTCGCCGGCGAACAAACGGAATTGCCCCTATGAGCCGAACCGCCGCCCGATCCCGCGCCCGCGCCGCCGCGCGGCTTGCCGCCGTCCAGGCGCTCTACCAGCACGAGATGGAGGCGACCGCGGTCGCCGCCTTGCTCCACGAATTCCACCAGCACCGGCTGGGCGCGGAGATCGAGGGCGCCGAATATGCCGAGGCCGATGTCGACTTCTTCGACGACATCGTGACCGGCACACTGACCCGCGGTGAAGAAATCGACCGGCTGGTCGCCGCGCGCCTCTCGGCGGGCTGGAGCCTGGAGCGGCTCGACAAGCCGATGAAGGCGATCCTGCGCGCCGGCACCTACGAGCTTCTCGCCCGCGCCGACGTGAGCGTGCCGACGGTGATCAGCGAATATGTCGACGTCGCGCACGCTTTCTACGATCGGCGCGAAGCGGGCTTCGTCAACGGCCTGCTCGACGGGGTGGCGAAGGACGCGCGGAGCTGAGCCGGAAAGTTAGGCTAGGATTGGGGCAAAACGCCGACGCGGTTGCCCCGCCCCTTTTCCAACGAGTTGGCGAAAGAGGCGCAGGTGCGCCCTACGCAAACAGTCCGCCACGGAGCGATCTTCAAGTTGTCAAAGAGCCGGGGACGATGCGCCTCCAAGTTCGGTGTTTCACATGTTTTCCAACATTTGAAGAGGCCTTCGCAGGTGCGACATCAGCCATCATCAATGTCACCCCGGGCTTGACCCGGGGTCCCGCTTCTTCTGTTCTGGGCGGATGAGCGATGAGCAAGGTGGCTGGGTCTACATCATGACCGATCGCTATCGCGGCGCAGTGTATGTCGGCGTCACGTCAAACCTGCCCGCGCGCCTCCATCGGCACCGGACCGGCGAAGGCTCCGATTTCTGCCGGCGCTACGGATTGAACCGGCTGGTATGGGCCGAGCACGCGCCGTCGATCACCGACGCCATCGCTCATGAGAAGGGCGTCAAGCGCTGGCGTCGCCAATGGAAGTTCGACCTGATCGAGAAGGGCAATCCCGAGTGGCGCGACCTGTTCGCTCTTCTCACCTAGCCAGAGAAGCGGGACCCCGGGTCAAGCCCGGGGTGACGAATAGGTGGAATGGCCGCATCACCGATGGCAGACATCGCCGGCGTGGCGCGCTAGGGCGGGCGCGTGACCGAAGCCGAATTTCTTGCTGCTCTGCGTGATCTGCCGCTGCACGCCGGGGCGCGTGGCTTGCACGACGATGGCGCAATGGTCTCGGGCCTTGTCATCACGACCGATACGCTGGTCGAGGGCGTGCATTTTCTGTCCGGCGATCCGCCCGGCGACGTGGCGTGGAAGCTGGTCGCGACCAACCTGTCCGATCTCGCCGCCAAGGGCGCGGTTCCCGAGGGCGTCCTGCTCAACTATCCGCTGTCGGATCGCGCATGGAACGCCGCGTTTCTCGAAGGCTTTGGTGAGGCGCTACGCCATTTCGCCTGCCCGCTGATCGGTGGCGACACGGTGTCGCTGCCCGCAGGCGCGCCGCGCGTGCTCACCGTGACGGCATTCGGTATCGATACCGGCGCCCCGGCGCGCTCAGGCGCGCAAGCGGGCGATGCGCTCTGGGTGACGGGCACGATCGGCGATGCCGGGGCGGGGCTGGCGATCGCGCGCGGCGCGGGCGGGCCGGCCGCTCTGCTCGCGCGCTATCGGCGGCCGCAGCCGCGGCTCGCCGAGGGTCGCGCGCTCGGGCCGGTCGTTCGCGCGATGATGGACGTGTCGGACGGGCTGCTGATCGATGCGGCGCGGATGGCGGTGGCGAGCGAACTCGCCGTGACGATCGATCTCGCCGCCGTGCCGCTCTCGCCCGCGCTGATCGTGTGGGACGGTGAGGATCGCGAGGCACGTCTCAAAGCCGCCATGGCGGGCGACGATTACGAATTGCTGTTTGCCCTGCCCGCCGGCGCGACGTCGCCGGTACCGGCGACACGGGTCGGCCTATTCGCTCTCGGGAATGGCCTGACGCTGACCGACGGTGGCGAAGCGGTCCCGCTGCCGTCCTCGCTCGGCTACGAACACCGCGGCTAAGCCCGCTTGCGCGGGGCGAATCCGCCCTTATACCCCTTCGCCAAACCGTAAGGCGGGCCGTCCGGCCCGATCTTGCAGCACACACAAAGGGGAAGGATTGCTATGACGATCGTCTATGCGGCCATAGTCTGCGGCCTGATCGCCGTGCTCTATGGCTTCATCACCAGCCGCCAGGTGCTCGCCGCGAGCCCGGGCAACGAGAAGATGCAGGACATCGCGTCCGCGATTCAGGAAGGCGCCAAGGCCTATCTCGGCCGCCAATACACCACCATCGCCGTCGTCGGCGTGGTCGTCGCGATCGTGCTGTTCTTCACATTGGGCGGGCTTTCGACGATCTGCTTCCTGATCGGCGCGATCCTCTCCGGCCTCGCCGGCTTCATCGGCATGAACATCTCGGTGCGCGCCAACGTGCGCACCGCGGAGGCCGCGCGCGGCAGCCTGCAAGGCGGCCTGACGCTCGCGTTCCGCTCGGGCGCGATCACCGGCATGCTGGTGGCGGGTCTCGGCCTGCTCGCGATCGCGGTGATCTTCTGGTATTTGACCGGCCCGAAGGCGCTGGCGCCGGGCGATCACGAGATCGTCGCCGCGCTCACCGCTCTGGCGTTCGGCGCGTCGCTGATCTCGATCTTCGCGCGGCTCGGCGGCGGCATCTTCACCAAGGCCGCCGACGTCGGCGCCGATCTGGTCGGCAAGGTCGAGGCCGGAATCCCCGAAGACGATCCCCGCAACCCCGCGACGATCGCCGACAATGTCGGCGACAACGTGGGCGATTGCGCCGGCATGGCCGCCGATCTGTTCGAGACCTATGTCGTGACGATCGGCCTGACCATGGTCTCGATCGCCTTGCTGCTGCCCGATGCGACCAATTTGTTCGCGCTGATGACCTTGCCGCTGATCGTCGGCGGCGTGTGCATCATCACCTCGATCATCGGCACCTATTTCGTCCGCCTGGGCGCCAAGGAGTCGATCATGGGCGCCCTGTACAAGGGCTTCTGGACGACGGTGATCCTGTCGGTGTTCGCGATCTACGGCGCGATGAAGTGGGTCATCGGTGACCTCAACGCCACGATCGGGAGCAACGGTCTCGCTTCCACCGATGCGCTGACGCCCGACGCCGCGACCGGCGCCGCCGCGACCGCGTTCACCGGCATGGACCTGTTCTGGTGCATGATGATCGGGCTGGTCGTCACCGGGCTGCTGGTGTGGATCACCGAATATTACACCGGCACGAACTATCGCCCGGTCAAGTCGATCGCCAAGGCCTCGGCCACCGGCCACGGCACCAATGTCATCCAGGGCCTGGCGATCAGCCTTGAATCGACCGCGCTGCCGACGCTCGTGATCGTCGTCGCGGTGATCGCGACGTACCAGCTCGCCGGGATCATCGGCGTCGCCTTCGCGGCGACCTCGCTGCTCGCGCTCGCCGGCATGGTCGTGGCGCTCGACGCTTACGGTCCGGTAACCGACAATGCCGGCGGCATCGCCGAGATGGCGGGCCTGCCCGACGACGTCCGCCACCGCACCGACGCGCTCGACGCGGTGGGCAACACCACCAAGGCCGTCACCAAGGGCTATGCGATCGGCTCCGCCGCGCTCGCCGCGCTCGTGCTGTTCGGCGCTTACACCACCGATCTCGGCCGCTATTTCCCCGATCTGACGGTGGACTTCTCGCTGAGCAATCCGTTCGTGATCGTCGGGCTGCTGCTCGGCGCGCTGCTGCCCTATCTGTTCGGCGCATTCGGCATGACCGCGGTCGGCCGTGCGGCGGGCTCGGTGGTCGAGGACGTCCGCGCGCAGTTCCGCGACGACAAGGGCATCATGGCCGGCACCAGCCGCCCGAATTACGGCCGCACGGTGGACATCGTCACCCGCGCCGCGATCAAGGAGATGATCGTGCCGTCGCTGCTGCCGGTGCTGAGCCCGATCGTCGTCTACTTCGTGGTGAAGGCGGTCGCGGGTCAGGCGCAGGGCTTCGCCGCGCTCGGCGCGATGCTCTTGGGCGTGATCGTCTCCGGGCTGTTCGTCGCGATCTCGATGACTTCGGGCGGCGGCGCGTGGGACAATGCCAAGAAGTATATCGAGGACGGCAATCACGGCGGCAAGGGCAGCGAAGCCCATAAGGCCGCCGTGACCGGCGACACGGTCGGCGATCCCTACAAGGACACCGCCGGCCCGGCGGTGAACCCGATGATCAAGATCACCAACATCGTCGCGCTCCTTCTGCTCGCCGCGCTCGCGGCGCATGCGGGGGTCGCCGGCTGAACCCTTCGCTCAGGTCGCCGGCGCGTCCGGCGGCCGATCGGCCAAAGAAAAGCGCCGCCGGTTTCGACCGGCGGCGCTTCTCGTTTCGGGCTGTTCGAAGCGCGTCAGCCGCCGAGATTGTCGGTGCGGCGGATGAACGCGGCGACATTGTCGTGGAGCTGCTTCAGCGAATCCTCGTTGGCATACACCATGTGGCCCGACTGATAATATTTATACTCGATATTGTTCTGCAGTGTGGCCGGGATCGGCAGGTGATGCATCTCGTACCAGCCTTCGTAGAACGGCGTTGCGAGATCGAAATAGCCGCCGTTGAGCATGATCTTGAGCTGCGGATTGTATTTCATCGCCACCGCGAGATCGGGCATCACGTTGGTCGCGCCGCGGATCGCGAACGGCATGCCGGGCTGCTTGTGGCTGAAGTCCCAGTCCTTGAACACGTTGATCTCGGGCTTGTAGACCTCGTCCTGGCCGTAGTGCAGGTCCTGGCGGACATAGGTGTTGAACGCCGAGACGTAGGCCGAGCTGATCGAGGCCGATTGCGGATCGTAATCGGCTTCCTTGCTGAGCGGGTCCATGTCGGGCCCCGAGAAGCGCGTATCGAGCCGGCCGGTGGTGAGCCCCGAGACGTTCTGCAGCTCCTTGGAGAACTGGCCGCCGTCGAGGCGCAGATCGGACTTCTCGATATAGGCGGCGGGGATGCCGATCAGCTGCGACATCCGCTCGGCGACCTGGTGCTTGCGCGCCGGATCGAGCTCCGAGCCGAGCTGCAATGCCGCGGCGTAATCGGTGTTGGCGAACTGCTCGGCCTGCTGGAGGAAGGTCTCGAGATCCGCCGGCCGGTCGCCGCCGAGGCGATTGTGATACCAGGCGGTCGCCGCCATCGTCGGCAAGGTCGTGACATAGGCTTCGTCGCTGCCCGGGTTGAACTGTGGCGTATCGGCCGACAGATCGAAATTCAGGATCTGCGAGAGCAGGATCACGCCGTTGAAGTCGATATCGTTGCCGGTCTCGAGCTCGTTCACCACCACCGCCGAGCGCGGCGTGCCATAGCTTTCGCCGAACAGATATTTGGGCGAGTTCCAGCGGTTATATTGCGACAGGAAGCCCTTGATGAACTCGCTGAAGGCGTGACCGTCGGCGTCGACGCCGAGGAACGCCTTCTCCTTGTCCTTGCCGGCGATGCGGCTGAACCCGGTGCCGGGCGCATCGATGAACACGAGGTCCGAGGCGTCGAGCAGGCTGAAGGCGTTGTTGACGACATTATAGGGTGCGGCGGGCGTATGCGAATCGTTCGCGGTCACCACGCGGCGCGGGCCGAACGCGCCCATGTGCAGCCACACGGTCGAAGAGCCGGGGCCGCCATTGTAAAGGAAGGTGATCGGCCGGTCGGCCGAGGGCACGCCTTTCTTGAAATAGGCGACGTAGAACATCGACGCCTCGGCCTTGGCATCCTTCTTGTCGCCGAGATCGTTGGAGGATTTCTCGCGCCAGGCGGCATCGTCCCATCCTTCGGGATGGACGATCAGCGTGCCGGCGACGGCGTGATAATCGACCCTATTGCCCTCCACGGTGACGCTGCCGTCGCTGCCGACGCTGCCCGCCTGGAACAGCACGCCGCGATCGGGCGAGGAATTGCCGGTGCCGGGCTTCTTCTGATCGGCCGCGGGCTGGTTCTTGGTCGCCTGCGGCGTTTCCTGCGCGATCGCCGCGCTTGCCGCCAGGGCGCCCGCCAACGCCATGATGCTCACCATTGCTTTCACACTCATGCTCCCTCTCCTTGCCCCGGTGCGCGGACCTTAGCGTCGAGCGTGTGTTATGCAATTGCAGCACTGTGAAATTATCGCGTGATCGCGCGCGCTTCCCTTGGCGCGCCCTTTCCGCTAAGGGCGCGCATCCTTTCGGCACATCCGAAATTCCCAAGAGGTCTGTTTGGCAAAAGAAGAACTTCTCGAAATGCGTGGCCAGGTGGTGGAACTGCTGCCCAACGCCATGTTCCGCGTCCGGCTGGAGAACGACCACGAGATTCTCGGTCACACCGCCGGCAAGATGCGCAAGAACCGCATCCGCGTGCTGGTCGGCGACGAGGTGCTCGTCGAGCTCACGCCCTATGATCTGACCAAGGGCCGCATCACCTATCGTTTCATGCCGGGCCGCGGCGGGCCGGGGCCGCAATAATGCCGGCCACCCCGTTCGGGGTGCGCCCATCCGGCCCGCTGCGGGCGTGACCGCACGCCGCAACGCATGAGCCTGATCCTCGCTTCGACCAGCCCGCGCCGCCGCGACCTGCTCGCGCGGATCGGCGTCGTGCCCGATCGCATCGCCGCGCCCGAGGTGGACGAGGCGCCGCTGTCGGGCGAGCTGCCGCACCGCTACGTGCTGCGCATCGCCGAGGCCAAGGCGCGCGCCGTGGCGCGTGCGGAGGGCGAGATCGTGCTCGCCGGCGACACGACGATCGCCGCCGGGCGCCGCATTCTCGGCAAGCCCGAGGACGCGGCAGACCTGCGGCGGATGCTCGCCTTGCTTTCCGGGCGGCGGCATCATTGCCTGTCCGCGGTGTGCGCGATCGGCCGCGACGGGCGGCTGCGCACGCGGCTGTCGGACACGATCGTCGTGTTCAAGCCGCTCTTCCCGGCCGAGATCGACGGCTATGTCGCCAGCGGCGAGGGGATGGGCAAGGCCGGCGGCTATGCCATCCAGGGCCGCGCCGAAGCATGGGTGCGCTTCCTTTCCGGCAGCCATTCGGGCGTGGTCGGGCTGCCGCTGTTCGAGACGCGCGCCTTGCTCGTCGCCAGCGGCTACGCCTTTGACTGAATGGCTGTACGAGGCCGGGATCGGCGAGGCGCGCGCCGCGCTGATCGCGGACGGACGGATCGTGAAGGCGCGGATCGAGAGCGACGGTGAAGGCCCGCGCGTCGGCGCGGTGCTGGCGGGGCGGCTGACCGACCTGCGCGAGCGGCGCGTGACGCTCGATGGCGGCGGGCAGGTGCTGCTCGATACGGCGCCGAAGGGACTGACGCAGGGTGTAGCGTTGCGGGTCGCGATCACCCGCGCCGCGATCCCCGAGCCGGGCCGGGCGAAACTGCCCAAGGCGGCGGCGACCGACCAGCCCTTGTGTGACGCGCCCGATCTGCTGGCGCGCATCACGGCGAGCGAGGTACCGGTGCGCCGGTTGCTTGCGCATGAGCGCGATGCGCTGGAGGAGGCGGGCTGGTCCGAAGTGCTGGAGGAAGCGACGACCGGCGAGATCGCCTTTCCCGGCGGCGCGCTCAGGATGAGCCCGACCCCGGCGATGACCCTGTTCGACGTCGATGGCGGCGGCGATGCCGAGGCGCTGGCGGTTGCGGCCGCCACGGCGGTGGCGCAGGCGATCGTGCGGCACGGCATCGGCGGATCGATCGGGGTGGATTTCCCGACCTTCGGCGGCAAGGCAGCGCGGCAGGCGGTGGCCGAGGCGATCGACGCCGCGCTGCCGCAACCGTTCGAGCGTACCGCGCTCAACGGCTTCGGCTTCCTGCAGATCGTGCGCCGCCGACGCCGCGCTTCGCTGCCCGAGCTGCTGCGCGCCGATCCGGCGGGCGCGGCGGCGCGCGCGCTGCTGCGCTCGATCGAGCGCTCGCCGCCCGGCGGCGTCCCCCGCCATGTGGTATCGCCCGCCATCCACGCCGCGTTGGCCCGGCGGATGGACTGGACCGCCGAACTTGCCCGCCGCACCGGCGCGACCCATATGTTCGAGACGCGATGAACAACGCCCGCCCCGCCAGCTGCCCGCTCTGCGGCAAGCCCGTATCCCCGCAGCACACGCCGTTCTGCGGCCAGGGCTGCCGCGACCGCGACCTGCTGCAATGGCTGGGCGAAGGTTATCGCATTCCCGGCCCGGCGGAAGCGCCGGACCCGCCCGCCTGACGGCGCGACGCTAGAGCCGCTCGACCCCGCTCACCGCCTCGGCGGCGCGCAGCGCATTCATCAACCGGGTGAGGTGCACCACATCGGCCACGTCGAGATCGATCGTGTTGGTGTGGAACGCCGCGTCGCGCGTATCGAAGCGGATATTGTGGATGTTCGCGCGATGCTGGCCGATCAGCGTCGAGACGATGCCCAGCGCGCCGGGCTCGTTCTTGAGCGTGACGAGGATGCGCGCGATGGCGCCTTCCGCCTTCTTGCCCCAGGACAGGTCGATCCAGTCGGCGTCGTCGCTCCGCTCGAGCGTCGGGCAATCGATGCGGTGAACCTCGATTCCCGCATCGGGCCGGCGCAGGCCGACGATGCGGTCGCCGGGCACGGGATGGCAGCATTCGGCGAGATCGAAGGCCATGCCGCGCGTCAGGCCCTTGATCGAGATCGCGCCCGATTGCGGCATCGCCCGGTCACCGTCGACCAGGGTCGAGCCGGGCATCAGCGCCTCCATCACCGCCGAATCGGTGATCGTGCGGCGCGCGATCGCGGCCATCAGCGCGGTTTCGTCGCCGAGCTTCAGCCGCTGCAAGGCCTGCGGGACCGCGTCGGCGCCGAGCGGCGCGGGCAGGCGATGGACGATATCGTCGAAAATCTTGCGGCCGAGCGCCTGGCTGTCCTCGCGCTCCTTGGCGCGCAGATGGCGGCGGATCGCCGCCCGCGCCTTGCCGGTGACCGCGAAATTCAGCCATTGCGCCTGCGGCTTCTGCGCCTTGGAGCGCAGGATCTGCACCTGATCGCCATTCTCGATCGGCGTGCGGAGCGCGACGACGCGGCCGTTGATCTTCGCGCCCACCGCCTGATCGCCGAGATCGGTATGGACGTCGTAGGCGAGATCGATCGGCGTCGCGCCCTTGGGCAGCTGGATCAGCTCGCCCTTGGGCGTGAAGGCGAAGATGCGATCCTGGTACATCGCCATGCGCGTATGCTCGAGCAGCTCTTCCGGGCTCTCGGCGGCGTCGAGGATGTCGACCAGGTCGCGGATCCAGCTGATCTGCGTTTCGGGGCGGACCTTGTCCTGCTTGTAGGCCCAATGCGCCGCAAGCCCGAGCTCGGCCTCCTCGTGCATTTCCTGGGTGCGGATCTGGATTTCGACGCGCGTCTGATCGGCATGGATGACCGAGGTATGGAGCGAGCGATAGCCGTTTCGCTTGGGGGTCGAGATGTAATCCTTGAAGCGTCCCGGCACGAACGGCCAGCGGCGGTGGATCACGCCCAGCGCCGCGTAGCAATCCTCCACCGTCGGCACGATCGCGCGGAACGCCATGATGTCGGACAGCTGCTCGAAGCTGATGTGGCGCTCCTGCATCTTCTTCCAGATCGAAAAGGGATGCTTCTCCCGGCCCGACAGCTCGGCATCGATCCCGGCGCGCGACAGGAGCAGCTTCACGCCCGAGGCGATCTTGGCGATGCGGTCGCCGCCGCCTTCTTTCAGCTGGGCGAGCCGCTTGGTGATCGAATCATACGCCTCGGGTTCGAGCTCGCGGAAGGCGAGTGTCTGCATCTCCTTCATGAACTCGTACATGCCGATCCGCTCGGCGAGCGGGGCGTAGATGTCCATCGTCTCGCGCGCGATGCGGCGGCGCTTGTCCGCGCTGGGGATATGATGGAGCGTGCGCATGTTGTGCAGCCGGTCGGCGAGCTTGACCAGAAGCACGCGGATGTCGTCGGACATCGCGAGCAGGAACTTGCGGAGATTCTCGGCGGCGCGCTCGCTTTCGCTCTGCGCTTCGATCTTGGAGAGCTTGGTGACGCCGTCGACCAGCCGCGCCACATCCCCGCCGAACAGCCGCGTGATCTCCTCGGGCGTGGCGACGGTATCCTCGATCGTGTCGTGGAGGATCGCGGTGGCGATCGTCTGATCGTCGAGCTTGAGATCGGTCAGGATGCCGGCGACTTCGATCGGATGGCTGAAATAGGGATCGCCGCTGGCGCGCTTCTGGCTGCCATGCGCCTGCATCGAAAAGACATAGGCGCGGTTGAGCAGGGCCTCGTCGGCCGTGGGATCGTAGTCGAGGACCCGATCGACCAGCTCGTATTGGCGCAGCATTACGCCACATATCGTTGTGCGGCGCGCAATTTTGCAACCTTGTTGTGTGCCGGGCCGGCATGCACATCAAGAAAAAGGCCGGCCGTGGCGTGAATGCCACGACCGGCCAGGGGATGTCGGGGAGCGAACCTTACTTGGCGTGCGCGTTGCACTTGGCCAGCGCGTCGGCATCGAAGGCCTGGCCGCCGGCCGAAAAGCCGCTCAGCTTGCCGGCATCGCGCGCCACGAGCTGGCACAGGATCGCCTCGCGCTCGGGCGCCTTGTCGGCGACATAAGCGGTGTCGCTGAGACGCCATACCGTCTCGTGGGTCATCAGGCTGGTCTTGGTCGGCTGCGCGGCGGGCGTCGCGACATAATAGCCGGACGGTGCCTGGGCGTGCCCGGCAGCGGCGCCGAACAGCAGGGTCGAGGCGAACAAGGCGGCGAGCACGGTGAGAATGCGGGTCATGGGAAGGTCCTCCTGAACTTAAGTTGCGAATCGCTACCTAGTGCATTACATTTCAGGTTGCAACTAAAAACTTATATGGCTTCCCCATGCCGCCGATTTGCGATACGCTGCGCGGCCAAGAGAGGATCGAGATGGGCGGAAAAGTCCGGGAAAAACTAAGCGAATGCAGCTTGCCCGCCGCGCTGGAGGCGATGGGCGAACGGTGGAGCTTCATGATCCTGCGCGCCGCGTTCAACGGGCTGCAGCATTTCGAGGAATTCCAGTCGGAGCTGGGCATCGCGCGCAACATCCTGGCCAACCGGCTGGCGCGGCTGGTCGATCACGGCATCCTGACGCGCGAGGCCTTGCCCGAGGATCGTCGCAAGATCGAATATCGCCTGACCGAGAAGGGGCT
>Ga0164241_10001718_pt1 | contig 25961 bp, 26 predicted proteins | sample OricomyardsoilBY_FD_108780 | JGI IMG/M metagenome (GOLD analysis project Ga0164241, IMG submission 108780) | Backyard soil microbial communities from Emeryville, California, USA - Original compost - Back yard soil (BY) | ecosystem: Environmental > Terrestrial > Soil > Unclassified | place: USA... | reverse complement strand
GGTGAGGTGGCGAACTCCTGGCGCCGGGAACGCTGGGACTCGCTGCGGCTGCTCACGCCCAACTGGCTGAGCCGGCTGCCGGGCCACCGCTACGACGGCCCGGATCCGGACGGCTACCTGACGATGGGCGAAGTGGTCGAGTTCATCGACCGCTTCGCCGCGCTGGTGCGCGCGCCTGTCCGCACCGACACGACCGTCACCTCGGTGCGCCGCACCGACGACGGTTACCGCGTGACGACCGACCGCGGCGAGATCGCCTGCCGGACGGTGGTCATCGCCAGTGGCGCCTGCAACCGCCCGGCCGTGCCCGCGCTGAGCCAGGCCGTGCCCGGCAGCGTCGAGCAGGTCACGCCGTTCGGCTACCGAGGCCCCGAGGCGCTGCCCGAGGGCGGCGTGCTCGTCGTCGGCGCGTCGGCGACCGGTGTGCAGCTGGCCGCCGAGCTCCGGCGCTCCGGCCGGCCGGTTGTCCTGTCGACCGGGGAACACGTGCGGATGCCCCGCACCTATCGCGGCCGCGACGTCTTGTGGTGGATGGAAAACGCGGGCGTGTGGGGCGAGCGCTACGACGAGGTGCCCGACCTGACCCGCGCCCGGCGGCTCGCCTCGCCACAGCTCGCCGGGACGGCGGACCGGGCGACGCTCGACATCAACGTGCTCACCGACCTCGGTGTCGAGCTGGTTGGCCGCGCGGCGGCGGTGCGGGACGGCGAGCTGCTGTTCTCCGGCGGGCTGCGCAACGTCGTCTCGCTGTCCGACCTCAAGATGGACCGGCTGCTCGCCACCTTCGATACGTGGGCCGACACCTCGGGTGCCGACAGCGACGTCAAGCCGCCGGAACGCTTCGAGCCCACCCGCGTGCCGGCGTCCACCCGGCTGCGGCTAGACCTGCGCGGCGGTGAGATACGGACCATCGTGTGGGCAACGGGTTTCCGGCCGGACTACTCGTGGCTCGACGTACCCGTCGTCGACGAGAAGGGCCACCTGACCCACGACGGTGGCATTGTGGACAGTCCCGGTCTGTACGCGCTCGGCCTGCCGGTGCTGCGCCGCCGCAAGTCCACCTTCATCCACGGCATCGAGGACGACGCCCGCGAGGTGATCAACCACCTCGCGAGCTACCTGGCCACGCGCGGTTGATCAGGCGAGCACCGCGGCCAGCGTGACCGGCGGGCGACCGGTGAGCTCGGCCACCGCGTCCGATGTGGACTCCCAGCGGTGCTGGCGGATGGCCTCGAACATGCTGGTGTAGGCGTAGACCCACCACGGTTGTTCGCCGCCACGCAGCAGGGCGCTCGCGAACCGGTCGGGCGAGGTGTCGGCGTACCGGTAGCCGGCCGCCGCGGCGACCGCCTCGACCGGCAGGCTGTCGGCGCCGGTGACGTCGTGGTGGGAGTTGGTGGGTTCGCGCAGTGCCAGTGCGGCCAGGCAACGCGCGACGTCGTCCCGCGCGACGAGCGACACGCGTGCGTCCGCGGCCGGCAGCGCGACGCTCCTGCCGGTGCCGGCCTGCCGCACCAGATCGAGGAAGAACTCGGTGTAGAGGCCGGCCCGCGCGATCGAGTAGGCGAGCCCGCTCGACCGCAACTGCCGCTCGGTGTCGCCGTTGGTGAACGCGTAGCAGAACGGTGAGTCCATCGCGACGTCCAGGCCGCTCAGGTAGACGACGTGCCCGACCCCGCACTCCGCCGCGGCCCGCAGGACGTTGCGGTGGTGCACGACAACCCGCGCCGCCTCGCCGTCGCTCGAGACGAACACCAGGGTGTCCACATCGGTCAGTGCGGTCCGCAGTGCCGCGGGGTCGTCGTAGGGCGCGGTGCGGCTGGACAAGGCGGTCACGTCGTGCTCGCCCGTGGTCAGCAGCCGCGCCACGGCGCCGCCGATCCTGCCGGTGCCACCCGTCACTGCGATCTTCACCGGCCCATGATGACACCGTCACTGGCCGTCCTGGCTCTGGTCCGGTGGCGTCTGGCCCATGGCCCCGCCGTCGCCCGCCTCGCTGACCGAGTCGGCGGTATCCGTGTCCCCGGACACGGATACCACGATCGTGACCTCGTCGCCGGTCTCGATGCCGGACAGGTCACTGGAGTCGTTGCCCGTCACCGTGTCCGCGTCGATCGTGTAGGTGTGGGTGTAGCCGTCGTCGCTCTTCGCGGTGACCGAGGTGGCGCTGATCGCGGTGACCTCGCCGTTCTGCATCAGCTGGGTGGTGTAGTCGCCGTCCGTATCGGACACGACGTACTCGCCGTGCAGTGCGTTCGACAGCATCCCGGGGCCGCCGCCCTGCCCGCCGCCGTCGGGTGGCCCGGTCTGGCCGCCTGCAGCCGGGGTGTCCGTGTCCGGGGATCCGCCTGCCGCGTAGACCACCCCGGTGCCCGCCCCGGCGATCCCGACCGCCACCAGCGCCGCGATGGCGATCCGTTTGGGGGACCAGCCACGCCGCGGCGGTTCCGCGTCCGGCTCGCCCGCCGTGCCGGGCCTTGCCGCCGCTGTCCCCGGCGCGCCGGGCTGCTGGACGGCGCACCCCAGCCGGGGTGCTGCCGGGCGGGATCGTGCTGGCTGTCCATCGTCGCTCCTCGTGTCGTGGGCCGCCGGTGCGGCCCCTCGACACCACCTTCCGAGCGCGGGCTGTGCGTCCCCTGTGGACGCGGTTCGCCGTTCCTGTGCCTGGATCGCGAACGATGGTGCGCACGTTCAGCGGCCGGCGGCCTCCGCGGCGCGACGCTGGGAGGTCTCCCGGGGGTTCTGGACCGTGGTCACCTCGCCCGGCGGCCGCTCGGTGTGGTGCTCGATCGTGTAGAAGCGCACCTCGTGGCCGTCCGGGTCGTGCAGCAGCGGGAGGATCCAGCCGACCGTCGCCTGGTGCACGCCCGCGTGCTCCTCGCCGAGTGCGGTCAGCCGGGCGGCGAGCGCCTCGATCGACCCGCGGTCCGGGACGCCGATCGCGAAGTAGTCGAAGCCGGCCGCCGCGGCGGCGCGGTCCGGGTCCAGACGCAGCGCGAGATCGGGGCCGCCTGCCGGGTGCGCGAGGCCGATGCCCATCAGCGTGCCCTGCTCGACGAACTCGACCTCCATGGCGTAGCCGAGCCGGCTCTCGTACCACGCGCGCGACCGCTCGAGGTCGGACACCGGGAGCTTGAGGTGGTGGACGCCGGCCAGTCGTGGGGCTTCGGTCATGACGAATTTCCTCTCGATGCACCCCGACTGCAACTTTGCAGTTAGACTGCATCTTGTGACCGAGGATGTCAAACCCGATTTACGAGCCGCACGCGTCGCCGACACCGAGGAGCGGATCGTGCGCGCCGCGACCGAGCTGTTCGTTGCCGACGGCTACGCGGCGACCACACTCGCGGCCGTCGCGAAGGCGGCCGGGGTCGGCGCGCGGACCGTCTACGTGCGGTTCGGCACGAAGGCCGCGCTGCTGAAACGGGTCGTGGACGTCGCGATCGTCGGCGACACCGCGCCGATCGACGTGGCGGGCCGGGACTGGTTCGCGCTCGCCACGACCGCGCCGAGCGCAGCGGAGCGGATCACCGCCATCGCCGCGGCCGGCGGCGACATGATGGCGCGGGCAGGCGGCGTCCTCGCGGTCGCCCAGCAGGCGGAGACCACCGAACCGCTCGTGCGTGCCGCCGCGCAGGCGGGCCGGGAGGCCACCCTCGCCAACGTCCGCACCTTCTGGTCCACAATGGACAAAGACGGCCTGCTCCCGGCGGGCGCGGACGTGGACTGGCTCGTGCGCACCACCGCGACGCTCAGCGCGGCCGACACCTACCTGCTGCACACCCGCATGCACGGCCACACCCCGGACGAGTACGGCGCCTGGCTGGAGCGGTCCATGCGGCGTCTGATGGCCGCCTCGGCGGCCTGACAGCGCAGAATTCTCGGGCGGCCGCCGCACCCGTGATCACCGGTCGATTGCGGCTCTGTGCTGCAACGGCCACATTCCCGTGGCAAGCACCGCGTCGGCGGTCTCGGCGACGCAGCGACCGCTGCTGTCCACCCGCACACCGATCTCGGCGTGTTCCAACGCTTCGCCGTCCGCGACGGCCCGGTCGACGACCTGCCGCAGCTTCCCGGCCGACCGGCCCAGCAGCGGGTCGCCGGGTTGCGCCCAGCTGCCCCGGGCACCACGCGGCAAGATCCGCCGAGCCAGGTCCGCCCGATCCGCGTGCAGCCGGCACACCGCGAGCGTCGCGGCCGGCAGCGCCTTCACGTAGGGCACCGCCGCGTCGTCCGCGCCGATCTCACCGGCGATCACCAGCCCATCGGCGCCCAGATCCCGGTACGCCCGCCACACCGCGGCCACGTTCGCCGCCCGGAGTCCATGGTCCACCCCGTCGGCGGCGCCGAACCCGAGCTGGCGCAGGTCCAGGTAGCCCACCGTGCGGCCCGCGTGCAGGGTGCGCTGGAAGATCGTGAAAGCCACCATCGACGTGCCGACACCGGGCACGCCGCTCACCCACAGGATCGGACCATCGGCCGCGGGGAACACGGGCAACGGCGGCGGTGCGCCGGTCGCGACGCGCCAGCCTTCGACGGCGGCCGTCACGGTCGCCACGACCTCGGGCACGGCCAGGCCGGTGGTGTCCACGCACAGATCCGCGATCGTGCCGGCGTCCAGCTCGTCGGCCTCGGCCAACACGCTCGAGACAGCCGCCTCGTCCCCCGAGCGCGCCAGGAACCGCCGCACCAACTCGTCTCGGTCCGCCCGGAGCCGGCACAACGTCAACACCACGCCCGGTACCGCGACGCGGTGAGCGGGATCGACGACTCCCGACACCACGACGCACGTCGCGCCGTGGGCCGCGAAGTTCGCCACGACGGACGCGAGGTTGCGTGCTTTCAGTTGGTGCTGCCCAGGATCGGTTCCCCGTTCCGGGTAGCACATACCGAGCTGATCGATGTCGGCATATGCGGCCGCGACGCCGGTGTCGCGTAGCTGCGCGCGAATCCGCCAGGCGACAGAGGTCTTGCCGACACCAGGCGGTCCACAGAGCCACAGAACAGGGATCACGAGCGCAGTCTCACCACAACCCGCCCAGGCTGTCGAACCCAAACCACATGTGACGCGTGAACGCGAGGTATTGGCTCTCGGCAGGCTGATTGCGAAAGATTCTCGGCCCGCCGTGGCACCGGTGATCACCAGCGAGAACACGGTCGCCCGGCCCGCCGCGCGCCGGCTTCGATCTTGTCTTGGGTATCGACTTAGGACAGTCTGGCTCTTCGCAAGCACCTGCGGCGGGGCGGAGGTGGCCTGTTGGGGCTATGGGATTTCATCGGCGATCGGTGGTCACGGCTGGCGGTCGAGGCCTACCAGCACGCCAGCGTGGTGATCCAGTGCACGATCATCGCGGCGGTGATCGGCGTGCTCGTCGGCGTGGGGGTGTACCGCAGCTCGCTCGGCTCGACGCTGGCCACGGCGCTCGCGAGCACGATCCTGACGATCCCGTCGTTCGCGCTGCTCGCCATCCTGATCCCGTTGGTGGGTCTGGGCGTGGCGCCGACGGTGTTCGCGCTGGTGCTCTACGCGCTGCTGCCGATCGTGCGGAACACGATCGTCGGGCTCGGCGGCGTCGACGCCGCGGTGACCGACGCGGCACGGGGCATCGGGATGAACCGGCTCGCCGTGCTGACGCGGGTCGAGCTGCGGCTGGCCTGGCCCGCGATCCTCGCCGGCATGCGGGTGAGCACGCAGATGCTGATGGGCATCGCGGCAATCGCGGCCTACGCGAAAGGCCCGGGCCTGGGCACGGAGATCTTCTCCGGCCTCAACCGCGCGGGCGCCGCGAACGCCACCAACCAGGCCGTCGCCGGCACGATCGGAATCGTGATCATGGCCTTGGTCATCGACGGGATCTACCTCGTCATCGCTCGCCTGACTACCTCGAGGGGGATCCGTGGCTGACACCACCGGAGTCGAGATCCAGCTGGACGCGGTCACCAAGCGCTACCCGGGGCAGAGCGCGCCCGCGGTGGACGAGTTCACCATGACGATCGAGCCGGGCCAGACGACGATCTTCGTCGGCCCGTCGGCCCGTCGGCCCGTCGGCCCGTCGGCCCGTCGGCCCGTCGGGCTGCGGCAAGACGACGACGATGCGGATGATCAACCGGCTGATCGAGCCGACGTCCGGGCGGATCACGATCGGCGGCGAGGACGCGCTCTCGCTCAACCCCGACGACCTGCGCCGCCGGATCGGCTACGCGATCCAGCAGGCCGGCCTGTTCCCGCACCTGACCGTGGCGCAGAACGTCGGCGTCGTGCCGGGCCTGCTGGGCTGGGACAAGGCGAAGGTGGCCGCGCGCGTCGACGAGATGCTCGAGCTGGTCGGCCTGGACCCGGGCGAGTACCGGGCCCGCTTCCCGCGCCGGCTCTCCGGCGGCCAGCAGCAGCGGGTGGGCGTCGCGCGGGCGCTGGCCGCGGACCCGCCGGTGCTGCTGATGGACGAGCCGTTCGGCGCCGTCGACCCGATCACTCGCGGCAACCTGCAGGACGAGTTGATGCGCCTGCAGTCCGAGCTGCGCAAGACGATCGTGTTCGTCACCCACGACTTCGACGAGGCCGTGAAGCTGGGGGACCGGATCGCGGTGCTGGGCGACCAGTCGCGGATCCTGCAGTACGACACGCCGGAGGCGATCCTCGCCAACCCGGCGGACGACACCGTCGCCGGGTTCGTCGGCGCGGGTGCGTCGCTCAAGCAGCTGACGCTGCTGCGGGTGCGCGACATCGAGCTGAGCACCGACACGCTGATCGCGGCCGAGGACGACTCGCCCGCGGACGTGCGCAAACGGCTCGAGGACGGCCACAGCACGTACGTGCTGATCCTCGACGCTCAGCGCCGGCCGCTGCGATGGGCGCACAAACGCCAGGTCACCGGCGACTCGATGCGCTCGGTCGGTGTGCCGGTCGGTGACCGGGTCAGCACGCAGTCGACGCTGCAGGACGCGCTCGAGGCGATCCTCACCGAGGGCGGCCACGCGGTCGTGACCGGCAGTCGCGGCGAGTACGTCGGCACGGTCCAGCTGGACACCGTCGTCGAGAAGATCCGCGAGCTGCGCGAGGAGCACGCATGAGCACCGACACGGGTGCCGACACGGGTGCGTTGCTCACCGTCGAGTCCGGGTCGCGGCGGGCCGAGCTGCTGCGGCTGTTCCTGCAGCCGATCGCCGCGGTCGTGCTCGCCGGCGGGGTGCTGATCTGGGCGTTCAGCGGCACGCTCGACGCGATCGAGGTGGTCACGCTCAACGCGGACACCCTGCTGAAGTCGACCTGGGAGCACGTGCTGATCACGGTCACGGTGACCGCGCTGGTCGTCGTGGTGGCGATCCCGCTGGGAATCGTGCTGACCCGGCGGTGGGCGCGGCCGATCGCGCCGGTGTTCACCGGAATCGCCACGATCGGCCAGGCCGCACCGGCGATCGGCGTGGTCGTCCTGTACTTCCTCTGGACCGCGCAGGAAGGCCTGTGGGCGGCGGCGATCCCGCTGGCGTTCGTCTCACTGCTACCGGTGCTGCGGAACACGATGGTCGGCATCCAGCAGGTCGACCCGGCGCTCGTGGACGCGGGGCGGGGGATCGGGATGTCCGGGTTCACCGTGCTGCGCCGGGTGGAGCTGCCGCTGGCCGTGCCGCTGATCCTGGCCGGCCTGCGCACGTCGCTGGTGCTCGCGGTGGGGACGGCGACGCTGGCGCTGTTCGTCAACGGCGGCGGGCTGGGGTTCGTGATCGACTCGGGCTACAAGGTGGCGCGGACGACCGTGCTGCTCACGGGGGCCGCGCTCGCCGTGGCGCTCGCGCTGGTGGTCGACTGGTTGGGGGCGCTCGCCGAGCGCCACCTCGGGCCGAAGGGGCTGCGATGAGGCGTCTTGCCGGACTGCTCGCCGTCGGTGTCGTGCTCGCCGGCTCCCTGTCCGCGTGTGGTCTCGACGCCGCGTACAAGCTGCCGTTCGAGGTCGCGCCGGGGTCGGTCAAGCCGGTCCCCGAGCTGCAGGGCGTCAAGATCATCGTCGGGTCGAAGAACTTCACTGAGCAGATCCTGCTCGGCTATATCGCGGAGGTCGCGCTGGCCGCGGCGGGCGCGGACATCCAGGACATGACCAACATCCAGGGCTCGCCGAGCGCGCGGCAGGCGCTGGAGGGCGGTGACGTGGACCTGTACTGGGAGTACACGGGCACCAGCTGGATCAACTACCAGCAGCAGACCAAGCCCATCCCCGACGAGCAGGCCCAGTACGACGCGGTCAAGAAGGCCGACGCCGACAAGTTCGGCATCGCGTGGCTCGACTACTCGCCGGTCAACGACAAGTACGCGCTCGCCACCACCCGCGAGTTCGCCGACAAGTACAAGCTCAAGACGATGTCGGACATGGTGGCGTTGCTCGAGAAGCAGCCCGACCTGGGCACTATGTGCCTGGAGTCGGAGTTCATCAGCCGCCAGGACGGCCTCGCGGGCGCGGAGAAGACGTACGGCATCGACGTGCCGGACAGCAACATGAAGACCTTCGGTGTCGGCGCCATCTACGCGACCCTCGCGGCGGGCAGCACGTGCAACTTCGGCGAGGTCTTCACCACCGACGGCCGGATCCTGACCCTGGACCTCGCGGTTCTCGAGGACGACAAGAAAACCTTCCCGCAGTACAACGCCGCGGTGACGGTGCGTCAGGACTTCCTCGACCGCTATCCGCAGCTGGCCGACGTCCTCGACCCCATCGCGAAGAAGCTGGACAACCAGACCATTCTCGAGCTCTCGGTCAAGATCGACGGCGACGGCACCGACCCCGCGGTCGTCGCCCGCGACTGGCTGGTCCAGGAAGGTTTCGTCACCAACCCCGGAACATGAGCGCTGCGTAACATCACGTTTAGGACACAGTTTCGGGGCAGCCGTCATTCCACACTGGACCGAGCCTCTGTCCTGCGTGGAAGAATAACGACAGACGCAATTTGGCAACTATTTTCCCCACATCTTCGTGAAAAGAAAACCACGACTTCCGGCGGCGTGAGCGGCGCATTCCGGTACCGCGGCTACTGGCGGTTGCCTTCGAATCGTTTACTGGCAAGGAAATCCGGCGCCACGAGCGCCGATTGCCGGGCATCATGCGGCCGACTGGATCTATGTTCTGGGTCACACGCTGGGTACGGTGACTTCTTCCAGGGTGGTCCGCATTAGAAGGAGATTCCGCATGGACGCCAAGCGTCGATCCGTCTTGCTCGGTGGACTCGCGGCGGCCGCGTCCGTCGCCGGCTTAACCGGCGGCACAGCAGCCTCCGCAGCTCCCGTCCCGGGAGGTAGAACCGGCGGCGGGTGGCCACCGCTCGAGTTCGACGGTCAGGTCCTCACCGATCCGGCGTCACTGTCCGCGGCGGCCGACGACTTCGGCCACATCGTCCACAAGACACCGGCGGCGGTGCTGCGTCCGGCCAACAGCGACGACGTCAAGCACGCCATCGATCTCGCGCGGCAGTACCACGGCAAAGCAGCGCCGCAGGGCCAGAGCCACTCCGTGTGGGGCCGCTCGATGACCGACAGTCAGGGCGGGGTCATCGACATGTCCTCGCTGCACTCGGTCGGTGCCGTGCAGAACGACCGCATCACCGTCGACGCGGGTGCCAAGTGGAGCGAGGTGCTCGCGGTGACGCTGCCGGCCGGCAAGACGCCGCCGGTGCTGTGCGACTACCTGGAGCTGTCGGTCGGCGGCACGATCGTGGTCGGCGGGGTCGGTGCCACGACCTCGACCTACGGCGTCCAGTCCGACAACGTCATTTCCATGGAGGTCGTGACCGGTAAGGGCGAGAAGTTCACCTGCTCGCCGACGAGCCGCTCCGACCTGTTCAACGCGATCCGTGCGGGCCTCGGCCAGGTCGCGGTCATCACGAAGGTCACCCTGAAGCTCGTCGCGGCGCCGGCTTCGACCCGCCGTTTCCAGTTCTTCTACCCGGACCTGGCGACGATGCTGACCGACGCCCGCTTCCTGTCCGGCAACAACCGGTTCGACGCCGTACAGGGCGCCATCCTCGCCCCCCCGACCGGTGGCTGGGCCTACCGGCTCGACGCCACGAAGTTCTTCACCGGCACGCCGCCCGACGACGCGGCGCTGACCGCCGGCCTGCACGACGACCCGGCCCGGCGCACGGCAACCACGAGCACCTACTTCGAGTGGCTCAACCGGCTCGCCGCGCTCGAGGCCCTGCTGCGCAGCAACGGACAGTGGTTCAACCCGCACCCGTGGCTGACCACGTTCATCGGCGACTCCCGCGTGCAGGCGGTCGTGACCGACGAGGTGAACCGCACCAACGCGGCGACCGACCTCGGCCAGTTCGGCCAGATCGTGCTCTCCCCGCTCAAGAAGTCCGCGATCACCAGCCCGTTGCTGCGCAAGCCGTCGGACAACCTGTTCTACGCGTTCAACTTCGTCCGCGTCCCGGCGACCGCTGACGTCAACAACGCCAACCGGCTGGTGGAGCTCAACAAGGCCACCTACGCGCGCGTCCGCAACGCGGGCGGCACGCTCTACCCGGTGAGCGCGTTTCCGATGAGCCGCACCGACTGGCGCAACCACTTCGGCTCTTCGTTCAACCTGCTGGATGCGGCGAAGAACCGCTACGACCCGAACGACCTGCTCACCCCGGGCTACGAGGTGTTCTGACCTCTCCGGCTCACGACTCGCGGCGGCCCGGTTTGACCGGGCCGCCGCGGTCGTTTCTACGCGGTGTCGAGGACCTTGCGCAGCTTGCCGGCGAAGGCCTCGGGCTGGCCCGCGTAGCCGAACTCGCCGCCGAGGAAGCCGCCGTGGTGGCTCGGGAACACCGTCGCCTCCTGGCCGAGCTGGGCGGCCGTCGCGGTCGCGGCGCGGCCGGTCATGGCCTGCAGGGACTCCTCGCCGACCGCGATCACGATCCGGGTCGGCGCCGTGGCCAGCGCGGCCGGGTCGGGGCGGTAGTCGGTGACCGCCCAGGCCCGGTCGGTGAGCACGGGGTCGTCGCGGGAGCCGTCGTCCTCGGTCGGCATCCCGAACGCGGCGGGGTCCGGAGCGGGCCGGGCGAAGTAGTCGTCGGTGAACTCGCCCTGCCAGGACGTCATCGCGATGAACGCGGCCATGCCCGCACCCATGCCGCGGGCCTCGTACGCGTCCCGGACGCCTATCTGGGCACGCTTCGCTCCTTCGGCGTCGGGGAGCACCGGGATCAACGGCGGCTCGTGCGCGACCAGCGTCGTCACGTCCCCCGGGTAGGCCGCCACCAGCGCGAGGGCGGTCACCGCGCCACCGCTGCTCGCGAACATCTCGACCGGACCGGCGCCGAGCGCCTCGACGACGGCGTGCACGTCACCCGCCTGTACCTCGGGGAACTGTTCGACCCGGTCGTCCTTGCGCTTGCTGCGGCCCAGGCCGCGCGGGTCGTAGGTGACCACCGTGCGGTCCGGGAAGTACGACGCCAGCGTGGCGAACCCGCTCGCCTCCATGGGCTGGCCGATCATGAAGAGGGGTGGGCGCCCGTCGGCGGTGGGCAGCGGTCCGTGGACGTCGTAGACGAGGTCCACCTCCGGGGTCTCGAGCGTCCGCGTGTCCATTGGCCGGCCCCTTCCACGTCGGGAAACTCGTCGGATCCTACGGAGCCGCGTCCGGGGTCGCAGCCCGGAAACCCGGCCGGTCAGGAGACCTGGCGGGTCGTGACGACGGTCCGCCAGGGGCCCGGTGGGACGTCGGCGTCGTCCACGAACCGCCAGTCGACGCGGTCGGCGGTGCCGTTGAGATCGGACAAGCCCAGGCAGCCGTTCAGTGCGGGGGAGACGTCCAGGCCCGCGCCGCCGTAGCGGGTGTTCGCCGGGCGGGCGGAGCCGAAGACGTACCCGGAGTCGTGGTAGCCGCCGGGGCCCGCGTCCTCGATCTGGCCGTAACAGACGCGGCCGTCGTGGCTGATCCGCACCCAGCGGTTCTTGAGGTAGTTGAACGACCGGTCGCCCGAGTGTGCCCGGTAGCGCGGCTCCCGGGCCCACGGCACCACCGCGTCCCGCCGGGCGAACGCGATGTCGTCGTTGACGTCGTCGAACGGCAGGTCCAGGTAGAACGGGTTCTCCCGTGGGGTCATGCGGGCAGGGAAGAAGCCGTTGCGTGCGGCGCGTCTCTCAGTGCCGCACACGCCCGCGACGCGGACGCCGTCGCAGCCGCCGTAGTGGGCGAGCCACCGCGAGTCGTAGGCGGACACCTCTTGGCTGCCGTCCGGGGCGGCGGGGTCGAACACCTCGCCCACCCAGAACGTCGTCGCCACGATCCGAGTGTGGAGTGGGTATCGCTCGGTCACCGGGTCGCAGGACAGCACCGCCGCGACGGCGAGCGCAATGGTGAGTGAGGCGGTGAGTGAGGCCGCCGGCCGGCGGGGTCCAGCCGACGACCTGGTGTCACCGGACCTCAGTGTGAGTCGTCCGGTGTCGGCACTGCGATCACCGTGCCCGGTCGCACCGCGCCCATGCCCGGCACCGTCGGCGCGCCCTTGGCGATGACCGTGGTGCGTACCTTCGCGTCGGCCGGCTGGCTGCGCGTCGCCTGCGGCTTGGCGGCGAGGCTGCCGATGGCGGCGAACGAGTAGTCGTCGGTGGTCAGCGTGCCGTTGGTGATCAGCGCGAACCCGAAGCTCACGCCCGACGCGCCGGCGGGCACCGCGGGCGTGGTCCAGGTGGCCTGGGTCCAGGCCGAGGCGGTGGCGAACCACGGGCTCGACGTCCAGTACGCCCACGCGCCGGTGGCGTTGCGGTAGTAGAGCGCGTACTGCGTGATGCCGGTGGACTTGTACCAGGTGCCGAGGTTGTAGGTGCGTCCCGGCGTCACGCTCGGCGAGCAGGAGCCGAGATCCATCTGCGGCAACAGTTTCGCGTCGCCGCTCGCGTAGTTGGTGATGTCGAGCCGCTGTGCGAAGGAGCCGCTGTGCGCGTCGCTCGTGCGTGACCAGACGGGGCTGTTGGTGCCCCAGCCGCCGGCCATCCAGCAGTCCGGGAAGCCGGTGCCACTGGTCGACTGCTCGAGCGAGGTGTTCGTCAGGCCCGTGTTGGCCGGCGGGGGAATCCGCACGATGGGTTTCAGTGTGCCGCCGAGCGCCTGGTCGACGGTCTTCACGGTCGTGCCGAGCGTGCTGCGTGTCTTGAGCCACGCCAGGAAGCTGTCCAGCACGGTCGGGCTGATGGCGAGCGAGTCGCAGCCGGTGCAGATGTTGTGGAACGTGAACGGAACGAGCCCACCACGGACCTCGGCCGCGGTCACGACGTTCTTCATCTGCTGCAGCGTCCAGGAGGTGTCGATCTGGTCGACGGCCTTGAGCCAGTACGGGTCGGCAGGCGGGATGGACTCCGCGCGGTCACAGCCGGTGCAGCCGTGCGCCGAGGCGATGTCGCCGAGCCCGCGCGCGCTGTTGTAGCCGCAGTCGCGGGCCGCGTTCTCCACGGCCGTGTTGGCGCTGGCGTAGGGATAGGCGAACGACGTCACCCGGAATCCCCAGTCCGACAGGGTGGCGCGCGAGTTGCAGATCTGGCGCTTGGCCTCGTCGATCGGCACGCCCGTCAGGTCGGGGTGGTTGACCGAGTGGCCGGCGATCTCGTTGCCGGACGCCGCCAATGTGGACAGGTTCGCGCGGGTCAGGTAGTTGGGTGTGTCGATGACACCGCTGATGATGTAGAAGGTGCCCTTCATCCCGTATTTGTTCAGGATGGGCAGCGCGCTCATCTGGTTGGCGTTGCCGTCGTCGAAAGTCAGTGTTACCACCGTGGTCGACGCGGCCTGGGCCGGGACCACCACGCTCAACGTCGACGCGATCCCGACCAGTGCGCAAGCCAGCAGCACCGAATACGGTCTTCGCCTCAGGTTCGTTCGATGCCGTGAGATTCGCATTCACCGACGTTAGGTGAGCGCGCACGCCCCCTCCACGTGCAGCGGGGTGATTTTGGCTCACCCCGCAACGCATGTCACACGGCTTGTCACAGAGCCATTTCCGGGGACCACACGCCGAACCACTGCTCCGCGCCGAACTCCTCGAACCGCGCCACCTCGGTGAAACCCAGCTTCGCCGCGAGACGCATGCTGCGGTCGTTGGCGGTCTGGGTGCACAGCACCACCGGCTCGCCGGGAAGCGCGCCGGCGAACCAGTCGAGTGCCGCCGCGCAGGCCTCGGCGGCATAGCCGCATCCCCATGCCCGCGGCAGGAACAGGTAGCCGAGCTCGACCTCCCCGGCATCGGCACCGACGGGTCCCGGGCGCGATGTGTCGCGCCGATCGAGCGTGACGGTGCCGATCATCGCTCCGTCGAGCTCGATCACGAACACGCCGGGGCGCCGGCCGGGCACTTCGGGTACCGCGCGCTCGAGCTCGTCGCGTGGTCGCGGGCCACCGAGGTAGGCGTGCACCTCCGGTGAGGCGATCAGCTCGATGAACGCCGCACGGTCGCCGGCCTGCGACTCGCGCAGCACGAGCCGCTCGGTCCCGATCGGAGCCGGTGGCCAGGCGACGGGTCCGAGCTCGCTCATGGCGGGCAACCTATCGCACGTCTGCCGCGCCGTTCGGCCGGACGAGTGCGTGCCGGACCGCGTAGGCGGCCGCTTCCAGTCGCGAGTGGACACCGAGCTTGTTCATCAACGCCTGTATGTGGCTGCGTACCGTGGTGACCGACACGCCGAGCTGGCTGGCCATGAGCTCGGTCGGCCTGCCGTCGACCAGCAGGTCCAGGCACTGGCGTTCCCGGTCGGTGAGCAGGCCGGCGAGCGTTCGCGTGTTCCGGCCGGGCCCGGAGACGACCGGCGGGTGCCGCCGGGTCTCGAGATCGACCACCTCACCGGTCGCCACGCGGCGGATCGTGTCGACCAGTTCCGTGCAACCGCGGGCCATGTCGGCATAGCCGTCGGCGCGCCGGTCCGGTGACAGCGCCGGCCCGTGGACGTCGGCGAACTCGGTGAGCAGCACGACCCTGATCCGCGGATCCGCCGTGCGCACCGCGGAGATCGCGTTGCCGGACACCGCATCGAGCAGACCCTGGGTCAGCAGGCACACGTCCGGGCCGTTTCGCCGCACCGCCGCCTCGACCTCGTCCAGGTCGCGTCCGGTGCCGATCACAATCAGACCGAGTCGTATCAGCGCGACGGTCAGGGACTCGACCAGCAATGCCCGGTCATCGCCGATGACGACGCTGGTCACGTCGACCGCCCCCACGATGTTGCGCCGTCCGGCGTCCCCGGCGCGAATCCGGCGAGATCGATATTCCCGATACAATTGCGGTGGCTTCGATCTCGATTGTCGCGAAGCCTGGCGTGAATTTGTGTTGAAAACGGCTTGATGCTGATGTGAGAAACGTACATCCCGCCTCGGCACATGGTGCATTCTCACGATAAATGACCGGCATCCGCTCGCTCCCCTCGGGCTGCCTACCATGCATGTTGCTCAGTTGGTACGTCGATCAGACGACCCGGTCGTTACTCCCCAATCTGGATGACCTGAATTAATCACCGTTGATGTGGACACGGGTAAATTCGCGAGATTTACTTGCTCGGTGGAAAGAACTCGTATCTTTCTGATCGATGAGCAGCGGGTGTTCGTCGAGGCACTGGAACTCAGCCTCTCCGCTCTCGCCAACGTCGCGGTCGTCGGCAGCGCGGGGCCGGAACAGGCTGATGTGACCGACGCGATCGAGGAGAGCAGGCCTGACGTGGTCGCGGTCGACGTCGACACGTGCGCCGACTCCGTCGAGACGCTGGCGGCACGATTCAGCTGCCTGGCACCGGATGCGGTGCTGGTAGTCCTGACCTCCTTGCACGACACCGAGCTCGCGGTTCGCGCGGCGATGGCCGGCTTCGACGGCTGGGTGTCGAAGGACAGCTCCACCGACGATTTGCTCGACGCCTTGCGGGCGGTGTGCCGCGGGCGGATTTCGTATCCGCCGGAATACGTCACCGCGATAGTCCACGTGCTTCGCGAGCAGGTGCGCCAAACGGCACCGGGCACCAAGTTGATCGCGCGGCTCAGCATTCGCGAGCACGACGTCCTTGCCGCGATGGTGGACGGCGCAAACAGCGTGCAGATCGCCGACCTGCTTCACCTGTCCCGCAACACCGTGCGCACCCACATGCGGCACATCTTCCGGAAACTCCAGGCGCACAGCGCGCTCGAGGTCGTCAAGATCGCGCGCGACGCCGGCGTCGAACCCACCAGCTCCACCACATATCTCACCCGATTCGGATCGGTTCCGGGGGACGGGTTCCGGGGAAAGGGGGCCAGTTCGTCATGACAGCCGTCAACCAAGGCCCAGCCGGCGCAGACCTCGCACGATCATGGGTGTCGCCGGCTGTGTTCAGCGTCGCCGTCGTCGGGTTGGGCTATGTGGGCCTGCCCACCGCGCTCAGCCTCCACCAGGCGGGCCTGCGCACGATCGGCATCGACCTGAGCGCGGAACGGCTGGCGACCATCGAGTCCGGGCAGGCCGACCTCACCGGCGACGACCAGAGCCGGCTCGACCTGGCACTGCGTGACGAACGGTTCGAGCTCACCGCGGACCCCGGCCGGCTGGCAGGGGCCGACGCGGTGATCGTCTGCGTGCCCACGCCGCTGGACCGCTACCTGGTGCCCGACCTCACGCCGCTGCGCGGCGCGTGCGCCTCGCTGGTGGCGCACGCGCACCGGGGCCAGACCCTGATCCTCACCTCGACCAGCTTCGTCGGCACGACCAGGCAGTTGCTCACCGAGCCGCTGCGCGAGCGCGGCTTGGCAGCCGGCGAGGACGTCTTCGTCGCGTTCAGCCCGGAACGCATCGACCCGGGAAACGCCGACCACGCCCAGGCGGCGACGCCGCGGGTCGTCGGCGGGGTCACCGACGCGTGCGTGGTGCGTGCGCGGCGGATCCTGGGCCTGCTCGCGGAGTCGGTGCACGTTGTCGGGTCGGCGGAGGCGGCCGAGCTCACGAAGCTGTATGAGAACTCGTTCCGTGCGGTGAACATCGCGCTCGCCAACGAGTTCGCCGAGATCTGCCAGACGCTGCGCCTCGACCCGATCGAGGTGACCCGGGCCGCGGCGACCAAGCCGTACGGCTACCTGGCGTTCTACCCGGGCCCCGGCGTCGGCGGGCACTGCATCCCGTGCGACCCGCACTACCTGCTCTGGCAGCTGCGGGAGTTCCGCAACGGCGCACCGCTGACCACACAGGCGATGGCGCTCATCGCGACCCGGCCGCGGCGCGTGGTCGAGCGGGCGGTGGCCGTGCTGTCCGACTCGGGGCGCGGCGCGGCCAGCGCCCGCGTGGTCGTCGTCGGCGTCGCCTACAAGCCCGGCGTGCGGGATCTGCGCGAGTCCTCGGCGCTGGAGATCATCGAAGGGCTCCTCGACCGCGGCGCGAAGGTCGACTACTACGACCCGCTGGTCGACCGGCTCACCCTGCCCGGCGGGCGGGTGCTCGACAGTGTCGGCGACCCCCGCGGCGGCGACTGGGACCTCGCACTCGTCCACACCGTCCACCCGGGACACTCCTACGACTGGGTGGCGGAGTGCCCGCTCGTGCTCGACGCGACCTACCGGTTCGAGGCCGCGTCGCACCGCGTTTTCGTGTGAGCCGAAGGAGAATCCATGCGCAGCCTGGTCACCGGAGGTGCCGGCTTCATCGGCTCCCATCTCACCGAGCACCTGCTTAGGCTCGGTCACGAAGTCGTCGTGCTGGACGACCTGAGCACCGGTAGCGAGGACAACCTCGCGACCGTGGCCGCCGAGCCCGGCTTCCGGCTGGTGCGCGGTTCGGTGTGCGACGAAGGCGCGGTGCGCGACGCGATGACCGGCGTGGACGAGGTCTACCACCTCGCCGCGGCGGTCGGCGTGTTCACGATCATGCAGCGGACGCTTCCCAGCCTGCGCACCAACCTGCGCGGCACCGAGCAGGTGCTCGACATCGCGCTGGAGCACCGGGTGCCGGTGCTGCTGGCGTCCACCAGCGAGGTGTACGGGAAGAACACGACCGCCGGGCTGCGCGAGGAGGACGACCGGATCGTCGGCTCCCCGCTGATAGACCGGTGGTCCTACGCCGAGGCCAAGGCCCTCGACGAGACACTGGTGTACCTCTACCACCGGGAGTTCGGGCTGCCGACCGTCATCGTGCGGCTCTTCAACACCGTCGGCCCACGCCAGACCGGCCGGTACGGGATGGTGATCCCGCGGTTCGTCGACCAGGCGCTCGCCGGGCAGCCGCTGACGGTGTTCGGCAGCGGCCGGCAGGAACGGTGCTTCTGCCACGTGCTCGACGTCGTACCCGCCCTGGTGGCGCTGCTCGCGAACCCCGGCGCGCACGGCGAGGTATACAACCTCGGCAATCCCGAGCGCGTCACCATCGAAGCGCTGGCACACAAGGTGATCGCGGCGACCGGCTCGACCGCCGGCATCGTCCGGGTGCCCTACGAGCAGGCCTACGGCCCCGGCTACGAGGACATGCAGCGGCGGGTGCCGGACTGCACCCGGGCGCACGACGTGGCCGGGTTCCGCGCCACCCGCTCGCTGGACGAGATCATCACCGCGGTGCTGGCGCAGCGCCGCGTGACGCAGCCGGCGCGCGTCGCGACCACGGCCGCAGGCTGACCCCGGGAGGGGCGAGCAGTGCGCGCTGAATCCCGCACCGGTACGACCAGGCGCAGGCTGACCCGGCTGCTCGTCGTCGAGCTGCTGGTGGTGTGGCTGATCCACCAGCTCGCCGCCGGGGCGGCGACGATGCCGGACACGATCGCCGCGCTGCCCTACTGGAGCGTCGGCGTCGGCGACTCGGCGATCACCAACGCGGACTCGCTCACCGCCGCCTCGCCGTGGCTGTACGGCATCGAGGCCGACGGGCGGGTCAGCTGGCACCCGGCGGCCGTGGAGGCGGACTGGCGCGAGCAGATCCACCGGATGCGCGAGGAGGGGCTCGCCATCATTCCGACGATCGCGAACGTCTTCGACGGCAAGTGGCGCGAGGACCTGATCACGCCGATCCTGCACGACCCCGAAGACCGGCGCCACCACGTCCGGGAGATCGTGCGGCTGGTCGAACGCGAGCGCTACCAGGGGATCGACATCGACTACGAGGAGCTGCGCGCGGTCGACCGGGACGCTTTCACCGCGTTCATCCGCGAGCTCGCCGACGGGCTGCACGCGCGGGGCAAGCTGCTGTCGGTCGACGTGTTCGCCAAGACCTCCGACCGCGGCTACGACGAACGCAACCGGGCCCAGGACTACGCGGCGATCGGCGAGGCCGCCGACCAGGTCCGGATCATGGCCTACGACTACCACTGGTCGACCTCGGAACCGGGCCCGGTCGCGCCGCTGCCCTGGGTGCGCGACGTCCTCGACTACGCGACGAAGGTCATCGGCGTCGGCAAGATCGTGCTCGGCATCCCGCTCTACGGCTACGACTGGGCGCAGGGCACCGGTGAACCGGTGACCTGGTTGCAGGCCTATGGCAGGTCGAAGGACAGGGGCGCGAAGGTCGTCTGGGATCAGCTGGACGAGTCCCCGCACTTCGACTACGTCGGCGACTACGGCATCCGGCACGAGGTGTACTTCGAGAACGCCTACAGCGCGTCGGCCAAGTTCGACCTGGCCAGGAGGTTTCACGTCGGCGGGGTCTACCTGTGGATGTTCGGCCCGGAGGACCACCTCGTGTGGTCGGTGCTGGACACCCACTGGCTCGCTCGCCCGGCCGGGGGCGAGGTCGACTCCGGATGATTCCTCCCTGGGTGCTGCTCATCTTCGTCATCGGCGTGAACTTCACGCTGTGGGGCATGGTCGGCCTGGCGCGGATGGCCGACCAGCGGCTGCACCCGGCGCCCGACCTCCCCGGGCCCAGCCCCCGGCCCAGTCCCCGGCCCAGTCCCCGGCCACGAGAGCGCGGAGCCCGGGTCCGACCCGACGAGGTCGCGGTCCTCATGGCGGCACACAACGAGGAGCTCGTGCTCGCCCGGTCGCTCGAGGCCATCACCAAGCTCGTGCCCGCGGACAACGTGCACGTCGTGTCCGACGGCTCGACGGACCGAACGGTGGAGCTGGCCAGGGCGGCAGGCGTGCACGTCATCGAGACGCCGACGAACGTCGGCAAGGCGGGCGCGCTCACGGAGGGCATCCGACACTTCGAGCTGGCCCGGCGCTACCGGGCCGTGCTGCTGCTGGACGCGGACACCCGGCTGGATCCGGACTACTTCCGCGCGGCGCTGCCGTTGTTCGACGACCCGGCGGTGGCCGCCGTCGCCGGCTGTGCGGTCACCGACTGGGAATCGCCGCGCAAACGTTTCGTCGCGCAGCTGCTGACCGCGCACCGGTCGCGGATCTACGCGCTCGTGCAGCGGCTGGTGAAGTTCGGGCAGGCGTGGCGACTGGCGAACGCCGTCTCGATCGTGCCCGGCTTCGCCAGCCTGTACCGCTCCGGCGTGCTTCCACACATCGACATCAATCCCCCCGGGCTGGTCATCGAGGACTTCAACATGACCTTCGCGGTCTACCAGCAGCGCCTGGGCAAGGTCGGCTTCTGCCTCGGCGCGCGGGCGATGACCCAGGACCCCGACCGGATCAGGGACTACATCCGGCAGGTCAAGCGATGGGCGCTGGGGTTCTGGCAGACCATCCGCCGCTACCGGCCGGGCGCCAACCTGTTCACGGCCATGCTCGGGCTCTTCGCGGTCGAACTGGTCACGGCAAGCGTGCTGATGATGCTGGTGCCTCCGGTGGTGGTGTTGCTCGCCCTGCCGGAGATCGTGCCGGCGAGCGCGGACTGGCCGGGGTTCGGCGAGGCCTACCGCGCCGTGTCCGCACACCTGTCGCTCGGCTCGGTCGTGGCCGGTGTCCTGCTGCCGGACCTGCTGCTGACCGCGGCGGTCGCGACGGTCGAGCACCGGCCGAAGTACCTGCTGTGGGCGCCGCTGTTCCTGCTGATGCGCGCGATCGACGCCGCGCTCGCGCTCTACACCCTGCCACTGGCGTGGCTGCGCCGATCCGACGGCACGTGGCGCAGCCCGTCCCGGCGCGGCGCGCCGGTCGCCGGACTCGTCACCGACCCGGTTGGGGTGTCCGTACCCGATCGCTGAGCGCGACGGTGGCGCGGGCGAGCAGGACGGCGACGACGGCGCCTGCGGTGTTCATCGCCCAGTCGTTGGTGTCGCAGGCTCGCCCGACCTCTGGCACCAGGCCCTGGAACACCTCGATCTCCGCGGACAGGATCGTGCCCGCGGCCAGCATCACCAGCGGCAGGCGGGTCACCAGTGTCGCGAAGAAGACCGGCGGGACGAACAGCGCCACGTTGGCCAGCGACTCGACGCTGTGCAACGTCGGCACCGCGAACTGGACCGCGCAGAACTGGAAGGAGCGGCCCAGGACAGGCGTGAGCGCCAGCGCGGCGACCGGCACCAAGGACAGGGCCACCAGCGCCCACGAGACCCACGGACGCGCCCGCAGCACGGCGTAGCCGACACCGACGCAGACGGCGGCGACCAGGAGCATCGCGGGCAGCATCAGGGCCTTGTTGTCCAACAGGAAGTTGGTGATCAACGGCGCCGGTCCATCAGCTGTCCTTCGCGAAGATCCGGGTGAGAATCGCGAAGCCGATCCCGGCCACGGCGACGACGATGCCGGCGACGAGCAGGCCCGACAGGGCCAGCACGAGCCCGGTCGCGGCGAAGAGCGCGAACTCGACGAGGAGCCGAGCGGGCTCGCCCAGCCTGCGGGGCGCCTTGGGCCCGATGAACAGGCCCCACACGGCGGCCGCGGCCAGCGGCAGTAGAACAGCGTCCACGATCCGGAACACCACGCCGTCCCCGAGGCGGGCACCGGCCACGGCCAGCCCGGCCAGCAACGCCAGCTCGGTGAGGAACCTGACGGTCAGCACGGCTCCGGAGAGCCCACGCATCTTCGGCTCACGCTCGGATGTCACGACGGAAGCTTATGGGTGACCACCCCAACTTGTTCAAAGTTGACAACTTCTCCGCGCGTTCTCGGGGCATTCCCTTGATATCCTCGGCTGCCTTTCGTAGCCCGCCTGGGGTGTCGCCGCGGGCCTGAATTCTGGGGAGCACCAGATATGCACCTGCCTCTGAGACAGCCGCGCGCCCATGGCGGCGTGCGGATCGCCACGATGGTCGTCGCCGCGGTGGCGTTGACGGTCGTAGCGCCCGGTGTGGCACAGGCCGCGCCGCCGTCCAACGACGCCTTCGCCGGCGCGACGCCGCTCGGGACCGTGCCGGTCACCGCCGAGGCCGAGCTGGCCGAGGCCACCACCGAGCCGGGAGAACCCGACCCGTCGTGCTCGCCCTACCCGGGGTCGCCGTCGGTATGGTTCGCGTTCACCGCGCCGAGAACCGAGTCGATCACACTCTGGGCGACCAGCGAGGGCTTCGGCACCACGGTCGCCGTCCACAGCGGAGACTCGCTCGGCGCGCTGACCGAGGTCTACTGCCGGGACTACGACCGCGGAGTCCTCGCGGTCACCGCGGGGCAGACCTACCGCATTCAGCTCACGACCCCGCAGCCCGCGGCGATCGCCATACGGCTCGAGCTGGCAGTCGCACCCGACCTGCAGACACAGATCGGCCGATCACTCTACGATCCGTCCACTCTAGACACCGTCGACTTCTTCCAGTACCCGTCGGACACCATGGGTGCCCAGATCACCGGTGTGGAATGGGACTTCGGCGACGGCACCACGTCGAACGATGCCGAGGCCCGGCACCGGTACACGGCCGACGGCGACTACGTGGTGCGGGTGACCATCACCGCCTCCGACGGCCGGTCGGCCACCGCGACACAAACCGTGTTCGTGCGGACCCATGACGTGCGGGTCGCCGGGTTCACCACGCCGTCGGCAGGCCGGGTCGGGCAGACCAAGCCGATCGAGGTGACCGTGGGCAACCAGCGGATTTCCGAGGACGTCACCGTCGTCCTCTACCGAGGTGGCCCCGACGGGTTCGCAGAGGTCGCCCGGGCCACGCAATACGTGCCGAGCCGGCCCACGCGGACCGTGGCATTCCCGTTCAACTACACCTTCCGCCCCGCCGACCTCGCAGCAGGCCGGGTCACTTTCCGGACCGAGGTCTCCCTCGCCGATGGCGCGCGCGACGCACGCCTCGTCGACAACGAGGCCACCGCGCCCGCGACGACGGTCCGTCCCGGCGCGGACGGGCGGAGCTGACGATGCGACAGAACCACTGGGGAGCGAGAACGATGCGGATTTCAAGACTGGGTGCGGTGCTCGTCGCCGCGCTGACGGCCGTGGTGCTGGCGCCGGGTGTGGCAGCGGCCGCGCCACCCTCGAACGACGACTTCGACAACGCCACACCGATCACCCTCCCGTACGCGGAGGAGATCGACCTCACGGAGGCGACCGCGGCGCCCGACGACCCGGACGCGTGCTTCCCGCTGCGGACCAACACCGCCTGGTACTCGTTCACCTCGGCCCAGGACACGACCTTGCGGCTGGACTTCGGCGGCGCGTACCTGGACACCGCGATCTTCACCGGTTCCCGGGGCGCGCTGGAACTGGTGGACGGGACGTGCTCGGGGAACGAGGACGTGCGGAGTCTGACCGCGCAGGCCGGCATCACCTACTACCTGAAGGTCGCCGCCGAGGAGTGGGAGGGCCGGTTCCGGTTCACCGCGGACACGGTCGCCCGGCCGGGCAACGACGACTTCGCCGCCGCGGAGACCATCGGATCCCTGCCCTTCCTCGGCCACGTCACGCTGGCGGCGGCCACCGTCGAGGCGGACGAGCCGACGGCGAGCTGCGACCACAATCCCGGCTCTCCGTCGGTCTGGTACACCTACACGCCGGCCGAGACCGGGGCGCTGGCGCTGGACGCGGACTCGTGGGGCGGCCACATCGCCGTCGCCGGGGTGTACACCGGCACGTCGATGGCCGACCTGACCGAGGTCGAGTGCGTCGGCTACCGGAGCGTGTTCCGCGCGGAGGCGGGGCGCACGCTGTTCATCCAGTTCAACGCGGCCGACGCGGGCGCCGAGGACGTGGTGTTCGGCCTGCGGGCGGCGGCCGCGCTGGAGCCTGCGCTGCGGATCTCGCCGGAAGCGCCGTCGGTGTTCGACGAACTTTTGTTCTACGACAGCTCCAACGACCCCGAGGGGTACGGGACCGGCGTGGAGGAACTGGACTTCGGTGACGGCACGGTCGTCAACCCGGAGCAGCAGTCCTACGCCTACCACCGCTACGCCGCCGACGGCGACTACACCGTCGTGCTGACCGTCAGCTCGATCGGCGGGCGCACCGCGACGACCAGCCAGGTCCTGTCGGTCCGCACCCACGATGTGGCCATCACCGGCTTCACCGCCCCGGCCGCGGGCCGGGTGGGGACCACCAAGCCGCTCACGGTGGACGTTGCCAATAACCGGTACGACGAGAACGTCACGGTCACCCTCTACCGGGGCACGGCGGCGGGCTACGAGGAGGTCGGGACCCTCACCAAGGCGGTGCCCGCCAGACCACGGCGCACGGTGCGGTTCGGCTTCGACTACACCTTCACCGCCGCCGACCTGGCCGAGGGCAACATCGTGTTCAAGGCGGTGGCCACGGCCGCCGACGTCCGCGAGGCGGTGCCCGTCGACAACACGGTGATCGCCCCGGCGACGCGGGTCCACCCGGCGTCGACCGGCGCGAAGAGCTGACAGTTCACGGTGGGCCCGGCCGGTCCGGGCCCACCGTCAGCCCTTCCGGCCCACGGCGCCGGCGAACGTGGCGCGGCCGGATCATCTCGTTGCCGCGGCGATGCCGTTCAGTGCGCGGATTTCCTCGTGCCGCTCCTGCGTGCTGCGGGCCAGCTCGAGCGCGCGTCCGAAGTGGACCAACGCCTCCGAGCTCCCCCCGTGCGCTGGTGCGTTGTCGCCCAGGCCGTTGTGGCCGAGAGTCTGTAGTGGACGGATGCCGGTCTCCGTCGCGATCGCAGGCCCAGGTCGATTGGGAGGCATGGGGTCATCTGATCAGTTAGTCTCCGCGCCAACCCACTGGCATCGGAGTACGGCATGGCAGATAACGCGTGGTTCGCCCTCGTCGAGGAGAACTCGCCTGTAGGTGGTGTAGGCCTGCGTGACACGTACGCCTGGCAGCTCATGGAGATCATCCCCGTACCGGCAGGAGTCGAAATCGAGGAACTCGTGCACGATGTCGCGTTGAGATTTTCGCCTGTGCGGCCGGCGTTCCCGACACGACGCTCCGTGTTTCGCGTCAATGCGGAGACCTATGTGGTCAGAGTCGAGGGAGCGACCTCTGCGCACCACTTCCGCGTCACGGCAGCCGAACACATCGCCGATCTCAACGGTCAAGCGGCACAATCCGGTCCTGCCAGCACATGACCGAACGAAGTCGGTGACTGATGCGGTATTGAGCGCGAACATTGATCTCTGCGTCGGGGTGCCGTGGTTTAGCGTTGCGCCATGCGGACGCGCTCGAGGACCATGGCTGCGGCGGTGGTGGCCGGGGTCGTACCCGCTGTCATGGCGTTGTGGAACATGTACGCCACGCCGGGCAGCGACGTCACCGATCGGACGGCTGAGCGGATCGCCACCGAACTCGGCGCACAGCGGGCCGACTCCCCGATGGGGCTCGCCCGTGCGGTGATGGCGGACGACGAGGCCCTCGGTGTGACCGTGCTCGAAGCCGTTGACATCGACGAGAAAGTTGAGACGCCCGGAAATGTCCGGGCGCGGCTGGTGATACGGATTCACGAGCCGGGCAGACCCCGCCCGGGCCTCATTCTTCTGGGCAGCAGCTGGGAGCCCGCGGTGACCGCGTGCTATCAGCTGACTTTCCATGATGGCTGGCGCGACGAGGGGCCCGACCGGATCAACTGTCCGGCTGTCGGGCCAATCCTGCAACCGCCCACGCCCAGCTTCGGTGACCTGGCATACCAGATCCTTCTCGACGATGTCCTCACCGCCCTGCCTGACGAAGTCACCCCGGCTGACGTCCGCGATGCACTGGAGAACGCGAGACTGTTG